>Ga0306921_10007692_pt1 | contig 11337 bp, 7 predicted proteins | sample sta12Cox44000080_FD_203760 | JGI IMG/M metagenome (GOLD analysis project Ga0306921, IMG submission 203760) | Lab enrichment of tropical soil microbial communities from Luquillo Experimental Forest, Puerto Rico - statoxic.12C.oxic.44.000.080 (v2)... | ecosystem: Environmental > Terrestrial > Soil... | reverse complement strand
CAGATGCATGTTGACGCCGAGCGCCGTCGCCGGCGCGTAATAGGCAAGCCGCCGCTGCTGGCGGCACACGTCGGCAAGCGTGAAGCCACGGCCGCCCAAGTCCTTCGGCACATTGATCGTCAGGTAACCTGCCTTCCTGAGATCCTCGAAGTCTTCCTTGAAGAAGCGATTGTCCCGATCGTAGGCCGCGACGCGCTTCGCGAAACTCTGCAGCATGGAATTCGAAAGGATTTCGTCTGTCGTCATGACTGTCATGGTTATCTCCCTGTTCGACTGGTCTGAAGTCAGGAAGCCACCACCACCACGCAACATTACCTATCTTAGCTCGATCGGGACGCGCCACGGAGTGGCGCTCTCCCACTAGTCCTTGACCTCCATGTCCTCGTAAGAGGGGAACGGGCTCATCCAGACGTCGGTGATCGTGTGCTTGATGACGCGCGGCCCGATGCCGTTCAGCGTCCTGAGATCCATCACCGGTGCGAACATCGCCCGGTCGATGGTGAGCTGCTGGATCTTGGCGAGCGTCGCCTCGCGCTTGGCGGCGTCGCGCTCCTTGGCCTGCGCCAAGAACATCTCGTCGATGTCGGGATAGCCGCCGTTGGCGTAGGTGCCCTTGGAATAGATGAAGGCCTCCACTCGGCTCGCCGCATTGCCCGAGTTGCCGGCGGCGACCATGTAGAGCCCGGGCAACTTCTTTTCCTGCCAGTTGGCATAAAAGGCCGCCCGCTCCATTTGCCTGTACCTGACCCGGATGCCGGCGGCATTGAGGTCGTTGACCACCGCATCCGCGACTGTCGGAAACCCGGGAATGGCCGCGAACTCGCCGGCATCGAAGCCCTTGGCAAAGCCCGCCTCGGCCAGGAGCTGCTTCGCCTTGGGCAGATCGTAAGGCAATGCCTCGACCTGCAAGGCATAGTCCATGACCCGCGGCACGATCACGCCCGCCGGCGGGCAGAAGCCCAGGCAGGCTGCTTCATTGATCTCCTTGCGATTGAGCGCGTAGTTGGCCGCAAGCCGCACGCGCTGATCGTGCCACGGCGATTTCGCGTCCCATTGCCTGGCGAACTCGATCCAGAAGATGGAAGCGTGCTTGCTCGCGACGATCTGCAAGCCCGGTATCCCCTTCAGGCCCTGAGCGTCGGGTCCGTCGAGCGCGATGCCGATATCGGCCTCTCCCGTTTTTACCATCAGCGCCCGCGTCGTCGCCTCGGGCACGCTGCGCATCACCAGGGTCCTGACGTTCGGCATGCGCCGCCAGTAATCGGTGTTCGCCTCGAGCACGACCTCAATGCCGGGGGTGCTGCTCACGAACTTGTAGGGGCCCGCGCCGATCGGGTGCTTCTTGAAGCCGTCGTCGCCCACCTTCTCTATGTAGTTCTTCGGGACCACGATGCCGGCCGCACTTGCCGTGGTGCCGTAGAACGTCATGAAGTCGGGCCAAGGCTCCTTGAGATGGAAGCGCACCGTGCGCGGATCGACGATCTCGACCGCCTCGACGTGCTCGTGCAGAGCCGCCGCCCCGGACCCTTTGTACCGGTCGAAGCTGAACTTCACGTCTTCGGTGGTCACGGCGTCGCCGTTATGGAACTTCAGGCCGGAGCGCAGCGTGAATTCGTAGGTCTTGCCGTCGGGGCTTTCCTGCCATTTCTCGGCCAGGCTCGGACCCATCTTGTGCCCGGGGTACGGTCGCACCAGGGCGTCGTGGATCGCATAGAGCATCCCGAACGGGGTGATCTGCGGCGGCGCCGTCGACGGATCGAACCAGCTGGGCGAGATGGTCACGTGCCAGGCCTGGACGACCTTGCCTTTCGGCACGGGTTGGCCGGCCAGCGATGGGCTGGCCGCGCACGCAAGGGCGAAGAGCAGCAGGACGCGCCGGGGCATCATGCGGGCCCCCTTTCGTCGTACAGATGGCAGGCGACCAGACGTTCGCCCATGGGCTTGAGCCGCGGCTCCTCCCCGCTGCAGCGCTCCATGGTGTGCGGGCAGCGTGGATGGAAGCGGCAGCCGGACGGCGGCTTCAGCGGGCTCGGCACCTCGCCCGGCAAGATGATCTCTTCGCGCCGCTCGTCGGGATGGCTGGGCAACGCCGCGGAGAAAAGCGCCTGGGTGTAGGGATGCTGGGGATTGGCGGCGAGCGACTGGGCCTCGCCAATCTCGACGATCTTGCCGAGATACATCACCGCGATGGTGTGGCTCATGTGCGCCACCGCGGCGAGATCGTGAGCGATGAACAGGTAGCTGAGGCCGAGCTCCTCCTGCAGGTCGCGCAGCAGATTGAGGATCTGTGCGCGGATCGACACGTCGAGCGCCGACACCGGCTCGTCGAGCACGACCAGCTTGGGCGACAGCGACAGCGCCCGGGCAATCGCGATGCGTTGGCGCTGGCCGCCCGAGAACTCGTGGGGAAACAGCTCCGCCGACCTCTCCGGAAGGCCGACCAGGTCGAGCAGGCGGGCGACCCGCTTCCTGACTTCGTCCTTGTCCAGCACCTCGTTAGTGACCAGCGGCTCGGCGATGATCTGGCCGACGCGCAGCCGCGGATTGAGCGAGGCGTAAGGATCCTGGAACACCGCCTGGACAGAACGCCGATAGTGGCGCCGGCCGGCCGCATCGAGCGTGTGCAGTTCGCGGCCTTCGAAGCTCATTCGCCCGCCGGTTGGCTCCTCGAGGCCCAGCACGAGCTTGGCCGTCGTCGTCTTGCCGCAGCCCGATTCACCCACCACACCCAGGGTGCGGCCGGGCTCGATGCCGAACGAGATGCCGTCGACCGCCCGCACCGTCCCATGGTCGGTGCCGAGCAGCCCGCGCTTGGCCGCGAAGTGCTTGGTGAGCCCGTCCGCCTCGATGACCTGCATCACAGCCCTCCTGCTGCGGCGCTTTGTTCTGCGCCGGCGCCGGCGGCCAACCAGCAGCGCGCGATGCGCCCGTCCCCGACATCGATGGCAGGCGGCGCTTCGGCGCGGCATCGGTCAAAGGCCTGCGGGCAGCGCGGGGCAAAGGCGCAGCCGCGCCCGAGTGTTGCCAGGTCGGGAGGCTGGCCGGCGATCGCGGTGAGGCGCCGGCCGCGGTCACTCATACGCGGGATCGAATTGAGCAGGGCCTTGGTGTAGGGATGCGCCGGCTCGTTGAAGATGCGGCTGACCGGCCCGGACTCGACGAGGCGCCCGGCATACATCACCGCGAGCTGGTCGCACATCTTGGCGACGATGCCGAGATTGTGGGTGATGAAGATCAGCGCCAGGCCATGCTCGCGCTGCAATTCCCGAAGCAGGTTCAGGTACTGGGCCTGGATCGTCAGGTCGAGGCTGGTCGTCGGCTCATCGGCGATCAGCAGGCGCGGCTCGCAGGCTATGCCGATGGCGCCGACGATGCGTTGCCGCATGCCGCCCGACATCTCGTGCGGGTACTGGGTGACGCGCGTCTCGGGTGACGGGATTCGGACCGCCTTCAGGAGATTGCGCGCCTTGGCCCACGCCGTCGACCGCGAGGCCTTTTCATGCACTTGGATCGGCTCGGCGACCTGATTGCCGATGGTGAACAACGGGTTCAGCGAGGCCATCGGATCCTGCAGGATCATGGCGATGCGCTTGCCTCGGATGTCGCGCATCTCGGCGTCAGACTTGGTGACCAGGTCCTCGCCTTCGAACAGCATGCGGCCGCCGACGATGCGGGCGGCCGGTGGCAGCACGCGCAGGATGGTCAGCGCCAGTGTACTCTTGCCCGAGCCGCTCTCGCCAACGATGCCCAGCGTCTCGCCGGCTCTGAGGCTCAGCGACACGCCGTCGACCGCGCGCACGACGCGCGTGCCCTGCGACGATACATAGTGTGTGGACAGGTTCTCCAGGCGCAGCAGCGGTTCGCCGGTCATGCTCAGAGCTGCCGCAGCTGAGGATCGAGCTTGACGCGCAGCCAGTCGCCCAGGAGGTTCGCCGACAGCACCATCAACATGATGCAGCAGCCGGGAAACACCGTGAGCCACCAGTAACCGACCATCAGTCCCTGCTTGCCGTCGGACAGCATCAAGCCCCAGGCCGGCTGGGGCGGCGGCACGCCGATGCCGAGGAACGACAGCGTCGCTTCGGTAATGATCACGACGCCGAGCATCAGGCTCGCGAGCACGACTGCCGAATTGACCACGTTGGGCAGGATGTGCCGCATCATGATCGTCCATTTCGAGCAGCCGGCGACGACCGCCAGCCGCACGAATTCTCGTTCGCGCAGCGACAGAACCTCGCCGCGCACGACGCGGGCGTAACGGGTCCAGTAGGTGAGCCCGAGGATGAAGACGATGTTCCACATGCTGGGGCCCACGATCGCGGCCAGGAAGATCGCGAATGTCAGCGCCGGCAGGGCGAGCCACGTATCGGTGATGCGCATGATCACCTGGTCGACCCATCCGCCGAGATAGCCCGACACGATCCCCAGGAAGGTCCCAAGCACGCCGGCGAAGACCACCGCCGTGAGGCCCACAACCATCGACACGCGCGCCCCGAAGATGAGCCGTGACAGCACATCGCGCCCGAGCTGGTCGGTGCCCAGGAGATATTTGGTGGTCCCGCCGGTCTGCCAGAACGGCGGCTTGAAGCGCGCCGTCAAGCTGCCGATCTCCGGATCGTGGGGGGCAAGCTGGTCGGCGAACAGCGCAACCAGAGCAATGATCACCAGAATCGTCGTGGGAATCACAGGGAAGCTGCCCAACCATCGCAAGCGGCTCCGGGTGGTGACCGGTTGCGGTGACGGCAGGCTGATGACGTCCGCTGGTGTGCTCATGGCCGTCACCTCTCCAACCGGATACGGGGATCAATCACCGCGTACATGATGTCGATGGCCAGGTTGACCACGATGATCATCGCGCCACCCAGCAGCACGACGCCCTGGACCACCGGGAAGTCGCGGAAGGTGATGCCCTCGTAGAGCAGCCGTCCGATGCCGGGCCAGGCGAAGACCGTCTCCACCACCACCGCCACGTTGATCATGATGACGAGGTTGATGCCGGCGAGCGTGATGACGGGGATCAACGCGTTCTTGAAGGCGTGCTTGGCGATCACCAGCGCCTCGGGCAGCCCTTTCAGACGAGCGAGCTTGATGTATTCCGAGCCCAGCACGTCGAGCATCGACGAACGGGTCAGCCGCATATGGGCCGCCGCGAAGTACCAGCCGAGGGCGAAGGCCGGCATGATCAGATGGGCTGGCGTTCCGGCGCCGGATGACGGCAGCCAGCGCAGATAGACGGAGAAAATGAGGATCAGCACGAGGCCGACCCAGAAGGACGGCAGCGACAGGCCCAACAGCGCGAACAGCTTGCCGGCGCTGTCCCAGAAACGGCCGACCCGCACCGACGCCAGCACACCGCTCGGGATGCCGATCACTAGCGAGAACACCATCGCTGCCGCCGCCAGCAGGAGCGAGTACGGCAGCCGCGACAGATAGAGCTCGGAGACCGGTGTCTGGTAGTAGAACGACTGGCCGAGGTCGCCGTGCGCCAGCGCCCACATGAACAGCCCGTACTGCTCCCACAGCGGCCGGTCGAGACCGAAGCGCTCGTGAATCGCGGCGATGTCGGCGGCGCTGGCGCCTGGCTCGACCAGTAGCGCGGCCGGGTCGCCCGTCACCCTCACGAAGAAGAAAATCGTCAGCGACAGCAGCAACAGCGACAAGAGGCAGTAACCGACTCTTCGACTGATGAATTGCGCCATGACGTCCTCACGCTTGATGGGACTCGTCCGCTACACGCTGCGCTACGCACCTTTCATCGTGATGTCCTCATAGGGCGCCGTATAAGGGAACAGCGGGATCCGGCCGAAGCCAGATTCGCCGACCCGCGGGCCGATGCCGTTGATGAAGGCGAGCTGCCAGATCGGCGCATAGATCGTGCGCTCGACCATCAGCTGCTGGATCTTGAACAGCATGGCCTCGCGTTTCGCGCGGTCCAGCTCGACCGCCTGCTGGCGGTAAAGTTCGTCGATGTCGGGATAGCTGCCGTAGGAGAACACCCCGCCCTTCACCAGATGAGCCTCGATGCGCGTCGCCGCATTGCCGAACGCGCCGGGCCCGGCCTGGATGATGTTCTTGTACTTCTTCTCCTGGAATTCCTTGATGAACGCGGCCCGTTCGATCGGCCTCAGCTTGGTGCGGATGCCAACGGCCAGGAGATTGTCGATCGCGATCTCGCCCACGTTGGCGTACGAGGTGTCGCAGAAGTAGTCGCCGGCGTTAAAGCCGTTGCGGAAGCCTGCTTCGGCGAGGAGTTGCTTGGCCTTGGCCGGGTCGTATTCGGGCAGCGGCGGCTGCCAATAGAAGTCGAAGCCCTTGGGAACGATCGAGTTGCCCGTCACTTCGGAATATCCAAGGGTCAGCGCGTCGTTGATGCCCTTGCGGTCGAGCGCCAGGCTGGCGGCCTTGCGCACCCGAACGTCATGCCACGGCGACTTCTCGTCCCACTGGTCGGGGAAATAGAGGCAGAACGGGCCCTGCACCACAGCCGGCTTCAGCGTGAGCCCGGGCGTGTTGCGCAGCTTCTCTGCAAGCTCGCCGCGCACCGAATAGGCGATGTCGATCTCGCCGGCCCTGAGCGCGGCAAGCCGCGTGCTCTCGTCGGGAATCACCTTGAAGACGATCCGCTTTACCGCCGGCTTCTTGCGCCAGTAGCCGTCGAACGCTTCGAGCACCAGCTCCACGCCGGGCGTGAAGGAGACGAACTTGTACGGCCCGGCGCCGACCGGCGCCTTCTTGAAGCCGTCGTCCCCGACCTTCTCGACGTAGCTCTTGGGCACGACCCAGCCCGCGCCGGTCGCCGTCGCGTAGAAAGTCTGGAAATCCGGCCACGGCTCCTTCAACTGGAAACGGACGAGCCTGGCGTCAGGCGTCTCGACCGCGGCAACGCGCGACTGCAGCAGATCGTGCGCCACCCCGCGGTAGCGCTCGAAGGAAAATTTGACGTCGGCCGACGTCACCGGCTCGCCGTTGTGGAAAGTGGCGCCCTCGCGGATCGTGAAGTCGTAGGTGCGACCGTCCGGCGACGCCGTCACCGACTGCGCCAGGCTCGGCGCCATAGCGTTGCCGGGCATCGGTTTGACCATCGCGTCGTGCAGCGCATAGAGCACCATGAACGGCGTGATGATGCCGGAGGCCTCGGCGGGCTCGAACCATGTCGGCGCGAGCGAGACATGGACGCCCCACGTCAACTGATCGGACGGCGCCGCCCCCGCCAGGCGCGGCGCTCCCGCCAACAGGCCTACCCCGGCCGCAGCAACGAAATCGCGCCGACCCATCGTGAAGCTGGCGCGTGCCGGACACGGTTCACGGCCTTCCGGACCTGAACTCATTCCGCCTCCCAGTGTTTGCCCGTTCTTTGCCGGGCTTTGCGCCACTGTAGGGCAACTCGGCGCAAATGTCGCCGCCTGTTCGTCGGCCGGCCCCCAAAACCAAGGGCTGGACGGAGGGGTTGGCTCGTGTCTTGCTCCCCTTTGTTAAGGGCGTGGCACGAAGGCTCGGAGGCAGGCTATGCGGTTGATCGGCGTGGATGTTGGCGGGACTTTCACCGACCTGGTCTATGCCGACACCGACGCGGGCCAGACGGGGGTCCACAAGATATCGACCACACCCGACGATCCCTCGCGCGGCGTGGTCGCCGGTCTGGCGGCGCTTTGCGACAAGTACAAGATCCCGCGCGAGACTATTGACGTGGTGTTCCACGGCACCACCATCGCCACCAACGCGATCCTCGAGCACGACGGCGCGGTGACCGGCATGATCACGACCGGCGGCTATCGCGACATCCTGCATATCGGCCGCCACCAACGCCCGCAGCACTACAGCATCATGCAAAGTATTCCGTGGCAGGACCGCCCGCTGGTCAAGCGCCGCTACCGCAAGACGGTGAAGGAGCGGCTGGTGCCGCCCAAGGGCGAGGTGCTGGAGCCGCTCGACGAGGCGGGTGTGCGGCAGGCGGTGAAGGAACTCAAGGAAGCGGGCGTACAGGCGATCGCCATCTGCTTTTTGTTTTCCTACCTCGATCCGGCGCACGAGAAGCGCGCCATGGAGATCGTGCGCGAGGAATATCCCGAGTGCTTCGCCACCACCTCGTCGTCGGTGTCGCCGCAGTTCCGCGAGTTCGAGCGCTTCACCACAACGGCGATGAACGCCTTCGTCGGCCCCAAGGTGCGCAACTACGTCAGTAAGCTCGAGAACGACATCGAGGCGTCGGGCTTCAAGGCTGACCTGCGCATCATGGCGTCCAACGGCGGCGTGGCGACGCCGTCCATGGTTGCCGAGCGGCCGGTCCTCACCCTGCTCTCCGGCCCCGCCGCCGGCGTGATCGGCGGCGACTGGGCAGGTGGCCTGTCGGGCCGGCGCAACCTCATCACCTTCGATGTCGGCGGCACCTCGGCCGATATCGGTATCGTGACCCACGGCAGCTTCGGCGAGGCGACGGCGCGCGACACCTGGATCGCGGGCTTCCCGGTGCTGGTGCCGATGATCGACGTGCACACCATCGGCGCCGGCGGTGGCTCGATCGCCTTCGTCGACGGCGCCGGCGCCTTCAAGGTCGGACCGCGCTCGGCCGGCGCCGTGCCCGGACCTGCGGCTTACGGAAGGGGCGGCAATCGCGCTACGGTGACCGACGCCAACGTCGTGCTGGGACGCCTCGACTCCAAGAACTTCCTGGGCGGCGGCATGTCGCTCGACGAGGTGGCCGCGCGGCGCGTGATCGGCGAGCTGGCGCGCGAGCTCAAGATGAGCGAGCGCGAGGCGGCCGAGGGCGTGGTCACGGTGATCAACGCCAACATGGCCAACGCCATCCGATCGCGCACCGTCCAAAAGGGCATCGACCCGCGCGACTACGCGCTGGTGGCGTTCGGCGGCGCAGGCCCATTGCATGGCGCGGAGGTGGCCCAGATGCTGGGCGTGCCCGAAGTGATCGTGCCGCCTCATCCGGGCATCACCTCGGCGGTCGGCCTGCTGATCTCGGACCTGCGCTATGACGCCATCCGCACGTCGTTCCAGGTCTCGGGCGCGGTCGACCTGGCGCGCGTCAATTCCGACTTCGCCGCCATGGCCAAGGAGCTGGGCGAGCGCTTTACCGCCGACGGCATCGATCTCTCACGCGTCACCTTCGAGCGCCGCGGCGACCTGCGCTATGTCGGCCAAGGCTATGAGCTCAAGGTGCCCTTCCCCGCCGGCACGATCGACGAGGCGGCAATCAACAAGGCATTCGAAGCCTTCCACGAGATCCATCGCCGCGAATACGGCCATCACTTCGCCGATTCAGGCATCGAGATCGTGAACCTGCGCCTGGTGGGCGCCGCCAGCGCCGCCAAGATCGCCAAGCCCACGGTCGGCCAGGCCAAGTCCGCCGCGGCGGCCAAGGTGCGCAGCGGCACCTGCACCTTCCGTGTCGAGAGCAAGCTCGCCGACTATCCCACCGACTTCTACCGCCGCGACCTGTTGCCGGTCGGTGAGCGCCTCGCCGGCCCCGCCATCGTGCTGCAAATGGACTCGACGACCGTCGTGCCGCCGCAGCACAATTTCGAGGCCGATGCTGCCGGCAACCTGATCATCAGGAGACACCAATGAGCACCGCCGTCCGCCGCGTTCCGCAGACCAAGCCCGACCGCATCGACCCGATCACCACCTCGGTGATCCAGGGCGCGCTCGAGAACATCGCGGTCGAGATGGGCTACAAGCTGATGCGCATGAGCTACTCCTCGATCATCCGCGAGTCGGAGGATTTTGGCGCGGCTCTGGTCGATGCCGAGGGGCGCGGGCTCGCCGAATCGGCGCAATCGACGCCGCTGCAATCGGGCCCGATTCCCGGTTACGTCCGCGGCGTCCAGAAGATCTTCGCCGCGCGAGGCGATCAGTTCCGGCCGGGCGACGTGATCATGCATAACGACGCCTATTCCGGCGCCAGCCACGGCCCAGACGTCGCCTTCATCGTGCCGGTGTTCGTCCAAGGCAAGCTGATCGGCTTTGCGGCAACGACCGCGCACCATCTCGACATCGGCTCGCTGTCGCCCGGTTCCTGCGGCATCGTCGAGGCGATCGACGCCTATGCCGAGGGTCTACAGTTCAAGGCGATCAAGGTCTACGACCGCGGCGTCAAGAACGAAGCCGTCTGGCAGATCGTGCGCGACAACATCCGCGCGTCGGACCTCGTGGTCGGCGACATGGATGCCCAGGTGGCGGCGGCCCGCATCGGCGCCGAGCGCATGGTCGAACTGGTCGAGCGCTATGGCACCGAGACCTTCGACATGGCCTGCGAGGCGCTGATGGACCATGCCGAGCGGCTGATGCGCCAGGCGATCGCCAAGCTGCCCGACGGCGTCTATCGCGCCGAGACCGCGATCGACGGCTATCTCGACAGCCCCGACGCCAACAAGAAGGAGCTGCCGATCGTCGTCACCATCACCAAGAAGGACGACTCATTGGTGGTCGACCTGACCGGGACGGCGCCGCAGATCCCCGACCGGCCGATCAACATGCCGCTCGAGGGCACGGCGGACATCGCGATCTGGCTCACCATCCGCTCGGTGCTGCTCGACACCGAGGTGCACGGCCATATCCCGGTCAATGCCGGACTGATCCGGCCGATCACCATCGTGGCGCCCAAGGGATGCCTGGCCAACCCGACCTTTCCGGCGCCGACCATTGCTCGCTTCTGCCCGGGTAACCAGCTCGCCGATACGGTGATGAAGGCGCTCTCCGCCGCGATGCCCAACAACGTTTCGGCAGGCATCGGCAACCTCAAGGTCATCGCCTTCTCGGGCCTCAAGGACGAGACTCATTGGGTGCACATGGAGATCTTCGAGGGCTCCTATGGCGGCCGCCAGGGCAAGGACGGCATGGACGCCGTCGACACGCTCTATGCCAACACCCGCAACAACCCGATCGAGGACATCGAGACCCACTTGCCGTTGCGCGTGCTGCGCTACGAGCTGCGCGAGGACGTGGCCGGCGCCGGCAAGTGGCGCGGCGGCCTGGGCTCGGTGCGCGAGTTCGCCTTCCTGTCGGACGGCGGCGCCTCGGTCGAGGGCGAAGGCCATCGCTACAAGCCGTGGGGCTTTTTGGGCGGTGGCGAAGGCGCCCCGGCCAAGCTTGACCTGGTGACGCCCGACAGCACCGCCACCAAGGCGCTGCCGTCGAAGGTGCCGCACATGAACATCGGCAAGGATGGCCGCTTCATATGCTACGGGCCGGCCGGCGGCGGCTACGGCAATCCCTTCGAGCGCGACCCACAGAAAGTGGCTGACGACGTGCTGGACGGCGTGATCTCGCCCTCGACTGCGCTCAAGGACTACCGCGTCGTGGTCTCGGCCAAGGGCGTGGTCGACC
>Ga0306921_10007690_pt1 | contig 11337 bp, 9 predicted proteins | sample sta12Cox44000080_FD_203760 | JGI IMG/M metagenome (GOLD analysis project Ga0306921, IMG submission 203760) | Lab enrichment of tropical soil microbial communities from Luquillo Experimental Forest, Puerto Rico - statoxic.12C.oxic.44.000.080 (v2)... | ecosystem: Environmental > Terrestrial > Soil... | reverse complement strand
TCGACCAGCAAGGCGGCATGACCGACCGGCGCGGCCGCGCGCGCGGTCTGTTCAACCGGCGCTGGGACCTCGTCGAAGTCTTCATGACGACGAAGGGCCAGAACCGCCACCTCGAGGGCAAGACGATCGAGCAGATCGCGAAAGAGCAGAACAAGGGCATCATGGATGCGTTCCTCGATCTGTCGCTCGACGAGGACTTGCAGACCTGCTTCCAGGCGATCGATCGCAATCACGATCCGAAGGTGCAGAAGCACATCCTCGGCTCGCAATATACCGTCATCGGCACCAGCGACGGCGGCGGCCGGCCGCACACCGCCGACCGGCATGAGACCAGCACCCACCTGCTCGGCCACTGGGTGCGCGAGCAGCAGGTGATGCCGCTCGAAGAGGCGGTCTACCGACTGACCGGCAAGACGGCGTTGATGCACGACATTACCGACCGCGGTTTTATCGCGGCCGGCAAGGTCGCCGACATCACGATCTTCGACCCCGACACGATCACCGAGAAGCCGCGTGAGCCGGTCGCAAGCCTGCCGGCGGGCGGCGTGCAGGTGAAGCGCGAAGCGGTCGGCATCGACCATGTTATCGTCAACGGGACGGTGCTGTTCGAGAATGGCGAAGTGACCGGCGCCTTGCCCGGCCAGATCATCCGCGGCCCGCTGTACCAGACGGGCGCTGCATAGTTCGCCTGCAGTCGCCCACCCTAACCCTCCCCCGCAAGCGGGGGAGGGTTAGATATATGTCGCAAACTGGGCCACCCTGAACACCCACGACTAGAGCGGGTTGAGCGAAGCGTCCGGTTACGAGCGACCGGCCAGCTCGGCCTAGCGTGCCTCACGCTACGGGATTCCGCCAGCCTTGGCCAATGATCGGAGCAGGATTGGTTGCGCGGGCATCGCTGCACCGTTCGGGCTCGGTGCCGGATGGAGAGCCGCGGGTGGCAAACTTATCCCGACTAATGGGCCACCCACGGGAACGATCATTTTCGAAGAACAAATGCAACCTACCGGAGGCGTCGCGTAGCTGGTCAAGCTGCGCGTCGGCGCGGGCATAGCCGAGGCGGTGGTTTTGCGGGTGAGTTCCGGTCATATCTTGCGGCAAACGTAACCCCTTGATCCGGCGGGGGAGGAAATTTGCCGAAATGCTTCAATTCCGCAAGCCCGTCGCCCCGGATGCCCCAGCCAAAAATTGGACCGGTGACCCCGTAAAATGCGTTACCCTGCGCCGGGGACAGGAAAGGTCTTAGGCGTTGTCAAAGTCGGATACCATTGATGACTAGACTCCAGACGCTTAGGAGGAACATGTCATGAAGACAGCGAACAACAACCGCCACGGGCGGCTTGCGCAAGGCTTCCAAGAATTGTGCAAGGCGACACGACCAAGAATCCGTCTTATTCTGCTGATCGCATTGGCTATATCGGCAACCTGCTCCACGTCCTTCGCCCAAACGATCATTGGCAGCCCCGGAGCCGGTTTCCAAACCTGGAACGCGGCAAATCTCAACAACAATGGTGCGCCGTATTGGGATGCTTTCACCCAAAACCAACTAGGTAACAAGACAAGCAGGAACATCGGGTTCTGCCTGACGAACTCTGGTGACTGTGTGGGGATTAACTCAGCATTGTTCGCGCCCGGGGCGATCCCGTTCTGGGGGATGCCCTACAATTCAGCTGCCGACACGGGAGGCGGTCAGGACACGCTGGTCTACTTTAAGAGGGACCACGAACATCTGAGGGCCACCCTGCAACTTCAACTCTCGACCATTCACACAACGAATTCGGCTGGTTTGAGACTAATTCAACGGGCACAACGCTCGGACCCATCCATCAACTCTTCCAAGGGTCCGGAGTTCCGCCCGGAAGTTTGGTGCCATCCCCAGTCGGAAAAGAAGTCAGCTTCAAGCCCCCCGAGTATTTTGGCTTCTACTTTAAGGACGTGAGTGAAGGGGGCTGTCTGGCCTATACGATTGCCAGCTTCACAACAGACCCGAATTGTTCAGGCCACGTGTTCGCCGTGTTCGCCACGAAGCCCGGTTCCACCAAAAACGAATTCGAGATCGCTGGACTCGACCCACCCGGCTGCGGCGACGGCGACTGCAACCTGACACTTGTGAGAATTCGTTGGCGACCTTGACTGCACAGAACCGCGTTAAGGGTAACGTGACAGTCAACAGGGTTACGAAGGTTGCCGCTAAAGCGGTAAGCGATGCTGAGCATTCTTTCGGCTGACACGCCCGCACTTCTGGTGAAGTGTTTTGCCCATACCCGCCGCTGTGCGTAATAGGCAGCGCGTTTTCGCTCCTGCTCCGCAAGCGATTCGGCGGTTGGTTTCGGCCTAAATTAGGTGCAACTATTAGCGGCAGGCTATATGCCAAACCCCGATCTCATTTCGGAAGCTCTACCCTCCCATCCCACGCGACAGTTAGGGAGGCCTATACTCCTTCAGAAGTCTTGAATAATGCAACGCGTCGGCGCGGCAGCTCGTCCCGGCTCTTTTTTGGCGCATATTGCCGATTGCGGAAAGTCTCGGCCCGAAGTCGGATAAGCGCTTACGTTTATGTATATGCCCTGCTAGTCTCATGCTGCTGAGAGTTAAACCTATATGGCTTTTGCGAGCGCGTCGAGTTGCTCCAAGACGCTTAGCCGATCCCAGGTCGCCCAGGACTCGACGATCTTTCCGCCAACCACCCGCATGATTAGAATCTCGGCTTCATCGATGCTTCGATTGCTCGGCGCGAGCGTTCGCGACGCTACTTCAAAAGTGCCTGTCTGCGTTCCAGTAAACCTTAGGAGCGTCACAACGCGGTCGCCTTCAGCAATCATGTCCTCGATGTAGCATCGGTAGTCTGGCATGGCGCCGCGCCAGTTCTTGATTACCGCTCGCAGCTCGTTAGGTCCCTCCTTGGCGATCCTCGCGCCGAAGTGGTGGACCCTATCGGTGGCAATATACTCATCCAAATCAGTAACTTTGTTCTGATTCCAGGCGTCTTCAAAAAACCTGCGAACGATTGCCTTGTTTGCTTCGGTCGTCGTCACGTAACCCCGCCTTGCCGGAGATTCAAGCCAGCTTGATCGCGCGTCATTGACCCGGCTTCGCCTGACCGCCAGAGGCGAAGAATCCGATCAAGTCCGACGGTTGCGTCTCGAAGACATGACTGCCCTCCGGCAGCGCGATCCAGGGCTGTTTGCTGCGCGTCCAGAAATGTGTGGTCGCATGCAGCCAGGAGGTGTCGTCCAAGGTGCCTGCGCGGATGGCGCGCACCGCGCCCGGTGTCGCCGCGCTGGTTCGCGGAGCGCCGCAGATCCACGATCCGCAATCCGGGCAAACCCAACGAATCGTGAGGTGGCCGCTGTCAGCGGTGCGCTGGATCGATCGCGGCTCGCCCTTGGTGAGGCGGAAGGCGGCTTCGGGAACCACGATCGCCATCGAGAAGGCGGTGCTGGTCATGCGCTGGCAATCGGTACAGTGGCAGGCATAGGTCAGCCGTGGCGACTCGGTGAGTTCGTAGCGCAGCCCGCCGCACTGGCAGCCGCCGGTCAGGGCAAGCTTCATGGCATCCATCTCCCTTATCGAAGCTACGACATTTCCCCGGTTCCGGGCATTACAGCCAAGGATCGTCCTTTCGGGCGCCTCGGACAACCGGAAACCGCGCTCCGCGTCGCAGCAGGCGGTTGAAACCGCCAATTGGCTGCGCCGAAGCACGGTGTAGGGCCGCAATCCTGCATCTGTAGGGGCGCGCGGTCTCGCGCTCTGCGGTCAAAGACCGCATAGGAGAGCATTTTTAGCTTGGCGGCGCGGCGCACGTCGCCGACAGAAGGGACGCCCAAAGTGCGGGGCCGCGCCGGTGAGCAAAAAATGCTCTCCATTATGCTAAATTTCTGACAGTCGAAAATTCGTTCTCGCCCACATTCCGAACCAGAAGCACAGGCGGTGAGGCGAATACACTTGGTGTTGTGGGGGAGGTCTCGCCCGCGGCTACTTTCTACTCCGGCTTTTAGCGCCCGGACACCAGGGTATAGTCCGAGCCAGGGTGCGTCATCAGATCGCAGCGGCTCGGCCGAGCGACGCCACCCAACACAAGTCGCAACGCAATCTCACAGGCAGCTCAACACAAATAGGCCGCCGCGTTTGCCGTGACTAACAACCCGCAGTTATGCACTCTCTCGTCGCTCGGTGCGGCGCGGCCACCCTCCTGAATTAGCCGACCGGTCCCTCACCCCGATCCGCACGAGCTATGAGGTGGTAAAATTTATCGCTCGATCCGGAGATCGCTTTATCCCCCCGCGAGCGGGAGAAGGGACGAGAGGGGCGCTGCTATAGCATCGACTTGATGTCGGCGGAGAACGTCGGGAACCCGTAGACGAAGTCCCCGAGGTCGCCTGCGGTGATGCAGTGCTTCATCGCCAGCGCGAAGATGTGGATCAGCTCCTCGCCGGCATGTCCGACGAGGTGCGCGCCGATAACGCGGTCCGTCCTCTCGTCGATCAGTACTTTCGCCCAGGCCGCCGTCTCCGCATAGGTGCGGCTCGAGAGCCACGCGCGCATGTCGTTGACCGCAACCCGAAACTCAATCCCCTTCTCCTCCGCGCCGGCCTGCGTCAGGCCGACGCTCGCCAATGCCGGCACCGTGAACACGCATGCCGGGATGCTTGCGTAATCCGGCGTGTGCTTCGCGCCGTCGACGATGTTGCGGCCGATGATCCGACCTTCATACGTCGCGATCGGGGAAAGCTGCGCGGTCTCGGCAACGGCGTCGCCGCAGACATAGACCGCCGGGTTCGACGTCGAGCGCAGGTGCGCGTCGAGCGCGATCTGCCCGCGTTCCGACTGGACCTTACCGGCGGCAAGGTCGAGGCCATCGACATTCGCGACGCGTCCCGCTCCGTTGACCACCCGCTCGGCCTCGACTGTGCGTTCCGATCCGCCCCCTTGATAGACGACGCGGAGCCGGTCCGCTGTCCGCTCGATCCGCCGGATCTCGACCCCGGTCTGGATCTTAACCCCGATCCGTTCGGTCTCGCCGCGCAGTTGCGCGACCGCGTCCGCATCCATGTTGTCGAGCAGCCGCGGCAACGCCTCGAGGATCGTGACTTTGGCGCCCGCCCGAGCATAGACGTGGCTGAACTCGAGCGCGATCACGCCGCCGCCGATAAATACGACGCTTGCCGGCAATTTGCGCTCGCTCAGCACGTCGTCGGAGGTAATCATCAGCTCGGCACCCGTGAAAGGCAGCCGGCGCGGCTTCGAGCCGGTGGCGATCACGATGTGCTTTGCCTCCAGGGTCTCGCCGCCCACCGCAACCGCGTTCGGTCCGGTGAAGCGGCCGCGGTCGCGGATCACCTCGACACCGCGCCGCTTCATCAGCTCGCCGAGCGACACTGGGATGCCTCCGATGATCGCCTTTTCGCGGTCGATCAGCGCTGCCCAGTCGAGGCTCGGCTTGCCAACCGCGATGTGATGCGCCTTGGCGCGATCGATCTCGTCGAGGGCGTGCGCCGCGGCGACCAGCACCTTTTTCGGCATGCAGCCGCGGTTAGGGCAGGTGCCGCCGAGCAGATCCGGCTCCAACATCGCCACCCTGAGGCCCGCCTCGCGGGTCGCCACGGTAACTCCCATTCCGGCATTGCCGCCGCCAAGGATCACGACGTCGAAGCTGCGTGTCGGCATTGCTTGGTCCTCCTTGAGAGCGTATTGCCACAGGGTGGCAGGTGCAGGGGTCGAGGGCCAGCCCTTCCCCGCCCACCTGTGACGTCTCACGCTCTACAACAGGAGGAATGCCATGGCCGAAGGGGCAAAACGAATCGAGCAGTTGGCGCCGGAACTTGACCGGATCATTGCGACCTCGCAGTCGATCGAGGAACTGGCCGACGGCTTTGGCGGGCCGCAGGGTCCGGCTGAAGGACCGCTGTGGTGGCGCGAGGGCGGCTATCTCGTCTTCAGCGACATCCACAACAACCGGCGTATGAAATACGAGCCCGGCAGGGGCGTGTCGTTGCTGTTGGAGCCGACCAACCGAGCCAATGGCCTGACCCGCGATCTGCAGGGGCGGCTCGTCGCCTGCGAGCATGATTCGCGCCGCGTCACCAGGCAGGAGCTCGATGGCAGCATCACCGTCGTCGCCAACAGCTTTCAGGGCCGCCAGCTCAATCGGCCGAACGACGTCGTCGTCAAATCCGACGGCTGCATCTACTTCACCGACCCCTGGACCCACCCCTCCGCACCGCAGCAATGGGATTTGACCTTTTCCGGAGTCTACCGGGTCACCCCCGATCTCGGCACACTGACCCTGTTGGCCGACGATTTCATCGTACCCAACGGCCTGGCCTTCTCGCCGGACGAGAGCGTGCTCTACATCAACGACTCGCGCCGCGGCCACATCCGCGCTTTCGATTTGGCACCCAACGGTACGCTGGCCAAACACAGCGATCGTGTGTTTGTCGATCTGCGCGGCGCCGAATCGGGTGTCCCGGACGGCATGAAGGTCGATGTCGAAGGCAATGTCTATTGCGGTGGCGCCGGCGGCCTCTGGATCATCGACCCAAAGGGCAAAAAGCTCGGGCGGATCGTGCACGGGGCACCCGCCACGACCAATCTGGCCTTCGGCGGCGCCGACTGGAAAACCCTATATTTTACCAGCCGTAATCATCTCGGCGCCGTCACTGTAAAAATTGCCGGCATTCCCGTACCGCCGCAGAAGAAATAAAAATTGTTCGGTAGCCGCGGGCTTTGGCTTTTGCGGCTTGGACGGGCTGTTGAGGCCCTCAAACAGAGCGTTGGCGATTTTGGTATCGAACCAGCGCAGGATGCCGTTCTGGTGGCGCTTGATGGTGCGGGCGGCGTCGATGATCGGGGCGAGCCGGTGCCGGGTCGCCCAGAAGTACCATCTCTTGAGGAAGGCGGTCGCAGCGACGACGGAGGGCTGGTCGTAGAGTTGTTGGGCCACAGGGCGCCTCGTCGCGGGGTTTGTCACGGGGGAGAGGCGGGGTCGAGCCGAACCTTGCCGAAGCGCGCGGCATGAGCCATAAGCCATCGTGGTTAAATCCGTCCCGATCTCGCCCGATCCGAAGTCCTCGCCACTGCGCTCCGGTAACGCCGGCCCGGACGGCTTGCCGAGATCGAAAGCGTAAGGAACATGCTCTCGCCCGATTTCTGGAGCTGGTTTGACGAGGTCGCAGCACCGAAATTGGCCCATCGGACGGAAAGCTTCCGGAAAATTTTCACCTATCTCGATCGCGTCGACCGGCCGGTCGGGATCGTCGAGACCGGCTGCGTACGGCAACCAGACAATTGGGCGGGCGACGGCCAAAGCACCATCCTGTTCGACAAATACGCCGAGTTTCATCCGGGTTCAGCGGTGTTTTCGATCGACTGCGATCCGCAGGCGGCGGCACTCTGTAGGTCCCTGGTCAGCGACCGGGTACGCATCCACGCCGGCGAGAGCATCGCATACCTGAAATCTCTGACCGACGACCCGCATTCGGAACTCGACTTCGTTGACCTCCTGTACCTAGACTCCTACGACGTCGACTTCGACAATCCGTTGCCGAGCGCGATCCATCATCTGAAGGAGTTGCTTGCGATCGCGCCGATGCTCTCCTCCGAGACGCTCATCGTTGTCGATGACTCGCCGTCCTGCTTCTTTGGTGTTTGCGACGAGGATAATTCGTTCGAACTATTCCGGCCACCGCGGATCGCCGGAAAGGGCCGATTGATCGCCGAATACGCCGCCCAGATCGGAGCGGAGCTCCTCTTTGCCGAGTACCAATGCGGCTGGCTGCGCCTCGGGTGCGCCTCGCCGAAGCGAAGGAAAAGCTCGTCACTCCGGCGAAAGATCGTGTGAAGAAGTGGCCGCGGTAGGCCCTTGCACGCCAAAGGGCTCGGCGAACGCCGCGCGTGGCGGTTGAGGTGCGCACGCACCCGCCGCGGGCGAACCTTGCTGAACCGAACATACTTAGAAAGCGATGGAGGGCCGTTATGGAAACTAAAGACGCTATCGAGCCTGCCGAAATTTGCGATAAATTTTTCCGACTGAGTCGCAAACATCGGTTCAAGATCGAGTTTTTATTATCGACATTATGAAAAATCGTATTCGGTGACTTGAGCTCGGGGTCGGATGACCGGCCTCGAAACACATTCCGAACGATTGCGCCGCCTCGGCATGGGGCGCCGGATTACGCGGCGCGATTTTCTCGACGGGGTCGCGGTCTCGGCGGTCCTCGCTGCATCCAGCCGCGCTCTGGCCGCCGTTGATCGGGAGGGAGTCGGAACAGCACCCCAGGACCATCCCGGCTATTACCCGCCCACTCTGACAGGAATGCGCGGCAGCCATCCCGGCAGTTTCGAGGCCGCCCACGCGCTCCGCGATGGCACCTACCCGAAATCCGGGGCGAGGCCGATCGAGACCGGAGAGGATTACGACCTGATCGTCGTGGGCGGCGGCATCAGCGGGCTCGCCGCGGCCTATTTCTATCGTGCCAGGGCAGGTGCCGGCGCGCGCATGCTAATTCTCGACAATCATGACGATTTCGGCGGTCACGCCAAGCGGAACGAGTTCGATCTCGGCGGGAAAACCTATCTGATCAATGGCGGGACACTCGGGATCGACAGTCCACGACCCTATAGCACGGTTGCTGCCGGCCTGCTGACGGCGCTCGGCATCGACCCCTCGGCGCTCGCGGCGCGCCATACGTACAGCGGGTTCTATCCGTCCCTGGGCCTCGGATCCGGGGTCTTTTTTGACAAGGAAACCTTCGGCGCGGATCGCCTGGTTACGGGAAAGCTCTCGTCGTCCGAATTCCTCGAACATGCACCTCTCAGCGAGGATTCACGGCGCGACGTTCGGCGTCTCGAAATCGAGCCGATCGACTATCTGCCGGGCCTCTCTTCTTCCGAGAAAAAAGCGCGTTTGTCCCGGATCAGCTATCGCGACTATCTCCTCGACCTGGTCAAGGTCGAGCCGTCGGTGATTGCGCTCTACCAGAGCCGGACGCATGGTGAGTGGGGCGTGGGGATCGATGCGGTCTCGGCGCTCGACGCCTGGCCTTTTGGCCTTCCCGGCTTCCAGGGGTTGAAGCTCGACCCCGGCTCGGCACCGCATATGGGCTATACACCGGCCGGCTACGCAGATGGCGGCTCTTACAAATTCCACTTCCCGGACGGCAACGCCAGCATCGCCCGGCTCCTCGTACGCAGCCTGATCCCGCAAGCGGTACCCGGTAGCACGGTGGAAGACGTGGTCACCGCGCGCATCGATTACAGTAGAGTTGACCGCCCGGATCAGGCGATCCGCATTCGACTCGGCAGCCTTGCCGTCTCAGCCGGCAACAGCGCACTTGGCGATTCGCCGTTAGCGGTCGAGGTGGTCTATTCGCGGATGGACCGGCTCTACACCACCCGCGCCAAGCACTGTGTGCTCGCCTGCTGGAACATGATGATCCCGTATCTTTGTCCGCAATTACCGGAAATGCAAAAAGCGGCGTTGCGCTATCTGGTGAAGGTCCCTCTCGTCTACACGAATGTAGCGCTCACCAATTGGCAGGCGTTCGCCGCCTTGGGAGTTTCCGCGATCCATTGCCCGGGCAGCTATCATTCGAGTGTTCGGTTAAATCCGGTCACCGATATCGGCTCTTATCGCTCACCCCGCTCGCCTGATGAACCGATTTTGGTCAGGATGGTGCGAGCACCCTGCTTCTCCGGGTTGTCGGAACGTGACCAGCACCGGACTGGGCGCGCGGAACTGCTCCGGACCAGTTTTGCGACCTTCGAAGAGAAGATCCGCGACCAGCTCGGCCGCATGTTGGGTCCGGGAGGCTTTGATCCGGCGCGCGACATCACCGCAATCACGGTCAATCGCTGGCCGCACGGATATGCCTACGAATACAACCCGCTGTTTGACCCGGATTGGCAGAGAGGGGAAGCGCCGCATGAGGTCGGCCGCGCCCGTTTCGGCCCGATCACGATCGCCAATTCCGATGCCGCTGCCGCAGCCTACACCGACGCCGCGATCGATCAGGCATACAGGGCTGCGGAAGAACTGCTCGCGGGCTAGCCAGTTCAAGGTCACCCTCGCGGAAGCGGGGGTCCAGGGCTAGCGTCGTGACTTTGGGCTCCTGGATCCCGCTTACGAGCGCGAGAAGAAATTGGGATTGAAGATGCGATTACGAAATTTTCACTTCGTCGTCCCGGGAAAGCCGGGATCCATCTCACCGCCACTCCGAAGTTTTCAAGCAATGGCAATGCGTTAGTGATCCCGCGAGGTTCGTGCTGCCGCGCGATGGGCCCCGGCTTTCGCCGGGGTGACGGGAGAATGAGTGGCCGTAGGATTCCTTCACCCGCTCTTGTGCGGGAACGACGAACTCGGAGAGGCCTTCCGCGGATCCGGTCGAATTTATCCGGCCGCCGATGGCACAAGGCTGGACGTCCGCTCGGGCTGGACTTCTGTCCTTCGCCGGAACGCGCCGCAACGGCGAGGTAGCGCCGATTCCGGCCGTTCGCGGATCACTATCGAAGCGCGAGGTTCGACCCACACCGGACCTCCAGCGCGAAGAGCTCATGTTCAAAGCGCGCGCTGATCAGCTATCAACGGGAAATTTCTCGAGTATCATCGAGGAGAGATCGACCTTGAAATGCCGGGCCAGGACCAGGGCGTTGCCAACCAGGCTCGCGCAGTCGCCTGCGAATCTGCGCCGTAGCTTGTCATCGGTGATGGATTTGTGCTCGTTTCCGTGCATCTCCAGGAAGTGCCTGGTCAGCTCTCCGAGCTCTTCCTGCATCTTAAGGAGGTAAAAACCGTCCGGCTCACGGCGGATGCCATGCTTTGTTGCGTAGGAACTCCACGCACGCTCGCAATGGTTAGCTGCCTCTTCCAAAGTCACGGGTCTCTCCTTGTTGAGCAAGATGAGGCTCCGGGCGTTTCAGTCTTTTGGCGAGTTACTAGTCGCCCAGCCGGCGCGACGACGCGCTACAATCTCTGCGCGCTGCGCGGGAGGCAGTTTTCGCGTCGCCTCAGTGAATGCGAGAGATGATAGGGCCTGGGCGTGGCATCGAATGAATGCTTCGGTCTCGGCGGGATAGGGCATCAGCGCTTCCCGCAGTGCCCAGCCGACGGCCTTTTGAACAAATCGGTCAGAGTCTTTCAGTAAGGCTTCGATCAGTGGAAAAATCTTGCCGCCGGGCAGCACGGAGCGCCGCGAGCGTGAGTAATACAGAAGGCTTAGCAGGATGCGGAAAAAGTCGCCCTATTGGTCGAGATATTGGGTATAATCCGCGCCGCGTGACGAGATGTGGGGGACGTCCGATGCGCGGTTGGGATACGAGGAGCGACGCGCTGTTCAGCTA
>Ga0306921_10007689_pt1 | contig 11338 bp, 9 predicted proteins | sample sta12Cox44000080_FD_203760 | JGI IMG/M metagenome (GOLD analysis project Ga0306921, IMG submission 203760) | Lab enrichment of tropical soil microbial communities from Luquillo Experimental Forest, Puerto Rico - statoxic.12C.oxic.44.000.080 (v2)... | ecosystem: Environmental > Terrestrial > Soil... | reverse complement strand
CCGCTCGATCACACACGCCAGCACATCGGTGAGGATCGACCGGTACCGGAACGGGCCGCCGTGCGGGCCGTCGTTGCGCAACGTCGCGAAGTAGGCGATCGCGTCTTCCGGCACCGGGTCGCCCGCGGGCGGCCGCCACAGGTACACCCGCTCGTACGTGCGCACGTCGGCCCCGGGATCGGCGTAGTCCTCGTTGAAGGCGGTGCCGGTCCGCATGTCGAGCAGGTGCTGGACGGTGGCGCCGTCGAACGAGGTCCCGGCCAGTTCCTGCACGATCGCCGTGACCGGGGCCGAGACGTCAAGCTGGCCGCGGCCCGCCAGCACCCCGGCGACCGCCGCCGTCACCGATTTGGACACCGACATCAGCAGGTGCGGTGTGTCCGGCGCCATGCCGTTGAAGTACTGCTCGGTGACGATCCGGCCCCGGTGCAGGACCAGGAAGCCGTCGGTGCAGGTGTGCGCCAGCAGACCGGCGACGGTCAGCTCCTGGTCCCCGCTGGCGAACCGGACCCCGGCCAGGTCGCGCTCGGCCCGGGGCAGCGGCCAGGCCGGCCCGTCCCCGCGGGGAATCCTGGCGGTCGGGATCAGCTCCCGCACGTGCTGGAAGGCCCACCGGTTGAACGGCGGATCCTGCCAGTTCGCGAGCGTCACCCGCGACTGCGGGGCGAACGGCGGCGCCCCGGTCATCAGGCTTCCCGCACCGCCCGTCACAGGCCCGGGCGGCGCTTCGGCATGTCCAGCCAGGGCATCTGCTCCTCGTGCGCGGCGGCGATCCGGAACACCGAGACGTCATCATAGGTCTTCCCGACGATCGACAGGCCGGTGGGCACGCCGTCGCGGGAGAGCCCGGACGGCACGGTCATCACCGGGCACCGGCTGGCGATGTTGAACGGCAGCGTCATCATCACATCCAGCCAGTCGGGGCTGACCTGACCGTTCACCGTCACGGGCTCGCCTGTGTCGTACTCAGCGGGCAGCGCTGGGACCGCGAAGGTCGGGCAGATGAGCGCGTCGAACTCCTCGAGCAGCTCGCCGAGCGGGGCGTAGATCTGCCCCTCCAGGACGAGGCCGGCCAGGTAGTCGTCCTTGGACACCTGGTCCGCCACCGCGATCAAGCGCCGTGTGTAGGACGTCAGCTCCTCGGCGTGCTTGGCGTGGATCTCCTTCATCGACGGGCCGAAGATCATCCCGAAGTGGATGTCCGCGGCCCGTTTGATGCCCTCCAGATCCCACGGCAGCTCGACGTCCTCGACGATGGCGCCCGCGTAGCGCAGCCGGTCCGCCGCCGCGCGGGCGTTCGTGGCCACGTCCACGTCCACCTGGTAGCAGCCCAGGTCGGCCGAGAAGGCGATCCGCATCCCCGCGACCGGCGCCAGCTCACCGGGTATCTCCAGCTTGGGGCGGATCGACACGACATCGCTCGGGTGCGGCCCGGCGATGACGTTTTCCAGCAGCGCGCAGTCGGCGACGGTCCGCGCCAGCGGGCCCTCGTGGCAGTAGTGGTCGAGGTTGAAGATCTCCACCTCCGGCACGCGGCCGTACGGCGGCTTGAACCCCACCACGCCGCAGAACGAGGCGGGGATCCTGATCGAGCCGCCGATGTCCGAGCCGGTCGCCAGGGCCGCCGTGCCGGCGGCGAGCGCGGCCGCCGAGCCGCCGCTCGACCCGCCCGGGGAGTACTCGGTGTGCCACGGATTGCGGGTGACCCCCCAGAGCCGGGACCAGGTGACCGGCGCGCAGGAGAACTCCGGGGTGGTGGTGCGGGCGTGCACGATGCCGCCCGCGTCGATGATCCGCTGGACGAAGGCGCTGGTCTGTTCCGCGACGTTGTCACGCAGCGGCAGGGACCCGAGCGTGTTGTGCTGGCCGGCGATCTCGGCCTCTTCCTTCACCGCCACCGGCAGGCCCTCGAGCGGCCGCGGCGGCCCGCCTTGGCCTGCATAACGGGCTGCCGCGGCGCGGGCCTGCTCCAGCGCCTGGTCGAAGAAGGTCTCGGCGAAGGCGTTGATCACCGGCTCGACGGTCTCGGCGCGGTCGATCACCGCCGTGACCAGTTCGACCGGTGACAGCTCGCGGGTGCGGAACGCCTGGAGCGCCTCGGTCGCCGGGAGGTAGTGAAGGTCGGTCATGGTGTCGGGTCTTCCTCTCCGGCGGCGGGCAGCTTCCCGCGCCTCGGTTTCCAGCCTGGCCGCGGCACGCTGGCGCGCAGCCGCTGCGTGTAGGGGTGCTGCGGGTCATCGAGTACGTGCGCGGTGGGGCCGCGCTCCACCACCTGCCCGCGGCGCAGCACGATCGCCTCGTCGGTGAGCTGGCGCACCACCGCCAGGTCGTGGCTGATCAGGATGAAGGAGACGCGCGTTTCGTCGCGGATGTCGGCCAGCAGGTTCAGTACCTGCGCCTGGATCGACACGTCCAGCGCCGCGACCGACTCGTCGAGGATCAGCACGCGGGGCTCGGCCGCGAGGGCACGCGCGATGGCGACGCGCTGGCGCTGGCCGCCGGACAGGGCGCGGGGCAGCGCCCGGGACTGGCGCGCGTCCAGGCCGACCAGGCCGGTGAGTTCGGCGATCCGGGTCCGGCGGCGGTCGGCGGGCCAGCCGTGGTGGAGCCGGAGCACCTCGTCGATGGTGGCTTCGGCGTTCTGGCGCGGGTCCAGGCTGGTGTAGGGGTCCTGGAAGACGATCTGCACCTCGCGGCCGCGCCGGCGCCGGTCCCGGGCCGAACGGGCCGGCCGCGACCGGTCGTTGCCGCAAGCTGTGATCGTCCCCTGGGTCGGCCGCTCCAGCCCGACGATCATCCTGGCGATCGTGGTCTTGCCCGAGCCCGACTCCCCGACGATGGCCAGCGACCCGGCCTCGGGGATGGCGAACGAGACGCCGTCCACCGCGACCAGCGGGCCGAACTCCTTGCGCAGGCCCGAGACAGCGAGCGCGGCCTTCCCATTGGCCCCGGGCGTGGTGGCCCCGGGCACCGCGGTCTCAGGCATCGCTGGCCACCTGGAGCTTCCCGCGCAGCTCGTGGGTCCGCACGCACCGGGACAGCCCGCCGCCGGTCTCGGTGAGGCCGGGCACCGCGGTGAGGCAGGCATCCTGCGCGTGCGGGCAGCGCGGCGCGAACGCGCACTCATCCAGCGGCGCCTCGAACGCCGACAGCGGCCGGCCGGGGATCGCCCGCAGCCGGTGCGCGGTCTGCGCGATGTCCGGGCGCGCCGCGGCGAGCGCAGCCGTGTACGGGTGCAGCGGGTCATCGTGCAGCAGCGACGAGCGGCGGATCTCCACGATCTGGCCCGCGTACATCACCGCGGTGCGGTCGCAGATCGCGGCGGCCAGTTCCAGGTCGTGCGTGATGAACAGCATGGTCAGGCCGAACTCGCGGCGGAGGCCGTCGAGTATCGCCATCACCTCCGCCTGGGTGGTGACGTCGAGCGCGGTGGTCGGCTCGTCGGCCAGCAGCAGCCGCGGCTTGGTCAGCAGCGCGGCGGCGATCATCACCCGCTGCAGCATGCCGCCCGACAGCTGGTGCGGGTACTGCTGGAGCCGGCGTTCCCCGTCGTCGATGCCGACCTGGGTGAGCATGTCGACGGCGCGGGCCCGCGCCTGCCCGGCCGGGACCGAGAGGTTCGTGCGGAGCGCCTCGGTCATGAAGTCCCCGATCCGCCGGACCGGGTTGGTGTGCGCCCGCGGGTCCTGGAAGATCATTGCCGCCTGGCCGCGGTACTGGCGCAGCCCGGCGCCGGTGAGTGCGCTGACGTCGTTGCCGTCGAACCGGATCGAGCCTTTGACCTGGGCCCCGGCGGGCAGCAGCCGGTCGATCGCGCGTGCCGTCATCGACTTGCCCGATCCCGACTCACCTACCAGGCCGAACGCCTCGCCCTGGCGCAGCGAGAAGCTCACATCGCGCAAGACGGGCCGGTGGATGCCCTCGATGGGCAGGCGGACGGTCAGGCCGTCAACGTCGAGCAGCGGCGTACCCGGTGTGGCCTCGGCCGGCGTCACCGCGGCGGCCGGCGCCTGATCGCTCACCGGGGGGCCGCCTGCGCCTGCTCGAACAGTCGCTCGCCGAGCACGTTGAACGCGATTACGACGGCGACGATGCACACGCAGGCGGCGAGCGCGGGCAACGGGTAGCCCTGCGGGATGCCGACCTGGTTCTCCGAGATCATGACCCCCCAGTTCGGCTCCGGCGGCTGGACCCCGAGGCCGAGGAAGGAGATGGCCGCGAGGTCGACCATCGCGTAGCCGAACAGGATGGTCGCCTGGGCGACGATCAGCGGCATGATGTTGGGGATCAGGTGCCGCAGGCAGATCGAAGGGCCGGAGGCCCCCTGCACCTCCAGCGCCGCCACGTACGGCTGGCTCCGCTCCTTGAGCGCCGCACCGCGCAGCACCCGCGCGACGTAGGGCATGTAGGCGATGGACAACGCGATCGCCGCGGCCGTCAGGCCCGCGCCGAACACCGCCGCCGCGAGGACCGCGAGCAGAATGCCGGGGAAGGCGAACAGGACGTCGAGGCCGGACGAGATGAAGGCGTCAAGGGTGCCCCCCCGCCAGGCGGCCGCCACCGCGAGGAGCGCGCCAGCGATCATGCTGCCGAGGACGACCGCCAGCGGTCCGAGCATCGATGTCCGCGCCCCCACGATCAGCCGGGACAGCACATCGCGCCCCTCGAAGTCGTATCCGAGCAGGTGGGCGCCGGTCGGACCGACCCAGGCCAGCGACAGGTTCGGCGTGATCGGGTCGAAGGGGGCCAGCCAGGTGCCGAAGATCGCCATGAAGATCGCGACCGCGATGATGATCGCGGACGCGATGCCGGCCGGCCCGGTCGCGCGCAGCATGCCCACGGCCCGTGCGCCGCGCGTGGTGGACCGGACGGTGACCGGAACCGCCGCGGTCACTGGGCCCTGCTTCCCAGCGCCACCCGCGGGTCGAGCACCGCGTAGAGCACGTCCACGATCAGGTTGATCACCACGAACGCGGTCACGAGCACCAGCGAGATGCCCTGGACCACGGCGAGATCCTTGGACTGGGCGGAGGCGACCAGATAGGCGCCGAGCCCGTTCAGGCTGAACGCGACCTCGACCACGGCCGCGACCGCGATCAGTGAGGCGATCGTGATGCCGGCGACCGTGGTGATCGGGATGGCGGCGTTGCGCAGGACATGCCGCCGGATCAGCTGGCGGCTCGGTATGCCGCGGCTGACCGCCGTCTGCACGTGCTCCCGCTGGCCTTCCTCCCGGACCGATGCCCGGGTGACCCGGGCGACGATCGCGAGCGAGGAGATGGCCAGGGCGATCGCGGGCAGCGTGAAGTGCCGGACGTTGCTGAGGAAGTCGGTGCCGTTCCCCAGCGCCGGGAACCAGCCGAGCTTGACCGCGAACACCAGGATGAGCACGATGGCGGCGACGAAGGCGGGGATGGCCGCCGACACCGCCGTCGTCACGAGCGTGCTGGTGTCGAACGCCCCCGGCCGCAGCCCGGACAGAATGCCCAGGCCGATCCCCAGCGCGACGATGATCAGCGCCGCGTACAGGACCAGCCCGGCCGTGGTCCAGATCCGGGACGCGATCAGCGTGGAGACGTTCTCCCTGAGAACGATCGAGATCCCCAGGTTCCCGTGCAGCACGTTGTCGAGCCAGTACCAGTACTGGGCGAGGAACGGCTCGTTGAGGTGGTAGCGCGCCTCGAGCACGGCGACGCTGCTGGCCGGCAGCGACCGGCCACCCGACAGCGCCGAGATCGGGTTCCCCGGCGCCAGGTACAGCGCCCCGAAGATCACGAAGCTCGCGACGAGCAGGCTGGCCACGAGCATGGCCAGCCTGCGCGCGAAGAACCGCCAGCGCATTGGCTCAGCCAGTTCCGCCCAGGCTGTCGGCCCACGGGGCGAACATGTAGGCGAACGAGGACACCGCGCCGGTCAGGCCCTTGTGCAGCACGAGCAGGGCCGTCGGCTGGACGTTGGGTATCCACGGCAGCTGCTGCATGGTCAGCTTCTCGGCCTCCGCCACCAGCGCCGCCCGCTTGTTCAGGTTGGGCGTGCTGCGAGCCTGCTCCAGATCTGCCGTGATCTTCGGATTGTTGAAGTTGGTGTAGTTCTGCGAGCCGCCCGGCAGGACCAGTGTGGACAGGAGCGCCGCCGGGTCGGCGTAGTCGCCGTAGTTCACGGTCGGGAAGCCGTCGATGCCCGCGCGGGCCTTGGGGTCGGTGAAGAAGTTGATGAAGTTCTGGGCCGACACCGACTTGAGGACCACCTTCAGGCCGATCGCCTGCGCCGCCGCCTGGTAATCGCCGGTCACGGCGGCGAGGTTCGCCAGCTGGCTGGAGGTGCCGATCGTGAACGTCTTCCCGGTGGCCCCGGCTTGCTGGACCAGCTTCTTCGCCTCGGAGATGTTCTGGGTCAGCACCGGCGAGGAGTCGTAGGCGGCGGTGAACACCGACTTGCCATAGCCGAACGTGCCGGGGTTGGAAAGCCACCGCGGCATCAGGGCCGCGCCCTTGTAGACCGAGCTGATGATGCCCTGCCGGTTCAGCGCCAGCGACAGCGCCCGGCGAACCCGCAGGTCACCTAGTACGCCCTTGAAGCTGGAGATGATGAAGGCGTCGGTGGACCAACCCGGGCCCTGCCACACTTTGACGCTGCTGCTGTTCCTCAACTGGTCAAGGGTGGGGAGCGCGAAGGGGTAGGAGCCCTGGATCGCGCCGGTCAGCATGCCTGAGGTGAACGACGAGATGTCCGGCGTGCCCTTGATGGTGATCTGGCCGATTAGCGGCTTGACCGCGGAGTTCCAGTAATGCGGGTTGGCAACCGCGACCACGCCCACACCCGGCGTCCACGACTTGAGCATGTACGCGCCGGTGCACATGATCGACCCGGCCGGCGTGCCGTAGTTCTTGCCTTCCTTCTGGGCGAAGGCTTTTTCGATGATGATCCCCGGCATCGAGGCCAGCTCGCCCTGGAGCCAGTAGTCGGGCTGCTTGAGGGTGATCGTCACCTGGTTGGTCCCGGTCGCCGCGATCGACTTGACCCGGTTGAACACCAGCGGGTAGAACCCGCCGAGGGTGGGGTTGGTGTTGCGGTCCAGGCTGTAGACCACGTCGGCGGGGGTGACCGGGTGGCCGTCCCAGAACTTCGCCCCCGGCCGCAGCGTGAACACCATCGTGGTGGGGGAGGGGTCGGTGACGGTGGCCAGGCCAGGCTGCACCGCGCCGCCAGGCGCCTGCCGGAGCAGCGACTCGCACATCAGCGAGTCGGCGGTGTTCTCTGGGTAGTCGAACGCGTAGATGGGGTCGAGCGAGTTGACGTCACGGTAGACGGCCCAGACCATCGACGGCACCGTCTTGGTGCCGGCCGGGGTAGTCGTCACCAGGCCTTGAGTGGGGGAGATATTGCCAGACGTCGACGAGCCCGCGTTGTTGACGGACCGGCCGCATGCCGCGGCCAGCAGTGCGCACGCTGCCACCGCGGCGGTGACAGCCCCAATCCTTCTTCTCGCACCCATTGGCTCCTCCTCAGGGCCAGCCAGCGCTATCCGGCGCCGGCGCTCAGCGCCGCCTCGATTCGTTTACCGTTCAAGCCCCCCGCACCCTCGTCTCGATCGCATCGAGCATCAGATCGAGCCCGTAGCGAAATGCCTTGTCGATGTCCAGGTAGAGCGACGCCGCGGTCGCGGTCAGATTCGGAAACCGGTCGGCCGGCAGCATCCGGTACAGCTGGCGCCAGCCCGCGAGACTCTCCTGCGTCGCACGCGCGTCGAACACCGTCGCGCCGATCGTGTAGGTCTCGAGCGCCTCGTAGGCGATGGGCACCTCGTCTTCGGCCACCCCGGCCTCGCGCAGCAGGGCGATGCAGCGCTCGACGTTGCCGAACCCGTTCTCCAGCCTGGGCGGTGAGAGCTGCAGGGCGAGCAGCGCCCGCGGGTGCACGAGGTAGACGCGGCGCAGGGCGAGCAGCAGGTCCCGCAGCTGATCACGCCATCCGCCGGACAGCTCGACCCCGTCGGTCACCTCGGCCAGGAGGCGGTCGGCGGCCGCGGTGAGGATCTCGTCTTTGTCCCGGAAGTGACGGTACACCGCGGTCGGGTCCACCCCGAGTTCACCGCCGAGGCGCCGCAGGCTGACGCTGTCGTTGTCCTCTGCCTCCACCAGGCGCAGGTAGGCGTCGACTATCACTTCCCGTGAGAGCCGACTCGCGACGGGATTCTGCGCCGGCATGCAGGCATCGTCACCGCGGTGGCGATCGGTGTCAACAGTGCTGTCATCACTGTTGAGCAACGATGGCCGCCGGGTGCCAGGGATTATCGCTGCGAGTACACGACCTGGCCCCGGACCCACGTCTGGACCACGGCGGCCTCGCAGATCTCGGGGGCCGGCAGGTGGCCGAGGTCGGCGTCTATCACCGCGAGGTCGGCGTCGTAACCCTCGGCGATCGAGCCGGCCACCGTGCCCAGGCCGTTGACCCGGGCGCTGCCCGATGTGTAGGCGGTCAGGATCGACGTCAGGCTGATGGCCTGCCCCGGGAGGAAGGGGTCACCGCCCTGGCCGCCCGCCAGCGCGGGCAGGCTCCTGTTGACGGCGACGTGGGCTCCCCAGAGCGGGTTGGGGCTGCTCACCGGCCAGTCACTGCCCCCGCACAGGGTCGCGCCCGCCGCCTCCAGGGACCGGAACGGGTACTGCCAGCCGGATCGGCGTTCCCCCAGGAAGGGGATGGTCAGCTCGTCCATCTGCGGCTCGTGCGTCGCCCAGAGCGCCTGGATGTTGGCGGTCGCCCCCACCCGGGCGAAACGCGGCACGTCCTCGGGATGGATCACCTGGAGGTGGGCCAGGTGGTGCCGGGGCCCGGGCTGGCCGTTGGCCTGCCGGGCCGCCTCAACGGCGTCCAGGGCGTTGCGCACGGCGCGGTCGCCGAGCGCATGGAAGTGGACCTGGAACCCCTCGCGGTCGAGCGCGGTGACGAAGGTGGGAAGCTCGGCCGGGTCGATGAAATCGAGGCCGGCCTTGCCGGTCGAGCATCCGTCGCCGTCCAGATACGGCTCCAGCATGGCGGCGGTGTGGTTCTCGGCCACGCCGTCCAGCATCATCTTCACGCTGGTGGCGTGGAAGTTCCCGGCCTGCCCGGTGTTGCGCTGCTCGAGTAGCTCGCCGATCTGCTCCAGGCCGCGGTGCCGGTCCCACCACAGGGCGCCGACCACCTTGGCCAGCAGCGTGCCGGCCTGCGCCGCCCGCAGGTAGGCGGTCAGCGGATCCGCCTCGCCCTCGTACCGGCCGACGATCGCGTCCTGCCAGCCGGTGATGCCCAGTGAGAGCAGGTGGTCCTGGGCCGTGAGCAGCGCGGCGTACCAGTCGTCCTCGGTGACCTCGGGCAGGAGGCGGGACACCAGGATGGCCGCGCCTTCCTGCAGCATGCCGTTGGGCTCGCCGTCGGCGTCGCGCTCGATCCGGCCATCGGCGGGATCCGGCGTGGACCGGCCGATGCCTGCCAGCGCGAGCGCCCGGCTGTTCACCCACGCGCCGTGGCCGTCCCGGTTGGGCAGGAAGACGGGCCGGTCGGGCACGACCGAATCGAGCTCATGCCGCGTCGGTATCCCGCCCGGGAAGGCGTCCATGGACCAGCCGCCGCCCGATATCCATTCCTCGTCGGGGTGATCGGCGGCGTAGGCGGCCACGAGCTCGAGGTAGCCGGCCGCCGTCGAGGCCGAGCGCAGGTCACAACGCCGCATCTGATCCCCGGCGAACACGGGATGGACGTGGGCGTCCACGAAGCCGGGAACGAGGGTGCCGCCTTCGAGGTCGACGGGCTCCGCGCCGCCGAGCGGCCCGGCCGCCCCGGCTGGGCCGACCGCGGTGATCCGCCCGCCCGCGACCCGGACGCAGGTGTCCGGGGGAAGGAACGCCCGGCCGTCGAAGATGGTGCCGTTGTGGAAGACCACTTCTTCGCTGGGCACTGCGCGGCCTCCCTGACGAGCGCGATGCCCGAGATTAGATCAGCGGTCAAAATTGCTGTCAATGCCTGTGACAAAAGCGTCTCAACAATAGACTCGGCCGCGATAGCTACGGGGCCTGAGGGCCACACAGGGCAGAGACGGGGACTATGACCAGCATCTCCGCGGCTGGCCAGCGCTCGCGCCGGCGCGAGCGGCGAGGCCTGCGGCGTGGCAGCCTGTCACCGGAACTGATCGTCACCGAAAGCCTGCGGCTGCTGGACGCCGACGGCACGGACGGATTCAGCCTGCCCAAGCTGGGCCGGGCGCTCGGCGCGGACCCGACTGCGATCTACCGGCACTTCACCAGCAAGGATGACCTGGTCCTGGCCATCGCCGACCATCTCATCGAAGAGGCCATGGCGGGGATGTCGCCCCAGCCGTGCTGGGTCGACACACTGGCCGACGCGGCTCGGCGCCTGCGGCGCACCTACTGTGCCCACCCGGCGGCGGCCTCGCTGTCCGCCCGCCGGACCACACAGCGGCCGGCCGAGATGAGGACCGTGGACATCATCGTCGGAGCCGTCCTCGGCGCCGGGTTCGAGGGGGCGGGGGCTGCGCTCGTCTACCGCGCCCTCGGCGATTTCGCGCTCGCCTGGGCGAGCTTCGAGGCAGGCTTCCTCGCCCTGGACGGACGGTCGCAGAGCCGGGACCGGGCGGCGTGGACACGCACCTACCTCGTGGTGGACCCGGCGGAGTATTCCCACATCTGGCAGGTGCGGCAGGAACTGCCCGACGTGGACGACGACGCCATCTTCGAGACTGTCCTGTCGATGGTCCTGGGCGGCCTCATCGCGCGGGCGCCGCGCCCCTGCGGCTGCCACGCTCCCGCGCGCCGGCAATGACTGCTCTTGATCGTGGAATTGGGGCACGGGCACCCGGCGTCAGGGCTCGCGGGTGACCTCGGCCGGATCCTTGTCCGTGCGCAGCCCCCGATAGGAGGGTGCGCGCATGCGCCCGGCCTGGGTCCACACAGTGAAGCTCACGTCGATCACCAGCACCGGATCCACCCAGACGGCACGGCGGGCGTGCTCGGGCGGGACCTCGCTGGCGAACGGTGACGTGGCCCGGCGCAGCGGGATCAGCCGCTGCCAGAGCATATCCAGCGCCTGATCGCTGAACCCGGTCCCGACGTGGCCCGCGTACTCCAGCCCGCCCGTGTCCTGCACGCCGATGAGCAGGGAGCCGAACACACCGGCCCGCTTGCCCTCGCCCGGCTTCCACCCTCCGACCACGACCTCTTGCTCGTGCAGATTCTTGATCTTGAGCCAGCTGCCGGTCCGCTTGCCCGGCTCGTAGCGGGACGCCAGCCGTTTGGCCACGATGCCCTCCAGGCCGTGCTGTCTGGAGACCGCCTGCACGTCC
>Ga0306921_10007688_pt1 | contig 11338 bp, 11 predicted proteins | sample sta12Cox44000080_FD_203760 | JGI IMG/M metagenome (GOLD analysis project Ga0306921, IMG submission 203760) | Lab enrichment of tropical soil microbial communities from Luquillo Experimental Forest, Puerto Rico - statoxic.12C.oxic.44.000.080 (v2)... | ecosystem: Environmental > Terrestrial >... | reverse complement strand
CGTCGCGGTAGGCGGGCTGCGCCGGGTTCTCCGGCTCGACCGGGGTCACGCCGTGATAGCGGCGCGCATCGTCGACCAGCGCCGCGTCGAGCGGGTCGGTCAGGGTGAAGCTGCCCAGCGTGCGCTTGTCGAGGTCGTGCACGGTGGTCGTGCCGCTTCGGATGTTGCGCCGCGCGATCAGCAGCACCAGCACGTAGTCGACGCCGTCGCGGTGCATGCCTTCGGGCGTCGGCTTTCCGTGCTCGCCGAGCCGGGCCTCGATGCGGAACTGGTGGGCCTCGACGTGCCACTGGTCGGTGTCCGGCGCGAGGCGGCCGAACAGCGAGCGGCAATATTCGAGGATGGTGCGCATGCTCGAGCCGTCGCCGATCGCGGGCTTGATCGGTTCGAACCAGCGCTCGATGCCGCCGTTCAGGGTGTTGTAGTTGAGGCTCTGATAGTGCGGCTGGTGCGCACCGCGGGCGATGTGGCCCTGGCGGCCGGCCGACCACACGCCGAAGCGCCGGCGCCGGTAGCGGCCGCCGTCGGCCATGTAGGTGTCGGTCGAGAGGTCGTTCCAGCTGTCGGCGAAGGCTGGCCAGTCGGCGAGCGAGCCGAAGCGGCCGAGCGCGGTGCGCATGTCCGAGGCTTCGACGAAGGCGTAGCCGGCGCGGGCTATCGCATTGCGGATGCCTGTTGCATTCTGGAGGCCGGTGCCGATCTCGCTCATGTGATACACCGTAGCATCGCAGGGCCCTTGTCCGACAGCCGCCGCGCATGAAGGATTCTAGGGTTGGCGCGGCCTTTGCATTTTTCAACGGCCACAGTTCTCGGGGAGATGCCTTTCATGTTGCGACGCCACATCCTTGCCACTGCCGCCGCGTCGTTCGCAGCGCCCGCCATCGTCTCGCGCGGCTCGCTCGGCCAGAACCTGCGCAAGGTGAAGATGGGCTCGGCCTTCACCACGACCACCAACGCCGCCTTCCTGATGCCCGAGATTCTGAAGCCCGAGGGCATCGACCTCGAGCTGGTGATGTTCCCTTCGCTGGTGCAGCGCATGCAGGCCGTCGCCTCGGGCGACGTCGACATCGGTAACGGCGGGCTGAGCGCCACCATGCAGGTGGCGACCAAGGGTTTTCCCATGCAGGTGCTGGCCAATGGCTGCGACGGCGGCTGGATGGTGCTGGCGCAGCCCTCGATTACCAGCTTCAAGGAGCTGGTCGGCAAGAAGATCGCCGTCCAGAACGGCTCGATCGGCCTGGTCTCGCTCAACTGGAAGCTCAAGCAGGAGGGCGTCTACGGCAAGGTCGAGATGGCCTTCATGGACAACCAGGACCAGCCGATCCCGTTGATGCGGGGCGACGTCGCCGCCATCTGCTGCTTCGAGCCCTATGCCGCGCTCGCCGAGCTGAATGGCTGGGGCAAGCGGCTGTGGGTGCCGTACGATTCGCCGATGGGCAAGACCAACCTCGGCTTCGTCGCCTCGGTGAACTTCACCAAGAAGGAGCCCGACCTCACCAAGAAGATGGTGGCGGCGCACGTCAAGGCGACCAAGGAGATGGCATCGAATCCGTCGATCGCCATCGAGACCACGATCAAGCAATTCAAGATGACCAGGGAAGTGGCCGAGCTTTCGACCAAGAACCTGTTCTTCAGCGCCGACTCCGGCGCGGGCTTCGTCAATGGTCTGAAGTCGCTCGCCAAGATGATGCTGGACGACAAGATGCTCGAGAAGGAACCCGACTGGAGCCAGTTCCTCAATCTCGGCTACGCCTGATGCCATCCCGATGACGAGACTCCGAGGCGCGCTGGGGCTGCTGCCCCTGGTGCTGCTGCTGATCGCCTGGGAGCTGGCGGTCCAGTTCAAGGTTTATCCGCCGGTCCTGCTGCCGCCGCCCGTCAAGGTGGCGCTGGTCTTCATCGACGACTGGCCGACCGTCCTGGACAACGCGCTGGCCAGCATCACGCGCGTCGTGGTCGGCATCTCTCTCGCCTTCCTGTTCGCCGTGCCGCTCGGCCTGATGATCGGGCGCTACCAGATCCTCGACACCATGACCGACTGGTCGATCCAGATCTTCCGCTCGATCCCGCCGATCTCGCTCATTCCCCTGGCGCTGCTGTTCCTCGGCATCGGCGACAAGCCCGCGATCGCGCTCATCTTCCTCGCCGGCACCTGGCCGCTCCTGATCAACACCATCTTCGGCGTGCGCACCATCGAGCGCACCCTGATCAAGGTGGCGCGGGCGGCGCGCGCCAGCGAGTTCCTGGTGATGAAGGACATCATCCTGCCGGCCTCGCTGCCGGCGATTTTCACCGGGCTGCGGCTGGCGGTCGGCGGCGGCTGGCTGACCGTGGTGACGGCCGAGATGATCGCGGTGAAATCGGGCCTGGGCTACATGATCCTGAACGCCCAGCTCACCTTCCGCTCCGACCTGATCATCGCCGGCATCGTGGTGATCGGCGCGATCGGCCTGCTGGCCGACCAGCTGGTGCGGCTGGTGCGCTCTTATGTCTGCCGCTGGCAGGAGGGCCTGACGGCAGCGCCGGAATGAACCGCTTCATCGAATGCGTCGACGTCGGCAAGATCTACCCCGGCAAGACCGGGCCGGTCGAAGCCCTGCGCGGCATCGACTTCACCTGCAACGCCGGCGACTTCGTCTGCTTGCTCGGCCGCTCGGGCTGCGGCAAGTCCACGCTGTTGCAGATGATCGCCGGCCTCGAGACACCGACCACCGGCCAGATCGCCGTTGCCGGGCGCGAGCTCGACGGGCCGTCGCCGGACGCCGCGATCGTGTTCCAGGACCATGGCCTGTTTCCCTGGATGACCGTCACCCGGAACGTCGAGTTCAACATGAAGGCGCGCGGCATGCCGGCAGCCGAGCGCGCCAAGCGGGCGCGCGGCTTCATCGCCATGACCAGCCTGATGGGCTTCGAGGACCGCTATCCGCACGAGCTGTCGGGCGGCATGCGCCAGAGGGTCGGCATCGCGCGGGCGCTCACCACCGATCCCAAGGCCTTGCTGATGGACGAGCCGTTCGGCGCGCTCGACGCGCAGACCCGCGGCAACCTGCAGGACGAGCTGCTGCAGATCTGGCAGACGCAGCAGACGACGGTGCTGTTCGTGACCCATTCGATCGACGAAGCGCTGCTGCTGGCCGACCGCATCCTGGTGTTCACGCCGCGGCCGGGCCGCATCGCGGCTGACATCGCGGTAGACCTGCCGCGGCCGCGCGCGCCACAATCAAGGGAATTCTCGGAGCTGGCGCGCGAGCTGCGCGGCTTGGTCGGCGCCGAACGCGACTTCGATTGAGGGAACATCCATGCCTTTTGCCAAGACAGACGATGGCGTGAAGCTCTACTACGAGGAGATCGGCTCAGGCGCGCCGATCGTGTTCGTGCACGAGTTCGCCGCCGACCACCGCTCGTGGGAAATGCAGATGCGCCATTTCGGCCAGCGCTATCGCTGCATCACCTGGAGCGCGCGCGGCTATCCGCCGTCCGACGTGCCCGAGAAGCCCACCAGCTACAGCCAGCATCGCGCCGCCGACGACATCGCGTCGGTGATGGATCACCTCAAGATCGACAAGGCGCATATCGTCGGCCTGTCGATGGGCGGCTTCGCCACGCTCCACTTCGGCTTCCGCCATGCCAAGCGCGCGCTGTCGCTGGTGGTGGCGGGCGTGGGCTATGGCGCGGAGAAGCAGGAGCAGGGCAAGTTCAAGGGCGAGGCGTCGATCGTCGCCAAGTCGCTGCTGGGCGAGGGCATGGCCAAGTTCGCTGAGAAGTACGCCGATGGCCCGACGCGCGTGCAGTTCGAGAACAAGGATCCGCGCGGCTTCGCCCAGTTCAAGAAGGAGCTCGGTGAGCACTCCGCGCTCGGCTCGGCCAACACCCAGATCGGCGTGCAGGCCGAGCGGCCGTCGCTCTACGACCTGGTCGCTGAGATGCGGGCGCTCACCGTGCCAACCCTGATCCTGAGCGGCGATGAGGATTGGCCGTGTCTCACACCCGGCATCCTGATGAAGCGCGAGATCCCGTCGGCAGCGCTGTCGGTGATGCCGAACTGCGGCCACACCATCAATCTCGAGGACCCCGACCAGTTCAACCGCATCGTCGGCGACTTCATCGTCCAGGTCGAAGCCGGCCGCTGGCCCAAGCGCGACCCGCGCGCCATCTCGACCTCGATCACGGGGATGAAGAGCTGAGAGGAGTTTTACCCGGGTAAAAATACCCCTGGGGGTGGGTGGGAAAGTGGGAAAAATCGACTAAAGCGCCGATTCCATCGGCATTGGACGATTCCCACCGCCGCGAATATTTGGGACGCCTAGGCTGTCAGGCCGCCGTCGCAGACGAACTCCGAGCCGGTCGAGAAGCTCGATTCGTCCGACAGCAGGAACAGGATCATGTTGGCCACTTCCTCGGGCTGGCCGAGGCGGCCGAGCGGATGCAGCTCCTCGAGCCATTGCCGGCCGGTCATGTTGTCGACGGTCTGGCTGAGGCGGGGCGCCACCATCGGCGTGTCGATGTAACCCGGATGCACCGAGTTGCAGCGGATGTTGTATTTCATCTGCGCGCAGTAGAGCGCCACGTTCTTGGTGAGTGCCCGCACCGCGCCCTTGCTGGCGCAGTAGGCCATCGCATAGGACGAGCCGCGCAGGCCGAGCACGGAGGAGATGTTGACGATCGAGCCGCCACCCGACTTCTTCATGGCCGGGACCGCGTGCTTGCAGCCGAGGAAGGTGCCCATCGAGTTGATGTCGTTGACCCGGCGATAGTCCGCGAGGCTGCAGTCCTCGATCGAGTTGCGCACGCCGATCCCCGCTGAGTTCAGCAGGCCGTGTAGGCCGCCATAGGTCTCAACCGTCGTCGCCACCGCCTTCTGCCAAGCTGGCTCGTCGGTCACGTCCAAAGGCACAAAAAGGGCAGCCTTGCCGAGCTCGGCCGCGAGTGCGCGGCCCTTGGCCTCGTCGCGGTCGGCCAGCACCGCCTTGCCGCCTTCGCGCAAAACGAGGCGCGCGGTCTCGGCGCCGATGCCCGAGGCGCCGCCGCTCACCAGCACGACCTTATCCTTGAGGCGCAACGAACAGCCTCCTCTTGCTGATGCCCATGGTGATGCCGCCGTCGGACACGAACTCCGCGCCGGTGACGAAGCCTGAGCGATCGGAGGCGAGCCACAGCACCAGTTCGCCGAGATCCTGCGGCTCGGCCATACGGCCGATCGGATGGGCGGCGCCGAGGAAAGCCTTGCCCGGGGCGTGGCCGACCTTCTGCCACAGGGGATTGAAGATCGGCGTGTCGACTCCGCCGGGATGCACCGAGTTGCAGCGGATGCCGTACTTCTTCTCGGCGCAGTAGGCCGCCACACTCTTGCTCAGCAGCCGCACTGCACCCTTGCTCGCGGTGTACGCCGTCGGTCCGGCCGAGCCGATCAGCGCGGCAACCGAGGAGATGTTGACGATCGAGCCCTTGGGGGCGGACTTGCCGGCGCCGGTCTTCTTCATGCCTTCGATGGCGTACTTGCAGCCGAGGAACACGCCTTCGGAGTTGATCGCCTCGACCCGGCGCCAGTTCTCGACCGTAGTGTCCTCGATGTTGCCCGGGCCGCCGCTGACGCCGGCATTGTTCACCATGATGTCGAGCCGGCCATCCGTTTTGAGCACGTCGGCCAGCAGCGCCTTCCACGAGTCCTCCGAGGTGACGTCGTGTTGCACGAATCGGCCAGGGCCGTCCTTGGCTGCCTGGATGTCGGCCACGATCACCGTGGCGCCGGCGTCCTGGAGGAGGGCCGCCGAAGCAGCGCCGATGCCTGAGGCGCCGCCGGTGACGATCGCCACCTGTCCTGAAAGTTCGCTCATCGCGACCGGACAATAACCAGCGCTTGCTCTAGCCTGCAATGCCGGAGGGGGATCGCATGACGAAGTTTGCAGTCATGGCATTTGCCGTCGTCGCGTCGCTGATGGCGACGGCCTGCAATCGGCCCGGGGGTCAGGGTGGAGGACAGGCGGGGTCGGGATTGCAGCGGCCCGTCGTGCCGCCGGGCATGACGGCGGCGCAGGCCGGCGCCTACTGCACTCAGCTTGCGCAAACCTATAACGATTATGTCGGCAGCATCGGTCCGTCGCTGGGCGGCGTTCCCTCGCTGGGTCCGCAGGCCGACCTCGAGACCAGGGAAGCCATCGCGAGCTGTCAGGACGGCAACTATGCCGCCGGCATTCCGGTGCTGCAACGGAAGCTGCGCGATAACCGCGTGGCGGTGCCGCCGCCACCGCCAGCGGGCTGACCGTTTCGGCGAAAAGCAAGAGGCCCGGGCGATTGACCCGGGCCTCTCTATGCAGCGACGTCTAGAAGCCGAGCGGCTGGGTCACGCGTGTCCAGCGGCCGCCCTTGACCTCGGCCAGGAACGAGGAATTTGCACCCTGGCGGGTCTTCGGGCCGAAGGTGACCGGCGGTCCGTTGAAGATGTCGGCGTAGTTCTGGATTTTCTCGAGGCCGGCAATGAAGCTGTCGAGCGTCAGATCCTTGCCGGCGTTCTTCAGGCCTTGCACCGTGATGTCGGCGGCGACGTAGCCGTAGACCGCGCCGATGTTGGGATCGACGTTGAAGCGCTTCTTGTAGTCCTCGACGAACTTCTTGACGGTCGGTACCGGCGAGTCGACGTAGGGCATCTCGGTGAGGCCCATGGCGTAGAAGCCGTCCATGCCCTGCGCCGCGCCGACGAACGAATCGTAGGAAGAGGCGGCACCGAGGAAGATCACGTCATTCCACCCGGCCTTGCGCGCGGTCGTATAGGGCACGATCGAATCGCGCACGATGGTGCCCATGGCGACCAGCTCGCACTTGGCCTCACGCAACTTGGTGATCGGCGCGGTGAAGTCCTGGTCGGTCGGCTTGTGCGCCGTGGTCTCGACGATCTTGATGCCGAGCGCGTTGGCCTGCTCCTTGGCGCCCTCGAGGATCTCCTTGCCGAAGTCGGTATCCTGGTACATCACGCAGACGTTCTTCACGCCCTTGTTCTTGACGAAGTAGTTGATGCCGGCGCGGATCTGGTCGACGTAGGACGCCGCGCCATAGAACTTCAGCCGCTCGAACGGCTCGTACATCGAGCGCGCCGCCGACAGCGGAAAGAGGTTGGGCACGCCGGCCGCGAACTGATCCTTGAAGCAGGCGTTGTTCATCGGCGTGCCGAGCGGGCCGACGAAGGCGAACACCTTGTCGCGGTTGATCAGCTTGTTGCAGGCCTGCACCGCCTTGGGCACCTGGTAGGCCTGGTCCTCGACGATGACCTTGAGCTTGCGGCCGAAGATGCCGCCCGCCTCGTTGGCTTCGTCGAAGCGCATCTTCACGCCGTTCGACGACGACACGCCGTAGGTGGCGGCGGGGCCGCTGAGATCGGTCGGCATGCCGAACGTCACTTCGGTCGCGGTGACGCCACGCGTCTGTGCCAGCGCGCCCGCCGCCAGCGCCAGCGACGCGGCGACGGTTATCAGACCCATTGTCGACTTGTTCATCTTCTCCTCCCTAGACCCGTTGCGAATATTACCCCTAGCTTGCCTCGGCATACATGCCGTCGATCATCCCCTTGTACTTTTCGCTGACGAACTTGCGCTTGAGCTTCATGGTCGGCGTGACCTCGTCGTCCTCGGGCGTGAGCTGCTGCTCGATCAGCCGGAACTTCTTGATCGTCTCGACCCGCGCAAAGCCTGCGTTCACCCGGTCGATCTCCGAGCCGATCAGGTCGACCACCTCGCGTGAGCGGCAGAGCGAGGCGAAGTCGGTGAAGGGCACGTTGTTGTCCTGGGCATGCTTGGCGACGTTGTCGTAGTCGATCATGACCAGGCAGGACAGGAACTTGCGCTTGTCGCCGATCACGACGGCGTCGGAGATGTAGGGCGAGAACTTGAGCTGGTTCTCGATCTCCGACGGCGTGATGTTCTTGCCGCCCGCGGTGATGATGATGTCCTTCATGCGGTCGGTGATCTTGAGGTAGCCCTCGTTGTCGAGGTAGCCGACGTCTCCGGTATGCAGCCAGCCGTCGCGCAGCGTCTCGGCGGTCTTCTCCGGCTGGTTGAGGTAGCCCATGAAAACGTGCGGGCCGCGCAGCAGGATCTCGCCTTCGGGCGAGATCCTGGTCTCGGTATGCGGGGCGGTGACGCCCACCGTGCCGAGCTTGATGCGGTCGGGCATGCCGGTCGCGAGGCCGCAGTTTTCCGTTTGGCCATAGACCTCGCGCATATCGACGCCGAGCGCGCGGTACCATTTGATGAGATCGGGCGCGATCGGCGCCGCGCCGGTGCCGGCGAAGCGCACCCGATGCATGCCGATCGCGCGCTTGATGTTGTCCAGCACCAGGAAGTCGGCCGCGCGATGCGCGAGCTTCAGGAAAGGCGAAGGCTTCTGGCCGGCGAGTTCAGCCTCGGCGACCTTGAGTCCGATGCCGATCGCCCAGCGATAGGCCATGCGGCCGATCCAGGTCGCCTCCTTCATGCGGATGGCGATGCCGGAATAGAAGCGCTCCCAGATGCGCGGCACGGCGAAGAAGGTGGTGGGCGCCACCTCGCGCACATTCTCCGGCACCGTCTCGATGCTCTCGGCAAAGTTGGCGATGGCGCCCGAGCGCAGCGGCAGGAACGAGGTGAAGGTGCGTTCGGCGACGTGGCAGAGCGGCAGGAAGGCGAGCTGTTCGTCGTCGGGCCCAAGCGGGATGAAGGCGTCGGCATTGCGCATCTGGAAGATGACGTTGCGATGCGACAACATCGCCCCCTTGGGCGCCCCGGTGGTGCCGGAGGTGTAGACCAGGATGGCGAGCTCTTCGCTCTTGGAGGCCGAGATCAGCTCTTCCCACAGACCGGGATGGGCGGCGTCATGCTCGCGGCCGATCGCCATCAGCTCCTCGAGCGACATGACCATTGGATCGCGGAAGTCGGCGAGGCCCTCCATGTCGAAGACGAAGACCTTGACGATCGAGGGGCAGCGCTCGCGCACCTCGATGAACTTGTCGAGCTGCTCCTCGTCCTCGACGAACAGAAAGCGCGAGCGGCTGTCGCTCAGGATGTAGTCGACCTGCTTGGCAGAATCGGTGGGATAGATGCCGTTCGAGACGCCGCCGGCGCCCATCGTGCCCATGTCGGCGTAGAGCCATTCCGGCACGGTCTCGGCCAGGATCGACACGACCTCGCCGTGCCTGAGGCCGAGCTTCACCAGCCCCATGCCGACCATGCGTGCGCGCTCGCCATACTGCCGCCAGCTGGTGGCGCGCCAGATGCCGAGATCCTTCTCGCGAAAGGCGGTGCGACTGTCCCGCGCCTTGACCTGGTGCCAGAACAGCTTGGGGATCGTGTCGCAACCCTCGACCTCGATACGTCCGTCCAGACTACTCGTCGCCAGACTGTCCATCGCGTTCTCCGTTGCGTCTCCGCCTAACGCCAGGTCTTGCGCTTCTTCCAGCGCCGCTTGCCGCGCACGCCCTGTTCCTTGATGCCGAGATAGAATTCCTTGATGTCTTCCTTCTGCAGCAGCCGCGCGCAGGTGTCGGCCATGACGATGCGGCCGACCTCCAGCACGTAGCCGTAGTCTGCGGTCTGCAGAGCCATGTTGGCGTTCTGCTCGACCAGCAGGATGGTGACGCCGAGCTCGCGGTTGATGCGCACCACGATCTCGAAGATGTCCTTCACCAGCTTGGGGCTCAGCCCAAGCGACGGCTCGTCGAGCAACATCAGGCGCGGCCGCGCCATCAGGGCGCGGCTGATCGCCAGCATCTGCTGCTCGCCGCCCGACAGCGAGCCGGCGCGCTGGTCGGCGCGCTCCCTCAGCACCGGGAAGTAGCCGAACACCGCCTCGAGGTCCTGCGCGACCTCGTCGGCATCGCGGCGCGTATAGGCGCCCATGCGCAAATTCTCGCGCACGCTCAGGAAGGGAAAGACCTCGCGGCCCTCGGGCACGTGGCTGATGCCGAGCCGCATCACCTTGTCGGGATCCTGGCGCTGGATTTCGTGGCCCTCGAACACCACGTTGCCCTTCTGCGGATCCATGACGCCGCTGACTGTCTTCAGCACGGTGGTCTTGCCCGCCCCGTTGGCGCCCAGGATGGTGACGATGCCGCCCTTCGGCACGTCGAACGACACGCCGCGGATCGCCATGATCGGCCCGTAATAGGTCTCGATGTTGCTGACCTTGAGGAGGGGCTCGGCCATGGTCGTCACCCTCCCAGGTAGGCGCGGATGACTTCGGGATGCGCCTGCACCTCGGCCGGCGTGCCGGTGGCGATCGGCCGGCCGTAGTTCAGCGCCAGCACGCGGTCGGAGACGGCGGAGACCAGGCTCATGTCGTGCTCGACCATCAGCACGGTGATGCCGAGCAGGTTCTTGATGTCCTGGATCCAGAACGCCATGTCCTCGGTCTCCTCGACATTGAGGCCGGACGAGGGCTCGTCGAGCAGCAGGAGCTTGGGGTCGGTGCAGAGCGCGCGGGCCAGCTCGGTCACCTTGCGGACGCCGTAGGGCAGGTTGACGATGAAGCTGTCGCGATATTGCTGCAGGTCGAGGAAGTCGATCGCCTTCTCGACCGCCTCGCGATGCTCGAGCTCCATCCGCCGCACCGACGGCAGGAACAGGAGCTCGGAGAAAAAGCCCGATTTCTTGTGGGCGTGGCGCGCCAGCAGCAGGTTCTGCAGCAGCGTCGCGTGCTCGAACAGCTCGATGTTCTGGAAGGTGCGGGCGATGCCGAGCGCGGCGATGCGGTGCGGCGCCACGGTGGTGATGTCCATGCCATCGAAGGTGAGCTTCCCGCCGGTCGGCTCGTAGATGCGGCTCACCAGGTTGAAGATCGTGGTCTTGCCGGCGCCGTTGGGCCCGATGATGGTGAACACTTCGCCCTTGTCGACGTCGAAGGTGACGCCATCGACGGCCTTGATGCCGCCGAAGTTGATCGAGAGCGCGTCGGCCTGGAAGAAGCTCATCGCAGCCGCTCCGACCGCATGTAGGTCTTCTGCCGCTTGAAGGTCGCGGCCTTGTACATCGGGAAGGTCGAGAAGAAGATCCGGATCTTCACCCAGCGGCCATACATGCCGAGCGGCTCGAGCAGGATCACCAGCACCAGAATCAGGCCGAAGATGCCGGCCTCGACGCCGGGCTTGGAGAGGAACGCGCCGATTCCGGCGCCGAGCTGGCCGATCGCCGCGATATGGGTGGTGGCGGCGAAATCGGCCATGTTGTTGGGAATCGAATCACGCAGGATCGCGATCGCCGGCGGCAGCAGCGCCACGAAGATCGCGCCGAACACCGCGCCGTGCAGCGAGCCCAGCCCGCCCACGATCACCAGCAGCAGGAACTGGATCGACAGCAGGATCGAGAAGATGTCGGGT
>Ga0306921_10007683_pt1 | contig 11341 bp, 7 predicted proteins | sample sta12Cox44000080_FD_203760 | JGI IMG/M metagenome (GOLD analysis project Ga0306921, IMG submission 203760) | Lab enrichment of tropical soil microbial communities from Luquillo Experimental Forest, Puerto Rico - statoxic.12C.oxic.44.000.080 (v2)... | ecosystem: Environmental > Terrestrial > Soil... | reverse complement strand
TCGTTGCCCGCAAGGAAGCGCCGGAGAATCTGTGGCTGAAGTGTCCCAAGTGCGAGCAGATGCTGTTCACGCGCGACTGGGAGGCCAACCAGGAAGTCTGCACCCATTGCGGCCATCATATGCGTCAGCGTCCGCTGAAGCGCCTGCCGCGCCTGTTCGACGACGGCAAGTACGAGCTCCATCCGCTGCCCCGGGTGACCGCCGATCCGCTCAAGTTCCGCGACACCAAGCGCTACGACGCGCGGCTGAAGGAGGCGCAGGCCAAGGCCGAGGGCACGACCGACGCGCTGGTCGTGGCGAGCGGCCTGATGGGCGCTCGCGCGACGGTGATCGCCGCCCTCGATTTCGGCTTCATGGGCGGCTCGATGGGCACCGCGGTGGGCGAGGGGCTGGTGATGGCAGCCGACCTCGCGATCGCGCGCAAGGCACCGCTCATCGTCTTCTCCGCCTCGGGCGGGGCGCGCATGCAGGAAGGCATCCTGTCGCTGATGCAGCTCACCCGCACCACCATCGCGGTGCGCCGCGTCAAGGAGGCGGGCCTGCCCTACATCGTCGTGCTAACCGATCCCACCACCGGCGGCGTGTCGGCCTCGTTCGCCATGCTGGGCGACGTCCATCTCGCCGAGCCCGGAGCGATCATCGGCTTCGCCGGCCAGCGCGTCATCCAGGACACCATCCGCCAGGAGCTGCCCGAGGGCTTCCAGCGCTCCGAGTATCTGCTGGAACACGGCATGGTCGATGCCGTCGTCCACCGCCACAAGCTGCGTGAGACCTTGATCCGCCTGGTCACGCTGCTGATGGACCCTCTGGTCGTCGAGGGCCGCAGCCTTGCGGTAACGGTGCGCTGAGCGATCCCATTGTCCAGCGTCTGATGGCGCTTCACCCGCGGGTCATCACCCTCGGGTTGGAACGCATCGAACGCCTCCTGAAGCGGCTCGGCTCGCCCGAGAAGAAGCTGCCGCCGCTGGTCCATGTCGCCGGCACCAACGGCAAGGGCTCGTTGGTCGCCTACCTGCGCGCCATGGCCGAGGCGGCAGGCTACCGCGTCCATGTCTACACCTCGCCGCACCTCGTGCGCTTCAACGAGCGCATCAGGATCGCGGGTCGCCTGATCGAGGATGACGAGCTCAGCGAATTGTTGACCGAGTGCGAGGAGGCGAACGGCGAGGAGCCCATCTCCTTCTTCGACATCACCACGGCGCTCGCCTATCTCGCCTTCTCGCGCGTGCCGGCCGACATCGGCATCATCGAGGTCGGCATGGGCGGCCGCTTCGACAGCACCAACGTGATCGAACCCGCGGTCTCGGCGATCACGCCGGTGGGCTACGATCACACAGGGTTCCTGGGCGACAAGCTGGAAGGCATCGCCTGGGAGAAGGCGGGCATCATCAAGCGCGCGGTGCCGGCCGTCATCGGCCGCCAGCGCGAGGTCAGCGCCAAGGTGATCGAGGACGAGGCAGCCAAGCTCACCGCGCCGCTCTTCCGCATGGGGCGGGAATGGCAGGTGACGCCGACGTCCTCCGGCTTTCGCTACGAGAGCGATCTTCAAACGCTCGACCTGCCGGCGCCCGCTCTGGTCGGCGCCCACCAGCTCGACAATGCCGCGACGGCCATGGCCTGCGTCGAGCGGCTGCGCGCGGCCAAGTTCCAGATCGACGACGGCGCGGTCCGCACGGGGCTCGCATCGGTCGAATGGCCGGCGCGATTGCAGAAGCTGACGCGCGGGCCGCTGCCGGACTCGCTGCCGCCGGGCTGCGAGCTGTGGCTCGATGGCGGCCACAACGAGGATTGCGGGCTGGCGCTCGCCCGCGTGGCGAGCGACTGGGCCAAGGAGCCCGCGCCGCTGCCGCTCTACCTGATCTTCGGCATGCTCACGACCAAAGACGCCTCGGGCTTCCTGCGGCCGCTGGCGCGCCACGCCAAGGCCGCGCGCGCCGTGCCGTTTCCCGAGGGCCACAGCGCCTATACGCCGGCCGAGGCCTGCGAGAAGGCCGCCGAGGTCGGCCTCGACTGCGTCCCCGCAAACGATATCGGCGCGGCGCTGGAAGACCTGTTGGCCACCCAGCCCGCGCCGATGCGTGTTCTGATCTGTGGTTCGCTCTACCTCGCGGGCGCCGTACTGGCCCGCAACGGCTGAGCTAGCCGACGGTTCTCAGCCGATGGCGGTGTTGATCCAGCTCACCAGCTTCTGCTTCGGCTCGGCGCCGATCTTGGTGGCGGCGACCTGGCCGTTCTTGAACAGCAGCAGGGTGGGGATCGAGCGGACGCCGTAGCGCGTCGGCGCCATCGGGTTCTCGTCGATGTTGACCTTCACCACCTTGAGCTTGCCGTCCATCTCCTTGGCGATGTCCTCGAGCGAGGGGCCGATCATCTTGCAGGGGCCGCACCATTCGGCCCAGAAGTCGACCAGCACCGGCGTGTCGGACTTCAGAACTTCCTGCTCGAAGGAGGCGTCGGTTGCTTTGATGGTCATGTGCGGGTTCTCCCAAAGACAAATAGAGCCGGTCGATGGACCGGCGCCGCCCTTGGCCCAAAAGCTAGGGAGCGGAATCGCACGAGTCAAGATCAGGCGGTGTACGGCATTGATTCATCGAGTGTTTTGGCGTCGATTTCCATCAGCTTGGGAGTCGCCGTCCACAGGAGAAAAGCGCGCACGGTGTGCGACGGATAGATCTCGGCGAGAAGCGCGCGATAGAGCGCGAGCTGGCGGCGATAGGCGAGCGCCACGCCCGTCGTCGCGTCAGGCGGTGGCCGGTTGGTCTTGTAGTCGACGATCAGCACCTCGCGCTCGGTGACCGCCAGCCGGTCGACCTGGCCGCTGACGGTGAAGCTGCCGCGGCGCGTCGTCACCGTGCCGATCAGCGGCACCTCGGCGCGCGATCCTTCGGCAAACAGCGCGGCATGACCCGGCGCCTCGGTGACCGCGAGCGCCTCGGCGGCCCAGCTCTCGATCTCATCGGCCGCGAGACCATGTCCTGGCTGGGCGAGGAAGCGGTGGGCCGCCTGGGCGCGCTCGCCGGGCGGCAGCGCCGGCAGGTGGCGCAGCAGTTCATGCAGCAGACGGCCGCGCTGCCAACGCCGGCGGTCGTCGGCGGCTAATGGGCTGAAGGCGCGCGGCTCGGCGGCGGCCTCGTCGGGCAGCGGCTGTGAGGGCGCGAGAGGGATCGGCGGATCGGCCTCGGGGCGTGGCGCGTTGTTGACCCAGTCGCCGACCGCGGCGATCGCCTCGAGCGCCAGCTCGGCCTGGGCGGGCGCCTCGATGCGGCCTTCGTTCACCAGCTCGAAGCCCTCGCCTTGCCAGCCGTCGATGCCGAATTGCTTGGCGAAGTCGAAGGTCTTGGCGGTCGCGCGCCGGCGCGGCTCCAGGCTTTCGCCGTCCAGGCTCGCCTCTAGGCCGGCGGTAATGCGCTCGTACCAGCAGCCCCGGTCGGGCCGGGTCTTGCCCACCCAGCCGCCGACATAGAGCCGGTCCTCGGCGCGGGTCATGGCGACGTAGAGCAGCCGGTTCTGTTCCTCGAGCGCGCGCTCGCGCACCTCGGTGCGCCAGGCGCGCGCAGCGTCGCTGGCATCGTCGGCGCGCGGCAGCCACAGCCGGCTCTCGCCGTCGGCGTCGGCCAGCAGCCGTTCGTGCTCCCGCGGTACGCGCGTCGTGTCGGGCAGGTAGACGATCGGTGCCTGCAGCCCCTTGGAGGCGTGCACGGTGAGGATGCGCACCTCGGGTCGCCGATTGGCATCGAGGTCGCGCTTGATCTCGCCGCCGCCCGCCTCGAACCAGCGCAGGAAGCCCTGCAGCGAAGCGGGCTCGCTCCTCTGGTACTGCAGCGCGCGCGCCAGCAACTCGTCGATCGGATCGGACGCTTCGTGCCCCAGCCGCTCGAGCAGCTGCTGCCGGCCGCCTTCCGGTCCCAGCGCCTGGGCGAAGAAATCGAACGGTGTCGTGAAGCCGGCGCGGGCGAGCCAGGTCGCGAGTCGGCGATGGGCGTCGGCAAAGGCCGGGTCGCGCGCCTTCTCGCGCAGCGTGCGCCAGAGATGGCCGGTGCGTTTCCAGGCGAGCGTGAAGAGCTTGTCCTCGTCGAGCCCGATCAGCGGCGACTTCAGGAGACAGGCGAGGTTGAGGTCGTCCTGCGGCAGCAGGGCGAAGCGCGCCATGGCCAAAAGATCTTGGATCGCAAGTTCCTCGCCGAGATTGAGCCGGTCGACGCCCGCCACCTCGATCTGCTCGCGCTTCAGCTCGCGGACCAGCGCGTTGACGAACTCGTTGCGTCGCCGCACCAGCACCATCAGATGGCCGGCGTGCAACAGGTCGCCGCCGCGCGCGCGGCGCTCTTTGCCGATCAGGCTCTTGGCATGCTTGGCGATGAGCTGGGCCAGGCGTTCATGCGGCGCCTTTCTCCCGCTCCCCAGGGATTCGATATCGGTCGTATCGACCTCGCTCTTGTCGGCGGCGACCAGCGGCCACAGCTCGACCCGGCCCGGCGCTTCCCTGCGGCTGGCGTGGTGCGTCAGCTCGATGTCCGCCTCGGCGACGCCGCGCGCCGTGTCGGGGTCGCTGAACACCCAGTCGACGGCATCGAGCACGGCCGGCGTCGAGCGGAAGGAGACGGTAAGGTCGACCGGCTCGAAGCCCTTGGCGGCATTGCGGGTTTTCTCCTCGAACAACAGGCGCATCTCGGCGAGCTTGCGCGGATCGGCGCGCTGGAAGCCGAAGATCGATTGCTTGATGTCGCCGACGGCGAAGATCGTGCGGTTGCGGTCGACCGCGCCCGCGCCGGCGAAGAATTCCTCGGTCAGGCTGCGGATCACCTCCCATTGGTCGGGGTTGGTGTCCTGCGCCTCGTCGATCAGCACGTGGTCGATGCCGCCATCGAGCTTGTAGAGCACCCAGGCCGCGCTCTCCCGGCTTTCCAGCAGACGACGGGTGGTGACGATCAGGTCGTCATAGTCGAGTGCCGCACGGCGGCGCTTGGCGGCGTCGTAGCGCCGGGTGATGTCGAGGCCAAGCCGCAGCAGCGCGATCGTGACGTCGATCAGCTCGACGCCGCGCATGCATTCCAGGCGATCGGCTTCGGCCAGCAGCACGCTGACGATGTCGGGCATGCGCTTAACGGCGGCTTTGGTCGCCTGGCGATCGCGCAACTCGCCATTGCCTTTCTCTTTGAAGAAAACAGCGCGATACGCCTCGGCGGCATCGTACCGAAGCTCGCCTGAATCAAGCCACGCAGCTATGGCCAAACCCCTCGGCTCATCTTGGCCTCTAGCCTCGATCAGGGCGCGCGCGGCCTGGCGCAGAGCAGGCTCGTCGATCGCGGGCGGCTGCTCGCATCGCAGCCGCCGGGCAAGACGGTGGCGCACGCGCTCAAGGCCCGCCTCGTTGGCGATGCGCGACAAGAGCCACGCGCGCTCGCTCAACAGCCGGGTCATCAGCTCGGCGTATTCGGTGACCGAGACACGGCCCGAAACTGCCGCCAGGGCATCGCGCAGCTCGGCCGGTGCGTCGTCGCGCGCCAGGGCTGCGAGCTGCTCGTCCTGGGCCTGGCGCAGGATGGTGGCGGCCTCGGCCTCGTCCAGCACCTCGAAGCCCGGCGCCACGCCCGCCTCGAGCGGAAAGCGCTTCAAGAGAGACTGGCAGAAGGCGTGGATGGTGAGGATGTTGATGCCGCCGGGTGCGTCGAGCACGCGGGCGAACAGGCGGCGGGCGATGATGCGCTCCTCCTGTTCGGGCGGTCGGTCGATCAGGATCTCGATCTCCCGGTCGAGGACTGCTTCGTCGGCCATCGCCCAGCGGCCGAGCTGGCTGGCCAGTCGATTGCGCATCTCGGCGGCGGCCGCCTTGGTGAAGGTGAGACAGAGGACGCGCTCGGGCCGCGTGCCGGCAAGCAGAAGCCGCGTCACGCGGTCGGTCAGCACCTTGGTCTTGCCGGTGCCGGCGTTGGCTTCGACCCAGGAGGAATGGGCCGGCGCCGTGGCCCGGCGCTGCTCGCGGCTCGCGAACTCCAGGAGATCGAGCCCCTCGCTCACTCTTCTTCTCCCATGGCCGTCGACCACTCGGCGACGCGCTCGAGATGCTCATAGTCGTTGAAGTGCGGGCTGAACTCCGGCCAGGGCAGCGCCTCATAGGGTGTCGAGGGCTTGGCGAAATGCGCGACCATGCGCTGAACCAGGGCCACCATGGCGGCGACGAGATCGTCGCTCTCCTCGATCACCTTGACCGCGCCGCCCTGGCCGAGGCCATTGGCCTGCCAATAGGAGAGATGCACCGCGCGTGCCTGGCCTTCGATCTTGTCGAAGCTGCCATGCTCGGCCATCGCCGCCTCGAGCAGCAGCTGCGGCGCGAACAGCGCTTTCAGCTCCTTGGGCGAGGGCACGCGGCCGGTCTTGTAGTCGATGATCTCCCAGCCACCCGGCTCGATCTCGTCGATGCGATCGGCGCGCGCCTCGATGCGTAGCGCTCCGAGCGTCAGGGCACCGTTGGCTTCGCTGGCCAGCAGCTTGGTGCCTGCGGCACGGCGGGCGTTCTCGGTGGCGATGAACCAGCGCGCCAGACGCCGGAAGCGCGGCCACCAGAAGGCGCGCTCGGCCGGCGCCGCCAGGAGCTGGCTGAGATGCTGTTCACCCAGCGCTTCGAAGCGGGCGAGCGCATCGGGTGGCAACGCGCCCGAGGGATGCGCCTGAAGGAACTCATCGAGCGCGTTGTGCAGGGCCGTGCCTCGATCGGCGGCGCCAAGCTCGGCTTCCAAAGGGTCGAGCGGCTCGAGGCCCAGGATCCGCCGGGCATAAAGGCCGTAGGGGTCGCGCCGCCACTGCTCGACGCTCGATACCGAAAGTCGCGTCGGCCGCGCATCGAGCGGCGGGGTGGGCGCGGGCCGAGGCCAGGGCGTGTACTTGTTGTCTTCCGGCCGGTCGAGTTCCTCGGCCCAGGCGAGCCACGACCGGCGGCCGCGCTGGATGTATTCCGGCGGCGCGTCGCTGCTTTCGCGATCATAGTCGAACAGCGCATCGAGCCGCGCCAGCCAGCGCGACGGCACGGTCGGTGCGCCGCCCTCGCGCTCGGCGCGGGTCAGCAGCACGCGCTCGGCGGCGAGCGCAGCGGCGAAGTCGTGTGCGGAGAGACCGATGCGCCGCTCCGGCTGAGGCAGGCCGAGGGCGGTGCGCATCGGCCGGTTGATCCACGGGCCCGTGTCGACCGAGGGCGGCCAGGTGCCCTCGTTCAGCCCGCCCAGGATCAGGAGATCGGCGCGCTGCAAGCGGGCTTCCAGCGGCCCCCAGATCGCGAGCCGCGGATGCTTGCCGAAGCGCGGCCGCACGGTCTCGGTCGCCAGCATAGCGTCGAGCAGATTGGGCCAGTCGCTGCCGGCGATGGCCGGGTGGTCGCTCCATGCCGTGCGCAGGCTGGCCAGGGCATCGGCCAACGCTTCGCCGGCTTCGCCCGACCACAGCCTGTCCGGCGAGGCGACGCTCTCGGCGGCGGCGACCGTTGCATCGAGCAGCGCCTGCGGCGTCGCCTCGGCCGTCATCTCTGCCGCGAGACCGGACGTCGCCGCCTCCAGGCGATCGACCAAATCCAGAACCTGTCGGCGATCGGCATCATCGCTGAACTTCGCTGCGTCGACGTGAGCGCGCAATGCGGCGAGACCCGTGGCAGGCTTCAGGCCGCGCAGGCATTTGCGGTCGAGCCGGCGCGCGGCATCGAGCAGGGCGGGGCGCGACAGGCCGAACGACGCGAACGGGTGGTTCAGTAGGCCGAGCAGGGCGACCGGCGCGAAGCCGCCATCGACCGCCGCCAGCAGGGCACGCAGGAGCGAGGCGGGCGGCGTATCCAGCAGCGGCTGGCCCGCCGAATCGTCGACCTCGATGCTCCAGCGGCGCAGCTCGGCGGTGACGCGCCGCGCGAGATCGCGATCGGGCGTCACCAGCGCGGCAGTGCGGCCCGGGTGCTCCAGCGCCTCGCGCAGGGCGAGCGCGATCACCACGGCCTCCTGGTGCGCCGTCGCGCAGTCGGCACGCGTGACGTGATCGAGCGCAGCGTCACTGGGCTCGATCCAGGCGTCGCTGGTTTCGGCCGGCCGCATCAGCTCGCTGATCAGCAGCCGGCGCGCCGGGTCGCCGCCGGCGCCCGGCCAGTCGGCGACCTTGCGCCGGTCCTGGCCGAGCGCGCCCAGCAATTCACGCAGGCCGAACTGCGGATGGGTGGGATCGAGCTTGGCCCAGCTCTCGTCATCCATGTCGCGGTCGAGGCCGGGCAGCACGACGGCGCCCTGCGGCAGGCCGGCGATCACGCCGAGCAGTTCGCGTGTGGCGGGTTGCGAGCCGGTCGAGCCGGCGGCGATCACCGGCGTGGCCGGCGGGTGGGCGCGCCAGCGCTCGGCCTGGGCGCGGATCGAGCGGGTGCGGCGGTCGAGGGCGTCGATCCGGCCGCGCTCGGCCAGGATCTCCGGCCAGGCCTTGCCGACGATGGCGAGAAATTTCAGCGTGTGCCGCCAGTGGCTGGCGAAATTGCCTTCGACCAGATCGTCCAGCCGATCGAACGGCACGCCGTCGATGGCAAGCTCGTCAAGCAGGCGGGCGAGCTCGCGCGCCAGCCCCAGCGCCTGCGCCGCCGATTGCGCGATCGGCTGGCCGTCATCGTCCTTGAAGGCCGTGACCAGCCGCGCCAGCAGCGCCTCGCGCTCAGCGCCGTCGATCGCCGCCGGCAGGTCGAGGGCGGAGCCGTCGCCCAGCAGGTCCGCGCCGTCGTCGTCGACATCGCCCAGCGGCAGCAATCGCGGCAGCAAGGTCGGCTTGCCGCCGGAGGCGCGCAGGAAGGCTTCACGCAACGAGCGGACCGAGCGCCGCGTCGGCACCAGGATCAACACTTCGGCCAGCGCCAGCGGATCGTCGCGGTAGCCGGCGAGCACGCCCTGCGCCAGATCGTCGGCAAAGCGCCGGTCGATGCCGATGGTGTAAAGGCGACTCACTGCAGGGCCCGTTCGGCGTCGCCGAGCGCCTGCGGCGTGCCGACATGGAACCACTGGCCGTCATGGACCAGGCCGTAGAGCCGGCCGGCCGCTTCTGCCCGGTTCCAGAGTTTCAGCAGCGAGAACGGGCCGTCGGGTGAGTCCTCGAACAGGCGCTTGTCGCAGATCGACACGCTGGCAAAGAAGTGCGGCGCATAGTCGGCCGTGCCGCGATGGCGCGCGCGGCCGTCGGACCCGAGGAAATAGTCGCCGCGGTCGCGCGCTTCGCGGCCGATCGTCTTGTCGAGCGGATGCAGAAGCAGGAGCGCATTCATGCGCGCGGGATCCCAGGCGGCCTCCATGCGGGCCAACATTGGGATGCGGCCGTCCTGCCACAAGCCGTCGCCATTCAGGACGAAGAACGGCCCGTCGCCCAGGAGCGGCAGGGCGTTCTTCACGCTGCCGCCGCTCTCCAGCAACCGCTCCTCCCTGATGATGCGCGCGCGCTCGTCGAGATGTTGGGCGATTTGCTCGCCGAGATAATGGACGTTGACCACTACGTCGCTGACGCCGTGTTCGCCAAGCCGCGCCATCGCGCGATCGAGCATGGATCGCCCGGCGATCGGGATCAGCGGCTTGGGCATCGCATCGGTCAGTGGCCGCATGCGCTCGCCGCGGCCGGCCGCCAGGATCATCGCCGTCCGGATCACGCCGACCCTATCATGAGGAACCACTGCGCCGCAGCGGCGGCGGCAGGTGATGGTCGAACCAGAGCCGTAGCGGTTCGAGCGCCGGATGCGCCACCGCCCGCTCGAACATGCGCCAGACGCGTGGCAGATGCGGCAGGTAATCGGCTTTGCCGTCGCGCCGCAGCAGGCGCACGAACAGCCCGATGATCCGGGCATGGCGCTGTGCCGCCATCAAGGCAAAGCCGGCGCGGAAATCTTGCGCATCGAGGCCTGTGGCCGCGAGATAGCGGCCGAGACAGGCGGCGTGAATTGCAGTCGGCACGTCGCGCCGCGCATCCTCGATCAGCGAGACGAGGTCGTAGGACGGGTGGCCGCGCTGGGCGTCCTGGAAGTCGAGCAAGCCGCAGGCGCGCACGCCGGGCCGGTCGGGCAGCCACAGGAGATTGTCGCTGTGGTAGTCGCGCAGCAGCAGGCAGCTGGCGCCGGACGGCAGGTTGGCCAGGCACTGCCGCCAGGCGGCGCGATAGCTTTCCGTCTGCTCCATCGTCGTCGGCCGGCCGGTGGCTTCCGGCAGGTACCATTCGGGCACCAGGATCGCCGCCTCGATCAACGCCTCGCCCTCGTAGGCCCCGAGGCCCGGCAGCAGGCCATGGTCGGGCGCGGCGTGGACGGCGGCCAGCACGTCGGTGGCGCGGGCATAGAGCTCCGCTTCGTCACCGCCATTGGCGAGCACGCGCGCGAAGGTGTCGTCGCCCAGATCCTCCAGCAACAGGAAGCCGTTCGCCTGGTCTTCGGCAAAGATTTCCGGCGCGCTGAGACCGAGGGCTGAGAGATGCCTGCCGATGCGCACAAACGGCTCCACGGGCTCGTGCGCCGCGGGCGAGTCCATGACCACAACCGAGCCGCCGGACCGCGTCAGACGGAAGTACTTGCGAAACGAGGCGTCGCCCGCCAGCAGACTCTCGCGCGCGCCGGCCCAGCCCGCGCGAGCCACGAAGTCGGCGCGCAGCCTGGCGCGGTCAGACATCGAGGAGCGCGCGCCGTCCATCGCCATTCACTTCCAGGGTGACGCTGAGATGCTTGGGCAGCAACGGTCCCAGCCGCTGCGGCCATTCGATCAGCACGATGCCCTCGGCGAGCGCGTCCTCCCAGCCGAGCTCGTAGACCTGCTCCGGCGCTTCCAGGCGATAGAGGTCGAAGTGCCAAAAGGTGCCACGCTCGGTCTCGTAGACCTCGACCAGGGTGAAGGTCGGGCTGGGCACGATCAGGTCGGGATCGCCCGCTGCGGCGCGCAGGATGCCGCGGGCGAGCGTGGTCTTGCCGCTGCCGAGCTCGCCGTAGAGGCCGACGACATCACCCGGCTGCAGGCGATCCGCCAGCGCGGCGCCCAGCGCGGCGGTCGCGGTCTCGTCAGCCAGGGGCATGGAAAAAGCCGGCATCTTTCGATGCCGGCTTTTTAGCATGTGGCCGCCTGTGGGCGGTTAATAGCGGTACTGTTCGGCCTTGAACGGTCCGGCTTCGGGCACGCCGATATACTTGGCCTGGTCGGCCCGCAGCTTGGTCAGCTTGGCGCCGACCTTCTCGAGGTGCAGTGCCGCCACCTTCTCGTCGAGCGTCTTGGGCAGCGTGTAGACCTTCTTCTGGTACTTGCCGGGATTGCTGAAGATCTCGATCTGCGCCAGCGTCTGGTTGGAGAACGAGGCCGACATCACGAAGCTC
>Ga0306921_10007680_pt1 | contig 11344 bp, 12 predicted proteins | sample sta12Cox44000080_FD_203760 | JGI IMG/M metagenome (GOLD analysis project Ga0306921, IMG submission 203760) | Lab enrichment of tropical soil microbial communities from Luquillo Experimental Forest, Puerto Rico - statoxic.12C.oxic.44.000.080 (v2)... | ecosystem: Environmental > Terrestrial >... | reverse complement strand
AACGCGTCAAGCTGGTCTGCTGGTCAAGAGTGACTGTACCGTGGGCCAGGGGCGTCCTGTGTCTTTCTGAGAGACTAGCCGTGCGGGTCCGCCAGGGCACCGGCTACCACTGCTAAAATTCCAAGAACGGGTTCGTGGTACCTCGCGCCGCTTTCAAAAACACTGTGAACGACAAAGAGGTAAAGAAACGTAAGCATGAGCAACTTAGTCTCGGATCGTTCTGAAAATCTTCGCCGAACCAAGGCTGTCAAGAGCAACAGAATCCATAAACCCCACCAGAACGCGTTGCACACGCCTTTAAGAATAATGTAGCGCAATCCAGAGATTCCCAGGCCTCGTTTCAATGTCTCGTACACTCCCTCTGCATCATCGCCAAGGAACAGAATCTCCTTGCGTACCGCAAGCCTTACAAACAGCCCGGGGTGAGCCACTACCCACCGCTCTCCTTGCTGGAAAGCGAGCCTCCCCGCCTGCACCTCGTCAACGCCCTCAAAGCTGTACACCCCTTGTGGCATGTAGCCGCCCGTGGCAAGGGGGTTGTTGCTGCGATAGAACACGCCACCGCCATTGGTCGAAACGGGGACGAACGCGTGCAGCACTTTCCAATTTCGGTAAGTCCACGGCCCGATCGCGCAGAACATCCCTAAAACGAGCAAGCCCGACTTTAAGCCCCACCACCTTCTTGGCCCGGCCTTTCGCCATTCATAGAAGATGAGCAATACTGGTAGCAGCAGAAAGGAAGGCTGAACCAAGGCGATATAACCGAGTACCGCTCCCGCAAGAAACGCAAGCCAACCATGTGGTCGTTGACCTTCCGTAGTTGACCAAAACCAGATAAGTATGACCGTTGGGATTAGACAAGCAAGGAGAACCTCTTTGCTGGCCAAGCCGGAACTTGTAACGTATGTCGGCCAGAATGTGACCACCAAGGCCGCAACGCAGGCTGCGGCTTTTCCTGTCAATCGGAGCGTCAGCTGATAGATAACCGACACGGTACCAGCGAACAGCAGAAGATTCATAACTAGCGGTACCCACGGTCTCGCGTCGAAACCTAGAAATGCCACATAAAGGAAAAAAGGATAACCTGGGGGCCAAAAGGCATATCCCGCAGTCGAACCACCGTATGCTCGTTCTCGGAGCAGCTTCTCAGCTAGGTGGCAATAGGTCGCGCTGTCCGAGGTCTGAGGAGCTGGAAAGGTTACTGCCCAGACGAGGCGAATTAGGACTCCCGCAATGACACACAAAAGAAGCCACCGGTGAGCGGGTATATTCGCTAGGCGTGCGCCGAAGCATTCAACACAGCCACTGATCCTCGCTCGCAAACGATACGCAGCCCATGTGATCGCCATAGCGGCAAGCAACGAGATCGCGGCGCCCGCTTCGTTCCACCGGCGCACGGCCAATTCCCAGTTAAGGTCGGGCACACTGAATAGAGCGATAAGGGCGACGCAAGCAAATAGAGTGGGAGTGTGTAGGGAGAGTCGGTTTCGAGTCTGCTGCCAGCCGTTCCATGTCACCACATTAGCGATTTTCAATTCGTTCCAAAACTGCGATACCCGTCGCGGGATGTTGCTCGATATATGCAACGCGGATTATTCCTTCGGTTGAATCTATTTGCGGCCGGCCCTCTGCCTCCACAGCCAGCGACATGAAGATCGCCGCTTCTGAACTAAGAGGCATCTTAAACCACTGCTTGTCGCTCCTTCCGCGGTAAGCGTACCAAAGGGCTGTACGCTTGCCAAGCCATCTGGCGCTGCCAAGATGGTGCTGATCCCAGTGGCGAGCATTAATTTCGATCAATTTATGTTCGCCGTTGCGGGAATCGTACTTGTACTCCACCTCCGCCATCCCCTGGTATTCAAGGGCTCGCCACAACCGAATGGTGGGCTCCAGGAGTTCGGGAATTTCTTCACTACGAACAATGCACCCGGTTCCGAAATCATCAGAAGACTGTAAAACTTTATACGCAGTAAAGAAGGTCAGCGGTTCCCCGCCCTCATCAACATATCCGCCGAGGACGGCAATCTGACCAGTTGGTCCAGGAATCCACTCCTGAATTAAAACGTCAGGGAGAACAGAGGAGACGCGCTGGTACTCTTCTTGCAGCTCCAACAGGTCACGAACCAGGAAGGCCGTTCTTCCTCCCACGCGTGTCCAGCTACCCGGGGTTCGCCATTGTGACGAAGAAACTGGCTTGACTACGCAAGGAAAACTGACCTCGCAAGCAACCCTGAGCAGGTCCTGACCGGAGGATACCTTCATCGTTCGAGGAACGGAAACGCCGGCCTCTTTCGCGACCGCCATGAGCTTTTGCTTATCGAGAACACGCCCGAGGCATTCATGCGACGGAATACACAATCGGTAACAAGGTGAAAGGTCGGCGCGGAAGTGGTCCAAGAATAAGAGGTCGAAATCCCGTGTCGGAAAAACGACGGCCCCGCGGAGTTCATCGGCAGATCGTAACAGATAATCCCGGAGTTCTTCCGGTTGTTCTTGCGAGTCCGGCGCACGCCGCACTTCACAGACGGTAGTGTGCGCCTCGACGGGGTCAAACGCCGAAACAGATTTAGAAAGGGATTGTGAGCCAACGGTTCCACGAAGTAAGCCGCCCCTCCGGGGCTCAAAGCACGAAATAGCTGCCAGTTGGTCTTTTCCAGATCTGTGTAATGAAGGATCGCCTTGCCAAAGACGACATCGAATGAGCCATCGGGATAGTCGATAGCCTCGGCGGGCAGGCGTCGGAACGAGACCTCATCCTGAAGCCCTTCCCGCAGCGCAAGCCTCTTCGCGAGCTTGATGTTCTCTCCGGAAATATCAAATCCATCTACATGAGCGGCACCGTGCTCGACATACGCGCTGACTCGTGTAACCCAGTCCGCAGCCGAAGTCCAACACGCGTTTCCCTTCCAGGCTTCCTGCAGCCCGAAGTAGCATCTGCAAATGCTCGTCGCTCACACCACACCCGTAAAAGTCCATGCGTGGCCTACAATCGGCGTTGCCGCGGGCTTTTTCGTCGTGAAATTCCTCCTCGATATGGAGTCGACGTGCTAGATCTTCGGAGCTAGCCTCCGCTCGCATCGTTCTCACTTTCATAAGCTCTCCGGTTGAGCCCCCCCCCAACTTCTTGTCGTCTCACTCCCACCAAGCGAAGCCAGTCTAACTTCATCGCAAACGACCCGATTTCCGATTCCCACGGTATCGAACGGTCGTCCGAAAGGATAAGCAAAATGCTCGACAGGGAGTTGTAAACGATCCTCGGTGGTTTTTTTAGAATCCAAGATTTCCGCTCGAGACGCTCTTGGCTGAGCTTGGCTAAAACTGGGTGGCTAGCGGTGTGCGCACCAAAAGCAATACTCCGCTTGCTGATCTGACGGACTTCGTCCCAGTTGAGCATTGCATTTGGCAGGCCCAGATAGGGAGGTGCGCCCAAAGCTTCAAAGATTTGAGGCAGGCAATCAGCCTTTTCTGCTTCATTCAGACTCCGCAACCAGGCAAGTGTTTTACCCATCGCTTGTAGTCTTTGAGAGCGATCGTCTATGCAAACTTTTGGACCGCCGATAGGTTCGAGCAAGAAGCGCGGCCGTGTTGTCAGTTTGAAAGCCAAGCAGATCCGGTCGTACCACGGTAGCTCGCCAGATTCGACGCAGCCCGTCGTAAGGAAAATCGTTACCGGCATTCCCAAGTTCTTCAGCACTGGGAACGCATGAAGGAAATTATCGCGGTATCCATCATCAAAGGTAATCGCCACGTAGTATTTCTCTTAGTTCTGAAGAAATGGCGCGCGAGCAATTTCATCGAGGCTTACAATCGGAAAGTTTTTTTTAAGAAATTCCATTTGTTTGCGAAACGCTGTGACCGGCACGGCTGGAAAAAAGGGATCATTTTCATCATTCACGCGATGGTAGATAAAGATTTGACAGATGGGCTGAGTTCGGCGATGCAAACGATGGCCCTTTGTATCCAGTTCGTAGCGCGATGCTATTGCTCGACCGACTGTGCCGAGCGGTGTCGTGCCATAAAGCATGGCGGCAATGCGCCTACCCGGAGGGGTTCTATGACCATTTGTGGAGTGCGTGGCGACGGCAGCCCACTGACCTGCGACCCGTTCGCGGTGCCAGGCCAAAACCCCTTCGGGAACGACAGAACGAATGTTGCCCTTCAATTTTTCTATCGCGCGGGCCTCGCTAAAGGAAACCCACGCGGCGCGCCACGACGGCGCGAGTGTCAAGCGCAACCCCGGTTTCACCTGTGCGCCCCATTCGAGCTTGTAAGGCGCAGTGCCGGCAAGGAAATCGTATTCCGCAAGACCAGTTTTGATCCAATGGCGCATTAACCAGGCGCGCAGAGCCGTACCCGGACGCAGTGCAGCAAATTAAGGGTCGAAGCCTTCTTGAAGCAGAAAGAAGCGCTTGTCATAGACAAAACCGTACTGCATCGCTAACGGGCGTTCGCCCCAGGCGAGGCGGTGAAACGCGAGCCAGCCTCGCCTAAGCGCAGCTTTAGAGACGTCGCGGTAGAAGTTTTGTTTGCTGAGGTCGCGAAAGACGCCCCGCTGGTTCTTGGTCTACCAACGGCGTGTGTGCAGGTCGAACAATATGCGCAGCCACTGCTCAATTTCTCTCGAGTCGCCACATGGGACGGGGGTCGCGCCGATCTTCTCCTCGAAATAACTCAAAGTCGTTCGAACTCTGGTGCGGAAACGCGGTTTTAGCAATCGCAGGTAATTATTCCAGTTCCGCGGCAGGGACAGTGTGGCGCAGGGTATCGGTTCCGACGAAATTGTCCAGGATTTTCCCCGAGCGAAATTCATCAAAGCGGCGAGGCAGGGCGAGCACTCCAGCGTTCCATGGAATTCCAGGCAGTCCCAGCGGCTTCGCTGGCATTCGAGGAACGCTGCAATGACCTCGTTCTCTCGGCCACGTCGCCCAATGCAATCCAGATAATCGGAATCATGCGAGCCATCACCAATTAATCTTAGGCAGGTCCTCTTTGCACCCCAGCGTCTGAAGCGGTCCAGAAACAACGGAGCCAAGCCTTCGAGCGAGTCTCCTTCCCATGCGCTCAAAACAAACAGCGCTCGATCCCGGCCGTAGTTATTCCACCATGCTTCCAACCACTCCCAAGTTAAAAAGATGGTATTGCTGGAACTTTCCGTCAGAAGACTGTTCCAGCGGTCGGAGAGTCCCTGCACGTCTTGCCAACTTTCGTGCAGCAGGGTCTTCACGTCAACCCTCCACATGTTGCCGATGCCATAGTTCTAGGATCAGGAAAACCCAGAGCACATCGGCGTAGAACGACGTATGATCCTGGTCCATGGCAGCGAAGGTTTCTTCGATGAACTCTCTCCGGAAATAGCCGCGCTGGTATGTTCGAGGATCGCGCAAGACTTCCTCGGCCATTCCGCGGATCTTTGGATCAGTCTTCAGCCACATCCCAATCGACAAGCCAAAACCATGTTTCTTCTTTTCGAGAATGGCCTTCGGAAGTAATTCTCGAGTTGCTAACTTGAATAAGTAGCGCTTTTCGATGCTACAAGGAGGCAATCCTTCTAGCGGAACCTGGCATTATTCTCCGCCGAATAGCACTTGGACACACATATCCGGCTTTGGGGGGACGCCTCCGCCACGGGCAAGGCAAATTATGGTGTACGACTCGAAGCTTCACCTGATCATCATCTTCGGAGGTAACGGCGTCCTCCACGGCGATCGTGTACTGCTGAACGACATTTGGTTTTACGATCCGGAGAAAAAGAAATGGACCGATCCCCACCCTCTGGGTCCGCCTCCCGGATCAAAGTATCCCATCGCCGACCTCGATCCTAAGCCCTCCACATTTCCGGCGGACCGAACATCGAGAGTTGGGCTTCGGCCTCCCTAGGGTACGACGTGAGCACGGATACATTCGTTTTGATAAATTCTGATCCGGCGGAAGTCTGGCAACTTAAAATGGCGGAGAATTCCCTCCAGCTCGGCCCATGTCCTCAGTGACCGGTAAAGCGAGCAAGCGCAATCATACCGGCTTCGACAGATTCGCAGGAAATCCGTCGCATCAGCTTTGAGTGTACGGATTCGGCCCATGTGTCATGGTGCGGGCGTCTGTTCCTCCAGTCTGGGTGGAAAATTCGAAAATTCGCGCGACGCGGCAGAATTTCTGAATTTCTTGAGCCATTGAGCCATTGTGACAACCAGAGCGCTTCAGAAGGGGCGGCAGAGCCCCTAGTGGTCAAAGTAGGTGGTGTGGCTTTCTTCGATCCGAATCGCAGAGAACAAACGAACAAGGGGCGTCAAAAAACGGATTCGAATTGCGTTCTGTCCTGTACATCGAGGGTGGCAACAAGTACAAAACGCTGGACCTAAATGACTGGAAATGTTTGATTGATCGAGTCAACTTAAACTGCTGAAATCCCGACTTGTCTTTTACGGTTCGTGGAAACATCTGAGGCTGACGTGAAAGCTCAGACGTTTCCGACAGAACAATTGGCGCTCCTTCCGGCGGCTATCCGAATCCTCGATACTGCTCGATTAATTCCTCGTCGGTAATAGTTTGTTCGCTCTTCTCGCCGAGAAAATAACAGGCGGAAGCTGCATCAAGGGCACCGCGCTTTGCAATCAGGTAGTAATCGAAGTATTTCAGATAAAAGGAAGTGAATCTCGCGAACGCCTTGAGTACATTCCGTGCGATGCCGGACTCCGAAAAGCTCAGAAGGAAATACTGGTAGGACCAGGCCAAGGCCATACCGGGTCCGCACGTTGCGCCGCTTTCAAACTCTGCGAAGCGGCGAAACAGGCGACGATGTCCCAGATGAGTAAAGCGTGTGAAATCGTACCGGCCTTCGTGCACCTGCTGAATGAAAGGGGTCTCTGCGTATACCAATGCGTTCTTCTTCAAAACCCTGTGAATTTCTTCCACGCAGCGGTACGGATCAAAGACGTGCTCCAGCACGGCCTGCACAATGACTCCGTCAAAAGCCTCGCTGTGGAAGGGAAGATCGTGCGCATCGCAGACGAGCCCTGTGCGCGGGCCGGGAGAGACGTCGGTTTCGATCAGGTCGATCGGAGGGTCAGACCGTACAACCGCTTCCATTCCTTCTCCGAGGACTTGGCCACCGACTACAAGCACTCGCAACGGGGGAGTGCGCCGTTTGAGAAAACTGATGAACTTCTCATAATTTTGTTTTGCTCGAACATTCAGACTGATTCCGGGCAACATTCGCCAGGCTATCTTTCGTATTCTCCTTTTCGGTGTAGAAGGATTCCAGGTCTTCGGAGTTATCTGCAATGTGGAGAATACCTTGGATGATTTCGGCTGAATAAGAAAGGGCACGCCATCCACAACAGGGAAACTGACCCCGCAGGCCGGGTTGGTACACAAGAGCGACGAGTTGGCTTGGGCGAGATTTGCGCGGCAGGTCGGACAACACAACAATGCGCGTGCGTCGTTACTGATTTTCAAAGATGTCATTGCCGGGATGGACGCCGCCCTTCCGTTCAATTACTCTCATCGCCCTACTGACCATCAACAGCATCACGATCACGGGCACAAACAGCGGGGATTTTGCTCAGACCAATAATTGCCCGACTTCGTCTGCGACTCTCGCTGCCAACAGCAGCTGCACGATTAATGTTACGTTCAAGCTTCCGTGGCCGTCAGTAAGTCTGCTGCGGTAAGTATCTCCTCTAACGCTGCTGGTGCCCGCAAGTGGCTGGTTTGCAAGGTGTGGGCATCGCTAGCGGACCGGTGGGGAGTTTGTCCCCCACCGCACTCGCTTTTGGTAACCAAACCGAGGGCACCAGCAGTGCCCCGCAGACCTTGACGCTGAGAAACACTGGCAACGCGGCATTGACCATCAACAGCATCACGATCGCGGGGACGAACAGTGAGGATTTTGCTCAGACCAATAACTGTCCGACCGCCCCTGTGACCCTCCCTGTTGGCGGCAGTTGCTCGATTAACGTCACCTTTACGCCTTCCGCGGCCGCGAGAGCACGAGCCCAAGGGAGCCTGCCGGCCAGAGTTCTACGCTCAGAGAGGTGACCACGAAGCGCGAGTTTTCTCATTTCTCAGATGCTCGGCCTTGGCCACCACCCACCGCGCACGACTCCAACTCTCCCGCGTCAGGTAGACAAACTCTTTGAACAACCGGCGTCCCGTCTCTTGGTACTGGGCTCGTGCCTCCCACATCTCCTTCGCAATCTCGGCCTTCCCTTTCTCGACCAACACCGCCAACAGAGGATCGTTCCGCAACTCCCCATAATCGTTCAGATCTTCGTATCCCAAGGCCAGACTATAGACTCTTTGGGCCACCAACTCGTCCACCCGATGTTCGATCAGATCCGTATTTCGATAATCCGTGAAGCCGGCGGCAAACTGGCGGAGAATCCCAACCTTTTTCTCGACCTCCCGCTGAGAGCAGACCACCACCGTCTGTGGTGATCCAAGGCTGTTCTCCTTCTCGGCAAGATTACACCATCTAATAGGTTGATCCGACAATACTTCTCATAGAAGAACAGATCTTCCGGGCCGTACTCAATCAAACCTAAACAGGGGAGGGGTTCCGTTTGAATCCACGCTCGCGAACGAATTTTCCTTTTGAGACTCCTGCAAGTAGACTTCGAGTTGGTGTTGCATCGCCCCATTGAGACCACCCTCGAACACGGCCAGCTTCTCTTCTCGAGTGTACATCCCGACACACTATCTGAATATCACCAATTATTCTGCACGAGCACAATTCCTTTCCCGAGCGAGTTATCGACGATCAGATGCAGTTCCAATTCGACCGGCGTCTCGGTGTAGCTCATGCCCTTCTGGATTAGTTCCTTTGAACTAGCACCCAAGGAGCAAGGAGTCCACCCTGAAGTCGCTTATAATCCCTGCAACTCTAAAGCACCAGGGAGTTCTGAAGTGCATCAGCCAAATCAAAAGGTCTTCGTTATCAGTCTTGACGGCGCATCCTGGGATGTTCTCCATCCACTCATGACCCAGGGATACATGCCCAACCTACTCTCGTTAACGCAGCAGGGTGTTTCTGCCGATCTGGAGTCCGTGGTTCCTCCCGTAACTGCATCTGCCTGGACGTCTTTCATGACCGGCAAGAATCCCGGTAAGCATGGGATTTTTGACTTCACTTCTTTCGACATGCGTGAGTATCACTGGGGTATCAACACGGCACAACAGATTCAGAGCAAGACCCTCTGGCAGATCCTTAGCGAAAAAGGAAAGCGCGCTGTCGTAGTGAACCTGCCTTATACCTACCCGCCTTATCCGATTAATGGCGTAATGGTTTCAGGGTGGGACGCGCCCTCGGGGCAAACCAACTTTACGTACCCGCATTCATTACGTAGTCGCATACTGGAAATGTTTCCTAACTACAGCGCCAACCTCTGGGTCAGCGAGTTCATGCCGCAACAATCTGAACAGCACTTTCGCGAGTTCACCGCAAGGCTGATCTGTGGCTTCGAACAGGGGACCGGGCTGGCATCGCATCTCCTGGATACAGAAAACTGGGACCTCTTCTTAATACACTTCCAGCAAACCGACTGGTTGCAGCACAAACTGTGGGCGTATATCGAAAAAGGCTGTCGAGAACCCGGCGACAAGAGTTCAAGGGTTGAGGCCGTCCGAAGGTGTTACAAGCGATTCGACGAATTGATCGGTTCTTTGTTGAAGAAAGTCGCATCACACCATCCGCTCACGATCTTGCTATCCGATCACGGCTTTGGGCGGGACCTGGGAGCGGTCTATTCGAACTACTACCTCAGGGAGTGGGGCTATTACCATTTGCATGACGAGCCAGAGGACGGCTTACGAGAGGTGAAAGACTTTTTTCGGAAATCAAGTTCTGCACCACTGAGAAAGTTTTACGACAGTGCTGCGAGGGCAAAGTCCTGGTTGGGAAACAAGAAAGCACTATCGCAGGAGCACAGCTCTTGGGCCGATTCGACCACATCAGTGGTTACCCAGCGTGGGCTTCAAATCGATTGGACCAGAACAAAGGTGGCTACCATCTGGGCATACAAGGTCGGTTACTTATTTGTGAATCTAGTGGGACGGGGTTCACACGGGATTGTGCAGCCCGGGGCCGAATACGAAACCCTCGTGTCCGAGCTCATCGCCAGATTCCAGGACATTCGCCATCCCCGCACCAGTGAAAGGCTCCTGGCCCGAGTCGCCCGCGGTTCAGAGATTTATCCCCAGTCCCAGGATGGCATCCTGCTACCCGACATCGTCCTCATCCCCCAGGACGGTTACGGTGTTTCCTTTTCCGTCTCCGAAGCCCCTCCAGAAATCTCCAACGAAGGCAGCCATCGCCACAATGGGGTGTTGCTTATAGATGGGGAGGGATTGAAGCGCCCGGCAGAGAATTTTCGCCCCAACCTGATTGATATTGCCCCTACCGTGTTGCATCTGCTCGGCCTGTCGGTTCCGGCCGATATGGACGGCCGAGTACTTGGGGAGATTTTCCCGAACCTCCCACCAGTGTCTTACGAAGAAGTGGACAATCGCAAGGCGCCGGAGACCGCGACGGAATACACCGCCCAGGAAGCGGAACTCATAGAACAACGCCTCAAAGGTCTCGGCTATGTCGAATAGGGCGTCAATTCATCTACATGCTCGTATACCTCTTAATCTCGGTCCAGGAAACTGGGACGAGCTGACAATGAGGAGTTTTTCGTGACGGCTAGCGATAGAAAAATCTTTATCGTCAGTTTGGATGGCGCTACTTTCGACGTGCTTCGACCGTTGGCACGCCAAGGCTATTTGCCAAACCTCGAAAAGATGATGACCCAGGGTGTGGCCGCTGATCTCGAATCGGTCATCCCGCCAGTGACCGCTCCGGCATGGACTTCTTTTATGACTGGAAAGAGTCCCGGCAAACACGGGATTTTTGATTTTACTCGTTTTGACCCGTTGGATCGAACCACAAAACTAAACAATGCGCGGCACATTCGTAGCAAAACCCTCTGGCAGATCCTCAGTGAAAAGGGAAAGCGTGTCATTGTTCTGCACCTGCCCTACACCTATCCTCCTTACGAAGTCAATGGCGTCATGGTATCCGGTTGGGATGCACCCTCGGTGGAGGTAAACTTCACGTATCCGATAGGGTTTCGTAAAGAGATTTTCGAGAAAATCCCCGACTACGGCTCGGCCGTCGATCTCTCGCTCTGGAATTTTCTACCCACGAGATCCGACGAGCAGTTCAAACAGTTCGTCAGCAAGCTCATGTGCAGTTTCCGGCAGGGCTTCGAGCTGGCATCCTACCTTTTGCAGAACAAAAACTGGGATGTGTGCATGGTCCATTTCCAGCAAACGGATTGGATTCAACACAAGCTCTGGAACTATATCG
>Ga0306921_10007678_pt1 | contig 11346 bp, 9 predicted proteins | sample sta12Cox44000080_FD_203760 | JGI IMG/M metagenome (GOLD analysis project Ga0306921, IMG submission 203760) | Lab enrichment of tropical soil microbial communities from Luquillo Experimental Forest, Puerto Rico - statoxic.12C.oxic.44.000.080 (v2)... | ecosystem: Environmental > Terrestrial > Soil... | reverse complement strand
ACGGAGCAAGCCGCCCTGGCCGAGACCGTGGGTGGGCCGGGCCGCACGATGGCCTTCGCCTGGTACAGCCTGGCGGGCTCGCTCGCCGGCGCGTTCGGCGCGCTCGCCAGCGGACTGCCGGCGGCCGCCGCGAACCGGGGCGGTCTGACGCTGCTCGAGGCCCAGCGCGCGGTCTTCGTCTTCTACGCCGCCCTCGCGATCGCCGCGGCCGTGATCTACGCGCGGCTCTCGCCCGCGCTCGAGATCCATCCGGCGCGGCGCCCGACGAAACCCCTCGCCACCTCGCGGCCGGTCGTCGTCAGGCTGGCGGCGCTGTTCAGCCTCGATTCGTTCGGCGGCGGCTTCGTCGTCCAGTCGCTGCTCGTGCTCTGGCTCACCCGGCGGTTCCAGCTCGACGCGCGCACCATCGCCGGCGTGTTCTTCGCCGCCGGGACGTTGAGCGCGTTCTCCCAGCTCGTCTCGCCGCGCGTCGCCGCGCGCATCGGCCTCGTCCGCACGATGGTCTATACCCACCTGCCGTCGAACCTGCTGCTCATCCTCGCGGCGCTCGCGCCGAGCGCGGCGCTCAGCGTCGCCTGCCTGCTCGGCCGGATGGCGCTCTCGCAGATGGACGTCCCCGCCCGCCAGGCGTTCGTCATGGCGGTGGTCCCCCCCGAGGAGCGCGGCGCGGCGGCGAGCGTGACCAACGTCCCGCGCAGCCTGGCTGCCGGCCTGGCGCCGCTCGTGACCGGCGTCCTGCTCGACAGGACGACGTTCGGCTGGCCGCTCGTGATCGGCGGAACGTTAAAGGCGATTTACGACATTGCGTTGCTCGTTCAGTTCCGGGCCGTTCGAACGGGCGAACCGGGCGTCGATTGATTTCGGCTGTGCCGGCGCGTTGTGAGGCTATGGTTAGGGGTCGATGAGCCACGACACCGAAATCGTCGATTCGGGCGAGCACAGCCTGACCGATTTCGAGCCCGTGCGCGCTGGCGCCCTCAAGGTGCCGCCGCTCGCCCGCGGGATGGTGCTCGCCGGCCGTTACGAGATCCTGAAGGTCATCGGCAGGGGCGGCATGGGGGTCGTCGTCCGGGCGCACGACCGGACGCTGCGCGAGGAGGTGGCGATCAAGATCGTCCGCGCGGAGTTCACCGGCGATCCGTTCTGGGCCGAGCGGCTGGCGCGCGAAGTGAAGCTGGCCCGTCAGATCCAACACCCGAACGTCTGCCGGGTGTTCGACTTCGAGTCGGCGGAGGGGCGCGTGTTCCTGGTGATGGAGCTGGCGACCACGCAGACCCTGCGCAGCGAGGTCGCCGCCGGCGAGGTCAAGGGCCGCTCCCTCGCCGATCGGCTGGCCGACGCGCGGGCGGTCGCCTCGGGCCTCGCCGCCATCCACGCGGCGGGCATCGTCCACCGCGATCTGTCGGCGCAGAACCTCTTGCGCATGGCCGACGGGCGGCTGGTGCTCTCGGACTTCGGCCTGGCGACGGACTCGTTCGACAACAGCAACGCCGTTCAGGGCGGCACCCTCGCCTACATGGCGCCGGAGCTCGCGCGCGGCGGGCGCGCCAGCTTCGCCTCCGACGTCTGGGCGCTGGGCGTCGTCATCCACGAGGCGGTGTTCGGCACGCGCCCGGCCTGGCGGACCGGGAGCTTCGAGATGACGGAGCCGGTCCTCGGCCGGAAGATGGCGCCGGAAGAGCGACGGGTGTTCGAGATCTGCCGGCGCTGCGTCGCGCCCGATCCCGCGCGCCGCCCGCCGTTCGCGGGCACGGTCTCCACGCTGCTCACCGCCGGCCGGCGGGTCTGGCGGCAGACCCGGGCGGGGCTCGGGTGGAAGATCGTGCCCGGCGTCTCGCTTTTGCTGGCGGTCACCGCGATCGTGGCGCTGACGCAGCGGATCCGGCCGAGCGGCGCGGGGACCGCCCCCTGGCCGGCGACGGCGCCGCCCGCGGTGATGACGGTCGTCCCGACCGGCGAGCCCCGGGACTGGGCGGCGACGTCGAAGGTCCTCGCCGAGGTGGAGCGCGGGCTGCGCTGCGTCCGTGTGCTCCCCGACGGCCTCACCGTCCGCTTCGTCTGGGGGAGCCCGCCTCTCGCCGAGGATCTCGACGCGAGCACGGGACGCCGCCGCCCCGCGCCCCTCGTCCCCGCGACCTACGCGGAGGGGTGCCCCGACGTCTCGCCCGACGGACGGCGCATCGTCTACGCCGGGCACACCGCCGACGGGCGCCCGCACGCCTTCGTCTCCGAGCAGGCCGATGGCAGCGAAGCAGTCCCGGTGGTCGTCACCGCCGAGCCGTCGCAGGACTCCGAGCCGACCTGGCTCGCCGACGGCGAGACCTTCAGCTACGACGTCGACTTCCGCCACATGGGCGTCTACTCGCTGGTCACCAACCGCTCGGCGGTCCTCGCCGAGCCGACGACCGCCCCGCACGCCTCGGCCTTTCGCTTCGTGTCCGGCGGCGGCATCTTCGTCAGCGCCTGGCTCGACGCGCGGACGACGGAGATCTCCGGGTACGGCTCGCCTTCGCTCCGCGAGGAGCACCGGCTCCACCTCTCGGAGTACCTCATCGACTGGCAGGCGACCGGTCCGACGCGCGCCTACTACACGACGACGGACTTCGTGGCCCCCTCCGTCGTCGTCGACCTCGATCTGGCCCAGAACGTCGCGCGCCGGGTGGGGTTCGTCGGCGGCCAGTTCATCGACCGCCTGGCGCCCATCGGCGGCGGCCTCCTCGTCGTGAGCTCGCGGGTGACGTCGACGGTCTCGGTCCGCTGGCAGGACGGGCGGCAGACCGAGCTGCGCCGCGACTGGCTGGTGTTCGGCGGCGACCGCTGCGGGCGCGACCTCTTGCTCTCGGAGAAGTTCGGCGACGGGATCGCCATCGTCCGCATCGACCCGCGCGGGGCCACGCTCGGGCGCATGAGCCCGGGCCCCGCCGACCTGCAGGTCACCTGCGCCCCCGACGGCCGATCGTGGCTCTACTCCAGCTTCGGTTCGGAGATCGGGCTGTGGCGCTGCGACGGCACCGGCTGCCGGCGGCTGGTCGGCGACTCCACCTGGGGCTCGGCGATCTCGCCGGACGGCCAGCGGATCGCCTTCGCCACCGTCACCGCGCGCGGCCCCGCCGTCCGCTGGGTGGCGAGCGACGGCGGCGAGGCCCACGACCTCGCCGACACCGAGACCATCTGCGGCCCGACCTGGTCCTCCGCGCGCACGCTCTGGATCGCGCGCCGCCGTTCGAACAACATCGTCTGGACCGAGATCGACGCCGACAGCGCCCGCCCGACCGGCCGCGTCCGGCCGGGCACGAGCGACTGCACCGACGCGCGCAACGATCCCGAGACCCCCGACGCCCCGGTCCGCGTCCGTGTCGAGCGCCACGCCCAGCTGCGCCTGGTCCCCGACGCGGCGCTGCGCTGACCCCGGCGGCCGCACGCACGGCTGCACGAACGGCTGCACGAACAGCTGCACGAACGGCTGCACGAACAGCTGAAGGCGCGCGCCGCCCCGCACATCAAGTGTTCGACTCCCGATGAACGCGCGGCCCGCACGACCTTCTTGGCCGCTCGGCGCAGCTCTGCTCGCCCTCTGCTTGGCGGTCGGCTGCGCGTCGAGCGAATCCGCACCCGCCGACGGCGCGGCCGGCGCGTCCGCTATGGCGGGCGCCGGCGCGAACGGCGGGTCCGGCGCCGGTCGAGGGGGATCGGGGGGAAACGCCGCGGCCGGCTCCGCGGGTCTCGCCGGGACAGGCGGGACTGGGATCGTCATGGGCACGGCGGGATCGGGTGGGACGGCCGGCGCCGCCGGCGCGGCAGGATCGGGCGCGACGGCGGGAGCCGGGGGCGCCGGCCAAGGTGGAGGGAGCGCGGGCCGCGCCGCCGGCGGACAGGGAGGAGCGGCCGGGACCGCCGGACCGGGCTCTGCCGGGACCGGAGGTGGCGCCGGCCGAGGAGGAACCGGAGGCGGCGCCGCCGGACGGGGCGGCGCCGGGGGCTCGACCGGCACCGCGGGAGCGGCGGCGGCGGGCGCCGGCGGGAGCGGCGGCGCGCTCCCGAGCGTGACCGTCTGGATCGCCGGCGACTCGACCGTCGCCAACGGCAGCGCGCCCTGCCCCATCGGCTGGGGCGCGGACTTCCAGGCGCTGCTCACGAGCCGCGCCACGGTGATGAACAGCGCGATCGCCGGCCGGAGCGTGCGCACCTGGCTCTACAGCGTCCAGAGCGTCATGGACGCCACCGGCGAGTGCGTCCTCGATCTCAACCCCGACGGCACGCCTGTCCTGCAGCCGGCGTGGCAGGCGATGCTGAACGGCATGAAGGCGGGCGACACCCTCATCATCCAGTTCGGCATCAACGACAGCGATTCGACCTGCCCGCGCCACGTCGGCACCACCGCCTTCGAGGCGTCGTACGGCATGATGGCCCAGGCGGCGGTCGATCGCGGCGCGCAGCCGGTCTTCGTGACGCCGCCGAGCTCGATCTCGTGCAGCGGGACCAAGGCCGTCGCCACGCGCGGCGCCTACGTCCCCGCGACGAAGGACGCCGGCAGCAAGGACGGCGTGCCGGTGATCGATCTCAACGCGGCGACCGTCGCGCTCTACAACGCGATGAGCTTCTGCCCCATCCCCGGCGGCGGCGACGTGACGGCCTCGACCACCGGCCCCGTCGGCGACTTCTTCTGCGACGACCACACGCACTTCTCGGCCACGGGCGCGCCGCAGATCGCCGCCCTGATCGCCCAGGGGATCCGCAGCCTGAACCTGCCGCTCGCGGCCTACCTCAAATGATCGGAGCCCCCGGGGCGGACCTGCGCACGGAGGGCCCGGTCGTCGAAGTAGACTCGCGCGATGAACAAAGAGCGCGCGGCGGTCGGGCTGGTGGGGCTGATCCTCGCTTCCGCTTGCGCGAGCGCACGGCCTGCAACACCGGTGGGCCCGCCGCTGGACGCGCGCGGCGACGCGACCGAGCGCTACCTCGATCGACTGATCGCGGGGGATCGCGCGGCGCTGCTGGCGTCGTTCGCCGGGGAGCCCGCCGTCGACGATCCGCTCGGCGGGCGGGTCCGGGGCGGCGAGGCGTTCGAGCGCTACGTTGCCGAGCGCCAGGCCTGGCTCGCCGCGCGCGCGGCCCGCGTCACCCCCGGCCGCACCACGCGCGGCCCGGAGCGCACCGTCGTCGAGGCGGTGCTCGCCCTGCACGAGGGGGAGCGGGCCATCGTGCTGCCGATCGCGGTGGTGGGCGATCGCGCGCCCGACGGTCGCCTGCAGGCGGTCCGCGTCTACCACAGCACCTGGCCGCTCACCGGGGGGCATAAGGTGCGCGCGCCGCTGTTGCCGGCCGCGTCCAACCTGCCGCTCACCGGCGCGGTCGCCGCCTACCAGCGCGCGCTCGCCGCGGGGGACCTCGAGGGGATCCTCGCCACGTTCCAGCCCGACGGCTACTTCCGGGAGCCCTCGGGCGGCAGCTACGTTCACCGGGGTCCCGCCGCGCTGCGCGCGTTCATGACGCAGATCCTGGGCGCCGGCGGGATCGGCCTCGAGCACGCGACCCTGACCGACGACGGCGTCGTCACCGCCATCGAGTTCAACGCGGTCAGCTTCGGCCCGCATCGGCTGTCGCCGCAGGCCGGGCTGGCGATCTACGAGCGCGGGCCGAGCGGCCGCCTCGCCGCGGCGCGCATCTACGACGACGTCAACGTCGAGGCGCTGGCGGCGCGACCTGATCACGTAGCGCCCCGCGGCCGTTTGGGCGTACGATGAGGAGATGCGAAATCTTAGTACCTTGTTCATTCTCGTCGTGATGCTCGCCGGCGGCGCGGGGGCCTGCGGCAGCTCCTCCACCCCGGCCCCCACCTGCAGCGGCGCCAGCTGCTCGTGCAACTCGGGCGGGAGCTGCGCCTTCTCGGCCGCCACCTGCGGCGGATCGGACGCCGGCAGCTGCAGCCTCACCTGCTCGAACCACACCAGCTGCAGCGGCAGCTGCCTCGAGTCCTGCAGCGTGGACTGCACGGGGAACTCGACCTGCGCGCCCACGGTCGGCGCGAGCGGGAGCGTGTCCTGCAGCGGCAACTCGATCTGCCACGTCACCTGCACCGGCAGCTGCTCGGTGAGCTGCACGAGCGCCACCTGCGACCTCCGCTGCGCGGGCGACGCCACCCCCCACGACATCCCGAACGGCGGCAGCTGCCCTTAGCCGGCTAAGCGCCGCGCTCGACGACGGGTAGCTCCGCCAGGCGCAGCTCGGCGGCGCCGGCACCGACGTCGACGCGCCGGTAACCGAGCCCCGCGAGCGGCGCCGCGGGGTTCCACGGCAGCGGGACCTTCTTCGGGACCGAACCCGGCGCGGGCAGCGGGAAGATCAGCGAGCGGGCCGCGTGGTGGGCGATGTGCTCGGTGCGGTGGTGATGCTCCTGGTGGATGTGGCCGTAGAAGACGGTGACGTTCTGATACGGGAGGAGCACGTCGAGCGCCTTCGCGCCGTCGGCGGTGGCCCACTCCCACTGCGGGTAGAGATCGAACAGCGGTCGGTGTGTGAAGACGACGATGCGGGCGTCGCGGCCCACCCGCTTGAGATCCGCCGCGAGCCAGTCGATCTGCGCGGGGCCTAGGGCGCCGGCGCGGTCGGAGACGTTGTCGAGCGCCACGAAGTGCACCCCCTTGTGATCGAAGGCGTAGTGCGTGGGGCCGAAGTGCTCCTTGAAGGCCGCCCCCGCGTCGGGCGCGGCGTCGTGCTCGCCGGGCAGGAGCCACTGCGTCTTGATCTTCAGCCGGGCGACGATGTCGCGGAACTCCGTCATCCGCTGGCGCCGGACGGCGCCGTCGTCGGTGGTGTGCGTGAGGTCGCCGGTGAAGACGACGAAGTCGGGCTCCACGGCGACGCCGTTGATGGTCGCCACCGCCTTGCCGAGCGTCACGTCCGCCTCGGGGTTCGACACGCCCGCGTACCCCCAGTGGGTGTCCGAGAGCTGCAGGAAGAAGAAGTCGGACGCGACGTCGGACTTCCTCGGTTTGCGCGCGCCGGCCCCGGCCAGGCCCGACGCGAAGACGACGCCCCCCACCCCGAGGAGCTTGAGCAGATCGCGGCGATCGATGTGAGACGCCATGGGTCACCTCCTGCCGTTCCAACGGCGGGGCGGCCCGTTTCGTTCCTCAGCCGCCGTTGATCTGGGTCGCGAGCTGTTCGAGGTCGCGCAGGTTGACGTCGGAGACCAGCGCGTAGCCGAGCCCCTGATCGCGCCACAGCAGGACCGAGAACCCGCGCGCGATCTCCTCGTCGACGTCGAGGCGGCCGAGGCGCTTGCCGGGGCCGGCCGGCCAGGAGAGGCCGTCGGGCATGAACACCAGCAGCGTGATCGAGTGCAGGCGGTGCTTGAACAGAAACTCGGCCGTCTTGCGGTCGTCGAGGTGGCCGATGTTGCCGCCGACGAGCGGGAACTCGTCGTCCCCGGAGAAGGCCACCCGCGGCGCGAAGTCGAGCTTGCCGGTGAACCAGGGCTTGACCTGGTGGATGCCGCCGCTCTCGATCGCCGCCGGCCGGGCGCTCGAGACGACGCGCAGGTGGTCTGAGACGACATCGGCGACGAGGCCCCCGGTCGCGTGCCCGCGCACCCCTGGAAGGCGTGCGACGGTCACGATCAACGCCGCCGCGGCGCACGCCCCTGCCAGCGCCGCCCCCCAGCCGCGCAGCCCCCGCGCGCGGCGGCGTGGCGGCGACGCAGCCGGCGAGGGGATCGCGGCCGCGAGCCGCTCCTCGAGCGCGCGCCGGAGCGCCGCCGGCGCCCGGTGCCTCGGCAGGCGGGCCAGCGCGTCGTCGAGCGCGCCCTCGATCGCCGCGCGCTCGCGGCACGCGGCGCAGGTGGCCAGGTGCGCCGCGGCCTCGGCCCGCTCGGGCGCGGCGAGGCGGCCGGCGGCGTAGCCGGCGGCGAGGGGGCGCATCTCGCGGCAGTCGATCATCGTCCGTACTCCTTGAGCCGCTCGCGCAGCAGCGTCCGCGCCCGGGAGAGGCGCGACTTGACCGTCCCCACCGGGCAGCCGAGCACGTCGGCCATCTCGGTCTCCGTGAACCCCTCGACGTCGAGCAGCACGATGGCCCGCGCCTCCTCCGACAGCGCCCCGAGCGCCGCCTCGATGTCGCCGGCCACGAGCCGGCGCAGGTGGTCGAGCTCGCGATCGTCGCGCAGCAGCTCGCGCTCGTCGGCGCCGTCGAGCACGTCGAGCTCCCCGACCACCGGTTGGGGCTGGCCGCGGCGTCGGAGATCGATGAAGACGTTGCGCAGGATCTTGAACAGCCAGGCCTTGAGGTTGCCGCCCACGAACGTGCGCGCTCCAGCGAAGGCCCGCGCGTAGCACTCCTGGACCAGCTCGTCGGCGTCGGCGGCGTTCCCGGCCAGCCGCCGCGCGTGGTCGTAGAGCGCGTCGAGGTGGCCGAGCGCCTCCCGCCCGAACCCCTCAGACGGGCTCACCCCGGGCCCCGCGGCACCTGGGCGGCCCTCGTCTCGCGGGATGGCATTGGTCCTCACGCACAGGCTAGAACGGCCGAAGGCGCCGGATCGTTCCCACGCCCGCGCGCCGGCTCAGCCGGGGCCGGCTCGGACGCAGGTCTTCGCGAGCGCGGGGGCCCCCTCCCCCTCCGACTCGGCCCCCTCCATGACCCGCAGCTCGGCGCAGCGCCGCCCCGCGGGACAGTCGGCGTCGCCGCTGCACATGCGGCTGCAGACACCGGGAACCACGCAGCGAAAGCCGGTACCGCAGGCGGAGGTCGAGGTGCAGTCGGGGGCCGACGACGACGGCGCGGGGAGCGCCGGATTCGCCGGGCGGCTCGACACCCGAACCCCCACGGCGATCACCAGGATCACGCCCAGCGCGCCGAGCGCCGCGAGCACGCCTCTCTTGGTAAGGACCATCCGCACTCCGTCCCAGGGCGCGAACGTCGCCCATCTCGGGCGGTCGCGCAAGCACCGCCGGGGCGGCAAGGGTTTGCCGCGGCTCGCGCCTCCTCATGCTGTTCCCGGTCGGCCCCGGGACGTGACCGTGCGGTCGGGGGGCGCCGGCGCGCTACTCGGAGCCGCTGACGCGGCCCTGCGCACCGGCGCGTAGAGCGCGAGCGGGGCGCTCTTGCCGCGGACGTTCATCGGGGGGACGGTCTCGAACAGGTAGCGGTCGCCGATCTGCTCCCGCGTCGCCGCCGAGACCAGCACGTCTCGGCCGACCTCCTTGGTCAGCCCCTCGATGCGGGAGGCGACGTTCACCGTGTCGCCGATGGCCGTGTACTCGAGGCGATGCGCCGGCGAGCCGATGTCGCCGACGACCGCCATGCCGGTGTGGAGCCCGACGCCGATACGCAGCGGCGGGGCCTGGCGCTGGGCGCGCTCGGCGTTGAAGCGCTCCAGCTCCTCGAGCATCGCCAGCGCGCAGTCGACGGCGTGCAGCGCGTGATCGGCGTCGGGCAGCGGCGCGCCGAAGTAGGCCATGATCCCGTCGCCGATGAACTTGTCGAGGGTGCCGCCGTGGCGGAACACGGTCTCCACCATGTGGCCGTGGTACTCGTTCAGCATCGTCACCACCTCGGCGGGGGCGAGGTGGCCCGAGATCCGGGTGAAGCCGCGGATGTCGGAGAACAGCACCGTCAGCTCCTGCGCGTCGGGCGCCGCGGCGGTCCGTTCGCCCTGCAGGCGCTCGGCGACCGAAGGGGAGAAGTAGCGGCCGAGGCGCTCGCGCTTGCGCTGCTCGGCGGCGACGCCGGCCACGAGCGCCCGCACCCGACCCACGAGATGACCAGCCGCGGCCGCCGCGCACCCCAGCACCACCACCGCCGCGCCCCAGGCGCCGCCGCGGATGCCGGCCTGGCGCTGGAGCAGCACCTCCGCGACGGCGGCGGTGATCGCCACCAGCACGACCTGGCGGGCGTCGAGCGACAGCCCGCCGAGCAGCACGAGCAACACGAAGATCCCCAGCGTGAACCCGGCCACGCCGCCCGGCGACGGGGAGACGGGGATCGACACGCTCTGCGCCAGGAACACCATGGGCACGTCGACGAGCGCCACCCCGAGCCCGGCCCAGCGCGCGGCCCGGGCCGAGAGCCGCACCGCCACGAGCAGCGCGAGCGCCCCCGCCGCGTAGGCGGCGAGGATCGTGGTCAGCACCCGCCAATCGTCCTCGTGCGCGACCCGGGACCGGAAGATCCCGAGCGCCAGCACCGCCGCCACGCCTGCGAGCCGGACCTGGGCCAGCGCGCGCGCGGTCCGCGCCCGCTGGGCTTCGAGCGCCCGCGCCACGAGCGGCGCGGTGTCGGGCTCCCCGGCCATCGTCCCACTTTACCGCGGGCGCGCCGCGGTGCCGAGGCTCACAACCGGCGGGCGATCTCGTCGACCAGCGCCCGGATGTCGTCCAGCGTCTGGTGCACCGTCAAGGCGATCCGGATCCCCCCGCGGCCGGAAGACACGGCGGGAAATACGGCGGCGTTCGCGTAGAAGCCCTGCTTCATCAGATCTGCGGCCAGGCGGTAGGTGGTCGGGTTGTCGCCGACGGTGACGAAACGAATCGGCGTCGGGTCGGTGGACCCGAGCGGCAGGCCGCGCGCCGCGGCCTCGGCGTTGAAGAGCTCGATCCGCTCGACGAGCCGGCGTTGCCGATCGCCGATCTCGCCTGTGAGGTGGATGCGCGCCGAGGCGACGCCCGCCCCGAGCAGCGGCGGCTGCAGCGGGCCGGAGAAGATCAGGCTCGACCCGCACGTGCGCACCAGCCGCGCGATCTCTGCGTCGGGAAAGACGATCGCCGCGCCCCCGGCCGAGAACGCCTTGGCCAAGGAGGTGACGACGACCGTCCGCTCGCGCGGCAGCCCCGCGCCGAGCACCGATCCGCGGCCGTGCTTCCCGGTCCAGCTCATGCCGTGCGCGTCGTCGAGGTAAAGGTGGAGCTGCTCGTGCCGGGCGCAGAGCTCGCGCAGCGCGGCGGTGGGCGCCAGGTCGCCGTGCATGCTGTAGACGCCGTCGCCGAGGTACCAGACCCGGTCGTGGTCCCGACCCAGCGCGGCCACGATCTCGTCGAGGCGGTCGACACGGCTGTGGCGCACGAACCGGCAGGACGTCCCCGCCGCCTGGAGGGTGGGGAGCACGGCCTGCACGCTGCTGTGCACGCTCTGATCGCAGACCACCGCGTCGCCCCGCTCGACCAGGATCGGCAGCGCCGCGAAGTGGGCGAGCGTGGTGGTCTGCGCGACGACCAGCGGCGCCTCGAAGATGGCCCCCAAGAGCCGCTCGAGCTCCTGGTACGGCGGGCACGAGACGTAGGCGCGCGACGACGCGAACTGCACGCCATACCGCGCCACCGCGTCGCAGGCCGCTTGCTTGAGGCGGAGGTCCGT
>Ga0306921_10007673_pt1 | contig 11352 bp, 9 predicted proteins | sample sta12Cox44000080_FD_203760 | JGI IMG/M metagenome (GOLD analysis project Ga0306921, IMG submission 203760) | Lab enrichment of tropical soil microbial communities from Luquillo Experimental Forest, Puerto Rico - statoxic.12C.oxic.44.000.080 (v2)... | ecosystem: Environmental > Terrestrial > Soil... | reverse complement strand
GACCTGAGCGCAACGAAGAGGTAGACAAGGCACCCCGCGACAATCACCGGGATGACATACCCAACAGGCCATTTACTGAAGTTCGTCATGACATCGGGACGAATGTACAGCGTCGCAACCAGGCTGAGGATGGTCAGCAGGACTTGCGCCGGCCACAGTAGGGACGCGACACGGCGAGAGCGGCTGTTAACTTTGCTCTCCGTCTTGATAGTGAGGTAGAGCGAACCGTGGACGATCAGGGTGACAAGGGCAACGACTCCAGTCAGTACTGTGTACCAATCGAGGATGCCGTTGTTGACGCCCACGCGAAAGTCAGTCCAAAGCGGCTCAAAGAAATAGCCGTCTGCGTTGAGAGGAACCCCGCGCACGACATTCCCAAGTGCGGCTCCAAAGAAGATGGCCAAGAGCACGCTGGCCGTGGAAAAGATAAAGTCGAACGCAGCAGTCCAGAGGCCGCCACCGAGGTGGCTACGGAATTCGATGCCGATACCGCGGAGCATCAAAAACCAAAGTACCATGATGAGCGGCAGATAGAAGCCGCTGAAGCTGGAAGCATAGAGCAAGGGAAATGCGAAGTAGAGTGTTCCGCCTGCAGCAATCAGCCAGACTTCGTTGCCGTCCCATACCGGACCAATCGCGCGAAGGATCGTGCGGCGTTCCGTGTCGTTCTTGGCGATGAATAGATGAACCGCGCCTGCGCCGATGTCGAAGCCGTCCAACACAACATACACAGTGACCATGACTGCGATGATCATGAACCAAAGGGTTGGCATGTTATTGCAACTCCGCCGGGCGAAGCTGACCGGGCTGGGGTTGTGCCGGGGCAGTCACGGGAGCGGGTCCGCGCTCAATTTCGCGGTGTATCAGGAAAAGAAAGAGGAACGAGAGCACGGTGTACATTCCGGCGAAACCGAGGAACGTGAACCACCCGTTACCGGCAGACACCATCTTGGAGAAGCCTTCTTCGGTGCGCATCAGCCCATAAACCAGCCAGGGTTGGCGTCCCATTTCCGCGGTGATCCAGCCGGCAGTGTTGGCGATGTACGGCAGCGGGAACGCGAGCATTAGAATCCACAGCATCCATCGCGCGTCGTAGAGCTTACCGCGCCACAGGAGCAGCGCTGCAAGGGCCATGACTGCAATGAACAGGGTGCCGAGTCCCACCATGATGTGATACGCGAAGTAGAGCAGAGGGATGTTCTGCGGCCAATCACGCTCCGGCACCTCGTTGAGCCCTTTGACCTCTGCGTTCCAGCGGCGATAGGTGAGAAAGCTGAGCATTTTGGGAACCAGAATGGGGTTGTCGATTGTGCGATTGGTCATGTCTGGCTGGCCGATGATGACTAGTGGCGCACCGTGTTGGGTGTCGAACAGTGCCTCCATAGCCGCCAATGTGACGGGTTGCCTCTGGGCTACCATCCTCCCTGCCCAGTCGCCGGTTGGGAACAGTTGTAGGACGCTCACGATCAGGCCGGCGATCACGCCCAGCCGCAGGAAGATGCGACCTTGTTCCACGTGCCTGTTGCTCAGTACATAAAACGCCCCGACCGCCGCCATGACAAAGGCGCCGGTTATCACCGCTCCACTCATGTTGTGGGCGTATTGCAGCCACGCCCACGGATTCAGCACCAGCGACCAAAAGCTCGCCAGCTCGACCGATCCGTCAGGCGCCTTCTCGTAGCCGACGGGATTCTGCATCCAGGCATTGGTGGCGATGATGAAGAAGCCAGATGCCCACGAACCGACGAAGACCATCAGAGCAGCAAACCAGTGCATTCCGCGGCTCAATCGCTTCTCACCATAGAGGAACAGTCCGAGAAATGTCGACTCAAGGAAGAAGGCGAAGCAGCCTTCCATGGCCAGCGTTTGGCCGATCACTCCACCGGCAAAACGGGAGAAGTGCGACCAGTTGGTCCCAAACTGGAATTCCATCGGAATGCCGGTCACGACACCGATCACGAAGTTAATGCCGAATATTTTGGCCCAGAAGCGGGCCGCCTGGTTGTAGGTTTCGTCGTTCTTCTTAATCGCCAGCGTTTTCAGGATCACGATCAGTGGCGCCAGTCCCATGGTGAGCTGCGGGAACAGGTAATGATACGTGATCGTAAAAGCAAATTGCAGGCGATGAATCAGGAGCGCGCTATCCATAGAATGCCCTCGATAAGAAAATGAAAAGTGTCCGACTAGAAATACAGGCCATTATTTCACTTCAGCCGTGGGTGTGAAACGCAATCGAGGGACCAAAGAGTAACGTTAGGGGTATTCGCTTCTTAAGGAAGCGCAACATCAGCGGCGTTTTGGTTTTAAACTAGTTGTGATGGTTCGGTCCTTTGGCTTCGCGATTCTCGTCATGACCCTCTGGGTCCCGGCATCGACTTCGTCGGAAAGCCAGGCCATCCCGGACGCAACCTCACAGCAGCAGACCAAGCGGCTGATTTTGAAGGACGGCTCTTTCCAGTCGGTCGTGAAATATGAGATTCAAGGCGACCGGGTCCACTATTTCAGTGCCGACCGCTATGAGTGGGAGGACCTTCCAACGTCACTCGTCGATTGGGACGCGACCAAGAAGAACGAAGCCGACTTCAGCAGCGGAAAGACGCGAATTCATGTCGAAACGCCGGAAGAGCGCGAGGAGCGGGAAAAGGAAGAGGCTAACTCTCCTGAGATTCTGCCGGGGCTGCGCTTGCCCGGAACAGGGGGCGTATTCCTGCTCGATCAGTTCAACGGGAAGCCCGAACTGGCGGAGATCTTGCAGAACGGCAGCGAGCTGAATCAGGGCTCCAACAAGAAGAATGTGCTGCGCTCGGCCATCAACCCGGTGGGGAGTTCGAAACACGCCTTCGAACTGAAGGAACCCCACGCCAAGATTCAGTCGCACGTTGCGTCGCCAGCCATCTACGTTGACATTGACGAAGGCGCGCTGAATGACATCCCGTTGAATGGGCGCTTTCGCATCGCGCGCGCTGAAGTGAAGAAAGATACGCGCGTGATCGGCAATCTTAAGATCTCGTTCACGGGCAAGACATCGGAGCAGGGAAACTTCATTCCAACCAACGTCGAGAAGATCGGAACAGGTGAGTGGGTGAAGGTCACGCCCGCGCAGGAGTTGCCATCCGGCGAGTATGCAGTGGTGGAAATGCTGGGCTCAGATGAAATGAACCTTTATGTGTGGGATTTTGGGGTCAACCGCCAGGCGCCTGCGAATCCCAACACGTGGCGGCCTGCGGCCGCGCCGACCGAGGCGTCCACGAAATAAACCTTTCCGCCGCAGAAACGTTGTTAGTCTGCGTGATCGCCGTTCAAGCCGACAATCCCTAAGCCATAGACCGCAATGTTATCGCGTCCGGCCTGTTTGACGGCGTACATCATCTCGTCGGCGTGCTGCACAATCGCTTGGGCGGTCTTGGCATCGCCGGGGTAGGTAGCAATCCCAATGCTTGCTCGAAGGTCAACCTTAAACTGCTGGTCTCCAAGCCATCGCCGGTGATGAAATACGCGGGCGATGCGGCGCGCGACTCTCAAACCTGCCTCGCGTGAGGTTTGGGGCAGAACGACAGCGAACTCATCGCCGCCGTAACGGAACGCGGCGTCGACCAGTCGCAAATTCTCGCGCAGGCAGGCCCCCACTTCGGCTAGGAGTTTGCTGCCAATCAGGTGTCCGTGTTCGTCATTCACCCGCTTGAAGTGGTCGAGGTCCAGAAATAACAGCGTGAACTCATAACCAAAGCGCTCGGAGCGGTGAAACTCATCTCCAATTACCGAGAATAAATGTCGGGCATTGTAAAGACCGGTGCAGTCGTCGGTTATGCTGAGCTCCTGGATACGACGCACCGCGCGAGCGTTCTCTACGGCTATTGCAGCATAGTCGGCAAGGGTATGCAGCAGCAATTCGCTCTTGCCATAAACCGTCATGTCGATGTTGACAAGTTGGATGACGCCTAGCACCTTGCCCGCAGTGCGCACCGGCACACACACGACCGAACATCGACCCCCGAATTGTTCTGTTCGACTACTGGGATCGATCCTGGCGTCGTCATTAATGTTCTCGACCACGAGAGTCTTGCCTTGGGCGATGACCCGCTCGCTCAGGCTCGAGCCATCGCTCAGCCGCAAGTGCGCCAGGGCTTCTGCGCCTCGGCCGACGGAAGCAGCGAAATATGGCTCTTGGCTGGCCTCGTCGATCATGACCAGCGACCATGTGGCCGGCTCAAAGTACGCGGCCATTTTTTCCATGATGGTTTGCAAGATTGTGTCGAGGTCGAGGGTCGAAGTCAGCGCCTTGGCGACGTCGTGAAAGATCTTCAGCTCGTAAAGTTGGCTTTCGTTATCCGCTGTTGCCACCGCTGGGCATCAACCTGAAATGGAATTGTGGCACCTAGGCCAATCTCATTGCCAAACTGAACTCAGCGCTTCACAAGAATCGGGACTCATTCTTAGCCGGGGAACGATCTCTATGTTACAGGAAAATCGTGGTTTATCCTATACTTCTAGCATCGGAGCGGTCGGCGAAAGTCCGAGGACACCGAGAAAGGTTCTCACCTGGCGGCAATGCGACGTTCGCGCGTTTGACACCCGTCAGGGTGATTTCTATGATGCGCCCGGTGGCTGTGTGTGCTTAACAGGCGTGCCGAATTCCGAACAAGGAAGGCATAGTGAGTTCGTTTGGTGACAGACTTCGTCGCGAACGCGAGATGCGTGGCGTCTCGCTTGACGACATTGCTGAGGCAACCAAGATCGGAACTCGATTGCTGCGCGCCCTGGAAGAGGAGCATTTTGAACTGCTGCCCGGCGGCATCTTCAATAAAGGATTCGTTCGAGCCTACGCCAAGTACCTTGGCCTCAATGAAGACGAGGCCGTAGCCGACTACCTGGCTGCAGCGGGAGAGTCGTCTCCCGATCCTCGAGTGATCGCCGAACAGAATGCTGGCCGGATCGATCGAACCGGTGGAGATACCGGGGATCACCAAAGAGTTGGGTTTCCCATCGTTCCCGTCCTCATTCTTTTGTTGGTTATCGCAGCCGGCGCTGGGGGCTGGCATTTGTATCAGGAACGTGTGCGCGACAGGCTCGCGAAGGAAGAGGCCGCACGAGCGGCGACTACGATCCCTTCGCCATCGGCCAATACAACCTCGGAACTCAACGCTCCAATAACTGCGCCACCGTCGACAATGCCATCAACCGAAAATGTCGCGAAACCTAAAACATCGAGCCCTACGCAAGCCACAAGCACGTCTCCAGGAGCAGAACCAGCTCCAGCAACAAAGAGCCCCGAAGATCTGAATTCAGCGCAAAAGGCCAAAGAATCTGAGACAACCCCGCCAAGCGAACTGTCCGCCGACAATGTCAAGCCAACCCCGCCGGAATCGGCGAGTCGGAATAATGCAGCGGCCAGCACAACTGCCTCGAGTGCGCCACCGTTCGAAGTAACCGTGCGCGCGAAAGACCGCGCCTGGGTGTCGATCAAGTCGGACGGCAAGTTTACCGTGCGCGGCATTATCAACCCGGACGATGTAAAAACCGTTCATGCCACCGACCAAATCGTCCTCTGGACGGGCAATGCTGGTGCGGTGGAAGTTTCCTTCAACGGCCAGCGAGTTCCGCTAGAGGGCGGACCCAACACCGAAGGCGTGCTGGTGTTCAATGCGCATGGAGTAGTGATCCCGAGACCTGCAGTTACGAACCAAGAGCCACAATGATCGCGCCATTGCCCTCATGAAGGACATTGCAGAAAACGTTGTGCGAATCGAAGCCGACGCCCTGCGTGCCCTGGCCGATCGAATCGCCGGGCCGATGGCTACGGACTTCGAGCGCGCCGTCGACCTGATGTATCAGTGTTCAGGCCGGATCGTCGCTACCGGCATGGGAAAGAGTGGACTCATAGCCCGCAAGGTCGCCGCCACTTTGGCCTCCACCGGAACACCGGCGTTGTATCTGCATCCCGCTGAAGCGCTGCATGGCGACCTCGGAATGATCGTGCGCGGCGATATGGTGATGGCCATGTCGGCCAGCGGCGAGACCGACGAGATTCTTCGGCTCCTAGCGACCATCAAGCGGTTGGGTGTTCAGATGATCACCATCACCTGCGATGATCTCTACTCGCCACAGTCGACGGGCCGTCGACGCTCAACTCTTGCACAAGAAGCAGACGTTGCACTCGATTGCTCGGTGGCAACCGAAGCCTGCTCTTTTGGACTCGCGCCAACCGCATCCACCACTACTATGCTTGCGCTAGGTGACGCGCTGGCGGTAGCGCTGTCGCAAAAACGCGGATTCAAGGAAGAAGATTTTGCAAATCTTCATCCTGGGGGCAAACTAGGTAAGCGGCTCACGCGCGTGTCCGTGCTGATGCACAGCGGGGATGCCGTGCCCAGCGTGTCGCCTTCAACGCCAATCAGCCAGGTGATCTACGAAATGTCGCGCAAGTCGCTAGGCATGACGACAGTCGTCGAGCACGGAAAACTGGTTGGCATCGTCAGCGACGGCGACCTGCGCCGTCTGATGGAGCGCCACGGCAAAGAGATTTTCGAACTCACCGCCGGCGGGTGCATGACGCGGCAGCCCAAAACGATCCACCCGGACGCTTTCGCGATCGCAGCGCTCGACATCATGGAGCAGAGAAAGATTACTTCCCTGCCCGTGGTCGATGATGCTGGCCAACTCTTAGGTGTTCTGCACCTCCACGATTTGTGGGGAACACAGATGGTTTAAGCAACTCCCTCCCGACTCCAAAAGCCTCGTCCAAGCCTTCAACGGCTCTTGAAAATTGGCTACGCCGTAATGAGCTTGGACCAGATGATACCGACGGCCATTCCGATGCCGATGTGTGAGCAGCATCCTTGATCACCGGTCGGCTGGCAGTTATTATAGAAGGCGAGAATCGCCCTCGGTCATTCGGTCGCGACAAAAGCGACAGCGATTTCGCGCTGTCGTGGGCCGTCGAGTTCGACCAGAATCACACGCTGCCACGTGCCTAAAACGAGCGCGCCGTCGTCCGCTAGCAGGGTTACCGACGTGCCGATCAAGGTCGATAAAATGTGATCCGGAACGTGCTCGGGATCGTGCGGATGCCGGTAGTTGAGCTTAGGGATGATGCGTTCGAACGCATCGAGCATGTCAGCGTCCGTGCCGGGATCGAGATCAGCCGTCGTCAGGGCAGCCGTAGTATGAAGCACTACAAGCTGACATGCGAGATTGCCGGCGGAGTGATGCTCGCGCAACAGAGATTCGACCTGGCCGGTGATGTCAAGAATTTCGCGTTTGCGATGCGTTTTGATCGTGAGCCGATGCATCGAGGGAATTCTACGCTAATAACAATCGAGGCAAGCTAGTGGCCCGCCTGTTGATTACCGTCGCGGTAGTGATGTTCGGAGACGTTGCGCAGACGCTCGGCTGCGAACTCAGGCGTAATGTCGCGCTGCGGAGCGTCTAGCAATTCGTAACCCACCATGAACTTCCTAACCGTCGCCGAGCGCAGTAACGGTGGACAATAATGTGCGTGCAAGTGCCATTCAGGATGAGGGGACCCGCCGGTGGGCCGTTGATGAAATCCCATCGTGTATGGAAACGATGTCTCGAAGAGGTTGTCATAACGTGTTGTGATGCGTTTAAGGATGTCGGCGAGAGCGTCGCGAGCAGAGCGATCGAGAATAGAAATGTCAGTAATATGAGTGCGGCTGCACAGCAGTACTTCGAAGGGCCAGGTCGCCCAGAACGGAACAACAACGACAAAGTGTTTGTTTTCGCAGACGATGCGATCTCCAACCGACCGCTCCAGTTCGACATAGTCGCACAATAAACACCTTTCATGGAGGAGCTGATAGTCCAGTAAGGCGGCCTGTTCTTTGCGCGGTTCGTTGGGAATAGTGGAGTTCGCCCAAATCTGTCCGTGGGGATGTGGATTGCTGCATCCCATAATCTCGCCACGGTTCTCGAATATTTGGACGTGGTTGATCTCGGGCAGTGCTCCCAACTCGCGATATTGCTCTGCCCACACATCCACTACGGTACGGATCGATGAGACATCCATGTTGGCCAACGTCAGGTCATGACGGGGCGCGAAACAAATGACACGGCACACGCCGGGTTCCGCAGCCGCTTGCAAGAGACCTGTCGCACCAGCACGAATTTCCTGGCGCGCGACATCGCGCTTCATAGCAGCAAAGTCGTTATCGAAAACAAACGTAGAGTCATAAGACGGATTGCGGACTCCGCCCACGCGCTCATTGCCGGGACAAAGGTAACAGAGCGGATCGTACTGCGGCGCCCGCTCTACGGGCTGTCTCTCGGTCTGTCCCTGCCACGGCCGCCGGGAACGATGCGGCGAGACCAATACCCAGTCACCCGTCAGCGGATTGAGACGACGATGTGGCACATCCTTCAGTGTCTTCAGGTCAATCATTCGCTTCGTATGCCAATTTCATGTGCGCCGTCGGCAGCGGCACAGACATAAATCTCCGGCTGCAATCCAGTAGCTTGTTGATATCCATGTGCCACCGATGTCTTGAACCCCTCGATGGCGTCGGCGTCCACAAGATTCACGGTACAGCCACCGAAGCCGCCACCAGTCATGCGTGCGCCATAGGCGCCGCGACACCTTCTAGCCAAGTCGACCATCAGGTCGAGCTCCGGGCAGCTCACCTCGTAGTTGTCACGCAGGCTTGCATGGGATTCAGCCATGAGCTCGCCAAATCGTTTGAGGTCATGGTTTCGCAACGCATCGGCGGCTTCGAGCACACGCGCATTCTCGCTGACTACGTGTTCGCTGCGCCGGCGAACGAGATTTGACATCTCGGCGCCATAGGCAGCGAGTTGTTCGATTGTTACATCACGGAGAGCACAAATGTCTGGCAGGAACCTTTTCAAGAAACGCACGCTAGCGTCGCAGTCGGCCCGGCGACGGTTGTACTCGCCGCTTGCCAGCTCGTGCTTCACCATGGTGTTGCAGACTACGATACGAACTTGCTCGCTAATTCCTAGGGACTGATAGTCGAGGCTACGACAGTCGAGCAGGAGCGCATGATTGGCTTCGCCGAAACATGAGATGAACTGATCCATGATGCCGCACTTGGTCCCAGCGTAATCGTGCTCGGCTCGCTGGCAAATCGATGCCACTTCACGACGCTGAACGTCCAGCCCGCTGACGCCGAGCAGTGCCGACGCCGTAGCAACTTCTAGCGCGGCTGACGAGCTTAGTCCGGCTCCGATCGGTACATTGCCTTTGAGGACGAGGTTGGCACCGCGAATGGGTATGCCTCGCAAGCGCATGACGGCAGCCACGCCGCAAACGTAGTCGCTCCAGCTCCTGCTGGGGCTTGGCGCAAGACCGTCCAGAATGAACTCGCGGTTCTCTCGAAAATCGATGGAATAGATGTCCAGGCGATCGTCGTCTCGAGCATCGGCTGCGATGTAGGTGTAGAAGCCAATCGCAGCGGGCATGACGAAGCCGTCGTTGTAGTCTGTGTGCTCACCAATCAGATTGACCCGACCCGGTGCTGCAAACACCCGTCCCTGCGCGCCATGCCTCCGACGGAATTCCTCAGCAACTAGCTGTGCATCATTATGTCGGTTGTTTGGAAGCCGGGTCGGTTGCATGTCCCCTGCGGCGTAAATCGCCACCCGGAAGATCAGCATACTAGACGCTGCGCAGCTTTACCCGAGTGAAGGGTCAAGGGAGCACGAAGAGTTACGGATTTTGACAACGCCATGACTCGAGGCGAAGCCTGCCCCGCATCACAACCCGCTACTTGTTGGCTGATGGTGCAGGGCGAGGAGGCGTCTGGGACTTGGACATCTCTTCCATCTGGGCGATATCGGTTTTGACGCGCTCGGTCAGTGGGCCATTCGGAACGAGATTGAGGTAGGCCCGATAGTGGTCTGCGGCCGAAGAATACGCCCCCTTCGCCGTATAAATCGAGGCCAGCAGGAGTTCCACGCGCGGCTCCGCGTGTTGTTTGTCCATGCTCTCGGCACGCAAGGCACTCGTCTCGGCTTTGTCGATATGCTTGAGATTCAGCTCAGCGACTGCATTGTAGTAATAGGCAATCGGAAAATTGACAGGATCCAGTGTGATCAGTCGATCGGTGAGCCTGCGAGTTTGCTCCCAATCTCGAGCCACTGCGGTAAGAAACGCCATGCGCAGGTAGGCAAGCGTTAGATTGGCGTCGGACTTGATGGCTTCCTGATAGTCTCTGGTCGCTCCCTCGATATTCTTGCGGCGCTCCTCCAGGTCTCCCATGCGGAGCCAGGCTTCCGCAAATTTGGGATACATGTCGATCGCCTTTTGCAGCGATTTCTCAGCTCCTGCTAAGTCGCCTTTCTCAAGCAACTCGCTACCTTTTTCGTACTCTTTTCTCGCCTTCGAGGGTACTTCCAGACTGGCCACCGTAACCATACCCTCGGCTTTTTTACGTCGGCTGTGCAGCATGATGATGCCGACGTTGGAGTTCGCCATAGATGGATCAATGCGGATCGACGAGGATACGTAACCCGAGAGATCCGCACGCAGTTCACAATCTGCGATGGGGGACTGAAAATTGCTTTGTCCTATCATCATTGGGTTCGTGGGTGTGAACTGCCCGGTAGAGCTCATGTCGCGAGTGTCTTGTGAGGCCTCCGACACTAAATCCGTCGCGCGATCTCCGACCGTGAATGAGAAAGACCCGTCACTCGACGTGAATGTCTCGCGTCGGGTGATGCCGTTGCAGACACGCAAAACCGCTACTGAAGATGGCGGTGCGATTCCTGTGTCCATGACCACCTTGCCCATGTAGTAGACGATTTGTGGGGGCCCTGAAGGTGGCTGAGTGGAACGGTTCGTGTTTCGAGGAACACTGCTCCTGGGTCCGGCCGTGCCATTTTGTTGACCCTGCGCTAGAGCTACAAATGAAGCAGCGACGAGGACTCCGACCACGACTGACGATCGGATATATGTCTGCATGGAGCACCCCCACATCTGGCCCACTACCCGTCACCGCAAGTGGAAGCATATTACTCCCAAACGGCACGAAAGTTGTGAACATTGGGTCGTTTTCCCGCTAGTGGTAGCGAGCTACCTCATACCGCCGAGGAAAAATACTGCTGTCCCGGCCGGCTTTTCAAGCCGGCCGGGAAAAAATTTTAAGGCTGGAGCCAATTTCATGGGCGCCAGCCATTTCGGTTGCTAACCTTCTGCTTGCCACAGTCAGGAGGTTAATCATGACCGACTATGCCACTCTACTCCGTGATCACGTCACCCTCAACATTCGCTCCATCGATCGAGTTTTGCTGCAAGGCTACCTTCCACAGTTGCAGACCGTGGGCTACGTCTGCCGCTTTCTCCGCTGGCAGCGAAATTTCCCTATCCCTTCTTCTGCC
>Ga0306921_10007667_pt1 | contig 11356 bp, 12 predicted proteins | sample sta12Cox44000080_FD_203760 | JGI IMG/M metagenome (GOLD analysis project Ga0306921, IMG submission 203760) | Lab enrichment of tropical soil microbial communities from Luquillo Experimental Forest, Puerto Rico - statoxic.12C.oxic.44.000.080 (v2)... | ecosystem: Environmental > Terrestrial >... | reverse complement strand
CTCCTGTCCGAAGCAGGGTGCGGCGGTTCCTCGCTGGCTGGTACCTGCCGCTGGCCGCCGCGGCCGCGGTGGCCGCCGTGATCGCGGGCAGCTTCTGGGCTGGCGGGCTTATGGGCAGCCACCAGCCGGCCAGCCCGGCGCGCCCGCCCGCGGCGCCGCGGCAGTTCAACCCGCTGATCGCGAACGTGTCGTTCGGCTGGCTGCCTGCCGGCCAGTCGCTCATACAGGGTGGTACCCGGCCGTCGGAGGTGTACCTGGGCGCGGCCCGGTGGGCGCTCAGCGTTTACGCACGGGGGCGGTGCCGTCTCACCGGCCCGGCCACGGGCCTGACATGCTCCGTTCCCGATCTGGGCGGCGTGTCAACCTGGCAGTTGAGCGGGCACGCGCCCGCCGTGGGCGGGCACAGCGCGTTCTGGGCCGGCCCGGATCTTGTCTGGCAATATGCCCGCGGCGGCTGGGCGGCGCTGAACATGCCCCTGCCCTCCTTCCGCGCGGTGCGGCATGATTCGCGCACGCAGCGCGAGGCAATCAAGATCGCTGAGCACCTCCGGTTCGGCGCGGCCACGCCGGCACTGGTGTTCCCGGGGCGACTCACCGGCTTGACCAGCCAGTGGCGGGTCAGCGATGTGCACTACTTTGCCGGCGCGGGGGTACTGCGCGCCGACTCCTACATACTGATCGCCGGTACTTCCCGGTTCTTGCCGCACGTCGGCGACCTGGGCGTCTGGACCAATGCCCCCTACGTCGATATCCACCCCGCTCCCGGCGGGAGTACCTGCACCCCACACGATCCGGCCTATCAGAACACCAGCGAGATCATCAACGGCTACCAGGTGGTCGTGCAACGCAGGACCACTGGAGGCCTCCCCGAGCAGGACGTGTGCGCCGCTCACGCCAGCGGTTTCTGGGCCTCCATCGAAGAGTTCGGCTCCCACCCCACCATCGGCGTGGCCACCCTGTTCAAGCACCTGCGGTTTCCCGGCACCAACCCGGCGAACTGGACCAGCAACCCCATCGGATGAGAGCGCTTGCCTCGTTGTGGCCGGGTCGCTCGTACCGCCCACGGCTCGTGGCGTCTGCGGATGCTGGCATAAGCGCGCCGGGGGCAACCCGAGCCGCACCGATCCGCCCGCCTGACACGCAAGCGATCAGCCGCGTTGGGATCCGGGGGTCTACGCGGCCACCTTCTGGAGGAACTGCAGTGCCACCGACGGGTGGGAATGCCCGGAGACGTTGTGTGGCACGTTCAGCCAGTAGCCGGTCACGTATCGGCTGGTGTCCTGGTAGGCACGCCAGAGCCGGCCGGCCGTGGCCAACCGGCCGCTGGGGCTGGTGCTCAGCCCCATGAGCAGCTTTGCCCGCGGGTTGATATGACGCAGCAGCCCGGCAGCGGCTTTCGCGTCCCCCGCGTAGATGGATGTGCCCTGCTCCAGCTGATCCTGGATGTCCAGATAATCGGCGTAGCGGCCGCAGTTCATCAGCCCTGCCTCGGCGAACTGCTGGAACCATTCGCCGTTGGCTGGCCGGGGTCCCGACAAATCGAACCCGGGGCTGGCGATGTACTTGAGCCCGTGCTGGTGCAGCAGCGTTGCCGTCAGCTGGCAGTACCGCACCGGATCTGCCAGTTCGGCCGCGGGGGTCCCCGTGGATCGTTCGTTGTCATAGACAACGGCCTGGGTGTCGGCGGCGATGTGGTGCTTCGCGAGCGCCTTGGCAATGCTGGCGTAGCTGCTGAACACCTGGATGCGGGTGGCTCGTGACAGCGGCTTGTGCCTGGCGAGGGGGGTGGACACCAGGTTCTGCGGCTGGTCCATGAAGTCCATCAACTTCCGGCTTGCTCCGGCGGCCTGCATATCCAGCACGGCATGGTCCAAGAGCATCAAGGTCAAACTGTGCGGTTGCTGCTGCTTGTGGTGGTGGCGGACATGCGCCTGCTCGCTGGGGGGGCGGTTTGAGCTCCCGGGATGTGCCGGCCGATGGGACTTTGGCCGAGGGCTGTGGCGCCGTGCGCGGTGCGGCTCAGAGACTTGACCGTGGGCCGGGTTGGGGTGACGGGCAGACGGCGCTGGCTGCGGGACGGCGGGTGCGGCCGCTGCCTTTGATACGGCCCTGGGCTGGCCGTTCGCGGCGCCGGTGCCGCTGGCCACGCTCGCGGCAATGAGCGGCGTACTGCCGCCGTGCATCGCGAAGCGAACACCTGCTGAGCCGGCGACAAGAGCGGCCGCCATGATCACAATCGGAACCGCCAGAGCCCGCTGTCGCACGGGACCGTCAGGTTCTGGCACACTCGCATTCTAAATTTGGCGTCACCCTGGCGCAAGAGCCTTGGTAGCTGTTGTGATCCTGTAATCCGAATTCCCCTGGGCGGTAGTGAAAATAGGCCCGCAAATTGCGCGACAAAAGCCCGGCAACGGCTAAATTACTTTTGAGTGAATTGAACTCAAATTGCGCCCACGGCCCGTCTTGGGGGATACGGCTTTTCATCGGCTGGGGAATCGGGTGAGGCAGGCAGGCCCGGCGGCCGCCGAAGGTGCCCGCGATCCCATCGGCCGCGACCGGCCGGGGCCGTGCGTATTGGACTGACTGCCCTTTCAATCGGAGACGGTCTCGTGACCGTGAACAGGCCGCCCGGCGCCGGCCACCGCCGCCGCTGGGTCGGCGAGCGCCGCCGCCTGTTCCGTGCAGATCTCGGCCATGGCCTGCGGCGCGGCGCGGCAGATGCCAGGAAAGTTGAGGTAGCCGTGCGGCATGCCGACGTACTCGGTGAACCGCACGGGCACCCCGGCGGAGCGCAGCGCCGCGGCGTAGCGGGCGCCATCCTCGCGCAGCGGATCGTGCTCGCCCACCTGGATCAGCGCTGGCGGCAGGCCGGTGTGGTCCGCGGCGAGCAGCGGCGACGCCCGCGGGTCGGCGGGATCGGCGTCGGCCAGGTAGAGCTTCCGGTAAGCGCGCATGTCCTGCTCGGGGATGATCAGCGCCTTCGCCGCCTTGCCCGACACCCGAGTCATGTCGGTGGCCGGGTAGAGCAGCGCCTGATGGCTGATCTTCGGCCCGCCGCGGTCGCGAGCCAGCAGGCATATCACCGCCGCGAGGTTCCCCCCGGCGCTTTCCCCCATCACCCCGATGGGCGGGGGAGAGGCGCTGCCTCTGCCCAGGCCCGCGGGTGTGCCGGCGCCCAGGCCCGCGGCGTTCTCTGCCGCCCACACCAGAGCCGCGTAGCAGTCGTCTACGGCGGCGGGGAACCGGTGCGCCGGCGCGAGCCGGTAGTCCACCGACACCACGATGGCACCCACCTTCACCGCGACCGAACTGCACATCCAGTCGGCCAGGCGCAGCTCGCCGAACACGAACCCGCCACCATGGAAGTTCAGGATCAGCGGCCGCCCGCCGGAACCGGTGCGGGCGGGACGGTAGATCCGCACCGGAATGTCCCCGGCCGGCCCGGTAATGGCCCGGTTGGCTACCTCGGTGCCGGGCACGACCGTCCCGAAGATGCGGTTGGTCACGCCGTTGGACGGGGTGTGCCGGGCCTGCATGGCGATGACCTCGGCCTCGGTCTTCGTGCCGACCGAGCCCTGCTGCCGCACCAGCCACGCCAACAGCCTCACCCGGCGATCGACAGGCGCCATTTCGCGCTCCATTCCCGCCTCGCGGATCGGCCTCGCGGTTCCTCGCGAGCCACGCGCAGGCACTGCAACGGGGCTCTTGCCGCCCTGGCAAAGAATGCTAATTCTCCGCGTCCCGGACCTCCAGGGACGCCAGGCGAGCGGGAGGCATGGCGACTCGAGGGTGACCGAGGTGGATGATGGGGTCTCTGTCCCCGCCACGGCCGCGTCGTACAGTCCTGATGACCGGAGCTTCCTCAATCGCATCGAGGTGCCATGACCATGAACCTGCGCGTGCTGTCGCCCCTGCGCCCTGCCGCCCGCGCTTTCACCGGATCCACCTACGTCCTGCTTGGCTTCGACGCCTTGCGGGCGCCGGGCGCGCGTGTCGAGCAGGCGGGCCCACTGCTGGCCGCGATCCGCAAGTGGGTTCCGCTGCCGGACGACGATGAGCTTCTGGTGCGCACCAACGCCGGCGTGATGGTGGCCGCCGGCGGGCTGCTGATGCTGGGGAAGGCCCCGCGCCTGTCCGCCTTGGCGCTGGCCGGCGCGCTGATCCCGACGACCCTGGCCGGGCACTCCTACTGGGAGGCCGAGGATCCGGCGACCCGCAAGATCCAGCGGATCCAGTTCCACAAGAACCTGGCTATGATCGGCGGGCTCCTTTTCGCCGCGCTCGACCAGCCGTAGGCGCGGGTGGACTCCGGCGCCGGAGAGATCGTGATCCGCGGAACCCGGCGCGAGCGGCGACGACCGCGCGGCCCGGAATGGAAGGGATTAGCCATGGCGATCGCGACCCGCGAGCTGACCTATCACGACCAGGAGACCGCCCTGACCGGCGTTCTCGCCTGGGACGACGCGTCCCGCGAGCCACCGCCCGGGCTGCTGCTCGTGCACGGCGGGGCCGGTCTCGATGACCATGCCAAGGGCCAGGCGCGGCGGTACGCCGAGCACGGTTACGTGGTCCTGGCCTGCGACATGTTCGGGGACGGCGTGGCCGGCAACAGGGAGCGCGTGATCGCCTGCCTGACCGGGCTGCGCGACGATCCGGATCGCCTGGTCCGGCGGGCGCAGGCCGGGCTGACGGCGCTCGGCGCGTGTGCCGAGACCGATGGCCGGTTCGCCGCCGTCGGCTTTTGCTTCGGCGGCCTGACGGTCCTTACGCTTGCCCGCGCTGGGGCCGCCCTGATGGGCGTGGTGAGCATGCACGGCAGCCTGGCCACGGTGCGGCCCGCGGAGCCGGGCGCGATCCTGGCCAGGGTGCTCGCCTGTCACGGTGCGCTGGACCCACATGTGCCGATGGCGGACGTCGCTAGCTTCGCGGCGGAGATGGACCACGCCGGGGCCGACTGGCAGCTCATCATGTACGGCGGCGCCGTGCACGGGTTCACCCATGAGCACGCCGTGCCCGGCGCGATCCCGGGAGTTGCCTACGACGAGGCCGCTGACCGGCGATCGTTCCAGGCCGCACGGACCTTCCTTGCGGAGGTCCTGGCCGCCCCGTGATGCCAAGTGAGCGAGCCCTCTGGGCCGTCAGCGGCGCTGTTCGGGGCGGGCCGGAACGATGATCGTCGCCGCTGGCCCGCCGTCCAGGGTGCCCGCGGGGCCGAGTACCTGGCAGCGGTCCAGGCCTGGCGCGCCCACAGTGCCGCGGTCCAGGCGCAGATCAGCGCGTCGATCAGGTCTTCGCAGTGCTTGTAGGCGACGTCATCGACGGGTGAGCGCTGGTCGGCAAGCCGCCGGGCGACCGGGTGCGAGCGCAGCCGCAGCGGCGGATCCGCGGTCTCCAGCTGGCCGAGGCGGCCGATCAGCGTGTCGCAGTTCGCGGCGCGCTCGCGCCGCCACTGGGCCGCGGGGAGCCGTCGCGGCCGGCGTTTGTAGCGTGGCCGTTCGGTGTCGTAGCCCAGTTCCACCGCGCCGACGAGCGTGCCGTACGGATAACTCTCCGACAAGACGCGACCGGTGGCCGGCGGCCCATCGCGGCCGTCGGAGTACCGCCAGCCGCGGGCCTGGGCGAGCGCGAGGAACCTGACCCCGGCCAGCCGCGGCATGGCCAGGTTGGTGCTGTTGGCGCTGACCTTCCACCGGCCGTAACGCTGCCCGACCTGGGTCTCGCAGAGCCGCTGGCCGGTTTCGTTGCGGACCACCAGCGGCGCATCCACGAACATGACCGCGTCCCCGCCGTTGGCTACCGCATCGGCCCAGGCGACCGCCTCGTCCACGCCGCGCCGCCAGCCGGCGTCCAGGATCTGCCCGCACGCATCGATCACCGCTACGCCGGTCTCGTTGGCCGGAAGATCGGCGTGGTCCTCCCGCCACGCCAGGTCCACGCCCAGGTAGCGAGCGGTTGTCATGGACAGGTCCCCTTATTGCGCACCGGTATTCGTTGCTCTAGAGTAACCGTTGCTTATGAGTAACCAAGCTGCGGACGCGGTATTTGATGCGCTCGGCGAGCCGGTGCGCCGCCGCATCCTGGAACTGTTGCATGAGGGGCCCACGCCGGTCGGCCGGCTCGCGGAGCGGCTGCCGGTAGGCCGCCCGGCGGTGAGCAAGCACCTGCGGGTGCTCAGCAACGCCGGGCTCATCGAGCATCGCAGCGTCGGCACCCGCAACCTTTACCTGCTGGCACCCGGCGGCGTTGCGATCGCCCAGCAATGGCTGGTCCAGACCTGGGACACGGCGCTGGCCACCTACGCGGCCGAGGTCAGCCTGGCAGCCACGGCCGGCCAGGCGGCCACAGTCGGCCGGGCGGGCGGGGCCAGTCAAGCGGGCATGGCCGGCCAAGCGGGCATGGCCGGCCAGGCGGGCGGGGCCAGTCGGGCGGACGTGGGCGGTCCGGGTCACGGCAAGCAGCAGGCTCCCCCACCAGGGCCACCGCAGAGAGAAACAACGAAGGAGCGGCCGTGAGCGCTCGACGGGCTTCGCGCCACCGAGGCAGACCTTCTCGTGGAGGTGACGGCGAGCCCGCGGTCGGATGCCGAGCCGGGCCTCAGCCACATCCGGGAGGCGCTCCGGCGCGGCATACCGGTGGTCACCGCCAACAAGTGGCCGGTTGCCAGGCACGGCGCCGAACTGGCCGCGCTCGCGCGCAGCCGTGGGGTGGCGTTCCGCGCCGAGTCCACGGTCATGTCGGGGACGCCGGTGCTGTCCACGCTCACCGAGGGCCTGGCCGGTGCGGTCCCACTCGGCCTGCGCGGTGTGCTGAACGCCACCGCCAATGCCATCCTGACCCAGATGGCCGACGGTACCTCCTACGAGCAGGCGCTCGCCGCGGCGCAACGGGCAGGCTTGGCCGAGCCGGATCCCGCCGCGGACGTCGAGGGCTGGGACACCGTCGCGAAGGTGATGATCCTCTCCGCGCTTGTCTTCGGCAGGCAGCTCACCTTGGAGCAGGTCACCTGCCGTGGCATCACGGGGGTGACCGGCCAGCAGGCGCGCGAGGCGGCCGCGGCCGGGCAGCGGATCCGGCACGTGGCGACGCTCGAGTTCCCCGGGCCGGACGGGACCGAGCCGGACGGGACGGGTCCGAAGGGAGCCGGTCCGGAAGCGTCCGGGGCGGAGGGAGCCGGGGCGGTGACCGCCCGGGTGCAGCCAGAGACCGTTCCCGCCGATGACCTGCTGGCCCGGATCGACGGTGTCGCCAACGCCGTCGTGTGCCGGGTACGCCCGGTCGGGGAGGTCACGATCATCGGGCCCGGTGCCGGGCCTCAGCTCGCGGGCCAGGGAGTGCTCAGCGACATCATCGCGGTCGCGCGCCAACGTTCGGCCGGTTCCTAGCCGCCGCGGGCGTGCGGAAGCCGCGCGGGGGAGCCGGTCGGATTACCGGGGGATGACGGCTGGCCGACCTCCGGGTTAGCCTTTGGATGCGTTGAGCTGGCGGGAGGTGCCAGTGGTGGCAGGCCCATTCGATCCGAGGGCGAGATCTCACGCCCACATGCTTGCCTCCGACGCTGACCGCGAGCATGTGGTCGAGGTCCTCAAGACCGCGTTCGTCCAGGGCCGGCTGACCATCGACGAGCTTCGCCTGCGGGCTGGCCTGGCGCTGGCATCGCGGACCTACGCCGAGCTTGGCGTCACGATCGCGGATATCCCGGCTCCACGATTGAAGCCCCCGCCGCCACCAAGGTCCGTCCGGCCCGCTGCCCAGGCTTCGGCCGATCCGCCTGTCGCGCCGGTCGGCCGGATGCCGGCGGGCGCGAAGGCCGCGGTGTGGGCCGCGTGCGTGATCGTCGCCCTGCCCGCGGTGTGGGCCGCCTTCCTCACCTACTACGGCGGGTTCCTCGTCATTTTTCTGATCGCGTTCACCGGGCTGACGGTGACCATCGGGACCACGGTGGACAAGAAGGCCGCAGGCTGAACCCGGCGACGCGGGCGACCGCGGCGGCTTCCGCCTGCGCGTAGCAGGCGCGCCAGGTCACGACCCAGGTGTGCCACCCGAACCCGATGCGCCATCGGAACCCGCTACGCCACCGGAAACCGGAGTGCCGCCCGGACCCGGTGCCTGCTGGTTCTGGTACGCCTGCTGGGACAGCGGATGGTCCGGGCCGAGGATCAGCGGGGCGCCGGTGCTTTCCACAGCGTGCTTCTCCTGGGCAAGCTGCGAGCCTGGCGTCGCGTAGAGCACGTGGACGCTGGCGTTGCCGCTGCCCCGCTTGTCCACGGGCGCGACCGCAGCGGGGTTGCCCTGGTCGTCGGTGACCCACAGCTGGAAGTCGTCATACTTGAACAACTGGATGTCGGCGATCGGCGTCGGGTAATGGTGTACCCCGGCGGGCTGGGCGCTGTCCGGCTCGGCCGACCCCCGTGCCGCGGCCGCACGCTGGGAGTTCGCCGGCATGGTCGCACCTTGTGCTGCGGCCGGCTGTGCGACCGCTGGCACGGCCGGATTCTGTGCCTCGCCGGTCGGCAGCACGCCGGTGTGGAACGTCGGGTGCAATGGCACGCCGGCGTTGAATATCGAGTCGGTCCACTTGGCCACTCCTGCGGCATCCCGAATAGGGGTGTCCAGCAGGCCGTCCGGGTCAAGCTGCTGCTTGATCTCCGGGGAGACCAGGTTATAGAGCCTTTGGGCGTTTTGTCGCAAAAGATCGACTTTGGCCGGATTTGCGCAGAACTGGGCGGACCATTCGATGCCCGCCTGGTTGCGGACGAGGAACCAGCCCTGGCTATCCTTCAGCCACAGCGCGCCACCGTGGTGGTCCTGAAAGGGCCCCTGCCCGTAGATCATCCCGGCCGCCTGCCCGGCGATCTCATTCATCTTGTTCCGGGCCGCCACGTATTCGGGGGAATCCGCGCGGGTCGGATGGTTAGGAACGTTTATCCCCCACGCATGCGCTTCGGCTTCGGCGTGAACTGCTTCCGGACTTGTCATCACAATCTCCCCTCCCCTGGTGAGCATGACGTTAGTGCTGGTAGCCCGGCAAAAGCATGACGCGCGGCAAGTGATTACCGGGATTTTGCCCCGGTAACGTGGAACCAGCTGCCTATTTCTTCGCAGGCGAGCATCTGGACGTGATCCCACTGGCCGGCGTGGCCCTGCTTGCGTTCGGGCTGATGAGCCTCGCGCTGTCGAGCGGCACCCTGACCCGCACCGAACTGCCCGCGATCGCAATAGCCGCGCTGACCGGGCTCACCATCGCCAGCTACACCGTGGTGGACGGCCTCGGTGTTCGCGCGGCGCACGATCCGTACGCCTACGCGGGACTGATGTTCGCCCTCCTGGGCCCGGTGTTCCCGCTGGTAGCCCTGTTCCGCCGCCCGGTAGCCCGGTGGCGGGACCGGACCGTGCTCGGCCGCGGCCTGCTCGCGGGGGCGCTGTCGGTGCTCGCGTACGGCATCGTGCTCTGGGCCCAGGCCCGGGCGCCGCTGGCCGAGGTCGCCGCGATCAGGGAGACCAGCGTGATCTTTGCCGCCGTGATCGGGATGATCTTCCTGAAGGAGCACTTCGGCGCCCGCCGGGTCGCCGCCGCGGTCGTGATCGCCACCGGCATCATCCTGATCAGCGCCTGAGCGGCGAGTACTCAGGCGAGCGCGGGGAGCAGGGCGAGGATCGGGCCGCCGAGGGCCCCCAGCCAGCCGGCCAGGGCGTGCAACGGGCCGAGCAGCGCCGCGCCCCCGCTGGCCAGCGACCCGGCCGCGGCGAGCAGCTGGGTCAGCCGCTCCAGCGCCCTGGCGAACCGTGGCTTGTCCGGCTGCCCGGGCTGCAGGGCCGCGTCCATCTCAGCGACATGGGCGTCCGCGTCGGCGGCGGTGTCTGTGCCGAGCCCGGCGGTGGTCACCGCGCCGCGCAGATCCCCCAGCACCCGGCGCGCGTCCTCGGTGGTGACAAGAGTGCCGTGCTGCTGCCCGGTGATGTGCTGGTCCCCGGCGACGTTGTTGATGATGCCGGCGTTCTGGCCGCCGATGTTGAAGGTCATCTCGCCCTCCCCGGGGGCATCTTGGGCGGCCACGGCATCGGCAGCGGATAGTCCTGCTCGACCCGCCTGCGCCGCGAGGTGGCCACGATGTGCAGCACGATCCCGATGATGAGCATCAGCGAGCCTATTGCCGCGATGGCCCAGCCCAGCAACCCGGAAGGTATGCCGAAGATGGGCTGGCCGAACGGGGTGGTCGTCGGCGCCGAGCTGTTGCTCCCGAAACCGTTGGATACCTGCTTGAGGAAGTTCAGGTCGCCGGCCGCGAACATGGCAAAGCCGACTACGAACAGCAGCAGGCCCAGCCAGACCAGCCAGCGCGCCTTGGTCTTGGTGCTGGCGATCTCGCGCATGAAGCTGTCCCGCTGCTGGATGACCTGCTGGACGTGCGCGTTGTACTGATCCCGGCCGACGTTGCTGATCACATCCGCTTGCTGCGAGCCGATGTCGTACCGCACCGGCCCTGCCTGCCGGGCATCGGTCGGGTTAGGTTCTGGCCGCTCCGCCCAGCCCGGGGCCGCCGGCCCCGGCATCGCCTGGGTCTCCGCGCTGACCGGCTGAGCTGCCTCGAACCGCGCCCGCACGGTGGCGAAGCCGACGACGTCGCCCTGGTGCAACTCCGCGCTCATGGCCGGAGTGCCGTTGACGAACGTGCCGCCCGAAGAACCGAGATCCTGGACATACACGGCGTTGCCGCGCCGCTCCAGCGCCGCATGCGTCCGGCTCACGTGCGGGTCGTCCAGGCGCACGTCACAGGTGGGCTCGCGGCCCACCGTCAGGTACTCGGACGCGAGTTCGATCTGGCGGCCCCGGAATGCCTCCGGTGCCAGTACTACCAAACGCGGAACGGCCGCGCCCGGCTGCGTTGTCACCGGCACGACCCCCTTCCCCCGTTACGGCGCCACCGAACCACGGCGCCTCCAGCGGCAAAGTGCTCCCCACCAGGTAGAGCGCTGATCACCGCTTTCGATACATCGTCCGCCGAAGCCTCTGGAAAGGCAATTGAAGAGCAAAGACGATGCTGCGATACGCTCTCCGGCACGCACCACCGCCCGCCCGGTGCCCTCCGCCGGTGCGATGATCAAGCCACCGGTACCGTGGTGCCCACCGATCGTGGCCGGCCGCATGGCCGTGGTCAGTGCGTCTTCCGTGCTTTCCATACTTCTTCGCAGGGCCATTGCCTGGCCCATTCCAGGCTGGCGAGCGTGTGCCGGGTGGTCGCGTCCGGCGCGGGCCGTAGCTCGATGAGGTCCTCGACCTCGAAGCCGCAGCGGCGCAACAGCCGAATCATGTCGCCGTGGCCGATGTGGAACTCCACCGAGTCGGTGCCTAGCCACT
>Ga0306921_10007663_pt1 | contig 11359 bp, 6 predicted proteins | sample sta12Cox44000080_FD_203760 | JGI IMG/M metagenome (GOLD analysis project Ga0306921, IMG submission 203760) | Lab enrichment of tropical soil microbial communities from Luquillo Experimental Forest, Puerto Rico - statoxic.12C.oxic.44.000.080 (v2)... | ecosystem: Environmental > Terrestrial > Soil... | reverse complement strand
GCCGACTTCAAGCCAGGATTACTTGTGCTTTTCATCCTTTGCCGGTTTGGATTGCTCCTTGTTCGCTGGCTTCGATGGCGACTCTTTGTTATACGCCTTGTTGTGTTCGACTTCCTGCTTTTGCTGTAGGTTTTGTTGTTGTTGCTGGTGCTGTTGCTCTATGTTATTCAGCTGTTGCTGGTGTTGCTGCTGTAGCTGTTGTTGCTTTTCCTCGTTCGCGTTCTGCTGTTGCTGCCGCTGCTGCTCCTGATTCTGTTTCTGCTGCAGCTTCTGATATTGCTGATCCTGTTTCTGTTGGAGCTGTTGAATTTCCTGTTGGTGCTTTTGTTCCAACTGCGGGTTGTACGCTTGTGGCTGTGCGGGACGGGAAGAAGGCGGCCGATCCTGATAGCCTTTGACGTTTTGCGTCGCGCCTGGCCGGATCGCGGAATTGTTCGGGACATTACCTTGCCCAGCGTTCGCAGGACGATTCGTATTCAACGGACCGGGATTTTCGTTCGCCCGGCTGCCCTGCTGGTTGTATGTCGGCGTCACCGCCTTCGCGGGCGGCGCCATGCGGATCGCTGGGGTCGCCGCGCGCGTTTGCGCTTGCGTCGTCTGCAATTCGCGCACCTGCGTGCTGGACAGCGGGCGTCCTTCATTCTTTTCGATCGCCGCCTGTCGCACTGCGAAGGACGGAGCCGTCGGCGGCGGAGCCGTCTTCGCCACGACCTGTCGGCTCTGGATGGCCGCGGGTGGGTGATAGTTCGTAGCGGCACCGGCGCCGAGCACCGCTTGTTTCGGCGGCACCACGGCAGGCGCGCGCACCGCGACCGGTGCACTGGTAATCTCACGTTGGTTGACGGCCACCATATTCCGCCCCACCGGCTGCGCTGTCGTAAACGCATGCCCGGAGGTCGCGGTTACCGCTCCCGGCACATTCTGGTTTACATATCTCGCATTGTTCACCGTAACGTTCTTATTCACGATCGTTGTGTTGTAGTAGTTGTTGATCACCGTCTGGTTTACGGTCGTGTTCGAAATGTTCACATTGTTGACGTAGGTCCGGCTCACGGGATACGACGGCACGAACACTTCCCGCGGACCCAGCGGGAACCAGCCCACATTCACTCCGGCTGCAAACCCAACGCCGCCGCCGAATGCGACACCCACCGCAAAATGCGGTCCGCCTACCCACGCCACCAGCGCGGGCGCGTACACCGGCCGCACATACGCCACCGCCACAACCGGGCGCGGGCACGGCACCCAGCCCCAAGCTCCGCCAACCGATACCCAACGTCCATAGTGGAAGGGTGCGAAGCCCCACGGTTCATCATCCACCCAGGTCCAGCCCCACGGCGAAATCCAAACCCAGTGCCCGAAGCGGTACGGCGCCCAGCCGACCACCGTAACGTGCGGAAACCAGACCGTGCCGTATTCCGGAACCGGACGCCATCCACCGTAATCATCCAGGTCCTCGTATCCGATCACGTCGTCCGAAACATAGCGCCGAGCCGCCGAGTGTTCTTCGCGAAGGTCGCGTTCATTGCACCAGACATCAAAGCTGTCCTCACCAGGAAGCGGTTCCACATCCGAATTGAGTGTGTCCGTACCTGTGAAGATGCCCTGGTCGCCCGGATGCAAGGTATATGCCGACCCGCCACCGGTAACCTCGCCTTCGCCGTCTCGCACATTAATGATTGACGTGTCTCCGGCCTCGTTCACGTTCACACGATAGTGGCCGGGACGCAAAACGGAAAACGCCAGATTGGGCGTGTCGATTTCGATGGTTTCGTTCTCACCGAGCCGAATCACGTGCAGGTTGGCCGTTCCTTCCGTCAGTCGAATCTGCGTGGTGTGGTCGTCAAGATTGAGAAACGAAAATCCCGTCATGTCGCCGAGACGCGCAACGGACGACCCGATGTGCAGCTCCGCGCGAGAGTTCTGATCGACCCAAAGTTTGTCGCCCGTGGTGATCGGTCGGTTCAGCACCGCGGAGACCCAATCATCCGTGCCCTGGGGACTGAACGATACTTGTCCACTCACATAGCTGAGTCGCGCCACGCGACCCGGTGGATCTTGCTGTTGATCCTCGTCCGCCATCACTTGGGTAGCGGCCAGCGAAATAATCCCCATGAGTAAAGAAAGGTACCACCAGCTGTTTATGCGCGTTTTCATATGTTCTTCTCTTCTCCTGAAGCTCGCGTTTTCGCGCCGGGTTTCCTTTTGACCGGGACGATGCAGGCGATGCCGGGCCAGGTAAGCCGTGTTGAACGATCTGATTCCTACTTGGGGTTGGAGCTGGGCATCAAATCCCGTCATCATTACATTTAACACGCCGGGAACTCCGGAGTTGCGACGACGGCGAGTCGCGACACGAAAGCGATAAGACCTCACGAACAAAACCCGCTCCGAATGCTCGGAGCGGGTTTGTTGGGCGGCTGCAAACTGCAAACTCTTCGTTTAGTGATGTCCGCCACCGCCGCCGTGGCCGCCACCACCGCCGACGTGGCCTCCGCCACCGCCGACGTGGCCTCCGCCACCGGAGCTACCACCATGCGAACCCCCGAACCCGCCACTCGAGTGCGGCGCCGAATTGGAGCGCGGGGCCGAGGAGTAGGAGCGCGGCGTGGAGTAGTTGCGCGGGGCCGCATATCCGCTGTTGTAACGGGGTGCAGTGTTGTTGTAGCGCGGCGCTGAGTTTCCGCGATTCACGTTACCGCTGTACGGATTGCCGCCGCGATTTGCATTATTCGAGGGCGGTGTGTAAGAGCGGCCAGGGTTGTAAGAGGCACTCGGCCGCGAGCCCGCAGCGGAGCCGGCCCAGGGCGGACGGTCACCGCGATTCGACATTGTGTTGGAGCCGGACGGCCGGTTGGAACTGCCGAACCCTTGCGGCGCGCGGCCAGAATCCGTTGTATTCCCTTGGGCAGTCCAAGCACGGACATTGTTCGACGGACGATTGGCGTTGTTGTTGAACGTGCCGCCCGGACGACCCGCGTTCAGGTTCGAAGCTCCGGTGCGGCCCGGCTGCGTAGCCGACGGTGGCCGGTTCGCGTTGAGCTGCGACATGCGGTTGGTGCTCAATCTGGGATCAGACATCGAATGCGCGCTCATCGACGTATTCGGCGTGTGCGATACCCCGTTCATGGTATGAAAGCCGGACGCGCCCGCTGCCGGATTCGTACGCGCCATAACGCTGCGATTCTGCACGCCGTTCGTGGGCCGCGCTACATTGTTGTGCGCGCTGCTAGCACCGAGATAGCTTGCATGCGTTGGCGCAGCATTGATGCGATTGGTTACTTGCGCGCCGCGGAGCGATGCCTCGGTCAAATGCTGACTCGACCGGTTGATCGCTTGCCCGTTCACAAACGCGTTGTGCGAAGCGGTCGTCACCGCGCGTACGTTATGCGCATACGCGTAATTGTAATGGTTGTAGTAAGACACGTTGTTGTGGAAGTTGTTCATGAACGTGTTGTGCACATTTACGTTCCGCCAGTAACCCACACCGCAGTGATACCACGGGTGGAACGGCTCGCCCCAACCGAGCGGAAACCAGGCGTGCCCCCACCCAAAACCGAAACCAAAGCCAGCTCCAAAACCACCAAGGAACCCAACGAATGCCGGTCCGTAATAGGGATAAGCCCAGATCGGCCCTGGGCTCCAGCCCCAATAACTGCCGTACCAATTCCAGCGACCATAGTGGAACGGCGCAAAGCCCCACGGTGCATAGTCAACCCACGTCCAGCCCCAGGGGGCAACGTAACTCCAATAACCGTTGCTGTACGGCGCCCAGTCGGGAGGCACATTGTTCGGAACCCATACGTTCCCGGTGTCGGGTTCCTGCTTCCAGGTGCCGTAATCGTCCAGGTCGCCGTAACCCACAACATCGCGATTCACATACCGCGAGGATGCGGAGTTATCTTCCGCCACATCTCGCTGCTGCGCCCAACGGTCCAGGGCGTCGGGTTCGGCCGCAGACGCCGAATTCACCGCGACACTGCCATCCGTACCGGTAACGTCATAGCGCTCGCCCGCGTTCACCGGATACACTTGCCCGGACGCTGCAATTTCTCCCGCGCCGCGAATCACGGAAACGCTGGTTGCGTCCCCGTTCTCGTTCACATCGATGCGGAAGGCGCCTGCTTGCTTCACCGTGAACGCCAGATTGGGAGTATCCACCTCATAGTTTTCACCCGCGCGAATTTCGCGGACACGGAAATTCATGTGTCCTTCCGGCAAACGGATCTGCGTTACGTTTTGATCGAGGTTCAGAAACGACAGCGCGGTCATGCCGCCCAGATGAATCGCGATCTGACCCGCCTGCAATTCCGCCCGCGCGTCCCTATCCACCCAGATTTTGTCATTGACGGTGACCGGCCGATTCTTCTCCGCCAGTCCCCAGTCGCCGGTCCCCCCCGGCTGCAGCGAAACGGAGCCATCGGTCACACTGATGCGCGCCACTCGAGATGGCGGGTCGTGCGTGTCGTCGTTGGTGATGTTGTCGTCTGCGGCTGGCAGGTTGGCGATATTTTCCTGCGCCTGCGCTCGAACCGCCGGTGCCGCAAGGAACAGCACTATCGCCACCATTGATAAGAGCCAAAGAAGTCTTTGTTCGGCTATTTGGGCTTTCATAACCATTTCCCCTGAAGGAGCCCACTTTCTATCGGGCCCTGGGAGCCCAGTCGGTATGCAAGTTCGACTCGATTCCCACTGCATAGAACCCCAACGGTGCAAATAAGTTGCCACTTTGGAAACTGTAGCTAACTGGAACGCTCTGCGCTACTTAAAAGTACTAGTACGGAACCTCCCTGCTCCCATTCTGTCCCATCGGACAGCATTTCCCCCGTACTCTTTTCCGTAGACTTCTGCCTTGTGGGCGCACCTGCGCTTTGGGAGAATCGGATGCATATGAAAAAAGCACTCACGGGTTTGGCGGCGTTGGCCCTCGCCTGTGCGGGTTCCCTCCAGGCTCAAGCCTGGCGGCAAGTTGGTCCTCCAGGAGGAACGGTTATTTCCTTAGGGGCCGATCCGCACAATATCTCGAAGTTGTACATGGGCACTGCCGACGGGCACATCTTCACCTCCAATGATGAAGGCGGGCACTGGCAATTGCTAAGCCGCATCGGTTCCGGTCAGGACGACGTTGTCACGCACATCATCATCGACCCGCGTGATTCGAATCGCCTGTACGCCAGCACCTGGACTTTGTACTCCGGTGGCGGCGGTGTGTATCGAAGCGACGACGCTGGCCGCACCTGGAACGTCATCGGCCTCGCGCACGAAACTGTTCGCGCCCTCGCGCAGTCTTCCACCAATCCAAAACTGATGCTGGCAGGCTCTCTGACGGGCGTGTACCGCTCCGAAGATGATGGCGCCAGCTGGGTACGCATTACTCCGGAAAATCATCCGGACCTCAATCGCTTTGACTCCGTGGCTTTCGATCCGAAGGACAACGGCATTATTTACGCGGGCACCTATCACCTGCCCTGGAAGACCAGCGACGGCGGCAAGAACTGGTTTCCCATCGTCAAGGGCATGATCGATGACTCTGACGTGATGAGCATCATCGTCGACCCTCTCAATTCCGATAACGTGCACGCTACCGCCTGCTCCGGCATTTATCACAGCATGAATGGCGGCACGCAGTGGGTGAAATACCAGGGCATTCCGAACGTTTTTCGCCGCACGCAATTGATTCGCATGGATCCCACGAACGAACAGATTCTCTATGCTGGCACCACCAGCGGTTTGTGGAAGACCGTGAACGATAAAGACTTCAAGCGCATCACCCCGGTCGAATGGATCATCAACGCGCTGATTATCGATCCGCAAAATCCGCGCAAGCTGATCATCGGCACCGAGCGCGAAGGCATCCAGATCAGTACCGACGGCGGCGAAACTTTCGTTTCGTCGAACATCGGCTTCCATCACCAGCACGTCGCCGATGTCGCCGTTGACCGCGATCATCCGGAGCGCGCCCTGGTGGTTCTCACCTTTGACACCAACGCGTTTCTCGCCACCAAGGATGGCGGCAGCAGCTGGACCGCGCTTGGTCCGGGACTGAAGCGCACCGAGCTGCGCCACGTGTACGCCGCGCCGACGGGCTGGTGGGCTACCCTCACCAACGGTGGCTGGGTCAAATACGACGAGACCACCCGCAAGTGGGAGCGCGCCGGTATGTACGCTTCCGAGTCCGCCACACCGGTTGCCGCAAAGACCACCACCACGAAAGGCAAGAAGACCAGTACCGCGAGCGCGGCCGCCGCAAAGCCGTCCGCCCCCAAGCTCGCCAATTTCCTCGTGAGCGACATGGCCTTCGGCAATGACGGCTGGTACGCCGCCACCGCCGCTGGTGTGTTGATCTCGAATGATCACGGCGTGACCTGGAAGTCCGCCGGCAAGGATCCTCTCGTCCACAAGCCAGCACAATCCGTCGAAGTCTCCAGCGACGGCAAGGAAGTTTGGGCTATCGTGGAGCGCAACCTCGTGGTCACCAGCAACAAGGGTGCAAGCTGGGATGCTCAGGAACTCGCCTTTGCGGCAGCCGGAAACCTTCGCCTGCACCGCCTTGACGATTCCACCATCTTCGTTACCACCAACATGGGCCTGTATGGCTCGCACGACGCCGGCAAGACCTGGAACCGCGCCGAAGTTCGCGAACTCTCCTTCCAGTCTGTAGCGGGAAGCGGCCACGCCGTTGTCGCCGCTCTCCAGAAGCACGGCCTGGTTGCCTCGTATGACGGCGGCAAGTCCTGGCAGCGCGTCGACGATCCCGTCGCCCAGGGCTTCTTCCCCGTCGTCTTCACCCGCCGCGATGGCTCGATCCTCGCGGTCTCCGCGACCGAAGGATTGCTGAGCCTCGACACCAACGCCAAGTCCGCCGACAGTTCCGGCGGCTCGGGCATGCGCTAGACCCATTCCACCTTTCGAAACTCTTCCCGGGCGCTCCGGTCACACGGCGCGCCCTTCTTCTTTTCTGGGTGCGAACATCAGCGACGGGTGCGTACACTTCTTTGCCTCTTTACAAAATCGGTTTTCCTCAGCATTTTCCAACACCCCTCTCCAACTTAATCGTCGCCATTCCATTCCTCTCGCGGCATAATGGGCCACGTATGGAGGCTGCCCTTAATGACTGACAACAACGAAATGTCGCGCCGTACGTTTCTCGGTAAGGCCGCCGTCACCAGCGCTGCGGTGACCATTGTTCCCCGGCATGTGCTCGGTCGCGGTTTCACTCCGCCAAGCGATCAATTGAGCATCGCCTGTGTCGGTGTGGGCGGGATGGGTCGCAGCAACCTCATTAATCTCGCCAGTCAGAATTTGGTCGCGCTTTGCGATGTGGATTGGGGCTACACCGATCGCAATCTCTCGCGTCTCGATACCGACGTCGCCAATTTACAGCAGCACATCGATCATCCCGATGCCGCTCCACCCCCCGGCGCTCGGCCCGCTCCTAAAATCGATCCCGTCAAGGCCAAAGCGCGACTCGACAACATCCTCCATCTGAAAAACGATCTAATCCCAAAGGCCAAGCGTTATTCCGACTACCGCATCATGCTCGATCAGCAGAAAGACATCGACGCCGTCGTCATCTCCACGCCCGACCACATGCACGCTCCTATTGCGCTCGCTTGCATGGATGTCGGCAAACACGTCTACGTCCAAAAGCCCCTCACCTGGTCCGTTTCCGAAGCCCGCCAACTCGCCAAAAAGGCGGCCGAAACCAAACTCGCGACACAAATGGGCAATCAGGGCCACTCTCTCGACGATGCGCGTCAGGCCGTAGAGTGGGTTTGGGCTGGTGCCATCGGCGAAGTCCGTGAAATTCACGTCTGGACGGATCGCCCCGTCGGTTTCTGGCCGCAGGGCATCCCCCGCCCCAAAGCCGCTACCCCCGCTGAACTCGAAGGACTGAAGTGGGACAAGGCCGGCGTCGACACCCGTCTCGCGGCGGCTATGGCTGGCAACTATCCCGTTCCCGAAACTCTCTCGTGGGATCTCTTTCTGGGTGTCGGCCCCACCGTCCCGTATCACCCCGTCTACCATCCTTTCAATTGGCGCGGCTGGGTCGATTGGGGTTGCGGCGCCATCGGCGACATGGGCGCGCATCTTCTCGACGTCTCCATGTGGTCTCTCAACCTCGGCCTTCCCACCACCATCGAAACCGTATCCACTCCCTTCAACGGCGTTTGCTATCCCAACGGTACTCTCACCTTCTACGAGTTCCCCGCACGCGGCAACATGCCTCCCGTCAAACTCACTTGGTACGACGGCGGCCTCATGCCTCCCAAACCCGTTGAACTCGGCGACGAAGACTTAATAAAGGAAGGCGGCGCCATTCTCATCGGCAGCAAGGGCAAGTTGATGTACAACACCTACGGCGCTCATCCTCGGCTGCTTCCGCAGTCGCTGCAAGACTCCTTCGGCAAGCCGCCCCAAAAACTCTCGCGCATACCCAACGAAGACCATGAAATGAACTGGGTCGATGCCATCAAAACCAAAACCCAGCCTGACTGTCCCTTCGAATACGCCGCAAAACTCACCGAAGTCATGCTCCTCGGTGTCGTTTCCCTGCGTGCCGGCAAGAAAATCGCCTACGATGGCACCAACATGAAAGTCACCAACGACCCCGAAGCCAACCAATTCCTCAGCCGCGACTACCGCACCGGCTGGTAGGCTTCGTGCTGGTAGCGCTGGCTTTTATGCCAGCGCCTTGTTTGGACGCGTGGGTTCGCAGACGGCCCGCCCTTGCTTGCCTGAGCTCTGACAGCCCGCACTTTGTGAAGGTTGATTCGAAGTGATCACGCGCACCATGAGCGTTTTTTGGGGGAATTTGTCCTGTTGACGAGCGGACTAGGCTCGGCGTTCATCCCAAAGTCCTCGCGCAGACGAGCAACGCAAATAATGGGTTATTCACGCCGCTGCGTGCACCACGGATTGTGTGTTAGAGCTTCGCGTCAGAATCAGTGTGTCCGGCAAACCCCTCATCACGAGCGATTCCCGAACTCGAACCACTTCCGGGGTTCGATTCGTGCCAGAATGATCCCATGAATCCCTGCCTCCGAGCGATTCGCCGCTCGGATTGCGGAGCGAGCAAGGATCATGGCTGACCCTGTTGTCACATATCGCGGTGCGATTTATCCCTGGCATTGCGATCACATGGGCCACATGAACGTCATGTGGTATGTGGGAAAATTCGACGAGGCGACCTGGCACCTGCTGGCTTCCGCGGGATTGTCCGGCAAGCGCATGCGCGAAGAGGAAATCGGGATGGTGGCCGTAGAGCAGCGCATCGAGTATAAACGCGAGCTGCTGGCCGGCGACCTGATCACAATTCGTTCCCGGTTTCAGGAGGTGCGCGAAAAAGCCCTTCTCTTTGTGCACGAAATGGCCAACGAGGAGACGCACGAGGTAGCTGCACGCACGTTTTTGACCGGCGTTTGCCTGGATACCACAACTCGAAAGGCGAGAGCCCTGCCAGCCGACGTTCGCGAGCGCATCATGATGACGCTCACCGAGAGCCCGCGGTAAAGAGTCTGACGGTCGCCGCACACAAAAAGCGCAGTAGGTGCCGAGCGATTGCTCAGGACCAACGTCCGCATCGGGCAACCTCGGTGCTTCACGATTTTTCACCCGTGTGGACGCCGGGTGCCGAGAGCCGGCTACGGGCACAACGTCCGGGCTGACGCTGACCTCTGGACTGATCCTTGGCTCGTATGAGGCCAGGTCACGAATCGGCGCTCAGATGGGGATTGCCATGGATTTCCCCACCGTGTGGCGGAGAACCCCGTAGTGCCGAAGACGAATGCCGTCCCTATTTTTGTTCAGGAGGAGAGAGGTATGGCCTGTCAACCAGAGATACTGAAAAGCGTTCCGCTGTTTTCACTGCTGGACCAGGATGAAATTGACGTGCTCGCCCAACAGGTCGAGGTGAAGAACTACGCCCCGCGAGAGCGCGTTTACAAGATGGGAGATAGCGGACAGGCCTACGTGATGCTTTCGGGAAAGGTGCGGGTGACCACGGTCGACGAAGACCAGCAGGAAGTGGTGGTCGACGAACCCTCGAAAGGTGAATTCTTCGGCTTCGCCTCGATGCTGGAACAGACCCCGCACCGAACCACCGCGCTCGCCTTGGAAGAATCGTCCTGCCTGGAAGTCTCCCGGGACGACATTGCCACTCTGCTGCAGCGAAAACCACACGCGGGAATGGATCTGCTCACCGTGTTGGGCCGGCAGTTCCACGCGGCACAAGAGCTCGTGCGCATGCGCGCGAATCGCAGTCCAAACGAAATCATCGAGCAGGAAGCCACCTTTGGCGAACGGATCGCTGACATCGTCGCGGGCTTTGGAGGATCGTGGACGTTCATTATTTTGTTTGGCGGCCTAATCATCCTCTACGCGACGGCCAACCTAATCCTCGGCAAAAAAGCCTGGGATCCGTATCCGTTTATCTTGCTGAACCTGTTCCTTTCGCTTTTGGCTGCCATTCAGGCGCCCGTGATCATGATGAGCCAGAACCGCCAAGACACGAAGGATCGCTTGAGGGGTGAGCTGGATTTCCAGGTCAATCGCCGCGCCGCCTCCGATATTCGGGGATTGGCACGAAAACTCAACATGCTCGATGAGAAGATCGACGACATGGGCGGACTGCTCCGCCAAGAGTTCAAGCCCCGATAGAAGGAACTGATCATCTCAGCGGTAACGGGTACGCTCAGCGTATCCATCCTTTGTGACTGCATTTTTACTCGCCAGCGGCTGCGCTGCGAGCCGCTGACCATTCGTTGACCCAGTGGGCCTTCGCCATAACACCTAGAACTTCGTGGGTGTTTTTGCAGTGGTCGCATAATATCCGATAGGCTTTCGCTTCTGCATTTTCGGGGTTCTTCTCAGGGCGGACCTCAGAAGTCGTTGCGAGAGCATCGCATTCCGGACACAGGAACAACAGCGTGTGAACATAATGTGTCATGCGTTGGGATGATGTGGATGTAGGCTACTCCTCCGCCACGCGCATTTCACCTGTACAACAGGCCAGTACAACGAGCCGCCCAAAAACAGGTCAGGACCTGCTACTTCGCGTTTGGGTTCCGTTGACATCTACTGTTGACGCACGCGCCAAAGCGTGTCAGAGTTTCGGCCTCCCCGGGCCTCTCGCCACCCGGCATTTCTCCAAGCCCCCAGCTCCTATCATCGGAGGCCTTATGTTCCGCCTCAAGGTCCTGCTCGTGGCGATGCCGCTGTGTTTTTTGCCGCTACGGGCGACAGCCCAGCTCCCACCCGCTCCGAACGATGTAGTGGATAAAGTCGTGGCGCAGGAACAGCTTGAGATCCAGTTGCTTCGCCAATATTCTCCGCTGGTAGAGACCTACATCCAATACCT
>Ga0306921_10007662_pt1 | contig 11359 bp, 13 predicted proteins | sample sta12Cox44000080_FD_203760 | JGI IMG/M metagenome (GOLD analysis project Ga0306921, IMG submission 203760) | Lab enrichment of tropical soil microbial communities from Luquillo Experimental Forest, Puerto Rico - statoxic.12C.oxic.44.000.080 (v2)... | ecosystem: Environmental > Terrestrial >... | reverse complement strand
AGTGGGTCGTCATCCACGATTTTCTTCCTAAGATCATCAATGCCTCTGTACTTGAGGCCTTAATGACCAATGGTAAATACGACCAGAAGAAGCTTGAGTTCTTTCACTGGAAGAACGAGCCCTTTATGCCCGTCGAATTCTCGGTGGCGGCTTATCGCCTCGGTCACTCGATGATCCGCCCTGGCTATCGGCTAAACGACGACGATAGCACGCTGCTGCCGATCTTTCCGGTTCCCTCACAGGGTCTCAACAGCGGGCTCACGGGTTTTCAAGCGATGGCGAAGGATCGCGGTATCGACTGGGGACGCTTCATTGATCTTGAGGGAGACGTCCGAGCGTACGGCGACGATCCGGATAAGGTGAATCCGCCAAACAAAGACATGAAGCGACGGCTCCAGTTCGCCTACCGGATCGATACTTCCGTTGTTACACCGCTTTCTGTTCTGCCGAGCACCGTTGCCAACGATCCGCCACCTTCGCTGCCGCAGCGCAACCTGCTTCGAGGTTTCGAACTCGGTCTTCCGACCGGACAGAGCGTTGCCAGAGCCATGAAGATAACCCCCCTCACCGACGATCAGATCGTCATCGGCAAAGCGGTGGACAGCCCTTCGGGGGACGACGTCCTCGGTCCTCTCTCCAAGATCCCGAAGCTTGCGCCGTTTGCAGGCAACTGTCCGCTTTGGACCTACATCCTCGCCGAAGCGGCAAACAATCGCACTAGTCTAAGCATCCCGGTCACACCTGCAACGAAAATCAGCACTCCACAACTTGGACCTGTGGGCGGACGCATCGTTGCCGAAGTTTTCCTCGGCATGTTGTTTGGCGACAACGACTCATTCCTCAGCGCGGAGCCCGATTGGTCCCCCTCTATTAGGAATAAAGGTGACCGATTCGCGTTGCGCGACATTGTCGCGTACGCAATCGGCGAGTGAGAGAAGCCACAAGGCAGCCGTGCACTTTCACGGCGTAGCCACCGTTTCCAGAGTTTCTTGTGCCTCGGTGCGTACCAAGAAGATAACTGCGCACAGCATGGTGTTCGGAATCAATAGCTTTGGAACATTCATGGCAACAGGGGCGGCCGCTCTAGAGTCGAAGACGCATTCCTTGATGGCTGGCCCAACACATTCTGAATCGTTTCACAAATCATTTCATAAATCGTTTCATTATGGCCCATTACCTCCTTCTAACTATATGACAATATGGCATAAGGCGAAAATCTGTGCTCGTGTATAATCGTTTCATGGCAAACGATGTTAGGACCGAGTTGAGCCGTGGGGCATTGTCTGCGGCGGATCTGCGGGAACGCCTCGATGCGTCGCCGGCGACCCTGATGCGCATGGTCCGAGAAGCTGGGCCGGAGATCCTGCGCATCGGTCGAGGCCGGGCAACCCAATACGGCCTACGCGAGGTATGGCAGAACCTAGACGGCTCAAAGTTTCCGATGTTCCGAATCAGCGAATCGGGCAGAGCGGTTTCGGCAGGGGAGCTCATAACCCTTGCTTTTCATGAGACCGCTTGGATGCCCATGGGCTTGGTTGTGAGCGGGCTTCCTCCGGAACTGGCTGACGCTCGGCCTTCTGGTTTCCTGGGCCGGCATTTTGCGGCCGCCAATGCGGATCTCAAGCTACCACCCCTGCTATCAGGCTGGTCTGATCATCACATTCTGCTCGCGATGTCCCGGCGGGGAGAAGATTTCCCGGGCAATTTGATTATTGGCGAAGAATCGTTTGTCCGATGGCAGGAACTGACGCCCGTCTCCAGAAGCCGGAACGACTATCCGGTTCTCGCGGAGGCAACCATCAAAGGTCATCCCCCGAGCTCCTCGGCAGGAGGGGAGCGTCCGAAATTTGGGGTCATGGTTGGCGATGACCATATGCTTGTCAAATTTGCCGGACGCGGAGGGGCGGGCGATGTAGCCGCCAGGCGCTGGTGCGATCTTCTGATCTTAGAAGGAATGGCGCTGCAAATTGTAGTGTCACACGGAATACCGGCTGCCCATACCAACGTCATCGAAACACCCGACTATTGGTTTCTCGAAAGCCAGCGATTCGATCGCGTGGGGGTGCGAGGGAGAATCGCCGTCATAAGTCTTGCGGCTGTTCACGACGACCTTGCGGACTCGTGGGCGCGCGCGGCCGTAGCACTCAAAGACGCGCGACGGGTGAGCGATGAAGATGCCCGACGGATCTGCTGGCTTGACGCTTTCGGGGCACTCATCGCAAACACGGATCGGCATCAATACAACATTTTGTTCTTTCCAGAAGGCTCTCAGATGCGTCTAGCGCCGGCCTTCGATCAGGTGTCCATGTGGTATGCGCCGACAGGCGATGGCCAAGTGCCGCCGCGCGACTTTGTGCTGCCGCATGCGACTGCGAATACGCTGGATGTATGGGGCGACGCAAGCGACGCGGCCCGAGAATTTTGGGAACAGGGAAGCCTTGACGTGCGCTTGTCGGATGAGGCTCGGCTGATTTGCGAAAAGAACCTAAAACTCTTCGCACAATAAGCTGAAGTATGTGCTGTTAGGACAGAATGGGCGCGCCGGCCAATCCTGAGTGGCGCGACCATGCTCGCGTCAAAAAATATCGGTCTCTCGCAGCCCGTGCCGTGCAGCCAACACCGGGTGTCGGCGGACCAAAGCCAAGTAATTTTTCCTGCCTCCTCGACTTTGAACAGTTTCCGATAGGACCGTGACGTCCCCGAAGCAGCCAAAAATTCATGCGCTTGACGAGCGCCGCGTCTTTTAACGAAGGTCTCACGTTCATTTTTCTGAAAATTTCTCCACGGGGCGCATGCGCCCCAGTTTTAAGCGAAAATCGAGGAACTGCGCGCTGATTCGAGAGGAGTTGACCGGGACAGCCGCACCGATTCCTCTATCTATACATAGAAATGAAAGTCGTTGATTGTCTATGAAGAGCGATGATTGTAGACCGAAGCTGAGTTATTCGGGTGGGTCTGGGTGGCATCGCGGATCCAGAAGGGCATATAGGACTTTCCTTCGTCTCCCGGGCTCATGCGTTCGTGCGCTCCTTGACCGGTGCGTCGGGTAGGCAGGCTCGGTTCTTCTCGCACCGGTACGCCGGGCGAGTCGAACTCTATCAGAGCTTCGCCCATTCCTCAGGGGTCAGGACGCGCACGCAGTCTGCGAGCGAGGAGCCGGTGTTCCAGGACGCTGGCGTATCCTCGAACTGCGCCCGCCGCTCAGCGTCGCGGTCCCTCATCATACCCCGCAGATGCGACCTCTATGTCCCTGCATCCCGTTGACCTGAACAGCCGCACCAGCAAATTCGATACCCGCCCTGCGGTCGGTCGGTACGTTTACGGCCCGGGCAGCGGCAGTTCGGTGTCCGGGAAGTGAACTAAGCATGAGGGCTGTCAAGCCGCTCCCAACCGTACCCAACGACGATGGTAAGCACAATGATGATTGCTATGTCAATTCCGGTTGAAAATTCCCCGTTGTACCGGTCGAAAATTCCCCACCCCTGAAGCTCATGAATGGACCCCCTTGGCCTCGGAAGGAGTGGAGCCCAGCGCCGTCTTTTGGCGCGTTTTGGGCGAAACGGAGTCCGAGGCCAAGGACATATGCGCCGCTGCTCCCTCCTGCTCGCGCGGCGGCACCAGCCCGGCCTTGCGGCGATCCTTCAGTCGATAGCTCTCGCCGCGGATATTGACGGTCGTGGAGTGGTGCAGCAGTCGGTCCAGAATCGCCGTGGCGATGATCGAGTCGCCGAAAATCGATCCCCAGTCGCCATAACTCTTGTTGGACGTAAGAATGATGCTCCCGCGTTCGTACCGTGCACTGATGAGTTGAAAAAAAATCGTTGTCCCCAGATCATCCAACGGTAAGTAACCCACTTCGTCGATCACTAGAACTTTCGGCGCCAAATAAATACGCATGCGCCGATCCAGCCGGCCTTCGCGGTACGCCCGGCCCAGGTCCGTCGCCAGATCGTGTGCCGTAATGAAATATGCGCCCAAGCCGGAGCGAATCGCCGCTTCCGCCAGCGCCACGCTCAAGTGCGTTTTACCGACACCGGGTGGCCCGAGAAAAATCACATTGCTGGCTTCGTGGATGAAACGCAGCGAACGCAACTCCTGAATCTGCCGCTCGTCAATCGAAGGTTGAAAACTGAAATCGAACTGCTCAAAGGTCTTGACGAACGGCAGATGCGCCAACTGTAACCGCGCTCGCAGGTAGCGCGTTCGGCGAGCTTCCACTTCACAGTTCAACAACTCATCCAGAAACTCCGCGTAGCTCGGTTCCTTTTTCGAAGCTTGCTCCAGCAAGTTTTCCAATCGTGTTTCCACCGCTTTTAGTCCTAAGGCCTCCAGTACCGTCTGGAGCCGCTCGATCGGGGTGTTCATCGTCCACCTCCGTTAGCCGCGCGCTCGTAGGCCGCCAGCGAACGCTTCTCCACTTCCGGAGCGCTCTGTCGCAGGTGAATCAGGATCTTGCCGGGCGCACTTCGCCCACCCAGCGGAATCCCCTGGTGGTGTGGTGGAAACGTCAGCACACTGTGTTTTCGCTGCGCCTTGCCGTGGACGGCGATCCGTTCACGGCCCGTACAAATATCCACTTCGCCTGCCATCTCCCGCACCCACACATCCTGTCCGGCATACTGCCACGGCACGGAATACCGACTGCCTTGCCAATCGACGTAGGCATCCCGCGCCACTTTCCGTAGCTCGCCATCCACATACGGGTAGGGTGGACGCCCGCAGAGCGGCTGCAAACTGAACTGCTCGACATCCCAGCGCACCATCACTTGTTGGTGCGTCGTTCCATGCACGCGCTGGTTCGCTACACCCCAAACCCACTCCCGCAGTCGCGCATTGAGATCGCTGAGACCGCTCGGTTCACGCCCTTGCAAGCCACACAAAAAGTTCCGCCGCACGTACTTCACTCCGGACTCCACCTTGCCCTTGGTCTGTGCGCGATACGGCCGGCACAGCCGCGGCGTAAAGCCCCAATAGCGGGCGAAGTCCAGAAACACCGGATGCCAGACGATCTCGTCTCGCTCATCTGTCCCCAGCCACACCGTCTTCATGCGGTCGTAGAGAATTTCTTCCGGCACCCCGCCGATCTGCTGAAAAGCAGCTTCATGCAGGCGCAGCAGTGTGCCCAACTTCTGGTCCAGCGCTGCTTCTGCCACCATCCTGCGGCTGTACCCCAGAGTGAAAGTGAAACCGTGCAGCTTCCATTCCTCTCCGCCCATCTCCAGCGTGCCCAGATGCCCCCAGTCCACTTGCGCTTGTTTCCCCGCGGGCGTCTCGAAGCGCCGCACGGCGACGGTCCGTGCCGATCTGCGCTGTGGCCGCAGCCAGTCCGTCAGGATCGTGTAGCTGCCCGTGAAGTTCCGCTCGCGTAGCTCCCGCAGCAGCACACGTGCGTTCCATACCCCGGCCCGTAACCGCTCCTCCAAATACGGCTTAAACGCATCGAGCTTTCTCGGCCGCTCTGAGCGTGGGCCGTATTCCGGCACCACCCCGGCCGCTCGCATGTACTTGCGAATGGTCTTGCGGTCCCAGCCGGTCAACTCGCTGATCGCCTGAATGCTCATCCCTTGCCGTTGCAGTTCTTTTAGTTCTTCCACGTCGCGCCCCCTTAACAAGTCTCGGAACCTCCTCCGTACGGAGTAGGTTCCGGTTTACCACGTCAAGGGGTGGGGAAAATTCAACCGGAACTATGGGGATTTTTGCACCGGCGCTGACAGCTATTACGGCGTGATCGTTCAGGTGTAACCGCGAGGCTACTTCAAACGCAGTTCCGCCTAACACTACGGCAAACACAATGGCGATCAGGGGTCTGCCCAAAAAGCCACGCGGTTTCGCTTCGATAGGCTCGAACATGCGCGGATTGTAACACAAGGGCGCTGGCAGGATCGGCCCGGGCAGCAGCAGTCGAACTCCGATCACAAACGGCTTCACTAATGGGTCATTGGTAGGGTCAACGATAGGGTCACTGATGGAGTCAGAACTAGGGGCATTGTGTATACCCTCGGATAATATAGACTCTTTCAGAATCAGCGCCTCAGTGCTGCCATGCGAACAAAAAGGAGCCTGAGTATTGCCAGCAGGATGGGGGCGACGGTGGCTTTCAGGTTGTGGTGATGATGATGCCGTTTATCGCGAGCCCCGCCCAATAGATTTAACTTGACCATCCAAGCTCACGCCCAAACTTAGAATGCTTTGTTGGCCCGTCTGTTCGTTCACGATGAGGTAGTCGCCCGGTGCCTTTGCGGCGGTCACTTCGATTTCAAAGAGCGCAACGTTGTAGGACTCAGTTCTCCCCATCCACGTAGCGGAACCATGATCGCCGAGCTTATACATGTCATAAAGAGGGTACATTAGATCTCCCAGAGGGCTCGGCTTTGACCCTACGATGGCCGTTTGGGAGACTCGAGGGCAATACAGCACATCCTTCAAGGCGAGTGCATTTCATCACGTAGAAAGGGTTCAGCGCGGCCCGGCCATGTTGGTCGACTAAGGCACGTTTACTCGACACCTTCAGTAACATCGCCGCTCTGATCAACGGTGAAGAACCTTCGATTTCCGCTTCTGTGGCTGAATACCACGTACTTTCCCGGCGTTGCCGCGCCCAGCACCTTCAACCTCACTTTTGCCGCATCGATGTCACGTGTGAGTTCGAGCCATTTAAGGTCGCCAGACGGATCGACCCTGAGGATATCAAGGGGCGGGATCATTGGGTGATCTTTACCGGATTCAAGCCAAGAGTGTCAACATTGACGGGAAAAAGACGTGCGGACCTAAACAATCGACCTACGGATCGACCTGTTATTGGAATCACCTGTAGGACCGCGCCCGGCCGGGACGCTCCGGCGGGTTGAACTAGCGGTCGCACTCCCGAAACCCGTCGCGCCACCTTCGCATTGCCTCATCTGCTTCCTTCCATTCCTCTTCCGTCAATTCGAGTGGTGGTGGCGGCTCTTGTCGGGGAGGAGGCGGACCATCAAGCAATAGAGGCAGCGTGACGACGATAAACATGTGGCGTGGGTCGGGCTCCATAACACCGTTCCTATCTGACCGGACCTCGGTACGACCTACGGACCTTCTTCAACAGCCTGATCTCCGTGTTCGATAGTTTGTCGGCCACACGTCTTACCTTCTCAGTCGCCAGTTCCCACTCTTTTTCGTAGTGCGGCGTATCGTACCGGAGAAATTCACTGAGGGCGGCAGTTTCGGCAGCTTTCGCATCTTCCAGTTGCTTCCGAAGAAGGTCGAGTTTGGATTCCTTCAACATCAGGCTTGGGAGATGGATCATAGCACCGACCCGGTTTGATGAACTGGCCTTTGGGACAGGTGCTGTCCGTTGGGACGCCCTTGCCCTGAGGGTATACAAATGTAATGTTGCATATATGCGGCCGAAAATATGTCTGGCCTTTCCATCGTGTTAGGGACGACGAAAAGGTCAGAATGCAACAATACACATACTATGTTGCCTGCTAAACGGCTTGATTGAACGCCCTGGCGAGGGCAGCCGAGGCATCAGCGTCCGACGGGTTCACGTAGGCCAACGTCGAGTCAAAGGACTTGTGGCCGAGGGCCTGACGGATAAGGAAAGCATTGGCTCCCTGTTGGACCAGCAGCATGGCGGCCGTGTGCTTCAAAACGTGGGGGTGTTGGAGGGCCTCGCCGAGGCCGGCCTTCCGAGCAATGGCACGGAACAGCTTAAAGACAGTCACCCGGTTAAGCTGTGTCGATTTCTGGGAGTTGAACACGAAATTGTCGGCATCGGCCTCACGAGCGGACAGCCACGCCTTCAACACAGCCTTCTCATCGAACAGGCTGTTGCCCTTAACCTTCAACAGGGTTTGCGTCGAGGCCAGCGAGCCTTTGAGCCGCGCGATATGAACCTGCTCGTTGTGGAAGTTAATATCGGAGATTCGCAGGTTGCAAATCTCCTGTGCCCTCGCGCCGTGCGCCACCGCGAACAAGAACATTGCGTGCTCGCGAAGACCATATTCCTTCGCAGCTTTAAGAAAACGTTCGAGTTGTTCACTGGTCATGTACGAGATTCGCGTTCGCACCTGCTTCGCTCGCTGCCTCGGCATCCGCACGACGTTTTTGAGGATTGATGGCGTCATCGTGATCTCCATTAAGCCACTTTAATCATGTAATGTTGCATTGGCAATAGTACGTTCGTACCGATTTGCCACACAAGCGACCCCCGGCAGGCTGCCAGAGGCACGTCGCCCCATACGTCACCGGACTGCCGGACTCGAATGCGTGGCAAACTACCAAGCCTTCTTACCGCGTGACCGTCTCAACGGGTCCTCCCCAAGGTACCCCTCCGGCTTCCAGCTTACACAAACGTTTTTAAGGTTCCTCCCCGCAGGACCCAAGGACATACACATGAGTAGAGATTATCAAGTGGTACCGGAAGTAGTGGAGAGCGCGGAAGAAAAGAAGAAGCGTCAACAACGCGAGAGAAAGCAGAAGTCCCGCGCAAAGTTAAAACGCGAGACCATCACCGCCGACTTAGTGGCGCAGAAGATTGAGGCGACTCGCATCCAACACGAGAAAGAGATGAAGATGACGATAACGGAGTGGTGGGAGTTTAACCGTCGTTCCTTAACTCCCCAGCAAAGGGAACAGCTTGCAGCCAGACAGGAACAGGTGTTCGACAGTATCCATTGGGCGAACGCGTGGGTCCAAGGCACTTACGCAGTCAAGCCGGAAGAGATCGACTACTACGTCTCGTGGGAAGACGGCTTGGACATCATCAAAGAGGACATCAAAATTTGGGGCCAGCTTCACGCGGACCCGGAGAACCAAGAGCTTTGGTACGCGTACCGAGAGGAAGAGATGTTCCGAGAGGAAGTGAAGAGCTGGGGTAATCCAGTTTACGGGGAATTGAACGCATCCCAAATCTTTTACCGTTTCCACTATTTGGTGGGAATCCCGAACAAGACGTATAGCGATGTCGGTCGTCTTCGCAGAACCGCTCCAGAGGACACGCTATGAGTGCAGAGACGAAAACAATATATCAAGGCCCACCGTCATGGTTGGCCGAGGGAGAAAACAGATGAGCTTTACAACCAAGGCTGACGCGCAACAGCGTGCAGCTAACGAGCAGTTCGAACGCGAGAGTCGTATCGGGCTGGACGCGATTTACCAGAAGTACTCGATGCTGCACCGAACGATTGCGACGGACAAGATGATCGTGGACCTAGTCTCGCAGTACATGGGTGAGCGCACTGCGCCGGACATTGCGACGTTCGAGATGATGTTGGAGAACAATCCGAACTGCGGACTGCCCGTGAAGACTGTGGAAGCGCAGCGAGCGGAGTTGATCGAGGAGATTTGCGCGCTGCTTCGTTCGCCATCCGGCGACGGACGTGGTGGCAAGTACTCCGACATGGACTTGAAGACATACCGCCGAAACGTGCTGTCGTACCAATCCAAAGAGTGGTTGGAACAGCGAAAGGCCCAGATTCTGGAAGCGCAGACATTTGCCAAGCAGTCGCCAGAGGCTATCAAGGCCCAACTGCGAGCGCAGCGCCAGCAGGAAGCTAAGGATGGTGTGCTGCCAGCCGAGTACACCCGCGAAAAGTTGCTGTCATCGACCAACCTTTTGAAATTTTGCATCCGCAACTGGAACGTTTCCGCCGTGAACGACCGCTTGAATGGGCGCGGCTAACAATTTTCAAACTCCCTAACGGGAGGGCAGTTCAATCCAACATCGCACGCACGGCGTGCAGGAGAAAGTAATGAGCAATCTAACACCGGATGTAATGAAAGTGATCGACACATGGGTCGAGCCTCGTGGCTTCGTCCTGTGCAACCAGAACACCGAAATCTTGTTGGACGGAATCCGCACCAGATTCGGAAACAAGTTTTCCCACGCCAATCTGACGCAGGTCGCCGTGGAAGCGCCAAATGGTGTTTGGCAGAAGGGCTTCAGTCCCGCCGAGAAGAACGCCGTATGGAAAGCTTGGTGGGCACAGGCCCCGAAGGAACTGCTGGGAGAGCAGGCCAACGCAGGCCCGCTCCTTAACTACTTGGACGCGTACTGCGGTGGGGTGTACAGCATTCCGAACTTGAACCTCGCGTACGAGAACGTCAAGAGCAAGCTGAAGTTTCAACAGCCGAAGAGCCTTGAAGAGGTCCAGCGAGAGTTCGAGGAGAAGGAATACCGCCGCATCCAACGCGAGAAGGCCGAGAACCTGAAGCCGTTCGACCATACTGCCCGCGCAGCCAAGGTTGATAAAGAGCGAGCAGCACAAGCCAATGCTAAGAACCAAGAGCAAGCCCAACGCGGTCTGGACGAGTTTATCGCCAACTTCTACGTCAACGCGAAGTATCCCGGCGCTATCGACCATGCAATGTCGCAGGAATGCCGCAAGGTGTGGAGTGCCGTCAAAATTGGTCGCGGCGGAAAGTACGATGCGTTGCTAACGCTGGCCGTCGTTCGTAGAGCGTCGTCGATGCTCTCCGACTATCCAAACCCAGCCGAAATCAGACGTGCCGTGCAACAAGCCACGGAAATGCTGATTGCGGCACAAGATGCCAAGCCGGACGAGGGTCCGATTCGCTAATGGGCTTCCAGTACCGAGTGCATCTAGATTTCCTAGAGCGCCACAACCAGCCGCTCCGCGACCGAGTGTTCGACATGCTGGTCCGCAACAAGGTAACACCGAGCAACGCTGGGTTTATCGTGGTAGATTGCGAAGCAGACTACGCCGAACCAGTGATGACGGAGTTACAGCATTACGTCGCGACGGACGCATACCGTGATGCTTGGATGAAAGAAGATTGGGAGCGCAGACATCCCAAGGCCGAGCCGCTATCCGGTTTCGCGGCATTGATGAAGGCCAAACTTCAACAGCATTCCTGACCGTTTATCGCCATTCGGTCGGGTCCACTTTCAGGGATTGCGTCAGAGCGCGATTCAGGGGATGGACCCCAAGTAGTGCAGGCCCTGCGTTGCAGCAGCAGCGTGGGGCCTGGTTCTTTGCCGAATCCGCTCCCTCTTCAGTTGGTTTATTGCGAGAGGGAATCCTGCAGATGCTTGGCTTTACTTGCAATTAAAAGATAGCCTGAATTCTTGGCGTCCTGCTGGAGGGCCGTGACCGAAGAATCTTTGCGTTTCGAGTCGGAATGCGAGTAGAGGTCTGCGAGCGCAAGCCGGACCTCCAGTTGTAGACCCACGAGATTTTTCTCTTTTGCTTCATTAAGAAGCGAGCCAAGGTCTTGGCGCGCTTCAGCTTGTTTTCCGGTTCGCGCTTTCAGGCGCGCGGCAGTGATGGCCAGTGAGATTCGTACGATTCGGTCTTGCGCGCCAAGCTTCGCGGCATTGTCGATCTCGCGCTGTGCGTCGTCCAGCTTGCCTTGGAGC
>Ga0306921_10007660_pt1 | contig 11360 bp, 10 predicted proteins | sample sta12Cox44000080_FD_203760 | JGI IMG/M metagenome (GOLD analysis project Ga0306921, IMG submission 203760) | Lab enrichment of tropical soil microbial communities from Luquillo Experimental Forest, Puerto Rico - statoxic.12C.oxic.44.000.080 (v2)... | ecosystem: Environmental > Terrestrial >... | reverse complement strand
GTCGGCGTCGGCGAAGGAGAGCATGTCTTCGGTGATCATGGCTTCGGCTTCCTTGCGCTGGTCGCTGGCGAGATAACACATCGCAAGCGTGGGATAGGCGAGGCGCAAGGAAGAATCTTCACGCAGGACGGATTCGAGGACTGTGATGGCGGCGTCGTATTCGCCATCGCGGTAGTCGAGGTAGGCGAGCGAAGTGCGCAGCAGGCGATGCTTTGAGTCGAGTGTGAGCCCTTTCTGGATTTCCTGGCGCGCGAGTTCGATCTGGCCCTGATAGCCGTAAATGCGAGCGCGATCGTTGTAGATAAGAGTGGCGGCGGCCGGGTTCAAGCGCAGGGCGCTGCTGGATTCGTGAAGCGCAGCTTCATAAATACCGTCTAGTCGCAGGATGGTGGCGGCGACCAGGTGGACGTCGTAATCGTTAGCGGCGGTTTCGAGCAAGTGCTGGACGCCGTGGCGCGCGCTTTCTTTTTCGCCGCGAGCAAGGAAAGTGTAGGCGCGGTAAATTTTGGCTTCGATGAGACCTGGGTCGTATTGCAGTGCGCGCTCGAAGCATTTTTGTGCGGTGCGCAGGTGGGTTGTGCCTCCGAATCCGTGGCGTACGTATTGCAGGTGCGTGATGCCGAGGCCGGAATGGGCGGCGGCGAATTCAGGATCAAGTTCAAGCACTGCGGAGAAGCGACGGTAGGCCTCGTCGAGATCCTGGCGGTGGCGAGAGCGGAGCAGAAAGCTGGTGAGGAGGGCGCGCGCTTCCAGATACTCCTCGGAGGTAGCGCCGCCGGGGTGGGATTCGGTCGTTGCGGCGGGCTCGAGGTGTCCGGTGCCGCGGAGCGAAGCGAAGACCTGATCGCTGATTTCGTTTTGAATCGCGATGAGGTCGAGTGCGGGGACGTTGATCGTGCCACCGGAACGAACCGCACCTGCAGCCACGTCGAGCAGTTGCCAGTTCAACGTGAATTCCTCGCCAGTGCGCATGAAGCTCCCGCGCAGCAGATGGCTCACGAGAAGCCGGCGTCCAGCTTCGAGTGGATCTGGCGGAAGCTTCGAAACAGCGAGGGTGCTCGAAGGCCGTACGATCAACGACGGCATACGTGCCAGGCGGGTTGCAATCGCGTCTGCGAGTGCAACTCCATAGAACGAAGGGCCGTCGTCACCGGCGAGCGGAGTGAACGGGAGAACGGCGATGGAGTTTGCCGCAACCTCGCCTTCAGGTCCGCCCATCAGGCGTTCCGCCAGCATAGAGAACAGGCCGGTTTTGCGCTCTGGATCACCGGCCGACACGGGCAACTCTACGGGTAGGAGCACTTCTTCATCCTGCTGAATGCGGCGCATGACGGTACGCAGGGCCTCGCGCATTTCAGCGGCTGAGACGTAGCGCTCGGCGGGGTTCTTGGCCAGCGCTTTCAGGATTACTTGCTCGAGTTCAGGTGGAATCTGCGGGCGTTTGCGACGGGGACTGGTGGGATCCGAATACTGAATCGCGCGCGCCACCTGCCAGGGCTGTTGCGTCGGAGCAAGCATCTCAAAGGGATGGCTGGCGGTGACCATCTCGTAGAGCGTTACGCCAAAGGAAAAGATGTCGCTCTGCTCGCTCGCGCTCCCCGTGACAAATTGCTCGGGAGCCATGTAGGCGAGCGTGCCGCCGCGGTTTGAGTAAGAGCGGCGCTTGCTCCCGTTGGTCGGCGGGGGCGCCGCATCTTCGGTAGCTTTGCGCTTGGCAAGGCCGAAGTCGAGGATCTTCACCAGGCCGCCGTCGGTGATCATGATGTTAGCGGGCTTCAGATCACGATGAAAGATGCCGAGGCGATGAGCTTCTGCGAGGCCGTCGCTGATCTGCAGACTGATGGAGAGCGCCAGTTGCAGGCTAAGCGGGCCGCCCGCGATTAATTGGGCGAGGGTGCGGCCGGGCACGTACTGCATGACGATATAGCTCTGGTCCTCGAACTCGCCGACTTCATAGATCGCGCAGACGTTGGGGTGCTCAATGGCAGAGGCAAGTTGGGCTTCGCGCAAAACGCGTTCTGGAGAAGATCCGGAGGCTTTTTTGCGCAACATTTTCAAAACGACTGGACGAAGAAGCTTGGTATCACGTGCGTAGTAGACCACGCCGCCAGCGCCCGAGCCGAGGCGGCGCAAAATCTGGTACTGATTGATGACTTTGGCTTTCATGCGTCAGGACTTGTGTATCACGTCGCGGGAGGCTGGTGTAGAAATCGACGCCCGCAATTGTTCGATGAGGCAAATGGAAAGAATGACTCAGCGACCTGGTGAACGTCAGGCGAAAAAGCCAAGCCCGAACAGGGTTCGGAATCGTTATGCCGAACCGGCGAGAATTTACAATCCAAGCATGGAAGCGGGTTTTCAGTGCGCGGGCTGCGGTGAGTGGAATGAGACCGGCGTCGATGAATCGGCAGGCAGCCGGCAGTCTTACGTTGAAGATTGCCAGGTGTGCTGCCGTCCGAATGTGCTGCGCGCGGAGTATGACATCGAGTTGGGGGCGTATTGCATCACTGCAGAATTGGAATCGAGCTAGCGACTCGCGTGCGCGCCGGGTGGCGGGTATAGTAGCGGACGACGGCTGGGTTCGAAGGCCTGGACCTGACCCCTACGGAGATGAGCATGGGCACTTACAGCCCCCCGCATGGCCGCATGGTTTCGCACAACATGGTGACCACTCAGTTTGAATTAGACGGGTTTCGCGTAACCCGTACGCTCGGAGTAGTGCGGGGTATCGTCGTACGCTCGCGGTCGATCTTCGGCACGATTGGCGCCAGCTTGCAGACCCTCGTGGGCGGTAACATCACACTGCTGACGAACCTGTGCGAGAAGACTCGGGGCGAAGCCTTCGATCTGATGCTTCAGCACGCGGCCGAACTGGGAGGGAATGCTGTGGTCGGCGCGCGTTACGATGCCACCGAGATCATGCAGGGCGTCACAGAAGTTCTCGCGTACGGCACCGCGGTTTTTGTTGAGCCGATCCAGCGTTAGCCCTTTGATTTCCCTCCATGATTTCGGGCCAACGCCTGTTTTTGCGTGGCGAACGCCCTCACATTTCCAAACTGCCTTCGTCTAATCCCTGCACTCGATCGCTGAGCTTCGACCATGCAGGGGCGCGGGCCGTGAAGCTGTTCTCTGGATTCGTTGGGTTGTTGGTGCTCGGTTCCATAGGGGCAAGTCGGTCACCGTTGCACGCCCAAAACATCGTTAGCCAGCCAGTCACGCGCGCTGCTCCGCAGAATCTCGTTACCCTGAAGATCCCGCATTTAACCCGCGAACCTAAGCTGGAAGACTTCGCTAACATGCAACCGTCCCCCGAGGTGGCGGGGACGATGCTGAAGGTCGATCACTTCCTCCAGCGCGATCCTAAGGACGGTGAGCCCGTTTCGCAGCGGACCGAAGCCTACCTCGGCTATACCGACAAAAATCTGTATGCAATCTTTCTCGCCTTCGACACTGAAATGGACAAGCTGCGCGGACACATGGTGCGCCGCGAGCTGATCAATGACGATGATCAGGTCGGATTCTTTCTGGATACCTTTCACGACCGTCGGCATGCACTGTTTTTCTATATCAACCCGGCGGGGGTGCAACAGGAAGGAGCCTACCTGGAGGGCCAGCAGGACATCGACCTCTCGTGGGATACGATCTGGACCAGCGAGACAAAGATTCTGCCGCAAGGATGGATCGGATACTTCTCCATCCCCTTCAAGTCGCTGCGCTTCAAGTCTACCGATGCGTTACAAGAGTGGGGGTTTTTGCTGGAGCGGGACATCCCGCATAACGGCGAGCATGCTTTCTACCCGCAATTCACCAATAAGTTGCAAGGGCTCCTGACTCAAGAAGGCGATTTGAGCGGCCTGCAGCACATCTCGCCGGGCCGTAACTTTCAGTTGATTCCGTACGCGTCCGTGCGCTCTTTCCGCGGACTGGATCAACGCGATCCCATGCATGCGGGGTTTGATAGCGGGTCGCTGCAACCCAAGGCCGGACTGGACGCCAAGGCCGTGATCAAGGATAGCCTGGTGCTCGATGCGACCATCAACCCGGACTTCGGCCAAATCGAATCGGATGAGCCGCAGATCACGGTGAACCAACGCTTCGAGGTGTTCTTTCCGGAGAAGCGGCCGTTCTTTCAGGAGAACTCCGGCTACTTTTCCACGCCGATCAATCTGGTATTCACGCGGCGGATTGTAGATCCGCTATACGGTGTCCGGCTATCGGGAAAGCTGGGACGCTGGTCGGTGGGGACGCTGTTCGCTGATGATCAGTCGCCGGGTAAGAGCGTTGCACCGAACGATCCTTTATATGGGCATCAGGCATACTTTGCGATTGCCCGTGTGAGCCGGGAGTTTGGCAGCCAGGGAAGCAACATCGGATTTCTGTATACGGATCGCGAACTGGCGACCGTGCCCAACACAACATGTACCTTCGACGAATGCCTGAGCAGCATGAATCGCGTGGGGGGTATAGATTTCCATTTCAAGTTCAACAAGAATTGGTCGCTCGACGGCCAGGCCGTGGAGAGCACAAGCCGCTACAACGATGGCTCGCATGGGTCGGGCGCTGGCTACAACCTTTACCTTGATCGAAGCACGCGCAATTGGGAGATCAATTCCCTCTATAAGGACAATGCTCCCGGGTTTGTGACGCGTACTGGCTTCTTTCAGCGCCCGGACATTCGCTGGTTCAGCAACTTTGTGCAGCGGAAGTTTTACGTGGAAGGAAAGCACCTGCAATTTCACGGGCCGAGCCTGTACACGCGGAACATCTGGGATCATACCGGCTTGCGCATCGAGTACTTCAGCAACGTGAATTACCGCTGGGTATTCAACCGCAATACAAATTTCGGCGTTTATGCGAACTATGGACACGAGCGTTTGCGGCCGTTCGATTATTCGTCGCTGACAACGAACGTGGATTTTCCGCACGATCAGGTCGGATTCTTCCTCAACAGCCAGTACTACCAATGGATGAACCTCTCCATGGAAGCGAACGTGGGGCGCGACACGAACTACGATCCGCAATACGGACCGCTCGTGCCTAACCGAACCGGGGCATCCACTTCGACTCCGTCAGGGATCCCGTTGCCCGGGAAATCGCGGTTCGTACAGGCCGCGGCGACATTCCGCCCGGTACGCGGGCTCACGGTCGACAATACCTTCTTCTACACATCGCTGCGCGACGTCGTCACGAATGCCAGTTTCTTCAACGACTACATCTTTCGCACGAGATGGAATTACCAGTTCACGCGGGCATTCTCGCTGCGGCTGATCGGTCAGTACAACGGGAATTTGTCGAACCAGGTCTACACGTCGTTGCAGCACGCCAAGAACTTCAATGCCGATGTCCTCTTCACGTATCTTGTGCATCCGGGTACGGCGATCTACGTGGGTTACAACACAGACCTTGCGAACTACAACCGCGCGTTGTTTCCGGATCCGTATGACACCAGCAAGTATTTGCTACGCACCCCCAACAGCTTTCTCAACGACGGGCGGCAGGTTTTCGTGAAGGTATCGTACTTGCTGCGTTTCTAAAGGTCCGGATCGCTGAGCAAAGAGCCGAGAATTTGCTGACGCTGTGCAAATGTGCGCCGCAGTTGTCCGGAGATAAAGAGTTTTTCGGCGAGTGTGCCTAGGAACCCGAATCCCACTTCGTATTCGATGACGTCGCGCACTAGCGTGCCAGAAACGCCGCGCCGAATCTCGGCGGCAAATTCATGGCGATGATGCCAGCTGCGGAACGGGCCTTTGCTTTGGATGTCGGCGAAGTGATGATTCCACTCGAACTCGGTGATCACCGCAGTCCAGGTGGCCCGTAAGAGTAACGGTGGTAGTACCTTGAAGGATGTGACGATCTCTGTGCCTACCCCGCCCAGGTTCGCGCTCTGGCTGTGGCTTGCTGAAGCAGGCGGCGGAGGCTCGATTAGGTTCGCACGATCAATGCGCGTATCGGTGGCGGGCGGCATGATGCGCCGCAGGTTGTGGGGATTGGCAAAGAACCGGAATACAAGCTCCACGGGGAACGAAACCCACTCTTCGAACTGAACCTGCGCTGTCACGATCGATAGATGAATTGTAGCTGGCCGTGTACATTCTTCTTCACGGAGGCCGAGCTGAAATGAACTTGACTCTCGCAGATGTGCAACGCGCGCGGGAAATATTGCGCTCCTATCTGCCCATGAGTCGCCTGGTCGCAGCGCCTTCATTGAGCGGGGGCTCGAGCAATGTCTTCCTCAAACTCGAAAGCGAGTTGCCGACCGGCTCGTTCAAGCCACGGGGAGCGCTGTGCGCACTCACCATTGAGCTGGGGCGCCGTCCGGTGCGAGAGGTCACAGCATCGAGTACCGGTAATCACGGCGCGGCGGTAGCTTTCGCCGCCCGGCAGTTGGGAAGCGCAGCCACAATTTTTCTGCCGCGCCATCCGAACCCGGTCAAGCGGGCGCGTATCGCAGCTCTTGGCGCGAAGATTGTCGAGCTTGGAGGCGACGATCTTGCGGCTGCGTTTGAGGAGGTTTCAGCCTATTCGCGGCGAGATGGCGTGTACTTCCTCAACGATGCCACCGATCCCGTCCTGACGGCGGGTCCGGGGAGCATCGCCGCGGAGATTTTCGAGCAACACCCCGCGACTGAGGTGATTGTCGTTCCGATCGGAGATACAGCGCTGATTCGCGGCGTAGCGGCGGCTGCCAAGCTGTTGTCGCCAGGTGTGAAGATTGTGGGAGTGCAAGCTGAGCGGGCGCCTTCCTATGTGTTGTCGTGGCGGGAAGGGCGCGCCATCCCGACCGAGACCTGTGACACGATTGCAGACGGTTTGGCCACGCGCACTCCCGAAGCCGAAAATGTTCAGGCGATCCGACGACTGGTCGATGAGGTGCGGCTGGTCTCTGACGAGCAGATGCTGGCGGCGATTCGCCACCTGCTGCTGGAAGAGCATCTGGTCGCGGAACCGGCGGGCGCGGCTGCCTGCGCCGCAATCCTGCAGAACGAATGGAATTTCGAGGGGCACGTGGTGGCGCTGGTCACAGGTGCGAACGTTACGCCCGAAATTCTGCGTAGGGCGCTCAATGCGTAGCGAGGCGCGTCCACGAGACTATTCCAGCGTGCGGTTCTTCTGCTCAAACCTTGGCGTACACAGGCAATAAAAGATCAAGTCGGTGTCCCCGATGTTCACGATGCGCTGGCACACGCCAGCATCGATCGTTACCAAGTCTCCCGGGCCCACCTCCTCTGGAGCACGATCTCCCACCCACATTTCTGCCTCCCATCGGCCATGATGTAACGCTCGACCGTTCCTTCCACGGCGTGCCACGCGGTTGTGACGCCGGGCTCAAGGCGAGCGCGAGCAACTGACATCTCAGGGATCGCGAGCGCTCCCCCGATCAAGCAGCGCTTGGGCGTCGAGAACTCCGCACGCTCCTGCAGGCGCGAAATCGGTTAAGTAGGCAATTGAGATTCACCTCTCCTGAAAAATTGAATCGCTGAAATATTTCAGAGTTTCCACAGGTTTTGCACCGCTGCACTACCTAGCAAAAACCGGCAGCGAAAGTTAAGCGAAGGACTCAATGGAGTAAACGCAAGCCCTTGTGGTCACCAGCACGGTTAACCGCAACTAATCGTATTTTTCAGAATGAGACAAAATCGGCTCTTATGACTTCCAAGTTTCGTGTTGACAATAAACCAGTTAGGCGTAGGATGTGGTCGAAAGTGGTTGAAAGTGGTCGTGGGCCTAAGTAACGGAAACCGGAGCGCCAGTGGAATTTAAAGCTGACACCCCCATCCAGAGCCCGATTGAACCCGAACTGACCAACTTTTGCGCCGCTTTTACCTCCTCCCTGGTTGCTGTAGTGGCAGCGCTGAAAAGACTCGGGTCCCCGCCAAGGGGTCAACGCACACATGTTTCGTGGCAATCACCCAACTCGCGTGGACGAAAAGGGCCGTTTAAAGGTCCCCGCGGAATTCAGACGGGTGATCGACGAGAAGTACAGCCAGCAATTCTATATCACCAGTTTGGACGGGAAGGTTGCCCAGATATATCCCTTCGAGGAGTGGGAGCGGATCGAGCAGAAGCTGGCAAGCCTCTCCACTTTCAATCCGACGAAGAAAAAATTCTTGAGCCGGGTCAACTACTGGGGGCAACAGGTGGAGATGGACGGCCAGGGGCGGTTGCTGATTCCGCAACTGCTGCGCGAAAGTGCCGCCATCAAGGGCGAGGTCGCGGTGCTGGGCAACCTCACCTACTTGGAAGTGCGGAATGCCGAGACGTTCCGCAAGGAGATCGAGACCGAACAGTTCACTGCTGACGATGAGAAGACGCTCGACGAACTGGGTATCTAGTGGACGAGGGTTTATCAAACACCCCTCAGGGGGTTGGACGTGGTCAACACGTTCCGGTTCTTTTAAAAGAAGCGATCGATTTTCTAGCCATTCGGCGCGGTGGAACCTATATCGACTGCACGGTGGGCTTGGGCGGACACAGTTTCGAAATCGCAAAACGCCTCGGCGCACCGGGTCATTTGATTGGGGTCGATAAGGATCCGGCAGCGCTGGAAATTGCACAGAAACTTTTGGCTGTCGAAAGCCAAGGGGCTGGTCTTAACGATGACTGGCCGAAGGTGGAATTGATCCACGGTTCGTTTGCAGAAATTGCTAACGACCAACGACCAGGGACCATCGACGGTTTTCTAGCCGATCTCGGCGTGAGCAGCCTGCAATTCGATAGCGCGGCGCGTGGCTTTAGTTTTCAGGCGGATGGGCCTCTCGACATGAGGTTGAACACGATGTCGGGCCGGACTGCCGAACAAGTGGTAAATCACCTCGACGAGCGCGAGCTTGCCGATGTGATTTACGAATTCGGTGAGGAAAGGAGGTCGCGGAGAATCGCCAGAGCCATTGTCCGGTCGCGGCCGATACGATCTACCGCACATTTAGCGGAGGTAATATCAGCCGCGGCCCGGCCAATGAATTCCGGCAAACACAGGATTCATCCCGCGACGCTGACCTTTCAAGCTCTCCGAATCTTCGTAAACCGCGAGCTGGACGACCTGCGGGAACTGCTCGAAGCAGCCCCGCAGATGGTGAAACAGGGTGGGCGCATCGTGATCATCAGCTTTCACTCGCTGGAAGACAGGATTGTGAAAGATGCCTTCCGCGAAGGAGCGAAGCAAGGTCACTACGAGTTGCTGACCAAGAAGCCGGTGACGGCGAGTGAAGAAGAGCTTGAGCGCAATCCGCGGTCGCGCAGCGCGAAGCTGCGAGCCGCACAGCGAGTGTAAGGACGAACGACTGTAAGGCTGCCGCGGGCCTCAGAAAGTGGGCGCGGATGGGGCGGGTGCAAGACAAGACGGGCGGTCAGATGGGTGAACCGCCCGTAAGAATTTTGGAGTTTCTTCCGGAGAACCCGCCGGAAGCCCCAGCGGCAGTCCCGCGCTGGGGAGCGAGATTAGTGAAGCAGGGCTGAGTGAAGGAAGCCCGGCGTGCTCCAGGGAAGACGCGCCGGGCAGATTCGAGCGGGAAGAGGAGACGGGCCATGTATACCGGCAATCTGATTGACGAATTGTTCGCCACCGTCGTGCGAGTTGAAGTAAGTGCGGAGTCGCGCGTGAAGGAAGCTGGCGAACCCGCTGAACTTGAGCGTTGGTATATGACCGTTCACCAGTCGAACGCACGCCGCACGGAACAGAATCTTCTTGGAGTCGCTTGATGGCCGCCGTCGCTCAGACCATCGCTCAACCGATCGTTGCTCGCCGCCGCATGCCGTGCTGGATCGGCACACCGGAGATCTACTTTGCCAAGGCCATCGATAATTCACGCCTGGTAAAAGTTGAAGATCCGCGCCGCGAGCGCGAGATGCGCCAGTTCGGCATTGCCCTCTCCTGTTTATTTCTCTTGGTGATGACTTACGCCTGGCAGCACTTCAAGGCAATCGAATACGGCTACAAGATTGAGTCGCTCAAGATCGAACGCGACGGCATGATCGAAATGAATCACGCGCTGCGTCTGGAAGACGCTTCGCTGCGTGATCCGGGACGCATCGATGCCATGGCGCGCAAGATGGGATTGCAATCGCCGCAGGCTGGGCAGGTGTTGCGGCTCGAGGGCTCGGCCGATGCGGGCGCGCCAGTGATGGCGAGCGCGCAGCCGATGTCAACTTTCACGCTGCGGTAAGACGCTTCGGTCTTGTCATGACTCGAGTCTACGGGCGATGCAATGGCGGACACGATCTTTCGAAGGGCAATTGTCCCGTTGATGGGTGGACGCGTCCTTGGGTGAAAGAACTGGCAGAAGTTGTGGCGAGCATGGCTGCCACCGGCCAGGGCCTTTCGATCGATGCGTTGAGAAAGAACGGGATCTCGCAGGAAGTTCTCGACAAAGTAATTGTCATTCAATTCGGAAGCGCCCGAAGCTCTTTCGACGGTTTCGAGCCCGCAGCCTACTTCGTCGATGGAAGAGTTGTACGGGTTAATGAGCTGGGTGCCGACTATATTTGTAGTGCAGCGAGACGGTTCGGTGGTCTTGGGTGACGGTGTGATCCGCACCTGAACGAAATCTCATGGCGGCCCTCAACAAGAAATTGGGCCGCCATGTTTGTCTCTAACCGTTCCAACGAGGAAGAAGCGAATCGTGGCGGCGCGCAACTCCGGCAACCATCTGCGGCTTTACCTGCTAGGCGGGATTCTGCTGTGCTGGTGCGCGCTCATTTGCTTCCGCCTCGTCTATTTGCAGATCTTTAGATACGGCGACTTCGAACAACGCGCGCAACACCAGCAGCAACGCACGATCGACGTCTCGGCTAAGCGCGGCATCATCTACGATCGTGCCGGGCATGAGCTGGCGATGTCGGTGCAGGTAGATTCGGCATTCGCAGTGCCCTCCGAAATGCCCGATCTTCCCGGGACGATTGCGCTGGTGAGCCGCATCACGGGCGGCGATGCGCGCATGATCCTGGCCGACTGCCGCGCGCATAAAACTTTCTGCTGGATTGCTCGCAAGGCCGACGCCGATGTCATCGATCGCCTGAAAGCTCTCAACCTGCAGGGCATTCACTATCAGAAGGAATCAAAGCGCTTCTATCCCAAACGGGAAATGGCGGCGCAGGTGCTCGGCTACGTCGGCACCGATGATGCCGGACTCAGCGGTATCGAGCGCCAGTACAACGACCGCTTGCAGGGCGCCCCAGGCAGCATGGTGATCTCGGTGGATGCGCGCAAGAAGTGGTTCGGGCGCATCGAGAAAGAGCCCGAGCCCGGCGACAATATCACGCTCACCATCGACGAGAAGATTCAATACATCGCCGAACGCGAACTCGACCAGGCGATGAAAGACACGCAGGCCATTGCGGGCACGGTCATCGTGATGAATCCG
>Ga0306921_10007654_pt1 | contig 11366 bp, 8 predicted proteins | sample sta12Cox44000080_FD_203760 | JGI IMG/M metagenome (GOLD analysis project Ga0306921, IMG submission 203760) | Lab enrichment of tropical soil microbial communities from Luquillo Experimental Forest, Puerto Rico - statoxic.12C.oxic.44.000.080 (v2)... | ecosystem: Environmental > Terrestrial > Soil... | reverse complement strand
GCATCGTGGTGATCTTTGTCCACAATTGCCGCCCCTTCCCCCCGCGCCCCCTATCCTGGCTCTGACTATGCCAGCGTGAATGTTCTTCTTCGACACCAACAAAAAGGGGACATTTCTAACGAGGCTTGACATCTCTCCGCCGCGGGTTTGACGCTCCTTGCAGCGGAGCCTATACTCCCGCTCGACAGACTTCGCACCGGAGAATTTGCAATGTTGAAACGTTCGCTCGTTACTTTCCTGATTGCCGTTTTGTCTTTCGGGACGTGGAGCCTTGCGGAAGCGCCCTCTGAGAATATTCAGCCCACACTGACTCCGCAAAACAGCGGCACTACCAACGGGCTGATCGCAGTCAGCCCGGTGAACCCTCAAGTGGTCTGGGCTTCCGGGCGTGCGGGCACTTTTACGGTCACTACCGACGGCGGAAACACCTGGAAAGCCGGCATGGTTCCGGGAGCCGACGCGCTGCAATTCCGCGATGTGCAGGGCGTCAGCGCCAAGGTCGCCTATCTGATGTCCATTGGAACCAACCCTACGGATTTTCGCATCTACAAGACCGTCGATGGCGGCGCGACCTGGACGATGCAGTTCCAGAACCAAAATCCCGACGCGTTCTACGATTGTTTCGCGTTCTGGACACCAAAGAAGGGCATTGCGCACAGCGATTCGGCAAATGGAGTTTTCCCGGATCTGCGCAGTACCGATGGAACGACCTGGCAGGACATCAGCAACTTTATGCCGCCAGCATTGCCGGGTGAATTTTCCTTTGCAGCGAGCGGTACTTGCGTCGCAACTCAGGGCGGACAAAATGCCTGGATTGCGACCGGCGGCGCAACAATCGCAAGGATCCTGGCCACCAGAGACGGAGGCGACACGTGGAATGCGTACGACACTCCGCTCGTGAGCTCACCCAGCGCCGGCGCGTTCACGGTGGCTTTCCGTAATCCTTGGGATGGAATCGTGGGTGGCGGCGATTTGGACCCAGCCGATCCAAATAACGCGAGGACAGCTATATCGGGCGATGGCGGTGTCACCTGGACGCTTACGAATCCGCCCCCAGTGGCCGGAGCCATTTACGGACTGGCTTACTCGCACGGAGTGGGCAACGGCAATGGAAGCCGCACTGTGGTGATCACGGCCAATGATGGCGGAGCGGCCTGGACTCCCGATGAAGGCAACACTTGGTTCATGCTGCCCGGTGTCACTGGCTATTGGGCAGTGGCTTTTGCGAGTCCGAAAGCCGGTTGGCTGGTGGGCACGAACGGTCGCATCCTGAAGGTCAGCTTTTAACGTCGGGAGGTCAGATTCGCAACTGCTCGCTGCCAATGGGGAAGGCGCGTGCTCCCTTTCACATCGGTGGGCGACCGCGACTTTTTTTTCCGCAAGCTGTTGAGCTTTGCAGGAATGCTGGAACCTGTCACGGCGAAAATCGATGGCATTTCTCTCGGTAGCGGCGTCGGAGTTTCGTCCGGGCAGGTTGTCCCTCGAAAATTATTATAGACAAATACGTAGACTTGCCCGCGGGGCTATACAAGCTTTGGATCTCCAATCAGACCGACTGCAGTTGGCTTTTCATCATCGGGCAGAAGACAAGCTGGTGAACGGGACCGCCTACCAAGCTTCTAAATTATCCATTCCAGATGCTGTGCGATTTTACGCAGGATTTTATTGCGTGCCGGAGGTCAGCAGCACTATTTTGGTTTCTGGCATGTACGCGCTGAAGCATGCGAATACTGTCATCAAGTGAAGTAACTCGAAATCGACAAAGACAACGGTGCCCTTTGAATTCTCGATTTTCGGATTTCGGCCAATGCGAAAGTGTGTGTTGTGCCAAAATCTTGCGGTTTTTGACCCAAAGCTGTCGACGAGACCATGCTGGTGTTCCAGAAGTACGGCGACCGCTGCGTGCTGGCCAGATCCGGACCAGCATCAGCGGCCAAGGGCTGCAAGCTCCCGCTTCCGATCTCGAGAAGGTAGTCAAGTCCGCCCACAACGGAACCCAAGGTGGCGGAGAGACTGTGATCGTCGCGTGCGCTAACCGTCCTCAACCATCACACGAGGCCCGGAGCCCCCACAGGCTCCGGGTTTTCATTTTGGGGTCGTCGCATCTGTCACCTTTGTCGCCCAGCGGGATACCGGCGATGTGATTCAGCCCGAGATAGGCCTACTGATGGCGAATCTGGGCCACCGGCGACCAGGAGAGAGGAGCGTACTTCTTCGTTTATGCTGGACGACTGGACTCGTGTGGTCAGGAACCTGCTGCGCGAGTCCGGCGCGAACCGGAAATTGACAGGAGAACTCCGTGAAATTTCTCGACCGGCTACAACCCCTGGGGCTACTGGCGCTACGACTGGTGCTGGGAGCCATCATGATCGCACACGGCTATCCCAAGGTCTTTGGTGGGTTGCAACACGAAGCAGCCTTCGTGCGCAGCCTGGGCATGCCGGCCTGGCTGGGTTACGTGTCGGCACTCGGGGAATTCTTCGGCGGCATCCTGCTGGTAGTCGGCTTGCTGACGCGCTTCGCCGCGCTGGTGACGCTGGTCGACATGCTCGTAGCGATTTTTGCGGTGCACTTCAAACATGGCTTCACCGGCGAAGGCAACTACCAGTTCCCCCTTTCGCTAGCTGTTATCGCATTCGCGCTGATCCTCAGTGGCGGCGGCCCCATCTCGATCGACGCAATTACGGGACGCCGTTAGAGATCACACACTTCCAGTAGAAAGCCGCTGAGGCCCCTTCAGGACGGCAACGAGAGAGCGCGAGGGAATCCGTCACTGCGACTGGTTTCCCTCTGCGCCGCTTACTTCTTGACCACAACCAGTTCGGTACGGCGGTTCCTGGCTTTGCCTTCTTCGGTGTCGTTGGAGGCGATGGGTTTCTCCTGGCCCCATCCCGCGGTTTCGATGCGGCCGCCATCAATGCCACCTGCAACTAACAAGGCCTTCACAGCCTCGGCGCGGTCCACCGAGAGCTTCTTGTTCGCCTCGGGATCTCCGGTGTTATCGGTGTGCCCTTGCAACTGCACGTTCATGTTGGGAAAGCACTTCATGATGGCAATCAGGTCGTTTACCGTGGCATTCGATTCGGGTGTCAGCCGCGTAGTGGCCGAATCGAAGTTGAGGTGATCGAACACGAAGGTCTTGGGCAATTCTGAATCTGACCCCTTGACCATGAAGTTTGCCAGGTTATAGGTGAAGAACCCTTCCTCGACGGACAGCACGGTGCCACAGGGTAGCGTGATGCTCGCCATCTTCGGTCCCTTCGGAGCGCTGCAGGAACGCCACCAAAGTAAAGCCGCCAAGAGAACGAGCAGCGGCAAGAGCCATCCCCAGATGGGGAAGGGCTTCTTTGCGGGTTCTGCTATTGCCGTTGGACGCACCGCGGGAACCGGAGCTGCGCCGCAAATGTTGCTGTTACTGCCGAGCCCCAGAGCATTTCCCAAGCCTGGAGGCACCGCGTTCAGGATCGTGTCGCGGTGGCTCGAAAGCAGTGAGGACAGGGACGTCGGGGTGATGCCACCGCTGGTGATGTGCCGACCCAGCACGCTGAACAACAGCGGAGCTGCCACGTTCATCAGCGAGGACGCGGACGCGAACTGGATGCCCGAGGCGTTCGCCACCAGGTTGGTAACAGCCCCCGCCTTGTCTCCCAGAAGGCTGGAGATGAGGCCAGAACCAGTCTTCATCAGGTTTTCGGTGGCACCGCCTCCGCCTAATAGACTCCCGATGTTGCCGAGAATACTGTCAGGGGATGGGGCACTGGATATCGCAGACATGAGGCGCGAGACCCCTGCGGGTGTGGACGCTGTGTTGCAGGCTGCGCCGGCCAGAGTGGGTACGATGGTTTCCATAGCCTGCTGAGTCTTTGCGGGAGTCTCACCCACGAGTGAAGATAACTTGGAGACTACATCGGGTGTGAGAAACCCTTTGGCGAGGTCAATCAGATTCACGTTCATTTATTTCCCTCCAGAGGGGTCTTCAGTTTGGGGGAAAGGGCCTAGAGTCCAGGCGCGAGGGCTCAAACTTGTGGTCGAAGAAAGCTTAGGTTCGGCAACTCGCTCTGTCAAGGAATTAGCAGGCTAAAAGTTTCGCTACCCCTACACCTAAGAGGGGGTATGGTTAGTTCTGTTAGCTGCAGACTCGATGCGAGGCTCCGACACGCCTCTAGCAACCGTGGGAAAACCTGTGGTCAGAGGGCGACTTTGTCAACCGTAGCTATTCGGCCTCCTGGTCGCGCAGATCGGATTTGATGTCAAGGTTGCGGATGAGCCGATGCAGATAGTTGGGATGCACGCCCAGTAGTTTCGCGGCATCAGTATAGCTGCCATTGGCTTCGGCGACGGCATCGCGAATCAGGCGCTTCTTCAATTCGCTGATGGCGGAGTGGTACTTGGTTCCCTCGGGCTTCGTGGTCGGCTGTTCCAGCAGCGCCTCCGGAAGGTCCTCAGGGCGGATCTCGTCCGACGCACCCAGCACGATGGAGTGTTCGATCGCGTTTTCCAATTCTCGGATGTTGCCCGGCCAGTCGTAGTTCATCAGCAGCGCCCGCGCTTCCGGCGTGATTCCCTTGAAGGGACGGTTGCACTTCTGCGCGTACTTGGTCGCGAAGTAAATGGCCAGCAGAGGGATGTCGTCGCGGTGCTTGCGTAAAGGCGGCATCGCAACCGAGACGACATTCAGCCGGTAAAAGAGATCCTGGCGAAATTCGCCGGCCTTGATCGCCGCCTCAAGATCTTTGTTGGTCGCCGCCAGGATGCGGGCGTGCAGCTTGATGGGACGCGTTCCACCGATGCGCTCGAATTCACGCTGCTGCAAGACTCGCAATAGCTTTGCCTGCATGGTCGGGGCAAGTTCGCCGATCTCGTCGAGCAACACGGTCCCATCTTCCGCGACTTCCAGCCTGCCCTTCTTGGTGGCAACGGCCCCGGTAAACGAGCCTTTCTCGTGGCCGAAGAGCTCGCTTTCCAAAAGCGTGTCAGGTATGGCGGCACAGTTAATCGCCAAGAACGGCCTGTCCGCGCGTGGGCTGCTTCCATGGATGGCCCGCGCCACCAGTTCTTTGCCGGTTCCGCTCTCGCCGCGAATGAGCACTGTGCTTTCGCCCTGCGCCACTTTCGAAATCAGGCCCGCAAGCTGGCGCATGACTTTGCTGTCGCCGACCATGGTGGCAGACGGTTCGAGTTCGGCGCGTAGGCGGCGGTTCTCCGCCTTCAGAGACTCCAGCGCCAGCACAGTTTCAAGCGTAACGGCGGCGATGCCGGCCGCGGCGTTGAGGAAGTGCAGATGTTCATCCTCAAATTTGCGGTGTTCCCCGGACGAGGTTAGATACAGCACGCCGATGGTTCTCTGCACCCCCACCAGGGGCACGCACATTGTATTCTCCGCCGTCTGCGATTCGTCCGCCTGGTTACTGACGACGGCGGATCGCTCCCACAAAGCGCGCTGCATCAATTCGCGGCGAATGGAGATTTGGGTCGTGTTGTGGTCTTGGCGGTGAAAGGCAGAGATCGACGCTGGCTCCTCCTCGGCTTGGTCGACGACCAAAATCGCCCCAAAGTCGGCTGGAACCACCTCAAAGATGCATTCCAGAAGTGACTGCTGTAAGGCATCGGGATCGCGAATCGAATTAATGGTATGGGAAATTTTGACCAGCGCATTCAGGTCGCGCGCCATGCGGCCCACATCGGATGGCGCTTGCGACCACTCGGGCGTGTCGAACAATTTCACGGTCCTCAGGATTTCAGCCGTCATTGGTTCGCCAAACAAAACCCGAGGTATCTCGGGCGGGCTGTCTTCCCTGGTGAGAAAGATCAGCTCACATTGGCCAACCCGCAGAATGTCTCCGTGCTGCAGTGGGCGCTTGTTTACCGGAATACCGTTGACGAAAGTGCCATTATGACTCTCGAGATCGCTTAGTTCTGCACAACCATCCGTCAGTTCGATGACGCAGTGTTGCCGCGAGACGGTGACATCAGGAATGGCGAGGCGATTTGACGGTTCGCGACCAATTGAGACACGGCTGTCCGACAGGCGAAACACCTGTCCTTGCAGCGGGCCTGAAATGACGACGATTCGGGGGTCCATACCGGCTCCGGCCAAGTAGTGTAGTCCAGCTTATGACAAGTGCGGCATTCCGCAGAACATTAATCAATAAATTTACAGGCGCTTGAAATGCGGTACGCCAGGCGGCGATGGCGTGGTCCGGGCCCTCAGGGCATCTTTTTGATGAGGAGTTTCTCGCCCAACGGGACGGAAGTCAGCACACGGACGATGGTTTCCGAAGCGTATCCGTCGCCGTAGGGATTTTCCATGCCTTCCAGCGAGCGGCGGAATGGCTCGCTACCAGCAACGGCAACCTGGGCGAGGATGTCTGCAGTGTCGGGCGCGGCGTCGAGTATGTTGCGGGCACGTTCCCGTCCACGTTGGCGCATGCCGACGTTTACCGTCGGCAGCGCGAACGACGGAGTTTCCATGATTCCGCTGCTGGAGTTGCCGATCATCACGTCCGCCTGCCGCAACAGGCTCCAATAGGTCAGCGCTGGGAAATTGACGAACATGCGGGCCTCAGGACGCTGGGCTAGAAACTGCTCGGTGCGTTGGACCAGTTCCCGGCTTCCGGCGTCGGCGTTGGGATAACAGAATAGGATTTGACCAGGAACCTTCAGCAATGCCGCGAATAGCGCATCAGCTTCTTGTGTGGTGTCGCGCACAATTGTGACCGGATGGTAAGCAACGACCGCCGATGGCTTAATCAGGTCGAGCTGAAGTTGTTCCTCAAGTTGCTCGCGAGTTAGCAGCGTGTTGCGGCGCAGGTGATCGATGGAGGGCGCTCCAGCGCGGTGCACTCGCCACTCCTCCTCGCCCAGCGCGATGACACGGGCACGCGCCTGGTAGGTCGAAGTGAAATGCACATGACTCATCTTGGTGAGCGCGTGGCGTATGGCATCGTCGATGGCGCCCTCGCTGATCTCTCCACCCTCGATGTGGGCAATGGGAATCCGCAGCGCTAGCGCCACGGATGCCGGTGCCAGCATCTCGTAGCGGTCGGCGATGAGCAAAATCAGGTCAGGACGCATTTGTCCCAGACAATCGGCGAGGCTCAACGTGGCTACGCCAATCGTCTTCGCCATGCCGAGGTCGGTGTCGGAGCTGAGGAGACATTCGATGCGGGCGGCAATCTCTAGACCGTCCTTTTCGATCTCGCGAATGGTATGACCGAATTCGGGCGATAGATGCGGCCCCATCGCGATCAACTTCAAGTCCACCTCGGGATGCAACGAGAGGTCGTGGAGGGGCCAGTAGAGATGGCTGTAGTCAGCACGTGATGTCGTGACTACGGCGATTTTACGTTTCATCTAGGTGGCCGCCGTCAACGCTACCTGATCGCGAAGATAGGGGCTCGGTTGGTATTCCGGAACCAGGCGCATCACTGCAGCTAGAAGCCGGGCGAGATCCAGTTCACCAACGGCTGCATTCAATTCGGCCAGGCCAGCGGCCAGTTCCGTGTCCGAAAGGCGCGGACCGTTGACGCGATGAAGACCATGGGACAGTTGGGGCGACAGTGTCTCGCAGTCGGACACGAATTCCTCACGAAGCTTGTCGCCCGGACGCAGGCCAGTGTAGACGACCGGAATATCCCCCTGCGAAACCTGTTGGATGAGGTATCGTGCCAGATCTACGATTTTGATTGGCTCTCCCATTTCTGGGAGGCAGATAGCGCCATGATCAGGACACAATGAGGCTGCACTCAGAATGCATCTCAGGGCGTCTTCCATGGTCAGAAAGTACCTTTCCACTTTGGGATGAGTGACGGTCAGTGGACCGCCACGCTGGATCTGTTCGAGAAACAGGGGAACAACGCTGCCTTCCGAGCCCAGCACATTTCCCAGGCGGATGGAACACATGCGCGTCGCTTCGGCTCCGAGCATCAGCAGCGCAAGTTCAGCCAGCCGCTTCGAAGCGCCCATCATACTTCGCGGGTTTACCGCCTTGTCGGTGGAGATCATGACCAACCGGGCCGCGCGCAAGCAACGGGCCGTCCTCGCCAGGGTCAGAGTGCCGAACACATTGTTCTGCACTACCGCGAATGGGTTCCGCTCCATCAGGGGCACGTGCTTGAAAGCAGCGGCATGGTAGATGACCTCCGGTTGATACCTCTCGAAGATGTCTCGCAGGCTGCGCTCGTCAGCGACGGACGCCAGGATGGGGATATGGCTCTCAGACCCGGGTAGAGACGACAGCTGAGCATGGATACGAAACAGGTTCTGCTCCGAACTATCCAGCAGCACCAGACTTCCAGGGTTCAGCCCGTGGAGGGCGTGCGCCAGCGCCGAACCGATGGATCCGCCGGCGCCCGTAACCAGGATGCGCTTGCCAGCGTGAAGCATCGCGGCTTCCTCAGCTGTATGCCGCGTGCTTGGCCGGTGGAATAACCCATCCCATCGGTGACTGTTGATGTTGAGCGTCATAGACAGGCTGCTATTATTATAGATAGGGAGATGGAGGCTACTGCCGCCCTCCAGCCCGCTAACTCGTGAAGAGCGGGAGACCTACCGTGCCACGCTTTCAAGTTTTGCGGCCTCCTCTTGAATGCGCTGCCATGCGCGCTCCACGTGCTTCGTGGTAGTGTTGGTCTGGCCCACGCAGAAGCGGAGCACGAACTGATCGCCCAAGCGGGTATGCGTAAGGTAAAGGTCGCCGCTCTGGTTCAGGCGGTCCATCAAGCGCTGATTCTCTTGCTCGCTGCCGCGATAGCGGAAGCACACTAAGTTCAGGGGGACGGGAGCGGCCAACTCAAAGCGGTCATCCTTTTTCACCCACCCGGCAAATGACTGGGCGGTTGCGACGTGCTGGCGCACGTGAAACTGTAGCCCTTCCACCCCATAGTGACGTATGACGAACCACAGCTTCAGCGAACGGAACCGGCGTCCCAAGGGAATCTGCCAGTCACGATAGTCAAAGACCGCTCCCGACTCGGTGGCCTGGTTTTTGAGGTACTCCGGCAAAATACTTAAGGCATTGATCAGCGCCTTGCGATCGGCCACATAGAAACAGTCGCAGTCAAAGTTAGTGAACATCCATTTGTGCGGGTTGAAGCAGTAGCTATCCGCGTGCTCGATGCCCTGCTGATAGTGCCGGAACTCAGGACACAACGCCGCAGTACCGGACATGGCCGCGTCCACATGAAACCATAGGTTATGCTCGCGACAGATCGCAGCGATGGCAGGCAGCGGGTCCATGGCATTCGAGGAGGTCGTGCCTACGGTTCCGCACACGAAGAAAGGAACCAGTCCAGTTCCGAGATCTTGCTCTACCATAAGCTTGAGGGCCTCCGGCCTTAGGGAATAGTTCTCATCCACCTCCAACAGGCGTAAGTTATTCAGTCCGATTCCGGCTATCATCGCTGCTTTTTCCAGAGAGGAATGCGCCTGTGTGGAGGTATAAGCCACCAGCTTTCCGTTGGCGCCGCGCAAATTCGTAGTGTAGCTCGTGGTACGCTCGCGAGCGGCTAACATGGCGCAGAGGGTGGCACTCGAAGCCGTGTCCTGGATGACGCCCCCGCCGGTGTTCGAAGACAGGAACTTCTCTGGAAGCCCTAGCATGGTCACCAGCCAGTCGAGGACCTGGGTCTCCAGTTCCGTACAAGCCGGGCTGGTCGCCCACAGCATTCCTTGCACTCCCAGCGCCGAGGAGAGCAGGTCGCCCAAGATGGCTGGGCCCGACGCGTTGGCGGGGAAGTAGGCGAAGAAGTTCGGCGACTGCCAGTGGGTTACACCCCGCAGAATGATTCTGTCCAAGTCGCTGAGGAGGGATTCGAAAGCTTCCCCATGCGCCGGGGGATGGTCGGGAAGCGCCTGGCGTATTTCACCCGGACGAACTTGAGACAAAACTGGCAGAGATTCGATCCGCGCATAGTAGTCGGAAATCCAATCCACCACCTGTTTCCCGTGGTGCCGGAATTGTTCCGCGGACATATGAAAGCTTGGTTCGAGCGACATCGGGTCCCCCTAGTCAGGATATGCGAAGGATGACGGAACCTATCCGCCGAGCAGCGGAGAGCCAGACATCATAGCGCACCAGTTAGGCTGGGACCGTTTGCGTCAGTGGTCATCCCATCAGCTAAGTCATTGCCTGCTATCTGAAGTATAGACTGGCCGTCGCGAAGACCCATTAATTCCGCATTAAGTGCCTAATTATTTGATAGGCAATGCACTGGTCAGGCTGATAGACTTAGCGACTGGCGACTTAACTTGAAAGGTGATCCATGGATATTCAACAGATTGTGTCAGATCTAAAAAGTGAACGCGATCGGATTGATGCAGCTATTCGAGCCCTAGAGGGAACTGGCAGGTCCGGACGCGGTCCTGGCAGGCCGGTAGGTTCAGGTAGAAGGTCCTCGACAACGGGCAGGAAACGCCGCACCATGAGCCCGGCTGCCCGCAAGCGTATCTCTGAGATGATGAAGCTTCGCTGGGCTGAACGGAAGAAGAAGACCAGAGCAAAGGCCTGATCAGCACGTAAGTAGCTGTCTTGTTGGACACGTGCCACTCGTGCGCAATGCGGGTGGCATTGCTTTTGCTATCGACTTGCACCCGCCCCTGACTCCCTTGATCCCGATTACGTTCAAAGTGCAACTGCCTGGGGTCTGCCGTCCGTCACGGTACCAGCCAGGGCCATTTGGGTGGCCCATTTGCATTAATCACTAGTAATTCGATGGGCATTATGGCATTATACTTCCACTTTTCTGGGAATCTCGCGCAAGGAGCGCAGCATGAAAATCTCGCAAAAGGGACTCTACGCGCTGCAGGCCATGATGTTGCTGGCGCGGCGCTACAAGCAGGGCGCTGTCCGCATCCGCGACATTGCCTACGAAGAGGCCCTGCCGGAGAAGTTCCTGGAACTGATTCTGCTTGAGCTAAAAAATGCGCGCATGCTGGAGAGCGTGCGCGGAGCCAAGGGCGGCTACAAACTGCGCCGTCCTCCTTCTGAAATTTACCTGGCCGAGATCATCCGTCTGATTGACGGAGCCTTGGCGCCCTTTGCCGACGCCGCGCAACTGCGGGACCTGATCGCGAACGATGACGAGCATCGAGCTTTGTACCAGGTCTTTCTGGACGTGCGTGATGCGGCGGCAAAGATTCTGGAGAATACATCGCTGGCTGACTTAATTAAGGACTCCAAGCAGCGCGGCGCCAAGGCCCATCGCAAGCAAAAAGAAAGCTCGTCGAAAGTCTTGCCCATAGCAATCCATGGAAAGCGGGCGCAGGAATAGGCGATGAAAATCAAGGCGCTTATCGTCTTCAGTTTTGCTTTGTGCGGAATTTCTCAGGGATTTGGGCAGACGGTTCTACGGGTGGGTGCCTTCCCG
>Ga0306921_10007652_pt1 | contig 11368 bp, 5 predicted proteins | sample sta12Cox44000080_FD_203760 | JGI IMG/M metagenome (GOLD analysis project Ga0306921, IMG submission 203760) | Lab enrichment of tropical soil microbial communities from Luquillo Experimental Forest, Puerto Rico - statoxic.12C.oxic.44.000.080 (v2)... | ecosystem: Environmental > Terrestrial > Soil... | reverse complement strand
CGGGTCTTCTCTTTGCTATCGTCACAGTGCGACGCGCGCGTTCTCCCGCATCTGCGGATGCCGTGATCGCTTGCAGATAAATCGCGAGAATGCGCTCGGGTTTGGCCACCAGCTTCAGGGGCAGCTGCGCGATCGCGAATTGAAAGCCGAGCCCCTGGATGAGGCTCAGGAACATCGTGGCCGCGTCCTTTGAAGCTAAGAACCGGAATGCCGCGCCATCGGTTTTGGCGCCATCGATTACCGCCGACAGGCGAGCTAAATAAGCCTGGGGGATCCGACCAAAGCGCGCTATTTCATTCATCATCTGATGCTGGCATAGGTGCGATGTACGCGTGTGATGATGCCCCAGGCGTCTCACCATCGAAAACGGGCGGCCATGCAGGTGAGCAAAGGCGGGTGGCGATCGCCCGCGGGCTTAGGTCAGAGCCAACGCGGATCGTACTCCCAACGAGGCACGGCGCCACTCAATCGTCCTCTTCGCTATCGCTACGCTCGCCTTTGGCACATCGAATTTCTTCCTCTCTGTCGGGCTGCGGCACGGCGCGGTTCCGGAGCGCTTGCGGTGGCCCAGGCAGCTCTGTTCATGCCCCTCGCGACTGTCGTGGCCTATTTCACCGACCGTAGGCTAAGGATGCCGCTAGTCCGGCCACCACGATCCATCGGTCGCGCCGCAGCGCCGCTTCGAGCGCTGTGCCGCTCATGCCCGCGCCGGCGGGGCCCGCCAGTCAGCCCGACCCGCGGTGCTATTCCCTGCCCGGCGGGTCTAGCTCACGCGCCAGGTAAACCTGGACACAGCACCGGACTTGGTCTCGAATTGGCGAGGCATATCCGGGTCAGACCAGCGCGTCCCGCCGCTCGGGGCCAGCTGAGCGGCCTGATTGTCAAACTGCAGCGCGGTCGTAAACCCGGTGTTTTGCATTGTGGTAGGCCGGCCCGCCTGATTCGTCAGCCCTTGCGATTTCATCTGGCCAAAGCCCGCGACGGTGGCGGTCAGGGTGCCGCTTTGCTCTTGAGAGTCGATCTTCGCGGCCTGGGTGGGCAGCCATTTTGTAACAAGCCCACCTAAAATCTCCATAGGGCCTCCCTTCGTGCCCTGGAAGATGGCCTCCAGCTCGCGCCTTTGATCAGCACTGGCACCATCGTCGATGTACAGCCGAGCCGTGCCATTGCCGTCATAGAGTGTTGGCCCCGGAAAATCCAACGCAATGGCGAGCGTGCACCCGCTCAGGTCCACGCCATCGGCATTGCCTTGTTGGACCCGAAGCAGCCAGGCACTGGCGCACCACCCCTGGTCCATCACCATCAATTCCTGCACGCCGTACCAGCAGGGACACAGCATGTTGCAGCTACAAGTTTCAGTAAATTCTGCTGTCAGGTTCCAAGCCATGATGTTTCCTCCCTATCGTGTGCCTCGGTGGTAGGAGACCGCCACCCCACCGTTATCGTCTGAGTGTAACTTGCCTCGGGACCCTGTCAATCCGCGTGCCTATGAGCTTTGCCACTTGGTACCACGATCCCGAGAAGGATGAGCCCATCGACGTCAGTGTGCTCGCACCTCCGCGGGCGGCGGGAACGGGCTAAAGTTGAGCGGGGCATCCTCTTCGATGCGCTCGCGACTCGGTAGCTGCGCAGCATCCCAACCGCCGCCCAGGGCCTGGATCAGCGCGGCGCTGGCGACGAGTCGGCTCTGGCGGATATTGACCGCCGTCTCGGCGTTGGCCAGCGCCGTCTGATCGGCGACGATGACACTGGTAAATGCGACGGTGCCGGCCAGATACTGGTTGTTGATGATCCGCGCGGCCTCGAATGCCGCTACCACAGCCTTGTCCTGAACCTCGGCCTCCTGGGCGAGGATGCGCAGAGCGGCGAGCTGGTCCTCGACCTGCTGGAACGCGGTCAGAACGGTCTGCCGGTAACTCGCGACGTCTTGGTCAAAGACGGCGCGGGCTTGCTCGACTTGGGCGCTGCGCGCGCCGGCGTCGAAGATGGTCTGCACGAGGTTCGAACCGAACGCCCAGAAGCGGCTCGTAGTGGCCAACAGACGGTTCAGCGTCAACGCGGAAGTCCCGTAATCCCCCGTAAGAGTGATATTGGGATAAAACGCCGCCACGAAAACGCCGATCTGGGCATTGGCCGCCGCCATCAGCCGCTCTGAGGCGGCGATGTCCGGGCGGCGCTCCAAAAGCGCAGACGGCATCTCTACCGGTATCACCGGCACCGCGATCACCGCTTCCGTTGGCGGGATCGAAAATTCGGCGGGTGGCTTGCCGATCAGTACGGCGATCGCGTGCTCGAGCTGGGCGCGGGTCACGCCGACCGCGATTGCCTGCGCTTGGGTGCTTTCGAGTTGCGCCTCGGCCTGGGAGACGGCCGACTGGTCCGCTGTGCCGCTCTGATACTGGTTGCGGGTGATGCGCAGCGATTCTGCATAATACGAGGCCGCGGAGTCGAGCAGGCGCTTCAGCTCGTCTGACATCCTCAGTTGCAGATAGTCGCTGGCCAACGTGCCCTGAGCCGACAGGCGCGCGCTGGCGAGATCGCCGGCGCTCGCCTGGGCGCTCGCCACATCGCCCTCGACGGTACGGCGGATCTTACCCCAGAGATCCGGCGCCCAGCTCGCCGACGTAGAGGTGCTGAACGAGCTGCTGGTGAACCCGGATCGGCCAGCCCCCGTGCTGCTACTGGAGCCACCGCCGGTTCGCTGGCGCTGCGCGCTCGCATTCAGATCAACGGTCGGAAAGAAGGCGGCGCGCGCCTGGACGACGATGAATTCCGCCTGCTGGAACGCCGCCTCGGCGGCTTTGAGGTTCTGATTGGAGATATCGATTTGTTTTTCCAGCTCGTCGAGCAGCGGATCCTTGTAGACCGACCACCAAGCGCCGCGGTCGATCGCGTCGAGGGGTTCGCCGACCTTCCAACCCGCCTCCTTGTACTGCGCCGGCACCGGAGCAGTGGGCCGTTGATAGTCTGGCCCGACTGTGCAAGCCGAGACGACAATGACCGTGGCTACGACGCCCCTAACGGGTGCCCGTCTCATCCCCCTCGCGGGCCTTATTCGCCGGGTTCGGGAAGGCGGCCGGGATGCAGCGACGGATGACGGATCCGCCAGCGCCGTTGCCCCCACAGGCGGAACCGATCGAGATAGAGATAAATCACCGGTGTCGTGTAGAGCGTCAGCAGCTGACTGACGATCAGCCCGCCGACAATCGAAATGCCGAGCGGGCGGCGCAATTCGGCGCCCTCGCCGAACCCAATCCAGAGCGGCAATGCCCCGAACATCGCCGCCATCGTCGTCATCATGATCGGACGAAATCGCTTGAGGCAGGCCTGATAGATCGCCTCGCCCGAGCTCAATCCCTCGCTGCGCTCGGCATCGAGTGCGAAATCGATCATCATGATCGCGTTTTTCTTGACGATTCCGATTAAGAGTATAACGCCGATCAATGCCATGATGCTGAGCTCGGTGCCGGTTGCGATCAGCGCCAGCACCGCGCCGACCCCTGCAGACGGCAGGGTCGACAAGATGGTGATCGGATGGACATAGCTCTCGTACAGCACGCCGAGCACGATATAGACGGCGAGCAACGCGGCGGCCACGAGCACCGGCTCGTTGGCGAGTGATTTCTGGAAGACCGCGGCCGTGCCCTGGAAGCTGCCGCGGATCGAGGCCGGCACACCGAGCTGGCGCATCTGATCCTCGATCGCCGCCGTCGCCTGGCTGAGCGAGACGCCGGGAGCCAGATTGAACGAGATGGTCGAGGCGACAAAGAGATTTTGATGGTTGACCGCGAGTGGGGTGTTGCCCGGCCCGAAATGGGCAAAGGCTGAAAGCGGCACCATCGTCTCGTGAAAGGTGCTGACCGCAGCGCCGGTCGAAGTGGCGCTGCGCCCGGTATTAGCAAGCGCGTTATTGGCGGCGTTACGGGCCGCGTTTCCGGCGATCTGGCCGGTCGTCGTGGCCGCGCTGCTGCTGTTCTTGGCTGGTACCTTGGCGAGCACTGTGCCGGCCAGCGGTTGGGTCGACTGAGTACCGCTAACCGAGCCGCCGCTGGTGCTGACATAGATCTGGTCCAGGGTTTCCGGGTCTTGCCAAAACTCCGGTGCCACCTCCATCACGACGTGATACTGGTTTTGCGCAGCGTAGATCGTGGACACCTGACGTTGACCAAAGGCGTCATAGAGGGTGTTGTCGATCTGGCTGACAGTGAGCCCGAGGCGCGCCGCAGTGGGGCGGTCGATGACCAGATCAGTCTCGAGCCCCTTTTGCTGCTGGTCGAGATTGACATCGGTCAGCAGCGGAAGTTTCTGCAGAGCGGCTTCGACCTTAGGGCCCCACTCGTAGATGTCGTCGGAGTTGTCAGCCAGCAGTGTGTACTGGTATTGGGCGTTGTTCACGCGGCCGCCGGCGCGGATGTCCTGCGCCCCCTGCAAAAAGAGCCGAGCGCCCGCGACCTCGTTGAGCTTCGGGCGAAGTCGCCCCATGACCTGCTGCATCGACACGTGCCGCTCGGACATCGGCTTCAACACAACGAAGATGAAACCACCGTTAGTTTGCCCACCGCCGGTAAAGCCGTTGACGTTCTCGACCGCCGGATCCTGCCGCAGGATATCGACGAACTGGGTCAGCTTTTGCTGCATTAGCTGGAAGGAGATGCTCTGATCGGCCTGGATACTGCCGAACATCAGTCCGATGTCTTGATTCGGGAAGAGCCCCTTCGGGACCATCATGAAGAGATAGATCCCAAAGCACAGCGTCGCCAAGAGGCTCAGCATGACAAGGGCCGGCCATTGCAACGCCCGGCGCAAGGTGCGTTCGTACAGGTTCAGAATCGCGTCGAAGGTGCGCTCGCTGGCCCGGTAAAGCTTTCCGCCCGCTTTATCGCGTGGGTTACGAAGCAGATAGGCGCACATCATCGGTGTCGTGGTCAGCGATACCCCCAGGGAGATCATGATCGCCACCGACAAGGTCATCGCGAATTCACGGAACAGCCGCCCGACGATGCCGCCCATCAGCAGGATCGGGACAAAAACGGCGATCAGCGAAAGGCTCATCGACAGCACGGTGAAAGCGACCTCGCCCGCGCCCTGCAGCGCCGCCTCCATCCGCGTCATACCGGCTTCGATGTGTCGGGTAACGTTCTCGAGCACGACGATCGCATCGTCGACGACGAAACCCGTGGAGATCGTCAGCGCCATCAGTGAAAGGTTGTCGAGGCTATAGCCCAACAAATACATCACCCCGAACGTGCCGATCAGCGAGACCGGAACCGCCACGCTCGGGATCAGGGTCGCGCGCAGGTTACGTAGGAATGCGAAGACGACAAGGATGACGAGGCCGATCGCGATAATGAGTGTGCGCTCGACGTCGTGCAGCGAAGCGCGGATCGTCGTCGTCCGGTCCAGTGTCAGATCGACGTTGATAGCATTGGGGATGGACGCCTTGAGCTGCGGCAGGATCGCCTTGACGCGATCGACCGTGTCGATGATGTTGGCGCCCGGCTGTTTGTAGAGAAAAACCAGAACCGCTGGCTTGCCGTTGGCGAGCCCCTGGTTGCGTAGATTTTCGACCGAATCACGCACCTCCCCGACATCGGTCAGCCGTACCGGGGCGCCATTGCGGTAAGCTAGAACCAGCGGACGGTAATCCGCGGCGTGGTTCGCCTGGTCGTTCGTATAGATCTGGAACCGATAGTCGCCGTCTTCGACCGCACCCTTGGGGCTGTGGGCATTGGCGGAGGCGAGCGCGGCGCGGACATCTTCGAGCCCGATCCCATATTTGAACAGCGCGAGCGGGTTGAGCTCTACGCGCACCGCCGGCAACGAGCTTCCGCTGATCCCTACCTGCCCGATGCCGTCGATCTGTGACAGCGCCTGCTGCACGACCGTTGACGCGGCATCGTAAATCTGCCCTCGCGTCAGCGTCGCCGAGGTCATCGCCAGGATCGCGATCGGCGAGTCGGCCGGATTGACTTTGCGGTAGGTCGGGTTCTGGCGGAGGCTAGTCGGGAGGTCGGCACGCGCGGCATTGATCGCCGCCTGAACATCGCGCGCGGCACCGTCGATATTCCGGTTCAGCCCGAATTGCAGGATAATGCGGGTCGTGCCGACTGTGCTTTGCGAAGTCATCTCGGTGACGTCGGCGATGATCCCCAGATGCCGCTCGAGTGGTGTCGCCACAGAAGTCGCCATCGTGTCGGGACTCGCCCCGGGCATCGTCGCGAACACCGAGATGGTTGGGAAATCGACCTGCGGCAGCGGCGACACCGGCAGCTTCAGATAGGCGAAAAACCCGGCAAGAGCGACGCCGAGGGTCAGCAGCGTGGTCGCGACCGGCCGCTCGATAAACAACGCCGAAAGGTTCACCGGCTGGCGCCATCCGGCTCGGCCTCGCCGCCACGGAAGTTGCGGCGTATCAGGTCACCGAGGCGGCTGAAGCCGAGATAGATCACCGGTGTCGTGAACAATGTCAGGAGCTGGCTGACGATCAGGCCGCCGACGATGGTGACCCCCAGGGGATGGCGTAATTCTGAGCCGGTTCCGCTTCCGAGCATCAGCGGCAGCGCGGCAAAGAGCGCCGCCATCGTCGTCATCAGAATCGGTCGGAAGCGCAGTAGGCAGGCCCGGAAAATCGCATCGCGCGGGGGTTTACCCTCATTTCGCTCGGCGTCGAGGGCGAAGTCGACCATCATGATCGCATTCTTTTTGACGATGCCGATCAACAGAATGATACCAATAATCGCAATGACGCTGAGATCGCTGCCGTCGATCATCAGCGCCAGCAGCGCTCCGAGGCCCGCCGAAGGCAACGTCGAGAGAATCGTGATCGGGTGGATAAAGCTCTCGTAGAGCACCCCCAACACGATGTACATCGTAATGATCGCCGCAATGATCAGCACGAGTTCGTTGCCGAGCGCGGCCTGGAATGCCATCGCCGCGCCCTGAAAAACCGTGATCATGCTGGCGGGCATTCCGATTTCCTGCTCGGCTTGTTTGATCGCGGCGACTGCCTCGCCCAGCGATGCACCTTGTGCCAGGTTGAACGACACGGTTGCCGACGGGAATTGGCCGAGATGGTCGATCAGCAGCGGCGCCGTCTGCTCTTGGATTTGGGCGATCGCCGACAGCGGAACCTGCCCGCCCGTCACGGTCGATGACGGGAGGTAGATCGATTCCAACGAGCCCAGCGATTGCTGGAATTCGGGATCTGCTTCGAGAATGACCCGGTACTGATTGGACTGCGTGAAGATTGTCGAGACAATGCGCTGGCCAAAAGAATCATAGAGTGCGTTGTCGACGGTGGCCGGGGTAATACCAAAGCGTGCAGCCGTGGCGCGGTCGATCAGCACATAAGCGGAAAGCCCGTTTTCCGCGAAATTGCTGGAGACGTCCTCGAGCTGTGGGATCTGTTGAAGGCGCTCGAGCAATTTCGGGACCCAGACCGCGAATTCGTTCGGGTTGGCGTCTTCGAGCACGAAATTGTATTGCGAGCGGCTGACCGTCGCGTCGATGGTCAGATCCTGGACCGGCTGCATATAGAGCGCGACTCCGGTGACATCTTGCGTCTCCCGTTCGAGGCGCCGGATCACGTCGCTGACCGAGGTTCGGCGTTGGTCGCGAGGCTTGAGATTGATCAAAAACCGGCCGATGTTGAGGGCCGGGTTGGTACCGTCGACGCCGATAAAGGAGGATAGGCTGATGACATCAGGGTCCTTGAGGATGACGGAAGCCAGCGCCTGCTGGCGCTGCGCCATGGCGTCAAAGGAGACCGAAGGCGAGGCTTCGGAAATACCCTGAATGAGCCCGGTGTCCTGGACCGAGAAAAAGCCCTTTGGGATCACGATATAGAGAAACACGGTCAGGATGAGGGTGGCGACCGCAACCAGTAAGGTCAGCGACTGGTGGTCGAGCACCCAATTCAAGAGCTCTCCGTATCGGGCGATCAACGCGTCGAACCATTGTTGGTTCTTGCGCGACACCAGCGACATCTCCGACTGGCGCCGGTAGCGCAGGATCTTCGCACACATCATTGGCACCAAGGTCAACGCGACGACCGCCGAGATGATGATGGTGACCGAAAGGGTGATGGCGAACTCGCGAAAGAGGCGACCGACCACGTCGGGCATAAAGAGCAGCGGTATCAAGACCGCGATCAGCGATATCGTCAGCGAGATGATCGTAAAGCCGATCTGCTCGGAGCCCTTCAACGCCGCCTGTAATGGCGAGTCGCCGGCCTCGATGTAGCGCGAAACGTTCTCGATCATCACGATCGCGTCGTCGACGACAAAGCCGGTAGCGATTGTCAGGGCCATCAATGATAGGTTGTTGAGGCTGAACCCGGCGAGATACATGACTGCCAGCGTGCCGACGAGCGAGAGCGGCACCGATAGACTGGGGATCAGGGTCGCCGAGGGGCTGCGCAGAAACAGAAAAATCACCAGGACGACGAGAATGACAGCCAGGCCGAGCTCGAATTCGACATCGGCCACCGAAGCGCGGATCGTTGTGGTGCGGTCGGTCAAGATATTGACATCGATCGCCGAGGGTAGCGCCGCTCTGAGCTGCGGCAGCAGTCTCTGAATGCCGTCGACGACCTCGATCACGTTGGCGCCGGGCTGGCGCTGGATATTGAGGATGACCGCTTCTTGCGCGTTCACCCAGGCGGCGAGCTTCGTGTTCTGTGCACCTTCCTTGGCCTCCGCAACGTCCGACAGCTTCACCGGCGCGCCGTTTCGGTAGGCGACGACCAGATCATTGTAATCGGAGGCCTTCCGGATCTGATCGTTGGCGTTGATCGTATACGCCCTGCTCGGCCCGTCGAAATTGCCTTTTGGCGTATTGACATTGGCGGTGGCGAGGGTCGTGCGCAGATCATCGATATTGAGCCCGTAGGCGGCGAGCTGACGGTTATTCGCCTGGATACGCACTGCCGGGCGACGACCGCCGCTGATGCTGACCAGACCGACCCCTGGCAATTGCGAAATCTTTTGCGCGAGGCGGGTGTCGGCGAGGTCCTCCACCTGGGTTAGCGGCATTGTCTTTGAGGTCAATGCCAAAGTCAGGATTGGCGCGTCGGCCGGGTTGACCTTGGCATAAATCGGCGGTGCCGGCAGATCCGCCGGCAGCAGATTGCCGGCCGCATTGATTGCCGCCTGAACCTGCTGCTCGGCGGCATCGAGACTGAGATCGAGACTGAACTGCAGGGTGATGACGGAGGCTCCGGCCGAGCTCGTCGAGGACATCTGGTTGAGGCCAGGCATCTGGCCGAGCTGCACTTCGAGCGGCGCAGTGACGGATGAGGTCATTACGTCAGGACTGGCGCCCGGGTAGAAGGTCTGGACCTGGATCGTCGGGTAATCGACCTCGGGCAATGCTGAGAGCGGCAGAAAGCGATAGGCGCAGACGCCTACCAGCATGATCGCCGCCATCAGCAGCGTCGTCGCGACCGGCCGTAGGATGAACAGACGAGAGGGACTCACCGTGCGGCGGCCTCGCGCATCGCGGTGCCAGAACCCTCACCCGCCTTGCCGCGCTCAACGCGTACCAGAGCAAAATCGTTCATCGGGTGGTCTGCCGACGTTCGCGGCCTTGTCCTTGCCGTTGATCTTGCGGCTGGGTTGGACCTTGCCTGCCGGGCCCGACCGCCGGCTGACCGCCTTGCTGCTGTGTGCTTTGCTCGGCAGCTGATCGGGGCTGGACTGCGTCCGGCGGACCTCCGGCAGTGGTGTTCGCATGATCCGCCAGCGCCACCGTGACCTTGGCGCCGTCGCGCAGCCGGTCAGCTCCGTCGATGACGACGCTTTCACCCGGTTGGAGCCCGGACGCTATTGCGATGCGTTGGCCGTCGGTCGGCCCGACCTTCACTATCTGAACCGCGACGGTGTGGTCCGGCTTGACCACGTAGACAAAGGTGCCAGGCGCGCCCCGCTGTACAGCCGAGCTCGGCACGATCTCGGTATCCTGCCTCGTGTCGACGAGGAGCTTCACATTGACGAATTGATTGGGAAACAGGGTTTCCTGCTCGTTGTCGAATATGGCTCGCAGCTTGACGGTGCCAGTGGTCGTATCGATCTGGTTGTCGACCGTATCCAGCCTTCCTTTGCCGAGTTCGGTCGTACCGGTGCGATCATAGGCAGTGACTGGCAATGTCGCCCCTGCGCGCACCCGCTTCATCACCTCGGGGAGATTGTCCTCGGGCAAGGTGAACATGACCGATATGGGCTGCAGCTGAGTGACGACGACGATGCCGTTCGGGTCACTCGTCTGAACGTAGTTGCCCGCGTCGACCTGACGCAGCCCAACCCGCCCGGTCACCGGCGAGATAATGCGGCAATAAGTCAGGTTCAGCTTCTGCACGTCGATTTGCGCTTGGTCGCCTTTGACCGTCGCCTGATCCTGACCGACAAGGGCTTCCTGGGTGTCGCGAGTCTGCTTGGCGATCGAGTTTTGCGAAACCAATGTGTTGTAGCGAACAAGATCGAGTTGGGCGTTTTTCAGTAGCGCCTGATCCTTGGCCAGCTGCGCCTCGGCCTGCGCGAGTGCCACCTGGTAGGGGCGCGGGTCGATCTGGGCGAGAAAATCGCCCGCCTTGACCATCTGACCTTCCCTGAAAGCAACCTGCATCAGATATCCGCTGATCTGGGTCTTGACCGTCACTATCGCGAGCGGGATAACCGTGCCGAGCTGGCTCAACGTAACCGGCATGTCGCCTTTCTCGACCGGAGCCACCCCGACCGGCACCGGACCGCCGAACTGGTTACGCCCAGCATTTTTCTGCTGGGTGTCGGGCCGAGGAAAATACCAGACGGCGGCACCCACAATCGCCGCCACCAGCAACAGCCAAAGAAGCGTGCGAAACCGCGAGCGGCGAGGCGACTTCGATACGACTCCCCCCGGCTGGACGGGGCGAGGGGGATCGTCGTCCACTCTCACCCGTCCCGGGGCCACGCGAATATCGGTGCGTTGATCGTCCATGATCGTCTAGGACCTGCTGCGAGCCGAAACGCCGCAGCCTCTGCTCCCATTCAAACCGAAGTTCAAAGCCGCAAGTTTAGCAATCTTTCGCTTGCGCGTCTCGCGCGGCTCGGGAGGTCGTCACTCTACGCTACCGGGAGCCGTCGGCGGGTAGCGGGTTATACGCGACGGCGAGCCGAGACATCCCGGCCCAGCAAATCCCTTCCGTGAAGGCGTTGCATCGGCTCAAATGGCCGTCATTGCAACGAAGGCTCGAGGTGGGGCGATGACAACGAACCTTCTTAGCGGCGGACAGCTGGTGGTCGCTGCGCTGCGCGCCCATCGTGTCGACATGGCCTTCAGCGTCGCCGGCGAGAGCTATCTCGAAGTGCTCGACGCGCTGTTCGACGCGCCTGAA
>Ga0306921_10007651_pt1 | contig 11369 bp, 6 predicted proteins | sample sta12Cox44000080_FD_203760 | JGI IMG/M metagenome (GOLD analysis project Ga0306921, IMG submission 203760) | Lab enrichment of tropical soil microbial communities from Luquillo Experimental Forest, Puerto Rico - statoxic.12C.oxic.44.000.080 (v2)... | ecosystem: Environmental > Terrestrial > Soil... | reverse complement strand
CGTCGATAATCGGACTCGATTCTTGCGCGGGCAAACTCCACCAACTTCCCGTACTCCACTCCGGAAGGACAAGCTGTTTCGCAGGCGCGGCAATCCAGGCACTTATCGATGTGTTCGACGAATGTCGCATTCACCGGCGCTTCGCCGTTTTCCACCCGGATCATCTGGAATATCCGCCCGCGCGGCGAATCCGCTTCCAGATGCCACAATCGATAGGTCGGGCAATGATTCAGGCACAGCCCGCAGTGCACGCACCGCGCGTAATCTTCATAGCTTGGCTGCAGCCCGGGGATTGCTGGCCCTGCGCTCACAAACTCACATTCCTCCCACGAACCGTCCGCGAGCGAAAACGCCGCTCGGATCAAATGCTTTCTTCACTCTGCTCTCCATCTCCGGGTCCGAGGGCACATGGGCCCAAACGTTCAACGCCGCCTTCCATTCCGCCGGACAGAACACCAGCGATCCGCGGAGCTCTAATTTGCTGCGCAGCGAAGCGACGCTCGTCCAGAAGTATTCCATCTGCCTGCGTGCAGATTCCTCGCCCTCCCGCGGCAGCAGCGCCACGTAAACGACGGCACCAGCGCGCACCAGCACGGCTGGCGTCATCCACGACGAGCCCGCAAAGCTTCCGAGCGCCCGCAACAAATCAGCCATGTCTGACGGCAGCGCCGTGAAGCGCATCACCACCGCCTGCGGCGCCGCGTCGCGCATGGTCACCGGCGCCTCCCGCACGATCTCGAGAAGGATGGCAAACTGCGGGTCATTCACCACGACCGCATTCTGCGCCACCGCTTCCCGCGCCAGCCGCGTCAACTCCCGCGCGTACCGCTCGCACACTTCTTCCGTTCCCTCGAACCCGACGCACACCGTCCATTCCATCTTCGCCGTCCGCAGCGAGGCGAACGGCGCCTCCTTGCGGAACAGGATCGCCGCGCATTCGGGCGAAACCACCTCCAGCACAATCGGCGTCAGCGCCGAAGCCGCGATGGCCTTCCCGAATCCCAACGCCCGGGTCTCATCCGGGAACGATGCCAACAATCCCCGCCGCGACGGCGGCACCGGATAGGTGCGAAAATTCAGCCGCGTAATCACCGCCAACGTTCCGAGGGATCCGCTCAATAGCTTATGAAAATCGTAGCCCGTCACGTTTTTCACCACGCGGCCGCCGCTCTTCGCCAGTGCTCCGGTCCCGTCCACGAACTCTGCGCCAATCAGAAAGTCCCGCGGTGTTCCATAGAACTGCCGCAGCGGCGAATCGAGTCCCGTCGCGATGGCTCCTCCGACCGTGGCCTTTTCAAATTGCGGTACGGCCAGCGGCAAAAACTGATTCTTCTCGCCTAGCGTGCGAGCCAGTTCGCGCAGTGGCATCCCGGCATTCACACTCACGGTTAAGTCTCCGGGATCGTAGTTGGCTATTCCCGTCACCCGCGTCATGTCCAGCGCCACGTCGTAAGCTGTTGGCGGCATTCCCACGCCCATCGCCGATCGCGCGCCCGAAGGAATCACACCCAGTTTTTCATCCGCGGCGATCCGGACAACGCTGGCCGTCTCGTCGGCGCTCGCCGGCCGAACCAGGATCTTCGGCGTGACTCCGTCAATGGCGTACTCCTCGAGGACGGACGTTTGTGTCCGCACGAAGGCCTCGCCCACCGCATTCTCGAGCTTCACCGCAGCCGCCGATGCGGCGAGCGCGCTCACGCCGGCACTCCAAAGTGCATCGGACCTGTCCTCACCCGCGTCTCCCCGCAGCCTTTGCCCATCGGGAAGATTTTCCCCGGATTCAGGAGCCCGGTCGGGTTGAACTGCGAGTGCACCCGCCGCATCAGCGCAAAATCCGCCTCCGAAAACATCAAGGTCATGAGCTCGGCCTTTTCCATGCCCACGCCGTGCTCGCCCGTCAGCGCCCCGCCAATCGAGACGCAGTAGCGAACGATCTCTTCGGAAGCCTTCACCGCGCGCTCAAACTGCGCTTTGTCACGCGGATCAAACAACACCAGCGGATGCAGGTTCCCATCGCCGGCGTGAAAAATGTTCCCCACCTGGAGCCCGCAGCCCCGCCCGATCTCGAGCACCCGGCGCAGGGCTTGCGGCAACTTCGACCGCGGGATCACCGCATCCAGCACGTAGTTGCTCGGTGCCAACCGCCCCAGGGCGCCAAACGCGGTCTTGCGCCCCTTCCACAGGAGCTCGCGCTCCTTGTCGTCCCTGGCTGTTCGCACCTCGCGGGCATGATGGGCCTGGCACACCTGTTCAATCTCTACCGCCTGCCCCGCCACTGCCTCCGCGACTCCTTCAATCTCGATCAACAGAACCGAGCCAGAATCGCGGGGAAATCCTGCATGCACATAATCTTCAATGGCGCACAGCGTCCAGCCGTCCACCATCTCGCACGCCGCCGGAGTGATGGCCCGCGCGGTCAGCTCCCGCACCGTTTCGGTTGCGTCATCCACCGTCTCATACACCGCTAGCAAGGTCTTGATGGCTTCCGGCTTCTTCGATAGCTTGGCGGTGATCTCGGTGATGAGCGCTAGCGTGCCCTCGCTCCCCACCAACAATCCGCACAAGTCGTATGCAAGCGGATCCGAGAGCTTGCCGCCGATTCGCTTTAACTCTCCATCCGGCAGCACCAGCTCTAGTCCCGTGATGTGGCTGCTGGTCACGCCGTAGGCCAGCGTGTGCGGCCCGCCGGAGTTTTCGCTGACGTTCCCGCCAATGGTGCAGGACTTCTGGCTGGAGGGATCCGGAGCAAAATAAAACCCCGCGTGCTCGACGGCCCGCGTCAAATCGAAGTTCACCACCCCCGGCTGCACCACGGCCCGGCGGTTCTCAAAATCGATCTCCAGGATGCGGTTCATCCTCCCGAAGGCGACCATAATCCCGCCGCCGCGTGCCAGCGCACCTCCGGAAAGCCCGGTTCCCGCGCCTCGTCCCACGATCGCGAAATCGTGTTTCACCGCGAGCTTTACGATTGCGACCACGTCCGCACTGCTCGAGGGAAACACGACCGCCTCCGGCCGCGCCTTCTCGACCGAACCGTCGTACTCGTACAACACCAGGTCTTCGGCCCGCGAAAGCACGTTCCGCGCGCCGAGGAGCCTCTCTAACTCTCGAATGATGGCCCGATGCAAGGCTGCCTCTCTAGGGACGAATGGCTTTTGCCGGTCTTGCCGTTTCCCGCTCTCGCGTTCCCTGCGCCTCTCGGTGGAAGTCTTTTCTCTCAACAGCCACTATAGTGATTCCCGAGCATGCCGCGCAACGTCCCCGCAAATCTCCGCCCCGCCTATGTTAATTTAATTCCTCGACCTATCTGGGTTTTTGCGGGCTCGTTCGCGAGCCGCGAAGCAAGAGTGAGCCCATGCCGAGAGCCAAGGTTTTTGTCACCCATCCCCTGTACCCCGACGCGCAAGCCCTGTTGCAGGCTGCCTGCGACTGCGAGTTCTGGGCCAAAGAGGAGCGCCCGCCGAAGGACGAGTTCTTCGGTCGACTTAAGGACAAAGAAGGACTGGTCTGTCTGCTTACCGAGCGCGTCGGCGACGATACGCTGCGGGCCGCTCCGAAACTCCGGATCGTAGCCAACGTTGCCGTCGGCTATGACAACGTGGACGTCCCCGCCTGCACCCGCCGCGGGGTAGTGGTCACCAACACCCCCGGCATTCTCGACGAAACCACGGCCGACTTCGCATGGACTCTGATGCTGGCCGTAGCGCGGCGCGTCGTAGAAGCCGACCAGTATGTGCGGGCAGGGAACTGGAAAGGCTGGAGCTTCGATCAATACTGCGGCACCGACGTTTGGGGCAAAACGCTCGGCATCGTCGGTTTCGGCCGTATCGGCCAGGCAGTCGCGCGGCGCGCTCTCGGCTTTTCGATGAAGGTAATCTACAACAGCCGCAAGCGGGCCGCTCCAGAGATTGAAAAGCGGCTCAACGCCGAATACCGGGACATGAACGCGCTCCTCGCGGAGTCCGATTTCATCTCACTGCACGTTCCGCTCAACGGCGACACCCGGCAGCTCATCGACACACCCAAGTTCTATCGCATGAAGCCGACCGCCTTTCTCATCAACACCTCGCGCGGCCCGGTCGTGGACGAAGCCGCGCTCGTCCACGCTCTTGAAGCCAAGAAAATAGCGGGAGCCGGCCTCGACGTGTTCGAGCAGGAGCCCTTCGTGCATCCCGGGTTGAAGCGCCCGAACGTCGTCCTCGCTCCTCATCTCGGTTCGGCCTCCCTCGAAACGCGCGGAAAAATGGCTCTCACCGCCGCAGAAAATATCGCCGCTTTCTTCCGGGGCCAGCGGCCTCCGAATGCCCTGAATCCCGAACTTCTCAAGTTCTGACTGCCCATCCCCAGGGAAAAGGCAGCCGCGGCTCCGCTGCTGCGCGCAGTAAGAACGCGGAAAGGGCAACATCTCACTCGTAGCGCAATGCCACCATGGGCTCCACCCGCATAGCCCGCCGCGCCGGCACGATCGCCGCCACCAGACACACCACGGCCAGCAGCAGAATCGCCCACGCGATCGAAACCGGATCGCCCGTCCCCACCTGAAACAGCATCGCCCGCAAGGTCTTGCCCCCGGCAATACCGAGCGGCACTCCAACCGCCACGCCAATGAGCAGCGCCAAGCACGCCTCGCGCCCGACCATCCACAGCACCGCCGCGCGTGGTATTCCGAGTGCCATCCGCAAACCAATCTCTTTCGTCCGCATGGCCACGTTATAAGCCATAGTTCCGTAAAGCCCGATCGACACCAGCAAGAGCACCAGCCCTCCAAACAACGCCGACAAGCGCGCCACCAGCACCTGCGAGCCGAGCGTCTCCCCCACCAGCTGATTCGCCGTCTCCGGGTCATCCATCATCATTTCGGCATTCATACCCAGCACCGTCTGCCGTACCGCGTTCACCAGCGCCTGCGGATTCTCGCTGCGGATCTCAAAATTAATCGCTCCGGTTTCGTCGAACCCGCCCGCGCTCAGCGGCGCATACATCCTTTTCCGCGCCGGATTGCGCACGTTGTGATCCCGTATGTCTTGGGCCACTCCCACGATCTGGTAGGGTTGCGCATTGGGGTGATCGCTGTCCTGAATTTTCACCGCATGGCCGAGCGGGTTCCTCTCCCCGAAGTAGGACTTGACGAACGTCTGATTCACGACCATCACCCGCGCGTGCTTGGCAAAATCGTCCCGCGTGATCTCCCGCCCCAGCACCATGGGCACGCCGATGGTGCTGAAATAGTCCGGACCGATCTCATCGTCTGCAGTCTCGTTCTGATCATCCGCGAGGCGCACTCCGTCGAGCAGGATGACGTCCGACGACTCGCTCCCGCTGTACAGCCCGTTGGTCGAAGCCGTCGCGGCTTTCACTCCTGGCAGAGCCGCGAACCGGTCCAGCAACTCCTCTGTCGCGACGTTTATGGTGTCGTCCTTGTATCCGTTGGCGCCCAGATCCACCCGCACCAGCAGCAGTTTGTCCCGGCTGTATCCGAGATCGGCCGTCTCCAGGTTTCGCAGGCTCCGCACCAGCAGGCTCGCTCCCATGAGCACAAACACTCCCACTGCGATCTGGGCCCCCAGCAGCAGCCGCCCCGTCTGCGCCTTCATCCGCGGCCCGGCGCCCCGGGTACCTTCGCCGAGCGCCGTTCCGAGCTTGACCTTCGCGAATCGCAGCGCAGGACCGAATCCGAACAGCATCGCCGCTGCGATCGAAACCGCGGCCGTAAAACCCAGCACCCGCCAATCGAGCGCAATGCGGCCTTTCACCCCGCTGCCTGCGCTTGCCATGCTGGCCAGTGCCGCTGCTCCCCACTCTGCCACCAGAAGTCCCAGCGCTCCGCCGAGCGCCGCCAACAGCAGCGACTCCGTAAGCAGTTGCCGCATCACCCGCCCCGCTCCCGCACCCACCGCAAATCGCACGCCCATCTCTTTCTGTCTCGCGGCCGACCGCGCCAACATAAGGTTCGCCACGTTGATGCACGCTACTACCAGCACCAGCGCCACCATTCCCATGAGCAACCACAACGGTCCGCCAAATTCCGCCCTTACTCTGGAAAGCCCTCGCCCTCCCGCGGAAACCGGAACGTTCACCTTCATCTTCCGCACCGCATCTCGGTCGTCCGCCGACAGCCGGCCATCGAGAGCACCCGTCAACGCCCGTTGCACCACGCTATCGAGATTGGCCTTGGCCTGCGCGATGGTCACACCCGGCTTCAGCCTTCCGATCAGCAGCAGCGAGGCAGTGTTCACGTCCTCCAGGTAGCGTTTCTGCGGCATCAGCTGCGGCTCCATCATCATCGGCGCCCAAAGATCCGGCTGGTCCTCCACTACTTCGCCCTGGAATTGCGGCCCCATCACTCCGATGACGGTCAGAAGCGTGCCATTCAGCCGCACTGTTTGCCCCAATACTTCCCCTCTTCCGCCAAATCTCCGTTGCCAGCAGCCGTAACTGATCACCACCACCGGATCGCCGCCCGGAACGCGGCAGTCGGCGCTCGTGAATGTTCGGCCGATCAGCGGTTCCACTCCGAGGGTCTCGAAATAGTTTTCGCTGACCACCCGGCCCCTCACGTCTTCCGGGCCTTTGCTGGTCATGACACGCGCATTGTCGAGTCGCGAACTCGCCAGCAGAGAGGTGAATACTTCGTTCTGGTCCCGCACTTCCCGGTACAGCGGATAGGAGAACGAATAGGTGCCCGGCGTCCCGGTGCTCCAGCCGTGCACGCGCGTCGCATCTCCCACCGCCACCAGCTCTTCCGGATGCTCGACCGGCATCGGCCGCAGCAGCACCGCGCTGATGACCGCGAAAATCGCCGCATTGGCCCCAATGCCGAGCGCCAGCGTGAGCACCGCGATCATCGTGAAGCCCGGATTCTTCCGTAACATCCGCGCGCCAAACTTCACGTCCTGTACAAAGTTCTGCACCAGCGTCAATCCTCTCGCGTCCCGGCACTCTTCCTTTTTCTGCTCGACGCCGCCAAACTCAATCCGCGCCCGCCGCAGCGCTTCCGCCTGTCCCATCCCGCCGCGGACCAAATCCTGCGTGTAGGCGTCCATGTGAAACCGCATCTCCGCGTCCATCTCGCGTTCGAGACGAGACCTCGCGAAGACCGCGCCCGCCCACGTACTCACCCTCTGCCACTTGGTTAGAATCCTTAAGCCCCCCCTCTTCTGTTGAGGAAACGGAATACGCAGCAAGGCCGCCGGCCGAAAAGTTACTCGTACCGCAGCGCCACCATCGGCTCCACTTGCGTCGCCCGCCGCGCAGGAATCCAGCACGCCAGCAACGCTACGCCGCCCAGCAGCACCGTAGCCGCCAGAAAGGCAGCAGGATCGGCCGGGCGCACGCCATAGAGCACGGCGGAAATAAATCGCATCAACCCGAGCGCCGCCGTTACTCCAATCGCGGCGCCCAACAAAACCAGCTTCAGCCCCTGGCTCATGATGTTCTGCAGTATTTGGCCCGTTCGCGCGCCGAGCGCCATACGAATGCCGATCTCGTGCGTCCGTTGCTGGGCGGAATTTTGGATGACGCCGTAGATGCCGACCGACGCCATCAGGAGCGCCAGGCCCCCGAACGTTCCGAGTACTGTCGCCACCACCCGCTCGGGCGCCAAAGAGTCGGAAACCAGCTCGTCCATGCTCATCACAAACCCCACCGACTGGTCCTTGTCTACCGCCCAGATCGCGTTCTGCGCCGCCTTCGGCAAGCTCGGCAGCGGTCCCGACGTGCGCATCGCAAAGCACAAAATCGGCGCGGGCACCTGCGCAAACGGCAGATACACCTCCGGTGCCATCGCCGCCGTCACCCCCAGCTGACGCACATCGCCGACTACCCCAACCACTTCTACCGGCCCCGCGAGCCCCGCCACTTCGATCTGTTGCCCGATGGGATCATCGCGGCCGGCGAGCAGATGTGCCAGGCTCTCGCTGAGGATTGCCACGGCCGCCGCTCCTTGTCGGTCGGCGGCCGTAAAAAATCGCCCGGCCAGGAGCGGAACGCCCATGGCCTCGAAGTAATCTGGCGTCGCGGAACTCCACACCACCTCCGGCCGCTGGTTCTTGGGAGTCGCCTCTCGCGCCAGTCCTATCGTGCGGTGTCCATACCATCCGCTGAACGGCAGGAAAGTCACTGCGCCGACCGATTGCACTCCCGGAAGCGCTCCGAGCCTTCTGAGCAGCTCCTGAGCGAAAGCGATCTGCTTCGCGTCGCTTCCGTATTTCGAGCTGGGAGGCAACACGCGCAGGGTCAGCACGTTTTGCGGACGGAATCCGAGCTCTCCCGTCAGCAATTCGAAAAAGCTCCTCAACGTCAGGACTGCCGCCGTCAGCAGGACAATCGACATCGCCAGCTCCGATACCACCAGCACATTCCGGAAGCGCCGCCACCGGAAGCCTTCGGTTACGCCGCGGCTGGATTCCTTCAGCCGCTCGCTCGCATCGAGACTGCTCTCGAGGGCCGGCGCCAACCCGAACAGGATCCCGGTCAGGGAAGACACCCCGACCGCAAACGCCAACACCCATCCATCGATGGGGATTTTTTCAAGCTGCGGAATGCTCAAGTTCGGCAGGCCCGCGGAAAACATCACCAGCAGGGCTTTTCTCGACCAACTGGCCAGAACTATCCCCAGTAAGCCGCCCAGCAATCCGAGTAACACACTCTCGGTCAGGAACTGGCGAACCAGCCTGGTGCGGCTGGCGCCGAGTGTCCCGCGCATCGCCACTTCGTTCTGTCGCGCAGCCGCCCGCGTAAGCAGCAGATTCGCAACGTTGGCCGAAGCGATCAGCATCACGAGCCCCACGGCGCAAAACAGCACCAGCAGTGCGGGGCGCACGTTGCCCGTGATCATCTCCCGCAGGGGAATCAGGTTGATCGCGTCGTCGTCTCTGTTGCTGGGCGGGTATTCCCGCGCCAGACGGGCCGCAATGGCGTTCATCTCCGCGCGGGCCTCGCTGATAGCGACGCCCGCCTTCAAGCGGCCGAGCACCCGCAGATAGCGGTAAGCGCGGTCCCCGGCGGCCTGCGGTTCCGGAGCGAGCGGCGTCCACATCTCGGTCCGCGGCGGGTAGCTGAACTCCGCCGGCATTACGCCGACTACGGTGTACGGCGCCCCATCGAGGGTGATGTTTTTGTCGATGAGTTCGCGATCCCCGCCGAAATGGCGCTGCCAAAAGGCATAGCTCAACACCACTACATGGTTCTTCCCCGGCTGCTCCTCCTCGCGCAGAAAGGTTCGTCCGGCGATCGGCCGGACGCCGAGCAATTGAAAATAGTCCGCGGAGAACGCGTAGGCGGTTACCGGCACAGGCTCTCCCGATCCGGTCATCGTGTACACCACGTCAGCGGACGCCGCCAGGCCCTCGAACACGTGGTTTTGCGCTCGCCAGTCCTCCAGATCGAGCGGCGACACCAGGTTGGTCGTGAAACCGCGCGTGCGGTTGAAGCTCCACACGGTCAGCAAGCGCTCCGCATCCTGGTAGGGCAGGGGACGGAGCAGCACCGCGTTGACCACGCTGAAGATGGCCGTGTTCGCTGCAATCCCGAGCGCCAGAATCAGCACCGCCGGGATCGCGAACCCCGGATTCTTCACTAGCATCCGCAACCCGAATCGCAGATCGCGCAGCAAACCTTCAATGGCGTTCACTCCCCGCGCGTCTCGGCACTCTTCCTTGGCTTTTTCTATCCCGCCAAACTCCACCCGCGCCTGCCGCTCGGCCTCCGCCTGCCCAAGCCCCCGGCGTACGAGATCCGCGGCTCGCGCCTCGATGTGGAAGCGCATCTCCGCGTCCATCGCGCTTTCCATCTCTTTCTGAGGCCCGAGCGCCCGCGCCCAGCCGATCAGCCTGCGCCAGAAGCTCACAGCTCCTCCGGTGTCGTCCTCAGTATCCCGGCGATCACTTCCGTCATCTGCTTCCACCTCTCCTCTTCGCACTCGAGGCGGCGCTTTCCGTCCGGCGTCAGCCGGTAATACTTCGCTTTGCGCTTGTTCTCCGATTCCCCCCATTCGCTCTGAATCCAGCCCTGATCCTCCAGCCGATAGAGTGCCGGATAGAGCGAACCCTGCTGTATCTCGAGGCGGTCCTTTGAAATCTGCTGAATCCGCAGAAGCACTCCATACCCATGCAGCGGTCCGAGAGAAACCGCCTTCAGAATGAGCATGTCCAACGTCCCTTGCAGCAGCTCCACCGGTTTGTCCACGCGCGACCTTCTCCTAGACGCTCTAGGATTGATAGACCAACTCTCCTAGACTGTCAAGGAGAGACTGCGGGAGGCCGGAAAGCCGGTCATTGGGTGCGGCTTTCCCGCCTATACTTCCTCCATGCCGGACCGAGCTGACCACGACCCGAAGCTGGTTGCCCGCGGGATTTTCGAGCGCACGCTTCAAGCCGTCGATCCTGCGGCCGCCGTCGAACGTTCGCTGTCCCGTGCTGCCCTGACACTCTGCTGCGCCGGCCGTAGCTACGATCTCCGCTGCTTCCCGGATCTGCGCGTTCTCGCGGTCGGCAAAGCCGCCCACGCGATGCTCGATGGTCTTCTGGCCATCCTCCCTGGCGGCAGCAAACTCCGCGGCATGGTCTCTGCGCCCACGCCTCCCGGAAAGGCCCGCCCGCACTTTCAATATTTTGTGAGTGGCCATCCCGAGCCCAACCGGGAGAGCCTTCTCGCCGGAGAGGCCGCCCTCGAGCTGGTTCGGGGCGCCAGCTCGGAAACTCTGGTCATCGTCCTTCTTTCGGGCGGCGGCTCCGCGCTCATGGAGTCTCCTCTGCTCGCGACCCTCTCCCTTCCCGAAGTCCAGGAGCTGAACCGGGCGCTGGTCACCTCCGCGGCCGGGATCCACGAAATCAACATCGTCCGTAAGCACCTCTCGGCCATAAAGGGTGGACGGCTCGCCGAAGCCGCCGATCCTGCCACGGTGCTCACGCTTGCCGTCAGCGATGTGCCGGCGGGCAGGGAATCGGCCCTGGCCTCGGGACCCACCGTCGCCGATCCCACCACCTGCGGCGACGTGAGGCGCATCATCGCCGTCCACCATCTCGCGCCTCGCCTGCCGCCGGCTATTCTGGCCTGGGTCGAATCCGGCCAGATGCCGGAAACTCCCAAGCCCCGCGACTCCCGATTCGGCAGGGTTCAATTCGAACTGCTCCTCGGCATGCATGAACTGTTTCACGCCGCGCATCGTCTGGCTGAGGCCGCTGGTTTCCTCGCGTTCTGCGACAACACGACCGACGACTGGCCGGTCGGAAAAGCCGCCGACTTCTTGCTGGCCCAGCTCAGGGAGCTCCGCGCCGCAAATCCGGACCATGCGGTAGCCTTGATCGCCGATGGCGAATTGAGTTCGGCGGTGACGGGAAGTGGTCTCGGCGGCCGCAACGCCGCTTTCG
>Ga0306921_10007650_pt1 | contig 11369 bp, 11 predicted proteins | sample sta12Cox44000080_FD_203760 | JGI IMG/M metagenome (GOLD analysis project Ga0306921, IMG submission 203760) | Lab enrichment of tropical soil microbial communities from Luquillo Experimental Forest, Puerto Rico - statoxic.12C.oxic.44.000.080 (v2)... | ecosystem: Environmental > Terrestrial >... | reverse complement strand
TTCTTTGAAGCACCGCTGCGGTATGCGGCAAACTTTCAGAGTGCGTTCGACGCTTTCAAGCAGTTGCCGGGCAGTGTGAGCGTCTACGTGGCCGACAACGGCGTGCAGCGAGTCGCGCTTGCTGCGGACAAGCCGCTCGCAGTCGGTTCAACGTTCAAACTCGCCGTGCTCAACGCCGTACAACAAGCGATTGTAACGCATTCGACATCGTGGACTGCGGTTATCAAGTTGAACCCGCAGCGTAAGAGTTTGCCAAGCGGCGTCCTGCAGACATGGCCGGACGGGGCTCCGCTCACCGTCTACAGCTATGCTGCGCTCATGATCTCGCAAAGCGACAACACAGCGGCGGATATAATGCTTGACCTCGCTGGGCGCGCCGCCGTCGAGCGTTACGGCCCGCGCAACCGGCCATTCCTGACGACGCGCGAAGCGTTTGTGCTAAAAGATCCTCGCAACTCGGCACTGCTTGCACAGTATCGAGCCGATGATACTGCGCGACGCATGCAGTTGCTCAGCCAGATCGACGCTTTGCCGCTGCCTGATGCCTCGATGTTTTCCGTAGTGCCGCAGGCTACGGATATCGAGTGGTTCTTTACGACTCAAGAGCTTTGCTCGCTCATGTCCAGGGTGCAGAGCCTACCGTTCATGAGCATCAACCCCGGGGTCGCCGAAGCTGCCGACTGGTCGCGCGTTGCGTACAAGGGTGGTTCCGAGCCAGGCGTGCTCAATCTCACGACCTGGGTTGTGTCGAAGAACCGGACTTCGCACTGCGTGTCCGCCACCTGGAACGACGACAAGATGGTCGACGAGCTGGAATTCTTCGGACTCTACAAGAGCCTCTTGTCCACGCTCAAAAGCTAGCCTATTGCGGTGGATAGGTCGTTGGGTCGACCGGTGGCGCTGGCGGCGTCGGTGGCGCAGGCGGAGTAGGTACCGGGAAATTCATGCTGGGCGGTGCGCTCGTCGCGGTGGTCTTGCGGCCGCGATACGCTTCGGCCGTGCGCATCAGCATGTAGAGTGCTGCGCCGATGGCGAGCGCGACGATGCAGAAGTAGAGCACGATGCCAATCCAGCCGGTGAATGCTGTGATGACGAAGAGCAGGGCGAGTCCGATCGCCACGGAGGCTGCAGGCGCCGGCTGAGCGCGCTTGGACAGATCTTGGATGCGTGCGCCGATGAAGTCGGCGATTGCCGCCTTGCCGATGAGATAGCCTCCGATCGTGGCGATGACGGCAAGCGGGATAAGCGGTATGCCGACGAGCGTGATCACGAGCGCGATGATGAGCAACACGAAGATGATCGGGGAGAAGAACCCCAAGATGCCGGCCAGCATTGGGTTTTCGCGCAAGTGCTGCGCGGTGGAGGCCGTCCGCCCCGGGAACAGCAGGAACGCGAGGAATACGAGCACCGCGTCTGCGAGGTAGAAGGGCAGCCAGCCGAGATCCCACGAGCTAGGATTCGTAGCCGCTTCCGGTGCCGGTGCGGGTTCCGGCGTTTGGGGTGGTGGCGGCGGAGGTGGCACGGCCCCGTGGCCTTGCGGCATGTTCGACTCGTTGTCGATGACACCACCGAGATTGACCAAGCTGCCGTTGACATGCCCTTGCGGCGCTACGTAGATGCGACCGCCGAGCGCGACGGCATCGCCATCGACCTTCCCCATGACATCCGCACTGCCGCCGATGACGACGAGATCGCCTCTAACTTCTTGTCCTTCCTTGATCACTTCGTGCTGGCCGCCGAAGACCACCATGTCGTCGTTGGAATCATCGCCCGCAAACGCGCGCGCAGGTGTGCCGTGCCCGAAGACGATCGCCATCGCGACAACCGCAACGATCGCTAGGATCGCGGTGGCGCGGAGTCCCGATCTTTGTGGGTTGCGGTCGCAAGAACGGGCGGGTTGTGCAGTCATGATGTGTGGGCTCCCGACAGGGCGGCCGTACGAACACCGGCCAGATAATGCCGCCCTGCATAGAGCAAGGCCAGCAGCACTGCGCCTTCGATGAGACCACCGAAGAGCGCGAGAGTGGTGAGATGGAAATGATCAGCGATACGATAGAGCGCTCCACCGGAGAGCGCGAGCTTGCCGAACAGCACGCCGCCTTCAGCGACGATTGTCTTCCAGCGCAAGAACCCGGTCGCTGCGAGTAGTGCGACCACGACCCATGCGAGCGCATCGTACACACCCAGCCACCAAATGCGCAGACGCGGCCGCATCGCCGGCACCGGCAACGAGGAAATGCGTTGCATCACGGCTTGCGTGAAATCCGCGCGCGGCTCGATCGTACGCAAGCGCGCGAGACGGTGTTCGACGATCATCATCTCTTCTGCAAAGGCGCGGCACCCCTCGCACGAGGCGAGGTGCGCTTCGAGGTCGGCGACCGCCCCTGCGGCCAACACTCCATCCTGATATGCGGGCAAGCGTTCTCTACACGCAGAGCATTTCACGATGAGTTACCTCCGGCATATCCGGGCGGACAGCGCGCTCCGCGTCTGCGACGTGCAGCTCGCGTGCGAGCGCTGCTTTACCCCGGTGGATGAGCGTCTTCACGTTGCCGAGCGAGACCGACATGACGTCGGCGATTTCCTGATACTCGAGATGGCGATAGTAGCGGAGCACGAGCGCGGTCCTCATTTTTTCCGGAATGCGCGCGAGCGCCGCCCGTAGCTGTCGCTCGTCGTCGCGGGCGAGCAGGCGGTCTTCTGGTGCGGTATCTGGCCGCAGATCAGGGAGCTTCTGCTCAAGCGTCTCGTCTTCAAAAAGATCCTCGGTCGGCGGTCTGCGGCGCGCCTTCATCAGCTGCGTGCGCGCGGTGTTGCGCGCGATCTGATACAGCCAGGTGGAAAATTTGCCGAGCTGCGGGTTGAAAGTCTTCAAGTGTGCGTAGGCTCGTAGGAACGTCTCCTGGGCGATGTCATCGGCCTCTTCCGGCGACCGGAGGAGGGCGTAGACGAAATTCACGATGCCCCGCTTATGCCGTTCGACGAGCGGCGTGAAGGCCGAACCGTCTCCTCGCAGGACGAGGGCAACGAGTTCCTCGTCCGTCAGCTGCGCGATAATCCGCTCAACCTCCGTCGCTAGATAGTACCGTTCGGCCCAGCAAAAGTTTCGGCCGCAGGAGCAGGTGTGATGTGGGATTCGTCGCCCGGCTTGGCGCCAATGGCGAGTGCCGGGTTTCTCCTCAATCCCCGCGAAAGCCCGCCCATGCAGGAGCCGCAAAGCAAAGAGCTGCCTGGTAGAGCCGTGGCCGAGTCCGCCGTCGAGCTTGCGACGCTTGTCGAGGTCGCAGACACGAACCCGATGGGGAACATCCATGGCGGTGTCATCATGAAGCTTGCCGATCAGGCCGGCGCCGCAGCAGCCATCCGCCACTCCGGACACATCTGCGTGACTGCGGCAATCGATCATCTCGATTTTCGCAGTGCCGTTCACGTCGGCGACATGGTCGTGCTCAAAGCCTCTGTGCACTACGCACATCGCAGTTCGATGGAGGTCGGCGTGCGCATCGAGGCCGAGCGCTTGGTTACGGGCGAGCGCACACACGTCGCATCTGCGACGCTCATCTTCGTGGCGCTCGACGAGCACTGCAAGCCTGTTGCGGTGCCACCCGTGATCCCACAAGGCGCTGAAGAGCAGCGGCGCTACGACAAGGCGCGCAAGCGCTATGAGGAACGCGTCCGCCAGCGGGCGCTTGAGCGCGCGAAGGGCGATTGAGCGTATCCGCGCAGGCTGCGGGCAGTGCAAGAGTAACGCTCGCACGGTATGCGCTGCTCGCGGTTGGGATCGCGGCATTATCGACTGCGGGCGTGCTCTACAAGCTCGCAAGCGCATCCACGTTCACGATCGTCGCCTATCGCATGCTCATCGCGGTCTTCATGATGGGGCCGCTCGTATTTATCTCGCGCACGAGCGCAAGTCCGCTGCGGCAGCGCGCTATCGCACGGTCAGACCTCAGGCTTGCATCGCTCTCGGGAGTTTTCTTCGCGCTGGATGTGACCTTATGGGCGCTCTCGGTGCAGTTCACCACGGTCTCGAGCGCAGCGCTCCTGGTGAGCATGGATCCGGTTTTTGTGGCCATCGCGGCCGCGCTGCTGTTCGGTGAGCGACCTTCACTTGCAATGGCGGCCGGCATGGCGATCGCGGTGTGCGGCGCCGCCGTGATCACCGTGGGCGATTTCCACATTTCTGGGCGGGCATTTGTAGGAGATGCACTGGCGCTCTCAGCTGCGGTCGCGGAGACGGGATACTTGTTGCTCGGTCGGCACGTGCGCCAACGCGTGGATGCGCTGCGCTATGCGTGGATCGTGTACGGTGCGTGCGCGGCATGCGTGTGGCTCGCGCTCGTCATTTTGCGAGCCCCCGCCACGCTCGGTCCAAGCGATCTTTTGATCTGCGTGGGGCTGGCGCTGTTGCCAACTGTGCTCGGCCACACGCTTGTATCGTGGTCGCTTGGCCACATGCCGGCAGCCGTCGTCGCGATTTCGTTCCTCTCGCAGCCGATCTTGACCGCGTTCTTCGCCTTCCTTGTCCTGCATCAGCTCATCGCTCCGCTGACCGCGATCGGCGGATCGATTGCTCTCGCGGGCATCGGCGTCGTCGCATTCGCCAACGAGCGCGCAGTGGCCAGCGGTCCAGCGCAGGTCGTCTAGCGAGGGCGCCAAAAAAGGGCGGCTTTGCCGCAAGCAGTAAGCACTCCAAATGGCAAAGCGCGCGCTGATCACCGGTATTACCGGTCAGGATGGATCGTATTTAGCGGAGTTTTTGCTCGAGCGTGGCTATCAGGTTTTCGGTTTGACGCGGCGTTCGAGCACCAACTCCTTCGATCGCATAGCGCACATCATCGATAAGGTCACGTTGCTTTCCGGCGACTTGCTCGACGAACACTCGATAGCGAGTGCGATACGTGAATCGCAGCCAGATGAGATCTACAATTTGGCGGCACAGAGTTTTGTGCCGACGTCGTGGTCACAACCCGTCCTCACCGCGGAGTTCACAGCCGTCGGTGTTGGCAGGCTTTTGGAGGCGATGCGCGCCGCAAAGCCGGACGCGCGATTTTATCAAGCGTCGAGCAGCGAGATGTTTGGCAAAGTGCAGCAGACGCCGCAGACGGAAAAAACGCCGTTCTATCCGCGCAGTCCGTACGGCGTCGCAAAAGTTTTTGGGCATTGGATCACGGTGAATTATCGTGAGTCGTACGGCCTTTTTGCGTGCTCGGGGATGCTGTTCAATCACGAGAGCCAACGTCGAGGTTTGGAGTTTGTGACGCGCAAGGTGACAGATGGCGTCGCCCGCATCAAGCTCGGCAAGACCCACGAACTGCGTATGGGCAATCTCGATGCCAAACGCGACTGGGGTTTTGCCGGCGATTACGTCCGCGCGATGTGGCTCATGCTGCAGCAAGACGAGCCGGATGACTATGTCATCGCGACTGGCGAGACGCGCACCGTCGGGCAGCTCGTCGAGACGGCGTTCAGTTACGCCGGCCTCGATTGGCACAAGTACGTGGTGCTTGACCCGAAATTCATCCGACCGGCAGAAGTCGACATTTTGGTGGGCGATGCGAGCAAGGCTCGGAAAAAACTTGGATGGAAGCCTGAGATCACATTCAAGCAGATGATCGAGCAGATGGTCGATGCCGATCTGGAGCGCCACGCGCGATCGCTGGATTGATGCGCGCGCTCGTCACCGGCGCCGATGGCTTCGTCGGTCAGTGGCTCGTGCGAGAGTTACTGGGCGAGAGCCTGGCGGTGACCGGCATCATTCGCGGTGAGGCGCCGGCCTTGACCACGCTGGAACCCGACTTGGCCGCTCGCGTGGAGTGGCGACGCTGCGACCTTGCCGATGCGCAGACCCTGCGGTCACTCGTGCGCGAGACCAAACCTGACGCGGTCTTTCATCTCGCTGCGCAGTCATCGGTGCCGGAAAGCCAGCGCGACCCAGTCACAACTATAGAGACCAACGTGTTGGGTACCGTGCGGTTACTCGACAGCGTGCACAAAGATGCAGCCGACGCAGCAGTTGTGGTGGTCGGCTCCTCCGATGCGTATGGCACCGTCAAAGAAGCGGAATTGCCGCTGAGCGAAGATGTGCCGCTGCGACCTAATAACGCGTACGCCGCATCCAAGGCAGCAGCTGAGATCATTGCGCTGCAGTTCGCGCGCTCAGGACTCGTCAGGGCGGTTGCAACACGTTCGTTCAACCATACGGGGCCTGGACAAAGCCCAACCTTCGCTGTATCATCTTTCGCTAAGCAGATCGCCGCGATAAAGCGCGGTGAGAGCTACGAGATCGTGGTCGGAGATTTGTCGCCGCGACGTGATATCTGCGATGTGCGAGACGCGGCCGCCGCGTACGTGCAACTCGCGCGCTCGGGAAAGGTTGGACAAGTCTACAATGTTTGCAGCGGCCGGGATTTCAGCATGCGCGAGGTCGTCGACGAACTCGCACGCATAGCAGGCGTCGACGTACAGATCAGGCGCGACCCCGCACTGTTGCGACCGGTTGACACGCCACGCCTTCGGGGCGATCCTACACGTATTGCTGTGGACACGGGTTGGCACGCTTCGATTCCGCTGACGACGACGCTGTCCGATCTACTGGAGTTTCACGCTCGTGAGCTCGCCTGACACAGCATCTCCCTCGGGTTGGCGCGCCTTCGTCTTCAAAAACCGCGGACTCTTGCTCTTGCCGAGCGCGCTTGTGCTCGTGGTCTTCGGCCAGCCCACGGTTTTAAGCGCCGCTATTGGCATCGTCATCGCAGCGTTGGGAGAGCTATTGCGCGTGTGGGCGGTGGGGTATTCGGGAGTGACCACGCGATCAGACGTCGTCACCGCGCCACAACTAGTAACAGCGGGTCCCTATAGCTTTATCCGCAATCCACTCTATGTGGGCAACGCGATCACAGCGCTCGGCTTTTGGATCGCGTTCTCGGGTGGCATTTTACCGCTGGCATCTGCGCTGATGCTGGCGCTTATCATTGTGTCTGTCGGCTACGTATACGCCACGATCATTCCGCTTGAAGAGGCGTATCTTGTGCAGACCTTCGGTGCCGCGTACCGACAGTATCTCGAGCGCGTTCCACCTCTGATACCAGCGAAGGGCGGATTGCCGGTCGCTGAGCGCCGAGGAACTTGGCGAGGCAGCGTGATCGTGCAGGCGGAGATCGTCAGCATCGTCCTGTTCTTGCTGGTAACAACAGCTGTGCTCTACAAGCTGGTCAAAGCGTAAGAAGATGCGCGATGCCCGCGCATCGCCCGTGCGGTGAGGCTAGGGCAGCGGGACACGTAGAACCAAGCGCGGTCAAATGACCGCTGTCAAAGGCTTGCAAAATTCCACTGGTGGGGACGATAGCATCAGGGCCGGCGAACACGCGTTGTCTTGAAGGGTCGAACGACCGGATGCTATCCTTCTAGAGCGCTGTTGCATCGACGCATAGGCGGTCCGGTTCTGCGGAGATCCGGCGAGGCCGCCGCCGGAATGACCGGCTCGCAGTCGCACAAACGCCGCGAGCAGGCGTCAATCAGGAATCTCGATGCACGAGTGCAGTCAAGGCCGCTTCTGGCGGCCTCTTTTTTTTGCGGGACCGCCCCGTCGCAAAACGGAAACGTGCGCACCACATGCGAGTGCTCGTCATCGGCGCTGGCCAAATGGGCTCGGGCATCGCGCACGTATGCGCGGCAGCCGGCCATGCCGTGTCGATCAACGATGTCGACCAAGCTGCGGTTGACCATGGCCGGGCCACGATTCAGCGCAACCTCTCGCGGGCGGTGGAGAAAGGACGCATGCCGGCAAGCACGGCAGCCGAGATCGAAGCGCGTATCGCGCCCACGAATACGCCGATCCGCAGCGCCGGTGCAGAGCTGGCAATTGAGGCGGCCAGCGAGGACGTCGCTCTCAAGAAGCGACTGTTCGGTGAACTAGACGCCGCCCTGCCGAAGAGCGCGATCATCGCGAGCAACACATCATCCATCTCTATCACAACGCTGGCCGCAGCTACTAACCGGCCGCCCAACGTCATCGGTATGCACTTCATGAACCCTGTTCCGGTGATGAAACTCGTCGAGGTGATCCGCGGTCTTGAGACGTCCGATGAAACCGCTGCGTTTACAAAGCGATTCGTCGAGCAACTCGATAAGACGCCCGTTCAAGTGAATGACTTCCCTGGATTTGTCAGCAACCGTGTGCTCATGCCCATGCTCAACGAAGCGATGTTCGCCTTCATGGAAGGCGTGGGCAGCGCGAAGGCGATCGACGCCATCATGAAGCTCGGCATGAACCATCCGATGGGTCCGCTAGAGCTAGCCGATTTCATCGGTCTCGACACCTGCCTCGCGATCATGGAAGTCCTGCACGATGGATTCGGTGATCCGCGCTACCGGCCGTGCCCGCTCTTGAAGAAGATGGTAGCCGCAGGCCATTTAGGCAAAAAGGCCGGCCGCGGGTTTTATCAGTACGCATGAATTTCGAACCGACGCAAGAGCAGCAATCCGTTCGCGAGATGGTCGGGACATTTGCGCGCAATGAGATCGACCCGCACGCCGCGCAGTGGGACCGCGAGCATACATTTCCAGAGCCGCTGTTCCAGAAGTTGGGCGAGCTTGGCATCATGGGCATGTTCGCCTCGGAGGCTTTTGGCGGTGCCGCCCTTGACACGGTGAGCACCGTATTGGCCATCGAGGAACTGAGCCGGGCCGACGCAGGAGTCGGAGTTACGGTCTCGGTGCAAGGGCTTGCAGAGCGGATCATCGAGGCGTTTGCCTCAGATGAGCTCAAGCGACGCTACCTGCCTGAGATGTGCGCCGGCCGGTGGCTCGGCGCGTTCGCGTTGACCGAAGCGGAATCGGGATCTGATGCGTCGAGCCTGCGCGTGAGCGCGCAGCGTCGCGGCGATGAGTACGTCCTCAACGGCACCAAACAATGGGTCACAAACGGCAGTTATGCCAAAGTCTTCGTGGTCTTCGCTAGAACTGGAGCGGATGGACCGAGGGGCATTTCCGCGTTTCTCATCGACCGAGATACCGCAGGGCTCTCTATCGGCCGAGTTACGCATAAGCTCGGTATCCATTCGTCCAACACCGTCGACCTTGTGCTCCAAGATGCCCGCGTTCCGGTAGGCTGCCTATTGGCGGACGAAGGCGCCGGTTATCGCATTGCTCTTGCCAACTTGGGCAGCGGACGTCTCGGCATCGCCGCACAAGCGGTTGGCATCCTTGCGGCATGCTTGGAGACCTCTCGGCGATATGCACAAGACCGCCATCAATTCGGCCGGCCGATCGGCGCCTTTCAAGGTGTGTCCTTTAAGATCGCCGACATGGCAGTCGACCTCGATGCAGCGCGCCTGCTCCTCTATCACGCGGCGTGGATGCGCGACCGCGGCATGCCGGTCGTCGATGCATCCTCAAAAGCGAAGCTCTTCGCATCGACTGCAGCACGCAAGCATGCTGCGGAATGCGTGCAGATCCTGGGGGGCTATGGTTACACTGACGAATTCCCAGCCGAACGCTATTATCGCGACGCCAAGATAACTGAGATCTATGAAGGTACATCCGAAGTACAGCGCATCGTCATCGCGCGCGAACTGCTCGGGCGTCTTGACGAGCGCACAGCCGGAGATCGGCCCGCGCGACACACCCGCCCATCTCCCGTGCAAGGCGACGGCGAGGGTCGTGAACGACGACCGGCCGCGCGGCGCGACAAATAGCATAGCAGCGAAATGCGGCCCACCAGCGTTGCGATAATGTAGCGTGCTCGGCTCCGGCCGAACACCTACCTGCGGAGAACACATGCGCCTGCTTGAGTACCAGGGCAAGGAGCTTTTCGCCAAGGCCGGCATACACGTGCCGAAGGGCCGTGTCGCTGCATCTGTTGACGAAGCAGTTGCGATCATGCGCGAAGCGCCGGCACCGTCTGTCGTCAAGGCGCAAGTCCTGATCGGCGGGCGTGGGAAAGCCGGCGGAATCAAGTTCTGCTCGAACGCCGAGGACGTCAAGGAACCGGCGCGCGCCATCTTAGGTATGCGCATCGCCAACGCCCAAAACCCGCAGGGCGAGGTAGCCAAACGCGTGTGGATCGAGCAGCGCCTCGACATCGACAAGGAGATGTATCTCTCCATCACCGTGGATCGCGCCAGCAAACGTCCGATCGTGATCGCCTCCTCGGTTGGAGGCATGGATATCGAAGAGGTTGCGCACAGCAACCCCGGGGCGATCGTGAAGCGCACCATAAACCCAGCGACGGGGTACTGGCCCTACATCGGCCGCAGCATCGTCAAAGAAACCGGGATGCCGCTTGGCATTATGGCGCAGTTTTCAAGCATCCTTGGAAAATTGTACGACCTATTCTTCAGCGCTGGAGCGTTGCTGCTGGAGATCAATCCGCTGGCCATCACCAAGGATGGCAAACTCATCGCATCCGACGCCAAGGTCGAGATCGACGACAACGGGCTTGCTCGCCACCCCGAGTTTGAAGCCTGGAAGACCGCAGGAGAGGAAGATGCGCTTAAGGCCCGCGCCGTCAAGGCCGGGCTTGGCGAAAACAATTACGTCGGTCTCTCCGGCGACGTCGGCATTATCGGCAACGGCGCCGGCCTTGTGATGGCGACACTTGATGCGGTGACGAGCGCCGGCGGCAAGCCCGCAAATTTCCTCGACGTGGGCGGCGGTGCACGAGCCGACTTGATGCGCGACGCGGTGGACATCGTGACCTCAAATCCCAACGTCAAGTCATTGTTCATCAACATCTTTGGTGGCATAACGCGCGGCGACGAAGTGGCTAACGGCCTGGTCGCAGCTCTCCAAGGCGGTAGTTGGAGCACGGATAAACTCGTGATCCGGTTGACTGGTACGAACGAAAAAGAAGGCCGCGCCGTGTTGCAACAGCACGGTATCACTGCGGTCGAAACCATGAACGAAGGCGCCCGCGTCGCGGTCGATCTCGCCAAGAAGCGATGACAGAAGCGGATCGCTTGAGTGCCGTCAGCCCGGCGACGACACTGGATATCAGCAAGTATCTGGACAGAATCGGCTATAGCGGCCCGACAGCCCTCTCGGCGCAGCTTCTGCATGACCTTCATCGTCGCCACATGTTGTCGGTGCCGTTTGAGAATTTGGACATTCTGCTCGGCCGACGCATAGTGTGCGATCAGTCAGCGTTTGTGGAGAAAATTGTCGAACGTCGGCGAGGTGGCTTCTGCTACGAGCTCAACGGCGCGTTTTCGGCATTGTTGCGCGCCCTAGGCTTTGCTGTGACTATGCTTTCAGCGCGAGTCACACGCGATGACGGGCAATCTGGCCCCGAGTTCGCTCACCTCGTATTGCGCGTGGATTTGGACGAACCATGGTTGTGCGACGTCGGCTTTGGGGATAGCTTCGTC
>Ga0306921_10007648_pt1 | contig 11371 bp, 4 predicted proteins | sample sta12Cox44000080_FD_203760 | JGI IMG/M metagenome (GOLD analysis project Ga0306921, IMG submission 203760) | Lab enrichment of tropical soil microbial communities from Luquillo Experimental Forest, Puerto Rico - statoxic.12C.oxic.44.000.080 (v2)... | ecosystem: Environmental > Terrestrial > Soil... | reverse complement strand
GCGCCTCGGGGCCCAACCCGATCGGGCCCTTGCCGAACTTGCCACCGAAGATCGGCAGCGCCGTGGCCAGCCCCGCCGCCGCGCCGATGCCCGCGTGCTGCAGCCGCTCCTGGTCGCTCGTACCCGTCTGGTAGCCCGCGATGCCGCCCAGCAGCGCGTTGCCAAACGCCTGAGCGGTCTGCCAGCCCCAGGCGCGCGACGGCGTGTCGGCGGCCATGTTCAGTTGCAGCCCCCTGCGAATCGCTCGCGTCATACCCGGCGCATTGCCGTCGAAGTACTTGCGCGCCCCACCCGCCGTGGACACGTCGCGGAACATCGTCCACAGCAGCTTGGGGGTCTGCCGTCCCTGGGTCGCCGCGAACTGGCGCATCTCGTTGACCAGGTGGAACGCCGAGCCGCCCAGGATGTTGTGCTTGAACTGCGCGTTGAAGTCGAGCGCCGCGCCCAGCGCCGCGTGCTTGTCGAAAAACGACGGGTCCTGGAACAGCTTGCCCAGCACGCTGGCCATGCCCTGCGAGACGTACACGTCCTGGCCTCGGAACTGCGGGATCAGTTCGCCCAGATTCGTCGCGTTGGCCAGGTCCTGGGCGCTCACGCCTGGCCCCAAGCGCACCACGTCGCCGACCGCCACGTTGTTGAGCAGCATCTTGCGCCAGCGCCCCGTGAAACCCTTGACCAGGTCCAGCGCGGCGCCGCCCTTGGTCGCTTCGTTGAGCATGTCCTTGATCAACCGATCGTTGGCCGCCGCCTTGATCGCCGCGCCGTAGTAGTTGCCGAACAGCCTGGGGGCGTTGAAGTCGTACTCGATCTTGGCAGGCGAGGTCATCCCGTCGCGCAGCGTCTCGAACTGGCGCGGCGTGTTGTAGTGGTCGAACGGGTTGGAGGCGATGCGCCCCTGGCGCACATCGGTGGCTTCCCTGCCCAGGCGGATGGCCTCGTTCATGTCGCTCTTGACCGCGTGCGGCACGTAGGTCTTGACGCGGCTGGAGGCGCCCAGGTTGAGCGGGTCGGGCACCAGGTTGTACTTGCGCGCCCAGGCGGTGATGCGCTGCCAGTCCTGCAGGAACGCCTGCGCCTCGGGGCGGTTGTTGTAGGTCATCGGCAGCGTGCCGTGCTCCTCGATGTACGGCAGCAGCGCCGACCAGTCCGCGCTCTTGCCGAAGGCCGCGACGGCGCGGTCTTCCAACCGCTGCGCCGAGGCAGACGCTGACTGGTAGATGCCCGACCACCTGTGCACCACGGCCTTAGCCGGGTCGGTCAGGTTCTCGACGGGCGAGAACAGGTCACGCGCGGCGCTCAGGTAGTTGGCGTCGAAGCGCCGCCAGGCCATCGGCACCGCGAAGCTCAGCCCGAAGGCCGCCGCCGCGCTGACGCCTCCCGACACGTACGGCATCCACGCGCGGTTGGGATCGTGCGGGTCCATGCGGTTGTAGACCGACTCGTACCCCGCGAAGCCGCCCGCCGCGCCCGTCGCCAGGTGGGCGGCCATGGCGGGCGCGGCCCTGGCCTCCTGGCGCGCGGCCGACTGCGTCGCCATCGCCTTGCGGACGTACTCCTCGACGCGCGCCCCGAGCGCCGTCGGGTCGGTGTACCACAGCTTGTCGATCTGGGGCTGGGTCAGCCCCGCCATCATCGGGTACTCCATCTGCCGCAGCAGTTCGTTGCTGACGTGCACCGTGTCCAGCGCGGCCGACGGCGCGATGATCGCGTCGGTGGTCAGGTGCTCGGCCCCCGCCCGACCCAGGATGGCGTCGGTCCGCTTGAGCACCAGTTCGGGCGACATGCCCGGGTTGTCGTGCGCCACGGCGCTGACCACCGTGCGCCGCAACTGCTCCCCCGAGAGCGGTTCGTACCTGCCCGCCGTCGTCGTCAGCGCATGCGACGCATCCAGCAGCGCGCTGGACGACGGCCCATTGAGGTCCAGCGCGGCCTGCTGGAGCACCCGCTGCGAGAGCCCCTGCTCGACGGGCCTGCCCAGCGCGGCCTCGGCGGCGCGTAGCTCGGGGCTGCCGCTCGCGGCCAGGCCCGAGACGACCCTGGGCACCAGCCGCTCGCCAGCGCGCGTGCCGACCTCGACGCCGTCGATCAGCAGCCTGCCCGTGTTCATCTCGGGCAGCCCGACCAGGTTGAGCGGGTCGGTGACCAGGGCGATGCCCTGCTGTGCGGCCTGGCCCTCGGGCGAGTCGCGCACCTCGGGCGGCTGCGCGGCGGCCACCAGGTCGGCACGCAGCGTGTTGAACCGATCCAGCACCTCGGCGCCCGCCGCGACCGACGTGAGCAGGTCGGCCTGCTTGCCCGCGACGACGGCGTTCTTGTACCTGGTCATCGCCGAGTCGGGCGACACCGTGTTGAACTTCTGCAGCGCCTGGCTGGGATCGAAGCCGTTGCTGCGCACGTAGTCGACCGCCGACTGGATACCTGGATACATGTTGGCGGGGTTCTGGATGTCCTGGGCCACCACGGTCGCGGTGTGCAGCGTCTGCTGAACGTGCGGGTCGAGCAGTCCTGGCGCTAGCTTGCGCACCGTGGAGGTGACTGGGTCCTCGGGCTGGGTAGGCAGCGTTGGCTGAGTAGGCTGGGTCGGCTGCGTCGGGCCGCCGCCCAGGTGCGCGGCCAGGTCGGGGTCGGGCACGCTGCCCGTCTCACCCGTTTGAGGTGAGGGTGTCGGCGTGCTCGGCGGCAGGCTGATCGGACGGCGCGGCGGCACGTAGTCGGGGGACGCCGTGCCAGGCAGCGTGATCGGCCCGACCTGTACCGGCGGGGTGCCCTGCTGCGGCGGCTGGAGCGGCGACGGGCGCGGGATGGGCTTGCGGTTGGGGTCGCCCCCCTGGGTGGGGGGGGGGTGGGGTCTGGGCCCGGGGGCGTTGGGGGGGGGGGCCCCCCCCCCCCGACTCGGTGACCGCCGCTGGCTGGGGCACAGGTGGGGCCTGGGGCTCGTCGGCGACCTGGCGCGACATGGTGCGCAGCGCGTCCAGGTAGTCCTGGTAGCCCATGCCTGGGGTGGCAACGATCTGCTGCACCTGCTCGTCGGTCAGGTCGCTGCCGTCGTCCTGGCCACTGCCCATGTGCGCGGCGACCACTTCTTCGATCATCCCCCGAAGGGCCTGCTCCAGGGGGGAGCCCTGCGGCTTCGACTCCGTACCCGTACCCACCTGGCGCGCGGTCTCGGTCAGGGGCCGCTGCTGCGCGTAGGGCACAGTGGGGGGGTGGGACGCGACGCCCGTCGCCTGCTGGGGCTGGGGCGGCTGGGGTGGCGCGCCCATCGACTGACGCTGGATCAGGCTCGGGTCGACGTTGGGCACCCGCCTGAACTCGGCGCCCTGCCACAGCGGGGTCAGGTCGACGCCGCCGTTGGGATTGATGCTGCTGTCGTGCAGCATCATGTTGCCGCCCGCGTAGATGCCGACGTGCTGCATGCGCGGACCCTGGTCCATGTTGAACATAACCAGGTCGCCCGGCTGAGCCTCGTTGGGGCCGATGGCCACCGTGCTGGCGTAGATGTCGCCCGTAAAGGCAGGCAGGCGTACCCCCGTGGCCTGCTCGTAGGCCCAACTGACGAACCCGCTGCAGTCAGTGTTGGCCTGCAGCGCTGATTGCCCGCGTCCGCCCGAGCCGCCCCACTGGTACTTCATGCCGATCGCCTGGGCGCCCGTGTCGACGACGCTCTTGATGCCGTAGCTGGGCGAGATCGCGCTCTGCGCGGGGGTGCCATCGATCTGGTTGCCCAGGCTGATGACCTGGTTGGCCCAGTTCGAGTCGGTCGCGTAGCCGTCGGACAGCAGAAGCTGGGTCGCGCCGCGCCAGTCGTTGGGGTGCTGCGCCAGATAGGAGCGTACGTTCGAGTAGCGGCTGCTGGTCGAGATCAGGTTGGCGAAGTCGCGCATCGACTCGATCGGCGAGTCGTAGGCCCGAAACGTGTCCTGGATGTTGACGTGCTGCCCGTTGACCTCCTCCCAGGTGCCCACCTGGCCCGTGTTGGCGCCCGTCTTCGGGTTGGAGCCCTTGATGCCGAAGTAGTTGTTGCCCGCCACAGCGGAGCCCCAGCCCGTCTCATTGGCAGGGATCGCCAGCAGGAGTTGATGCGGGATGCCCGTCTCCTGCTCAACCTGCATGGCGTAGGGCGACAGCGTGTTGATGAAGTCCTGGGGCCCCTGCTGCAGGGGCTGGCGCGAAGCACTCGACGCGGAGGGCCCTTGAGGAGGGGCCGCTGATGGGGCAGCGGCGTTTGAAACCCCCCGCGACGATGCTTGTGGCGCAGTCTGCGGTGCGGCCCTGCTCGGGAGCACACCCCTAGCAGGCACAGGCGCAGGCGCAGGTGCGGCTGGTGACGGAGCCTGCGTGGACGCGTCAGACTCTGCGGGTGTTATAGCGTCTGTACCAGCAGTTGTCAACGATTGCGGGCCTGGCGGTGTTGCACGGTAGGCATCCGCTGCCCATCCACCTGTTCGAGCCAGCAGCGCGGCAATCTCTGGATCGGGCTCTCCCTCAGCCTGACCCGCGCCGCCTTCCGGTGCCGCCCACGCGCCGACGATCTTGACCTTCTTGTCTGGGCGTGGGGCCCAGCCTGGCCTGACCCTGGGCGGGAGTTTGGGCTCGACCGGGTCGGTGGCCAGCCAGGACGGGACGGGCATCTACGCGGCGATCCCCGCTGGCGCGGACTGGGACAGGTTCTCTTTGACCTGCGGCGCCTGAGCCTGCGACCACTGCTTGCCCTGCGTGGCCTGCCACGCGGGCGTGGTCTGGCCGAACAGGCTGGCGGTCATCTCCTGGCCCGCTTGCTGGGTCGGGTCGGCCGCCGCGCGCTGCATCTGGGTGATGTTCGGGCTGCCGCCCTGCCCCGCAAAGCTGGTCTGCATCTGGCCCTGCACGTCGTTCCACACGCCTGGGCCCATGGCCTCGATGTTGGTGCGGTACGCCGCCATCTGGAACGGGTTCCAGCCCTGCCACTGCGACCAGGTTGGGGTCTGGATGCCAGGCGCGCCGCCGCCCTGGTACATGGCGGGTGCCTGCTGCGGCGGCGGGGCGCCCTGGCCCTGCGCGCCCTGACCACCCCACGCCTGGTAGTTGTACGGCTGCATCACCTGCTGGATCAGGTTGGCCAGGTTCTGGCCGCCCGTGGCCGTCCCCGCCTGGCCTGGCGCGGGGGTGAGCCCCGTCAACTGCTGCAACCACGGGTTGTTGAGCGCGCTGGACAGGATCGACATGCGATCCGCCTGGGTCGTCTGCCAGTCCTTGAAGGCCTGGTCGCCCTGCTGCATGTAGATCGAGTTGCCTTCCTTCATCTGCTCCAGCTTGACCGCGTTGGCTTCCTGCATCTGCTCAAGCTGGATGTTGTTCTGCTCTTTCATCTGCTCCAGCGTCTGCTGCATCTGGGTGGCTTCGTGCTGGAGTTGCTCGGTGACCTGGTTGTGGCGCGAGGCCTCGGCGTCCTCGGCCTGCTTGAGCGCCACGTCATCCTGGTGGAAGGCGTACTGCTGCTGGAGTTGCGAGATCGCCTCGGCGTGCCGATCGTTCTCGGCGGCGATGTTGGCGTTCACCTGGGCGATGCCGATCTGGTACTGCTGGTCGGCCGCGTGGGTCTGCGCCTGCGCGGAGATGGTGGCCGCCTGGATCTGCGCGTCGACGGCCGCCTGCTGATCGGGGGTCACACCCGCGACCGCCCCCGCGCCCATGCCGCCCTCACCACCCGCGCCGTACAGGTACATGTCGCCGTCGTCATCCTGCCCCGCGCCAGGCCCCCAGAAGCCCTGGGTGTCCCTGGCCTCGTACAGGTCCCAGCGCGTGTCCGCCGACTCCTGACCCGTGCCTGGCGGGGTGATGTCGCCCTTGCCCATGCGCCGCATCCGATTCAGCGGATGCCAGCCCATGTACTCCTCCTCACCAGGCGCGTAGCCACCCGCCTGCGCCGCCAGGGCGCCCTCGTTCTGCGGGTACACCAGGCGGATGATCTGCGACCAGGGCACGTCACCCCCCTGACCATCCTGGCCGTCCTGGCCCGTGCCCAGCACCTCACGGCGTATGCGCGAGGCGAGGTCCTCGGACGTGCCGTAGCCACGGTACTGGCTGGGATCCCACAGGTCGGCCTCGCCCCCCAGCCCTGGCTCGGCCTGGAAGGCGGGTCCGAGCGGCTTGAGTGTGGGCAGCTTGAGCAGGTCGCTGAGCGCGGTGGGATCGTCTTCGGCGCCGCCGCCCATCGGCGGCCCCCCTGGCGGTGCACCTGGGGGTGCGCCAGGCGGCATCTGCGCCCCGCCGCCCGTGCCACCTGGCGGGCCCATCATCTCGGTACCAGGCACGGGCGGCATCTGCTGCATGCCTGGCGGCAGCGCGCCAGTCGGGTCCTGTGGCTGACCCTGACCATCCCTGACGCCCCAGTGCAGGTGGGCCCCCGTGGTGTTGCCCGTCGAGCCGACCCTGCTCTGCAGGTCCTGGCCCTGGCCGACGATCATACCCGGGTAGGCCTCTGTGTGCTGCAGGTGGCCCAGCCTGTGCTCGGAGCCGTCCTTGCCGCGCACGATGACCGTCAGCCCGAGCCCCTGCGGGTTGTGCTCGACGCGCTCGACGATGCCGTCCACGGGTGAGACGGTCGGCGTGCCCTCGGGCGCCTGCAGGTCAATACCGCTGTGGGAGGGTTCGCCCTGGTCCATTTGCTGGCCGAAGCGGTGGCCGATACCCGCCACCTGGCCTGGCCCTAAAGGGGGCATCCAGCCTGCGCCCCCCTGTGCCTGGGGTCCACCAGGCGGCAGGCCGCCTGGTGGTCCCGCTGGGGGCGGCGAAGATGGACCTTGCCCCGTCCCCATGCCCAACCGTGACCCCGATTGACCTCGGCGATTGAGGATGAAATGGTACAGCGGATCACTGGCCTGGGCCTGCCCCGCGCCGCCGCCGCTCATGCCCGAGCCGCCCTCGTGGCCCGTGCCCGTGGCGCCTGGCGAGTAGTCGAACTCCTGGACCAGCGGCTGACCCATCAGGCCGCCTGGCGGATTGCGGTTCGGGTCGTTCCAGCCGCCCGTGCGCATCAGGTTGCGACGGACGGCCATCGGCGTCTGCAGGTACTTGCTCATGTCCATCGGCTGGGTGGCGCCCAGCAGGTCTTCGAGCGGCCCGCCCGCGCCCATGTCCTGACCGCCGCCCATGCCCTGCGGCATGCCGCCGCCCTGCGACGGGTCCTGGCCCTGATCGCCCATCGTCGGCACAGGTTGCTGGTTGCCTGGCACGAACAGCGGCGGCGTGCCTGGGTTGCGGCTGGCCTGCATGCCGTCCTGGTAGCCGCGCTGGTAGTCGGGCGACTGCGCGCCCATCGGCATGCCCCCTGGCGTGGTACCGCCCTGCCCCGCACCGTACTCGTTGCCACCGCCTGGACCGCCGCCGGGCATGGTCGGCCGTGTGCCTGGCGGCAGCAGGTTGCCCATCGCGTCGCGCCTGGGGGTCAGGATCGACGGCGTGTTGAACGGATCGACCTGCTTGTTGATCGTCTGGATGGGCTGCACCGCAGCGGGGGCGACCCACGGATTGGAGCCCATCGGCCCGCCGCCCGCCAACTGCGCGCCGACCGAACCGTCGGCGCCAGGCGCGCCTGGCAGTGCGCCCGCGAACTGGCCGTAGCCGCTGGGCTGGCCCAGGTTGGCGCCCATCGTCTGCCAGGCATTCGACAGGAACGGGCTGCTGGGCGTGGAGGCGAAGCTGGGGTGGGCCTGCAACTCGGCGGCGTGGCCCGCCTGCGCCTGGCTGCCCGCTGGTCCCGTGCCGCCTGGCCCCGTCGGGCCGCTCTGGCGGTTGGCACCCGCGATGGGCTGGCCCGAGGTCGAGGAGATGACCGAGCCGCCGTTGGGATTCGGGTCGGCCTTGGTCTCATCCCAGTGCATCGAGCCGTCGGGGTATTTCACGTACACCCCGCCCGCGCCCATGCCCCTCTCGCCGCCCGCGCCTGGCAAACCCGTGCCCTTGGGCTGCCAGAAGTTGGACATATGGCCAGCACCCTGCGCGCGGGGTTGCCAGCCTATGCCCGTGGAGCCGCGCCCCGCACGCGCGGTGAGACCACGTCCCATAAAGTCCTCCTGTCCGCCTCCCATGTCGCCGCCGTCGCTGAGGCTCTGGTCGAGCCCCACGTCGAGCGAGCCGCTGCTGCTCGGATCCTCGTAGCCTTCTGAGCCGGGATAACCCGCCTCGCCGTAGTGCGGCGGTGCCGTGTTCCTGTACGTGATGCCCGAAAGATTGCCGCTCTCGTCGTAGTGGGCGGTGTCGCCCATCGCCGTGGTGACATTCGACGGCGGCGTCACCCCCGCAAAGCGCGGATCGGGACCCGCCGTCGAGCCTGGCGGCGCGACTGCGACACCCGCAGCCCCCGCTGGCAGGCTAACCGTGTCCTGCGCACCTGAGGGCGTGCCTGTCGAGGTCTGCGCAGGCTGGCCAGTCGCGGCTGGCTGTGCAGCTTGCACAGTGGGTTTGGGCTGATCCGTCTGGTTGTACGCCTGGCGCTTGTCGAAGGCGTCCAGCCACGAGTACACCTGGTCGGCGATCTTCTGGGTGTCGGCGTCGATCGGCCCGCCCGAGACGTGCTGGGTACCCCGCACGGGGCCGCCCTGCACCGTGGCGTAGTTGACATCCAGTTCCGCACCCGCTGGCACCAGGTAGCCCGCCGAACTGAGCGTGGGCTGCGGGTGCAGCAGGTTGTGTACGTTCTCCAGGAGGGTTTCTCGTGCCTGCTCGGTGGTCATCTGGCCAGAGGCGACCTGCTGCAGCAGGCTCTGGGTATTGGCCCTGGTCTGGTCCAGCGTGGCGGCGGCCTGGGGCGCGTACGTCGGATCCTCACCGAGCGGGATCTGCTTGGTCGGGTCCCTGGGGTCGTAGGCGAACGTCTTGCCCGCGATCGTCGTGGTGGTGTAGTTCGACGGCGCCTCGTAGATGGTGTTGAACCTGGAGGTGCTGGGGTCGTACTGCAGGATGGCGTTGCCCGCGTTGTAGATGCCGTGGGTCGGGTCGACCCCCGTCAGCTTGACCACCCCACCGTCGCTCGTCGGGTCGTGCAGGTCGACGGCGACCAGACCGCCCGTGGCGGGGTCGGTCTGCACGCTCCACACCTTGGAGGTGTCCAGCGCCGACTGGGCGCGGATCGTCGCCGCGTCCGCTGCGGAGGTGCTGGTGGGCTTGGTGCCGATGTCCTGGTTGGGCGTGCCGTCGGGATTGGTGCTGTACACGTGCGGCTGCCCGTCGGGCCCCACCAGCGTGACGTGGCCCGCCTTGGCCGTCGTGGCCGATTTCGGCGCTGCCGAGACCCCGATGACGGGCCCGAGGGTGCCGTCCTGCGGGTTGAAGACGTGCATCTCCATCTGGCCCGTATCCGGGTTATAGACGTTCTTGGTCTGCTGGTTGGGGTTCTTGGCCTGCTGGCCCTGGATGGCGTCGCGGATGTCCTTGGGCAGCACCGCGATGTGCGGCGCACCCGTGGCAGGATCGGGCGGCGCGGTCACCGTGAACATCGGGATGCGCTTGGAGCCGTCGGGCGAGACCAGGTACACCGTGTCGCCGACCTGCTGCTGGGCAGGCGGCGGATCCTGGTGGTAGCCAGCGGGCGTCACCGCCTGGACCTGCTGCGGGGTGGCCTCCCCGCCAGGCGCGGAGGTGGCCGTGGCAGGCTGCGTGCTGACCGGCTGGGTGCCGCCGTCGGCACCGCCCGTGCTCTGATCGGGGTTGGCGCTGGAGACCCCCGCCGCAGCCGACAGCGCGCCTGGATCGATCTGGCTACTGCCGTCGCCGTCGTCGCCCGCGCCGAACTCGTTGCCCATACCCTGGCCCCAGCCGCGCGTGATGCCCTGCAGCGAGCCGCGCTGGCCGAAGGCGCTCGGCATGGGACCGCTGGGCGCGTTACGCGGGCCAGGCCCCGTGCCGTACGGGCTGGGGCGCATCGGCGGCGCGCCAGGCTGATACGTGCCCGAGGCCATCGACGCGGGCGCGCCGTAGCGGCCCGTCATCTGTTCCTGGCCAGGCGTCAGCGGCGGGCCAGCCCCCGCGCGCGAGTCCAGCCCCGCGCCGTACTCGTTCCCTCCACCCAATCCACCGTGCGGGATGAGCGAGTAGTTCAACTCGTGCACGGGCGCAAGCGTGCCTGGGTGGTGGATCTCGCCCGTCTTCGGGGTGTAGTTGATGGCGTGTACAGGCGCGGGTGTCCCCGGAGGGGAGGCCATGATGTGCGGCGAGGTGCTCGGCTGGGGCTTGCCGCGCCAGGCGCCCTGCAGCACGGCGGCGGGCTTCTGACGCGGCGCCCAGCCCGCAGGCATCAGCCCAGCCGCTTCCGCGCGTGGCGATTCACCCGCGCAAGTTTTTCGCCTGTTCGACCGTCTAAGAGTTCGACAGGTCCGAAGTCTTCTGCACCAATCCCGTCGTAGCGCTCGATGATCTGTTCTGGTGCCGCACTACCCACCAGATGCGCGCGTGCCCATTCGGCTGAACCAGGCTGCGCGTCCTTGAACAGGAACTTGAAACCCGCGTCGTTGCCAGGAGTCCTGATGGGGCCATTGACTGCGGCGTGGATGTCTGCGGTTGGATCCGCGTGATACGCGTCATGCGCGGCCTGCCTGATCGGATTACTGTCGGGCGTGATGGGCATCCAGGTACTCCTTCAACACCTGTGCGGAGTCGTCGTCCAGCGGGATCGTGCCATCTGCCAACCCTGCCAGGTACTGCTGGGTCCTATCCGTTCGCTCCGTCGGGGAGAGTTTCTTCCTCCCCATCGGGATCGAGTCTCGGTCGTCGTGGGCCACGATCTCCATCGGACGCGGCACTTCGCCCATGATTTTGCGCATGTTCGCGCTCATAGTCTTGCTCCAGCATCAGCAGGTCGCCGCCAGTCTTGTCTGAGATCCTGGTGCCCAGCGCACGGGCCATCTGGATCAGGGGAACAACCTGTTCGGGCGGGACCTTGAAGGTCGTCGTCGCGTCCCAATCGGGCGGGCTCTCGACGGCCACCACGTAGGTGTCGCCGCGCCCGACGTACAGCGCCACCCTGTGCTCGGCCACGGGCACCTCGACCACCTGCGGGCGCCGCACCACCGCCGAGGCGGCCACGGGCTCGTCGTGTACCTGCACGGGCTCGGCCATCCACGTGTGATCGTAGCTCCTGCCAGGGAAGTGGTCCTCGCCGCACTGCCAGCACGGCGGCTTGGGGATGCGCTGGTTGTACGCGGGGCTACCAGGCACCATGGCCAGGTTGTGCAGGTCGCTGGACGACTGGCGGATATCGCCGCCGAGGGCGGGGCTCGGCGGCCGCATGGCGTTGAACATATCCATCGCGTCGGTCACGCTCGGCTCCAGTCTAGGTCATCGGCCGCTGCTGTCCACGTGCCTGTGGGGCGTGGCTGCCGGTCCTGCCAGCGGC
>Ga0306921_10007647_pt1 | contig 11372 bp, 19 predicted proteins | sample sta12Cox44000080_FD_203760 | JGI IMG/M metagenome (GOLD analysis project Ga0306921, IMG submission 203760) | Lab enrichment of tropical soil microbial communities from Luquillo Experimental Forest, Puerto Rico - statoxic.12C.oxic.44.000.080 (v2)... | ecosystem: Environmental > Terrestrial >... | reverse complement strand
CCGCCGGTATGAACACCAGCGGGGTCAATGTCACTCTCTCAGGGATAAGGAGAAAGAGAACGCAAACGACCCAGGAAACGCCTTAACCGGGCCAAGCAGGACTACCCGTGCAGGAGTGCGTCATGCTGTTTGTTCTAGTACAGTAATCCCATGACGATTGCAAGACGGATGCCTGCCTTGGCCAAACACAAGGAGTCCATGTCGTGCAGGAGATTAGCCAAAGACAAGTAGTAGCATTGTCTCTAGCCCGCCTAGGTTTCAAAGTTCTCGCTTGCCACCACGAAGGGCGAGAACGCAAAGCGCCCATTGCCGCTGTGCACCCTCACGGTTTCAAATCCGCCACCACGGACCAGCAATCCATCCGCCACATTTGGGATATGTATCCCCACGCCCTTGTCGGCATCGTGACTGGACCCGCATTTCAAGTCATTGATTTGGACGGGGAAGAAGGGATCGACAACTTTTGTCGATTCCTCGACATCGAGCGGCAAGACATTCTCACGTGGACAACTTGCGTTTCAACGCCGAGCGGCGGCATCCATATTTACCAGATAGGCATCCCCGGTCGTTATATCCCCACGACCACAGGCAAAATTGCCCCCGGAGTCGACACACGAGGTGTTTGTAAAGAAAACCAGGAAGGTGGTTACGTCATCGCTCCCGATGGTTTGGAGTATCGTTTCGTAGGCGACGCGGATTCGCTGGGCGAGATGCCGGGGCTGCCTTTAGAACTGCTCGACAAGGTTTTAGCCGGTATTAACCGACATTCGTCGACATTCACCGATACGCCGAGCGAGCCAGCTGAACCGTCAACAGTGTCCACGCCCTACGCGCGCGGCGTGTTGGCCGGAGTGAGCCGAGACTTAGCTGGGGAACCGTCGGGCGCGCGCAATCATAAGCTCAATCGCATGACGTTTTGGCGCCTGGCGCCTTTGGTGCATTGCGGCGCCCTTCAAGCGAACGAAGTCTATGCCGCTCTCCTCGATGCTTGTCGTCGCAACGGTTCGCTCGATGACGACGGCGAGCGCAAATGCAAGGCCACGATTGCAGGCGCGTTAAAAGATGGTGCTTATAACCCCATCCCGCACCCCCCTACTTACCGGTCGCAGGGGGATGTGACCTATCCAGACTTGCTCGCGAGCGACAATTTCGACCCAAAAAGCCCGACCGATAATAGGCCCGCTTCAAGCACTCGCAATTTCAAACTCGCGTTGCTCAAATCTCGCGTGGAACTTTCACACGAAACATTTTCGGACAAGCGTTTGATCGAAGGTCTTGCTGGTCACGGCCCCGCTCTTGACGACGACGCGGAACGGGCGCTGCGGCATCTCTTCGAGCAACAACATAGGTTGTTCTTTCCTGACAATCAGTTCGCCCGGATCGTGCTCCTTGTTTCGAGCTGGCAACGATTCAACAGGTTTGTAGATTTTCTCAACTACGCGGAACCGCAATACGACGGCATAGCACGCCTCGATTTCTGGACGTCGCGAGGCCTTGGCGGGAAAGACAACGAATACACGCGAGCGGTCGGCGCCAAAACCCTCATCGCGGCTGTACGGCGGGGTCGCGAACCCGGCTGCAAGCACGACGAAATGCTGATCCTGGAGGGCGGGCAAGGGATCGGCAAATCACGGGCATTGCGGATCCTTGCCATGTATCCCGAGTGGTTTGGCGAAGCGTCCATGGACCTCAAGACCAAGGAACTCATGGAAGTTACCCTTGGCAAGGTCATCCTCGAATGGTCCGAACTTTCGGGGATGCGACGCGGCGAGGTCGAGCATATCAAATCGTTATTGTCTTCGTCGTCAGACCGGGCGCGCAAAGCTTACGGCAAGCACGCAACGGAGCAACCAAGATCATGGATCATCATAGGCACGACCAACGCTTACAAATACCTCCAAGACGACACAGGCGATCGGCGCGCGTGGCCGTTGCAAGTGGGTGACATCGACCACGATTGGTTACAGCAGAACTGCTTTCAGCTCTGGGCCGAAGCCGCGCACCGCGAAACGGGAGGTGAAGAGATATGGCTTTCGAAAGAGCAAACCGCGCTTGCGTACAGCGAACAGGAGAATCGGCGAGTTGAAAACCCATGGGAAGACGACCTCCGCGAAGCGCTCGGCAACCTCACCGGCTACATACCGACGTTGGACGTGTGGAGAATCCTCGGCATTTCCGGTCACCAAAAGCAGAACCGCATGAACATCGACAAGCTCCGTTCAGCAATGACAACCCTAGGTTGCACGTATGGGCATAAAAAGAGGACAGGTGGAGTGCAACACCGTTGTTGGCACATAGCTGGGCAAAATGATCAACGAATTCTGAGGGTTGCGACGAACGAAGACGGTGAAACCTACGTCCGTGAGGCAGGTCAGGACAAGTAAAAGGGTATTCTCTAAAGAGAACCTTTTAAGAATTTCAAAAAACACGAAAAACACTTGTATCACTTGCCTCATATAAAAATAGCCCAAGGAATCAACCCAAACTCGTGAGGCAGATGTGAGGCAAATGAGGCAAGTGACAAGGCCTGGCGGATATGCGATTGTGTGCTCAGAGCACGGAGGACGAGATGGTAGATCGTGAACTTCTGAAAGATCAATTAGAGCATTTATTGAAAACTCTCGACAAGGAAACGGACGAATCCATTATCGATTGCTTAGCTGATATGGCGGTGGAGCATGTCTACGGATGGGGCGACGGGATGCCTGAGTTCGAAAATCACGAACGCACCCTCGACGATACATATGAGAAACCTCGATGACTCGCAGTGGAGCCGAAGTTGCCAAGGCTGACGGCATGGCCGCGTCTGCGCGTGGCGCGAACCCGGAATGGCTCGAGGAAGCGTTTGGCGTGGTTATTCAGGTTGCCGAACGGAGGCAATATTTCACCACGGATGCGGTGATGGCGCTCGTCAATCAGCAATGCAAGCACACGACGCATGACTTGCGTGCGATGGGTCCCGTCATGCAACGCGCGGCGAGGGAAGAGCTGGTCAAGAAGGCCAACTTGCTGCCCATCAACTCGGTGCGCCGTTCCCTGCACGCCTGTCCGAAGACGGTATGGGAGAGCTTGATATGGCACGGCAACGATGGGGCATGAAGCAAGAAAGCTACGGGTTGTACTTGCACATCCGCGAGCTCAACGTCGCGATCGCACGTTTAGGGAGGCGATGGATTGGTCCCGCTCCGCAAAGGCCTCCAATAGCGGGCTGGTTGCTAAGGGCAATGAGCGTGTCGAGATACCCGGAGCTTTACGAGTCGTCGCGCTTTTACCCGTGAGCGGATGGGATGCCTGGAGGCACGTTTATCCCCCCGACACTCACGTTTTAGACCACTGGGATAAGGAACGCGAAAACCGGAGTCACATGACATGAACGAATACGAAGTCATCCTTGAGAAGGTCGGCACAGGCAAACGCGGAGCATGGTATTCCGTGACGTTCGACGGCAAAATCTTGTGCGTCAGCCGTGACCCGGAGTTTGAAGCGTGCCGGGAGCTATCGGCATTGGGCCTCAGAGGCACGTTAAGGACTCGGTGGAAAGGATCCCCACACCATGCTATGACCCTCGATATTTTGCGCGATGCCGGACGAAAGACCGAAGAGTCGCCAACGAAAGGCCTCCGCACAGTGAAATGGCAACCTTGGGAGGACAAGGCATGAACACCGCATCTTGGAGTGCACGATTGGTCTCGTTCGCTCGAGATTTGGGCCTCCCTCGCTCACGATGGCGTTTCCTGAGGCGTAGAGGCACCGCCAGCGCCTGTTTCTGGGTTCGGCTTGGGGATGTATGGGCGAGATATGACCTGCCCTACGAGGGCTCCAAAGCGGTCCTAGCCCTAAGGAAAGCTTTGGGCATCACCGAAGATCCGTGGCCGAGGATCACGAGGACGCAATCTCAAATGCGCACTCCGATCAAGACGACATTGCGACGTGCGCGAGTTCCTCCTTGGCAGTACGCTTGGAATGGCGGCCGTGAGTTTTGGTTGGATACCGGCGGAGAAATCAAACGGTGGCCCCTCAGGTGGTCAAATGTGGCGCCCATCTTGCGAGCGATAGAGGTGATAGGTAAACAAGAGCCTTATGAACGTTAAAGCTACCGAGTACCAAATCCACGTGGCGTTTGCGGCGTGGTTGCGCAAGCATCTCTTTCCTGGCGTTTTGTGGTGGCACACACCGAATGAAGGAAAGCGATCACGAGCCGAATCTTATCGGCAGCATCTCTTGGGATTGCGGCCTGGGGTTAGTGACTTTTGCTTTATTTTCGATTGCGGTCGTAGCACTAATCCTTATCTTTTGGAGTTGAAAAACCACGACAATCCCCTGACGGAGGCGCAACGTGAGTTTTTGCGGCACGCTCGCAATGCCGGTGCGTCGGTTGCAATGGTGCGAAGCATCGAGGAGGCGGCAAAGCAAATTCTTGCGTGGGGTTTGGTAAGTCGCGGTGCCCTCGCGGAACTGCCCGATCCTCTCGCGGTGTCCTACAAGCGCAAAGCGCCGTCCATCGGGAGGGCCAAACGCAATTACGCGAAGCCGCAAGGAAACAAGGAGCAAGCCCATGAGTGTTGAACACGGCACGGACAAAGCACTCGACAAAGCACGAGGTCGTTCGACGCCAAGCACGCAAGCCGTTACGCCGCCTGATCTTACTGCACTTGCTACGACTGTTAACGGTGTGGTGACGCGAATGCAGGCTTACGATGTCACGCTTACGGCGATGGATATTCAAGCTGCCCTCAACGCTTTCCAACAGATGCAGGTTCTACAAACGATAGCTGCGTAGCCGCTTGACGAACCGCATAATCCAGGGGTAGCTTTTGCGAGCGAGAGCCGATGGGATGAATAGGGGCCTGTGGTTCCCACTCCGGTGTTACACGGCACCGACTTCGGCACCCGGAGGCCCTCGCCCTTGACACAGACAACGCATAGACTCCTCATTGCTGGTTGCTGCAAAGGCCGGTAGGTGGCACCGCACCTATCGGCTTTCCTGTGTTTTGGACGGAGAGTTGACGGCATGAAAGTACAAGAGTGGCCCATCACCAAGCCCAAGCCGTATCCAAGGAATCCACGAAGAGTCACCGATCAAGCGGTGACGAAGGTCGCGGACAGCCTTCGTGAATTTGGGTTTCAACAGCCGCTCGTGGTCGACAAGAACGGGGTGATCATAGTTGGCCATACCCGGTTCCTCGCTGCTAAGAAGCTCAATTTCAAGAGCGTCCCCGTTCAAGTCGCTGACCTCGATCCCGTGCGCGCGGCGGCATACAGGCTCGCGGACAATCGAACCAACGAAGAGACCGAATGGAACAACATCGACCTCACGGCTGAGTTTGAGGCGCTGCGTAAACAAGGATTCGATCTTGCCTACACTGCATTCGATGAGCACCAGATCGATCAGCTGTTTGCCAACCTTGTGAATCCGGAGGAAGCATGGGCGGACATGCCCGAGTTTCAAGAGGATGACCTCAGGCCTTACAGGCGCATTGCTATCCTCCTTGCTGACGAAAACGCCGTGGTAGAATTCGGAAAGCTTATAGGCCGCCATTTGTCACCCCAAACCAAGTGGCTCTGGTATCCCAAAGAGCCGAAGGCAACCACGGTAAAGCGTTATGTCGAGGACGGATATCACGGCACAGATACCTAAGGTGCCTTCGATACCGATACCCAAGTTCATAGTTTCCAAGGGTCGTGCCGACTCCAGGCTCACGATGCGGGCTTTGGACATGATGGGAGTGGATTACTATGTCATCGTTGAAAAGGCGGAATGGCAAGCCTATGCGGACGCAGGCATCCGCGAAAGCCGCCTTCTTGTCTTACCTCCGGAGTATCAGGCCCGATACGACACTTGCGATCGGCTCGGCGGAACGAAGAGCACAGGCCCGGGCCCAGCGCGCAACTTTGCTTGGGATCTTGCGAAAGCTCAAGGTGCCCCTTGGCATTGGGTGATGGATGACAACATCAGGGGATTCCACAGGCTCAACAGGAACGGCAAGCACGTTGTCACCACGCCTGGCATCTTTCACGCGATGGAGGATTTTGCGGATCGGTTCTCGAACGTGGCTATGGCTGGGCCTAATTACCACACCTTTGGACGCAAGGATTACCCCTACAAGCAGCCGTACGTACTCAATACAAGGATATACTCTTGCAATCTCATTCGGACGGATACGCCGTTTAGATGGCGCGGGCGCTACAACGAGGATACGGACTTGAGCCTGCGCATGCTCAAAGCGGGATGGTGCACCGTCCAGTTTTATGCGTTCCTCCAAAACAAGACGGTCACGCAGGCGACGAAAGGTGGCAACACCGAAGAGTTTTACCGTCACGAGGGCACTTGGCCGAAGACCCAGATGCTCGCGATGCTCCATCCGGACTTAACGTCTGTTGTGCACAAGTTCGGACGTGTACACCACCAAGTCAATTACTTAGGTTTTAAACAACAGCTTGTGCTGCGCACGGCCTCGCGTTTGCCACGCCACGCTCGCGGCGAATACGGCATGCGCCTCGAGGAATACGCTCGCCACACCGTTGCCTCCAAGCCAGCTCGATTTGACACAAGCCCGAGTGATCTTGTAAAGGTGCCGTGAAGAGGGCGTTTGCCGTCGGATGAAGCACGAGATAAACCTTGAATTCAAGCCCTGAAAATACGCCAATGTCGACGGACACGGCCGTCACGCGCGCGCGAGACGCAGCGAACACCTCACCGAATGCTGATTCGCATAATTTGCATTATGGAAACTCCGCGTACGGCGGCGATGGTCGTGACGTGTTCACCAAGCGCCGTAATCGTAGGATGCTCGTGTTCATTGACTGCCTCAAAAAGGGACTATCCATTGCTGGCGCGGCGAAGCATGCGCATGTTAACAAGTCGCAACTGTACATATGGCGTACCAAGTATCCATCATTCGACGACGCATGGTCAAATGGGCTCGATGAGGGCTGCGACTTTCTCGAAGACGTTATTCGGGGGCATAGCCTAAAGGATTGGCGTGCGGCGGAATCGCTACTCAAGGCTAGGAGACCAGAGAAGTGGCGTGAACGGTACGTGAACGACCAATCGACAACGAACGTCAATGTACTGATTGCGGAAGCGGAGGGTGCAAGTGTCGCTCTCAAGAATCGAATTGATGGCATTGCTCGACGACTCCGGGAGGGCAAAGTTGCTCTCACAAATGTCCGAGGAGGAGAGCTACCTGACGATGCACGACTGGACATTGTGGGCACGCCGCGAGCAATTGGAACCTCCAGGTGAGGAATGGCATACTTGGCTACTACTAGCCGGCAGAGGCTTTGGAAAAACCTTAGCAGCAATGCAGTGGGTGAGGCAGATGGTGTGCGGGGACACTCCGTTAACGAAGGGACGAGCACATCGTGTTGCGATTATCGGCGATACGGCAGCGGACGTCAGGGATATTCTTATCCTGGGTGATAGCGGTTTATTGCGGATACACCCTTCTCATTTTCGTCCAGAATGGCAGCCATCCAAGCGAAGGGTTGTGTGGCCCAATGGTGCATACGCCCTTACCTTCTCAGCCCAAGACCCCGACCAACTCCGGGGGCCCCAGTTTGATTGCGCGGCCTGCGACGAACTCGCCAAGTGGCAGTACGCTGAGGACACCATGTCAAATTTGGCTTTCGGTTTGCGGCTCGGCCTACGACCCCGGAAGGTTATCGCGACCACGCCCCGGCCAACAAGATATATCCGGTCACTGATGCAGGACCCGGGTGTTATAATGACCCGGGGTGCTACGCTCGAGAACGCGACCAACCTCTCGGGTGACTTCCTCAAGCAAGTCCAGGAACGGTATGGCGGAACAAGGCTTGGTCGGCAGGAGCTCGAAGGTCAAGTGCTCGCGGATGTACCGGGTGCACTTTGGACGCTGGACATGCTCGACCGGAACCGTGTGCGGCATTCCCAGCTACCTACGCTCACGCGGATCGTTGTCGCAATTGACCCGGCGCTTCGTGAGAAAGAGTTCACCGACGACGGCGTCGCGGAGACCGGAATCGTTGTCGCCGCATTGGGTGACGACGGCAGAGGTTATATTCTTGCTGACGAGACGTGTTCGCTTAACCCTGCCGGGTGGGCGCGTAAGGCGATCGCCGCTTTTGATTTTTGGGGAGCCGACAAGATCGTCGCCGAACAAAATCAAGGTGGGGGTATGGTGGAGCACGTCCTCCGTTCGGTGCGTCACGCCATACCATACAAAGCGGTTACTGCGTCGCGCGGTAAAACTACGCGTGCTGAGCCGGTGGCTGCCTTATATGAACAAGATAGGGTTAGCCACGTCGGGACGTTTTCTGCACTTGAGGATCAGATGCTTGCGTTTACCCCCACAGGTGTACTCTCCGATCTATCACCGGACAGAGCGGATGCTCTGGTGTGGGCGATTACCGAACTCTTTCCCCGAATGATCACGCCCATTAGGTTAGGCGCGCGACACCGCAATCCCGATGTCGGGATGGTTTATTGAGACGGAGAAGCACGATGGCAAAGCAGCACGGCAAGGCAGGAACGCATTCGGCAGGCGAACCCCTTTACGTCCTTGACGCCGACGGCGGGCAAGCGGTGATCGAAGGCGATCAGCGCACCCTTGATGCGGTGAAGGATTCGTTGGTGAAGGACGGTGCAGTGGAGCGTGTCGTCTTTGACTATGGCTATTTCGAATGAGCTAAGACGTCCAGTGGCGATCGAAAGAGTTGTAGTCAAACAGACCGGCCTCGTGCAAGAGGCGGGACCACTCCCGTTTCTGGCCGATCTTCAATGTAGCAAAAGGAGCACAGCGATGCCTAAGAATGACGACGAGATGCTGGATGTGTTTGCAACGGCCGCGTTTGTGCCGTTCCTAACACAGGAGATAACGGCTGGCGGCACGACGGTTAACAGCGCACGTGCGGCGCAGCGGGCTTATTTGGCGGCGCACGACATGGTCAAGGAACGCGCGAATCAAAAACCGGCGGGGCCATCGCATCCGGTACCGCCCCCAAAACCGTAGGGTTGGAGATATGAGACATTGGCGCGCGCTCGTTCACCGTCGGGCAGGCGAGATCCTGTATGGCAACTTCCCCGAGCAGACGGAGAAGCAAGGGGAGCAATGCCTTACCGACATCGTGAAGATGATCGAGCAGGACCCAGGATGGAAGAACGTGGCGCGCGTTGTTATCGAACGGGCCGACCTGAGCCCTAACAAGAAAAACAAACCAGAGAAGCCACATGCCGACGATGAAGGAAGCGGTGGAGAATCAAAAGGAGACGAGTGATCTTATCGCCGCTCGCATTCGCGCTTATTCCGTGATGACGAATCAGGAACTGGCGTTGCGCCTTATCGAATGGGCCGACGGCCTTACCGGCGAATATCTTCCCGTACTCTTGAAGGAGTGCGCTTCTCGTTTGTATCGTCATCCGGACGCGACAGGCGATCAGCCTTCAATGCCTCCAATGCCTCCATCCTCGCCTCAGCCAACTCCCTGAAACGCCTGAAATTGTCGTTATTTAGAATACTGTGCATGACGAGGAGCAGGGATTCCATCTCCTCCAGGCGCCGTTCGATGTCTTTGAGGCGCGCTTCCCACACCGACGGTGGCATGATTTGAGACATGGGACGCATCGGGTCCCAGTCAAGGGAACCGGGAGCGGCATCGCCGCCCCTTTTGTTCAAGTCGTTGACCTCATTGCACATCTTTGATTTTTCCCGAGTTTTAGCGGGGCAAACAACGCTGCAATGACGTCATCCATGGCTGACATTGCCTGTTGTTTTCCGCGAGCTGCGTGAACGCGCCCACAATTACACTGCTTTCCTCTGGCGGAGTAGATGGTTCAGTGGGCTTGTGGGGCGGCTTGTGGTGGTCGTGCCCCTTGTGGTGGTGGTCTCCATGGCCATGGTGATGGTCTTTGTGATGCTTTTCGTGTCCATGTTCATGCTTGTGTCGGTCGTGCCCATCGCCATGATGATGGTGTTCTTTCCCATCGTGGTCATCATGTCCGTGATGATGGTGTCCATGGTCTCCTTTGTGGTCCCCATGATCGTTATGGCCATGGCCCTGCCCATGGTGATGGCCTTCGTGGTGGTCGCCATGATCGTGGTCTTTGCCATGATCCTTGCCCCCGTGGTTATGGTCGTCCCCGTGGCCGTTGTGGTCGTGGGAATGGTCGTCCCCGTTGTGGTCACGATCATCCCCGTGGCCGCCCTTATGATCGTCGCCCTTATCTTTGCCGCCGTTGTCGCCGCCCTTATCTTTTCCTTTGTCGCCGTGGTCGTCTTTCCCGGACTTATTCCCTTTGTCGCCCTTATCGCCTTTATCCCCGTGGTCGCCCTGCTCGGTTCCGGCAATAAGTTCGGGCAAGGGCAGATAGAGGTTGAGCGGTGATTCAGCATAAGCAATCCCACAGGCTGTGATTGCAACGACGGCGCCAGCGGCGACCGCGATCTTCAAATACATACTGTGCTCCTTTGCAAAAGATCAGGCGGCGGGCCCAAGATGGGGAGAGAACCCGCCGCCGAGCCCTCTGAGGGTATGGTGCTCCTCTGGGGCAAGGCCGTGATACTGAGGGGTCAGGCATCACAGCCCGAATAATTGGTAACACGGCTCGTTGCTCGCGGAAGTGATTTTGTGGCAACACCTGAAATATGTTGTGGTGGAAAAATGACGAATCGGGTTCCCATGCGAGAGATCGCTCGACTGTATCACGAAGGGTTTTCCCTTGAACAACTCGGCAAACGATTTGGGGAATCTGGAGAGAACATTCGACGTCGATTACTACGGTTAGGCGTTGAAATGAGGCCCAAAATTCGCAAGGGCAGTGCCTCGAATTTGTATCGCGGTGGCGCCGAAGGGGGCGGAAAATATGCTCACGGTGTTGTAAAACACGCGATACGAACTGGAAGGCTTGTCCCCCAGCCTTGTGAGGTTTGCGGGTCAACGGGAACGTGTCGGAATGGCATCAATTACGTGCATGCGCATCATGACGATTATGCCAAACCCTTGAAGGTCAGGTGGTTATGCGCTGCGCATCATCATGAAATTCACGTTCGGCAGTGGAAATCTTGAAGGGGGCATGATAATGGAAGTTTGGTTCTTGAGAGTTATGCTGGCACTCGCAATAACGCTCATGGTGGTATTGGGTTTTGTGCTCGTGGGTGGCTCATGACCGTACCTGATTGGACCGTCGCAATCGGAGTCATCGTTTTGATCGTCGCTGCCGCCGTGGGGATAGCTTTGTACCTGCGGAAATGAGATGGCGATTGGAAATTTTGGCGCGAACGTCTCAAACACGGCTGGGCTGAATACGACGTCCGACCGTTCGGAAGGAGCACAATTCGCGCCGCAGCCAGCCTCCAAACCGATGACCGAGACGGAGTTGCTGGCATTTTTACAGA
>Ga0306921_10007639_pt1 | contig 11378 bp, 16 predicted proteins | sample sta12Cox44000080_FD_203760 | JGI IMG/M metagenome (GOLD analysis project Ga0306921, IMG submission 203760) | Lab enrichment of tropical soil microbial communities from Luquillo Experimental Forest, Puerto Rico - statoxic.12C.oxic.44.000.080 (v2)... | ecosystem: Environmental > Terrestrial >... | reverse complement strand
CTGCGTGCGCCGGGCCGACACGGTCCAACTCCGTGCGCAGGAAATCGACGAACCCACGAAAATTCGGATTGTCGTGCAGCGTGATCCACTCCGCGTGTACGAAGTTGTTCGGCAACGGCTGCGGCGCGCGGGAGGCCCAATCGAGATACAGCCATTCGGCCACCACGAGGACCGAAAGCGCGGCCGCATAGCTGCGCGTATCCGCCGCTTCACGCATGATCGCCTTGAAGCCTATGGTCGGCTGCGTGTCGGGATCGGCTGCGCGCCTGGTCTCGGTGACGCCGAGCGCTTCGAACGCCCGAAGGAAATAGGTGTTTTCCTCGGCCGACACCATGCCGATGAAGCGACCAAAGCGCAGCCTGGCTGCGAACGTGTCGGCGTTGGCAAGCGCCGCACCGAGCAGAACCAAGAAACTGTCGAGAAAGCGGTGGTCCTGAATGAGATAGCGCGCCATCACCGCATCGGGCACGGCTCCGGCGAATAGCTCGTTCACAAAGCGATGCTGCACAGCGTGCGACCAACCAGCCTCACTCGCAGCGCGTAGGGTTTCGGAAAGCGTTCGGGCATGACGTTGGTCCCCGTCGAACCATTGGATTGTCAGGATAGCGGCTCCGCCCGCGCATTTCACGCGTGCGCATGCATCTCGGCTGACCTTGCGCACAAAGCGCTGGCGCTTTTTTTTCCGGTACTGGTTGCACGAGAGGGACCGATGGTTCGAATCCGGCTCCCTCCAGCGGCGAGTCACTTGCGAACCCGGCTTTCGGGGACGCATCCCATCAATGACCCCGAACCCGTCGCAAGGCGCTATTCGTCCCGCCCCATCCCGTACTGTGCTAAGGTGTTGGGTGCCAGTTTGGGTGCCAACCCTGACTAGCATTTTTGTTGGGCGGTAAGGCGTCCATATGCAGGATGATGCGAATCCATATCGTAAGCTGCCGCGCATCACACTTGAGGTGATGGCCGAAGACATCGCACGGGACAAAGGTGCCGACCTCGGCAATGCGCGTGTTGAGCTTCTAAGACGGGATCGCAAATATGCCGAAGAACAGGAGCTCTCACGGCGTAAATTCGAGACCGATCATCAGGCCGCTCGTCAAGAATTCGAAGAAAAGCTCGCCCAGCGTCAAATGGACCACGCTGCAGCGCTCGCGAAGGAACAACTCGACACGGCACGGGCCGCAGCGAAGGCGGCGACGATGGCAGCGTGGGCAGCGGGGGTAGCCGCTCTCGGGGCGATTGGTCAGATCATCGTTGCGGTGCTGAAATAAGGAGAGCCCGGCCGTCGCCGGCCGGCCCCATCCTCTCTCGCCGACGCGGCGACCCGCCGATCAGCGCCGGTGTCCACGCCCTTCGCCAAAAGCTGAGGTCGGCCGCCCTCGGCGTTTCTGGCTCAGGGATACACTAGGCGCCACGCGGCGTGCTGTGAGGACGGCCCTTACGAGCCTGCCAGTTTGTCCAGTGCCTGTGCTTGCTGATTCGTCAGGTCAAAAATTGTTCGATTATAGAAACCGTGCTTTTTCAAGAAAACATTTTCGCGCAACACCGGATCGTCGTTCGTCTGTTCTCTATTTACTCTTTCCCTCTCTGCAAATTTCTCAATCTCTACTTCGGCACGCGGCATTGCTTTATGAAATTGCGGACCGCCGTAACGCGTTGTTTCGTCTATACAGAACACTCGTTGCCATACCGGCATGTCCCTCGGTGTATTTTTGTCCGCTGCCTGCGTGATTTCTCCTCGTGCTACGAGGCCCTTACCGCTTTCCCAGAGACAGACAACATGTTTGCACTTGAGTTCTGTGTTCGTGTCAGGCTTTGGGCTTAACCATAGAGTTTTTTCTTTTCGAAGCTGCATTTCCTTAAGAGCGTCTGAAAGCCTGTACTCCGATCCGGGATTGACCTGAAAAATGAAGTACCTCGCCATATTCTTTGCTTCCTTCCCGTTAGTGCCCGACGTTGCGGCGCTCATATACCAAGTCTCGAAATCGTGCTCTGACTGACATCGTAGCTGCGGGCGATTTATATAAGCGATTTTGAAGCGAAAAGCCCGGCCTCTCGACCGGGCTCCATCTCGCTGCCGACGCGACGGCCGCCCAATCAGCAGCCGAAAAAAAGCCCCGTCGAAACGGGGTCGCGAGGTTCCGGGGCCGACCAAGGGAGGGTGAAGCGCCCGAATAGGGGATTCGCTATCTGCGGACGAAAGTTAACGGACAATCAACCGACGGTCAACGGCGACCGCCCTGATCAGCCGCCGGCGGGCATCACGCGTCTGCACGCCAGGCGGAACTTCAGCTCGATCAAACTGAAGTTCGTTATTGGTAGGGCAACCCTCCCCAGCCAGGCTCAGCTATCCAATTCTTTCATATCCTGCGGCGTCGAATTATAAACGATACAACCATTCACGTCTTTAACAAGAAAACTCAAATCGATGCGACCACTCACATTATTAGCGCCGGCGAATTGATTTCTCCACATTTTTTCTTGACGACTACGATTGCGGACGCGACATCGTCAGCCTCGATAGGATAGGTTTCTCTTAATTGGTTTGCGCCGATCCTGTAACACGCTCGCAAATTTCGATCCGGTACTTATTCATTTTACATGGTCCTCCGGCTTCACCCGCCCGGCGCGAGCCGCGCCCGCTTTAGCGCGTCTAATGAGATCCTTCTTGACCGCGTCAAGGCTATCGTACACCTCCTTGAATCCACCGACTTCGTAGAATTCAAATCTGCCGCCTGGGGGCGCCTCAAGAAGGTTCATGCGTTCGTTGGAGTATATGAGCCAGTCTTCCTCCCCATCGCGGGGAATGATTACCGGCTCTACCTTGCCAGGGCAAACCCGCCAGCAGATCACGGAATAAACTTCTGTGGTGGTCGCGTGGTAATCCTCGCCATCGCCGGCATAATAAATCCGGTAAAGGCGGGCACCAGGAGCCGCCGGGATGACGGTCGCGAGCATCCGCTCGACCCCCTCCTCATCGTCACGGACCCAAAATCGGTGCTGCTCTCCCTCCCTGGTCTCAGCGATCCATGGGGTTTGGGGGTTTTCCTCTCGAGTCCGGAGGTTTGATCCCTCACGGCGGATCTTCGTGACGGTTGCGAGGCTAATGAAGACGCCGTCTTCGTCCCTGATGAATGCACTCATGGTCGTCCTAATCCTTACCAGAAAAAGCCCCGGCCATTTTCTGACCGGGGGGCCTCTATCTATCTCTCGGTCTCCTTCGCTCGCCTGGCTACGTCCTCGATCGCCGCCTGGTCGCGGGCATCATCGGCGTCAAATACCTTCAGCAGATCGGTGTAGAAGCGGTGTTGAATGACCGCGCATGCCGGCAGGCTGTAGCATTTCGGGTAAGCCGGCGAGCCTTCGCCACAGCTAACCGTGTAGCGCTCACAAAGATGAAGAGCGGCCGAAACCTCGTCGTGGGTCAGCTCCCCGGCCCCCACTCCCGGCGACGAGGCAAGGACGCCGGCAACGGCCGCCGCCGCGAAAAGGACGCTATCTCCATCATGACTTCGACTGTCACATCCTGGCGGCGTAGACGACCCCAGGTAAGCATCTTCCGGGGGTTAAGGACGCGGTGTGAAGAGAAACTCGCGGCCGTGCGGCGCCAGGAAATCGAGCTCGGGTCCGACGGGGACGATGCGGGTCGGGTTGATCGACGCGTGGCTGCCATAATAGTGCGGATTGATATGCGTGAAATCGATGGTCGGGGCGATTCCCGGGTACTGGTAGAGTTCCCGGGTGTAATCCCAGAGATTGGGATAGTCGACGATCCGCCGAAGATTGCATTTGAAATGCCCGACATAGACGGCATCAAACCGCACGAGCGTCGTGAACAGCCGCCAATCCGCTTCGGTCAGTCGATCGCCGGCCGGGCGCCACGGTCGGCGACACGCTCGAGCAGATTACCGACCGTATCGAAAGCAAGCTGCAGGAAACGCCGAGCCTGGACTACCTGAAAAGCTACACGAGCGCGGGGCAGGCCACAATCTTCGTCAACCTGAAAGATTCCACGCCCCCGGCGCAGGTGCCGGACATCTGGTATCAGGTGCGCAAGAAGGTCGGCGACATCCGCAATACGCTCCCGCAAGACATCGTCGGCCCCGGCTTCAACGACGAGTTCGGCGACACTTTCGGCATCGTCTACGGCTTCACCGCGGACGGATTCACAGACCGGGAGTTGAGGGATTACGTCGTTGACGTCCGCAAGCAGCTCCTCCAACTGCCGGATGTATCCAAGATCGACATTCTGGGGGCCCAGGACGAGCGCGTTTACGTTGAATTCTCAACCGCGCAGTTGGCGGGCCTCGGGATCGACCGCTCCGAACTGATCGCCGCGCTGCGGGCCCAGAACGCCGTCACCCCCCCGGGCGTCGTGCAGACCGCGGACGAGAAGATCCTCGTCCGCGTCTCGGGTGCGTTCCGGTCCGAAGAGGACGTTCTTGCCGTCAACTTGGTCGCAAAGAACGTCGGATCATTCGCCTGGACGACATCGCCCGCGTCACGCGCGGGCCCGCCGATCCCGCCCAGCCGATGTTCCGCGTCAATGGACATCACGGCATCGGGCTCGCCATCGCGATCCGCAAAGGCGGCGACGTCCTGGCCCTCGGACGCAACGTCGCGCAGGCGATGACTGAGATCACGGCGAACCTGCCGGTCGGGATCGAACCGACGCTCGTCGCCGACCAGCCCGTGACCGTCGAGCATGCAGTAGATGATTTCATGAAGGCGCTGTGGGAGGCGGTCGCGATCGTTCTTGCAGTCAGCCTGGTCAGTCTCGGTCTGCGAGCGGGCGCCGTGGTGGCCCTCGCTATCCCGCTGGTACTCGCCGCGGTGTTCGTGGCGATGGAGTGCTTCGGCATCGACCTTCAGCGAATTTCGCTGGGCGCCCTCATCATCGCCCTCGGCCTGCTGGTCGACGATCCGATGATCACGGTCGAGATGATGGTCACGCGCCTGGAGCACGGTGACGACAAGGAACATGCCGCCACCTTCGCCTACACTTCGACCGCCTTTCCGATGCTTCCGGCACATTGGTCACTGTCGCGGGGTTCGTCCCGATCGGTTTCGCGCTCAGTGCGGCGGGCGAGTACACCTTCTCGATTTTTGCCGTCGTCGCCATCGCACTGGTCATATCCTGGATCGTCGCGGTCCTTTTTGCCCCCTTGTTTGGTGTTTGGGTTCTCAAGAAGCCGAGGGCGGCGCACTCGGAGGAGCCCGGCCCGATCATGCGCACGTTCCGCTACTTCCTCGAGCTGGCGATGCGGGCGCGCTGGGTCACGATCCTCGTTACGTTGGGCCTGTTCGGGGCAGCGCTCTATGGCCTGCGCCTCGTCCCGCAGCAATTCTTCCCGTCATCCGACCGGCCCGAGCTGCTGGTGGACCTGCAGCTGCCCGAGAACGCGTCGATCTACGCAACCCGGGACGTCGCGGCGCGGGTGGACAAGCTCCTGAACAGCGATTCGGATGTGGACCACTGGAGCACAAATGTCGGACAGGGCGCCGTGCGCTTCTATCTGCCTCTCAATGTTCAACTCCCCAACGACTTTTTCGCCCAAGCCGTGGTCGTCACAAAGGGACTGCAGGAGCGCGAGCGGGTGAAGGCGAGGCTGGATCACGCACTGGCGACCGAGTTCCCGAGCGTTGTCGGACGGGTCTATCCGCTGGAGCTCGGCCCCCCGGTCGGATGGCCGCTGCAATACCGGGTGAGCGGACCGGAGCCGGACCAAGTGCGCACGATCGCATTCAAGGTCGCTCAGGAGATCGGGTCCACCCCCGGTGCAGAGAATGTCAACTACAACTGGATGGAGCCGGCGCGCACGATCAGGATCCGGGTCGACCAGGACCAGGCCCGCCTGCTGGGCCTCAGCTCGCAGCAGCTGGCCCTGTCCCTGAACGCGGTCGTATCCGGCGTCACGGCCACGCAGGTGCGCAGCGGGATCTATCTCGTCGACGTACTGGTGCGGGCGTCGGCCGACCAGCGCATGTCGCTGTCGACGATCCGCACGCTGCAAGTGCCGCTGCCAAACGGGCGGAGCGTTCCCCTGAGCCAGATCGCGTCCGTCGAGTACGGGCAGGAATACCCGATCGTCTGGCGCCGGGACCGGTTGCCCACAGTGACGGTTCAGGCCGACGTCGTGCCCGGCACGCAAGCCGCCACCGTCGTGCAGGCGCTGGCGCCGAAGATCGCGGCGCTGAATGCCAGCCTGCCGAGCGGGTATCATATCGGTATTGGCGGCACAGTCGAGGAAAGCAGCAAGGCGCAGACGTCGGTCGCCGCCGCTCTGCCGTTGATGCTCATTCTGATCCTCACGGTGCTGATGATCCAGCTTCAGAGCTTCAACAGCCTGTTCCTGGTGCTCAGCGTGGCCCCTCTGGGCCTCATTAGGGTCGTCGCGGCTCTGCTCCTTGCGGACAAGCCCTTGGGCTTTGTGGCTCTGCTCGGCGTGCTCGCCCTCACCGGCATGATCGCCCGCAACTCGGTGATCCTTATCCACCAGGTCGAGGAAGAGAAGGCGCACGGGCGGCAGCCGTGGGACGCGGTCGTCGAGGCCACCGCGCACCGGTTCCGCCCGATCCTGCTAACTGCTGCTGCCGCAATCCTCGACATGATCCCGATCGCGCCGACCATCTTCTGGGGGCCGATGGCCTACGCGATCATGGGCGGTCTGGCTGTCGCGACGGTTTTGACGCTCGTCTTCCTTCCGGCGCTCTACGTGACCTGGTTCCGGATCGAAAACCCGCACCCGTCTCCGTACCAGAACGCAGCTGTCGGAGAGACCGCAATGTCCATTCATTAACTTCAGCGGCGAGGCGACTTTGGCCATCGATCCAACTCTCCTGAGCCCGGCTTCGGCGCTCTTGGGAGCCCTCGTAGGAGGTGGTGCCTCGCTGCTTGGCACCATTTACACGCAACGCTCCCAAGATCGCGTTCAGCGCGTCGCGTCTGAGATCGCGAAACGGGAGACCGTTTATGCTGATTTCGTGATGAGTGCGTCGAATTTACTCCTGAACGCGTACACCCACGACGAGATCGCACTGAGCGGCGATGAGCAGCGCATGATCGGGCTTATCAACCGAATGAGGCTCTTTGCTCCGACTGAGGTTGTCGATGGAGCGGAGGCGGTGCTGAGAGCCATCGTCGAGATCTCGCTGAAGCCGAGTATCGAGCTCCGGCAGCTTGCGAAGGAGGCGTTGTCCAAGAGCCTCGATCCTGATCCGCTGCTGGTATTCAGCTCGATTTGCCGGGCTGACTTGGACAATGTGCACCGAACAGTCGTTTAAGAGCACAAAAGTCACTTCGGACTACAACTCGGTGCCGCCCGCACATTGCATAGACGGAGGGAAAGGTTATGTCCGAAAATCGCAACACCGGAAGGTTCTCCGCTGCCGATCTGAGGCGTCGGATGGCCGAGCGCGAAGCGGCTAAAGCCGCTGAGGAGATGCGCCGGCTAAAGGAGCAAGAGGAAAAGCAAAAGGCAGTGATGGAGGAGTTTCACAAGCCGCCGGATAGGACACCCGAACAGGTGATGGAGCTCGTCATGCAGCTGGTGAACCGGTCCGCCGATCGCGGACAGAGCGAAGTTCAGGTTTACCGCTTTCCGAACAGCCTCTGCACCGATCGTGGGCGAAGGATCAACAATTCGGAGCCCGACTGGGACCAGACTTTGGAGGGCCGCCCTCGCGCCGGCTATGAATTCTGGCGCGATCACCTTCGGCCGCTCGGCTTCCATCTCAGGGCTCAGGTCCTGGAGTACCCGGGTGGGATGCCTGGCGATATAGGTTTCTTTCTCACCTGGTAGCAAAGACCACCGAGGCCAACGTGGCGTGGATAAAGCTTACAGGCATGGCTCTTGGCATAGCGCGGACCGCCGTTGCGGCAATTGCTTCGTTGCCCCTGGGATCCATAGCAGCGGTTTTCACTTAACTGGGCGGCTCTTATCCGCTGGTCGAGGCGCGACCGCCTTTATTTGCGGGTGCGCGGGATGGACGCTCGGCAGCGGTAGGGAGGGGTTCCGCTATAGAAGTCGCACGCCCGCAAAGAGGAGGTTCGCTGCAATGTATATGCTCCGGGCGATCTCTGTCTACCTAGGTTATATACTGAGTATTTTGGTAATGTGTGCCTCCTCAGCCGTGGTAAAGTCAGAAGAACTGCCGGAAATTCTCCGAGGACCAGCCGCAGGACAAGCTCAACCGCCCCCAAAACCAGCTGTCGCAAGATGTGGCAATCTTATAAATGGCTATGTCAAAGACTACCAGTGCTGTTGCACTTATTGGAACGGACATAACTACCGTTATTGTATAGTTTCTAAACCACGCAACTCCGATGGCAGCTTTCAAGCATGCCCCTGGGTGTGCAGGAACTCACCCCCATGTGGTTGAGAAAGGCGGAGCCGAAATTTACATCGACGCTGCGCCTCCATCTTGCTGAAGACGGAGAAGAAGAACCGTTCGCAACCGGTTCTAGCGCGGAGCAAGTGACTGTTCCGCCGCATATCCCCGCAACGGCGATCGGTCAGAGCTTCCCAAGCGGCAAAGAGGCAATTACCGTGCTCGCCGACACCCGCTTGCCCGCAAACTCCCAAGCTGATGCTTGCCCCAGCGCCAATGCCGGTCAGCTGAGGCAACACGCATCGTTTCAACGTCGCCGCGGCTCTCCACCCCCCCGCGCGATTATCAAAAGACCTACTTATTCAATGGAATCACCCCAAAGCCGTCATTTCGGACCACGCATTCGTCGCGCACAGGACGCTCAGTAGGGACGCGACTACGAACCCCGCCTCGACGAACAGCAAGACGCGGACCCGATCGCCGATGCACATCGTCCCGGTGCAGGCCCCGAGGGAAGCGATCAGCCGAGCGACTGATGGCCGGCCAGCGCGAACGCGGCGAGCGGCGCGCCGCCAGCGATGCTCGACTGGATGCCAGCCGATCACCGCCACAGGCGTCACTGAAGCCGAGCGGGGCTTGTATCCTGCGGAGCGGTGAGAAAAACCACGGGAGTTATCCTGCACCTTCATGACCGTGCCCCTTCAGCCGTGGGCGCCGGTAATGCTGCAGGAACATCCCGATCGTCTCTTCGATTATGTCCTTTTCCGGAAGGGGTACGCTTTCGCGACCCGTCATCCAGGGCCACAGAGATAGCTCGTTGAGCATCCCCATGAACTGGTGAGCCGCAAGCATCGGATTGCGGCAGTGCAGGATGCCCATCGCGGTCAGATGGGCGAGATAGCGAACGAGCCGCTCAGTTTGAGGCTCCATGACGGCAGCGAACTCCTCGGCAATCCAAGGAAACTGGCGCGAGTCGGCCACCACCATGCGGAGGAACCCGTGGTATTCCGGGTGCTTGTGCAGCGCCAAAATCATGCGTGCGATCAGGCGCAGCACGTCCTCGACGTCGCCTTGAGTTTCACCGTTTCGTAGGAAATGTCGAGCCCTCGATCGGCCAGCACCTCCTCGACATCGCGGTAGCTCAGGGTGAAGCGGAGATAAAGCCAGATCGCGTGCTGGATGATCTCGGGCGGGAAGCGATGGCGGCGGTAGCAGAGCCGAGTCATGTCGACATCCTACTCGATACACCGCTGGCTCCCGACCCGGTTTCCGTGACAATGCCCTGCGGTAGACTGCAGCGCAATCGCCCGAACCGTCGTCTCGTCCAGATGCGACTGCACCTCGGCAGTGATCGGCGCGCCCTTCTCGGAAGCAATGACTAAAGCATCATCAATTGGCGGCAATGTCGCGCCATCAAAGGCGACGTGCAGCATCGCCTCACCGACCGCAGTCACTCGGCCATCAATCGATTTTGACTGTTCCACTGCGTAATTCCCGCTGGCCAACCTGCTAGACGGCGTTGACGCGGGCCCAATGAGACCCTACCGCCGCGTCTGTGTATCGAACAATAAAGATGCCGGCGGGCCAGAACTTTGATCTAGGTCAAAGCCGGGTATCGAATTCATGATATGTGAGCGAACCTGAGCAAACGTCGCGCCGGCTTGATCGAGGTTAAAGCCGGGTTCGGCGGCTCGCGACGGAATTGCAGGCTCAATTGAAGATAACACCCAGGATGTCGGTATCAACAGAGCACATGAGCGATGAAGAGCTCTTCGGGCGGCGCAACGCGCCGACGGCGCTGCGCGCTGGCTTTGAAGAAATAGAGCCCGACGCGGAATCCCGAGCTTCTCAAAGGCTGGTAGACAGGGGTCGCAGTTTCCCGCTCGGTGCCACCGTTCTCGCCGAGGGCGTCAACTTCAGTGTGTTCTCCAGGCAGGCGAGCCGGGTGGACCTCTTGCTGTTCGATGATGCCGCCGACACGCACCCGGCGCGCGTGATCGAGCTCGATGCGCGCACACACCGCACCTACCATTACTGGCATGTCTTTGTGCCCGGAATCCGTCGCGGGCAGATTTATGCATATCGCGCCGACGGCCCGTTCGATCCCGGGCGCGGTCTACGCTTCGATCCGGCCAAAGCGCTCCTCGATCCCTACGGACGCGGCGTCGTCGTGCCCGACGGATACTCTCGCCACGGGGCTAGCCAATATGGTGAGAACAATGCGATCGCCATGAAGAGTGTGGTGGTCGATCCCGATGTCTACGACTGGGAGGGTGATGCGCCGCTGCGCCGGCCCTTCGCCACGACCGTGATCTACGAAATGCACGTCGCCGGCTTCACGCGGCATCCGAGTTCCGGGGTTGCCCCGGAGCGGCGTGGGACCTATGTGGGCATGATCGAGAAGATCCCCTATCTGCAGGATCTCGGGATCACGGCAGTCGAACTCCTTCCCGTGTTCCAGTTCGACCGGCAAGACTGTCCGTCGGGCTTGGTCAACTACTGGGGATATTCGCCGGTCTCGTTTTTCGCGCCCCATGCCGGTTACAGTTCGCGGAAAGACCCGCTCGGCTCGGTCGACGAGTTCCGTGACCTCGTCAAGGCGCTGCACCGCGCCGGCATCGAGGTGATCCTCGATGTCGTTTACAACCACACCGCCGAGGGAAATGCCGAAGGACCCACCCTCTGCTTTCGGGGCCTCGCGAACGAAATCTATTACATCCTCGATAACGACCGCGCCCATTACGCAAATTACAGTGGCACCGGAAATACCCTGAACGCCAATCAGTCGATTGTGCGTCGCATGATTCTCGACAGCCTACGGTACTGGGTCGAGCACATGCACGTCGACGGGTTCCGTTTCGACCTCGCTTCGATCCTGGCTCGGGACGAAACGGGTCGGCCGCTCGAAAATCCCCCGGTTCTCTGGACATCGAGTCGGATCCCGTCCTTGCCGGCACCAAACTGATCGCTGAGGCTTGGGATGCTGCCGGCCTATATCAGGTGGGAAGCTTCATAGGCGACAGCTGGAAGGAGTGGAACGGACAGTTCCG
>Ga0306921_10007638_pt1 | contig 11378 bp, 10 predicted proteins | sample sta12Cox44000080_FD_203760 | JGI IMG/M metagenome (GOLD analysis project Ga0306921, IMG submission 203760) | Lab enrichment of tropical soil microbial communities from Luquillo Experimental Forest, Puerto Rico - statoxic.12C.oxic.44.000.080 (v2)... | ecosystem: Environmental > Terrestrial >... | reverse complement strand
GAGACGCACGTGATCCGCGCGATCGGGTGAACGGCCGGTTTCGGCGCATGTAGCCCGTTGCCGCCCATCTGGGCGAAGGTCGCCTTGCCAAACCGATAGCCGACCCCAGCCTTGGGCGCGCGAGCGCGTACTCGTGCCCCTGCACCGACCATAATCACGCGCCAAGAGAGGTCCGGAAAGAGACGGGCGGCGGAACGCCGCCGATGCGCTGCGGCCTTGGTCGGACTGGGACCGCGGAATGTGCCTGAGCTTTAGAGTTCGATCTCTCCCGAGATGCTGAGCGGATCGTCGACGATGAGCCGGATTACACAGGTCCGGTTTGGGCCAAGGATCACCCGGACCGCCGGAGCTGCTGGAGCGGTTCCGACCGCGGGGTTCGCGCGGTGGTCGTCGCGGTGGTCTCGGCCTGTGGGGCCGTGTTGGTCGTGCGATCCTTCGAACGCACCGAGCCCAACGGGCGCTCCAGCATTCGGCGGACGCGAACCGGGCCGGGACCGATGTGAAAGGCGATCGCCCGCTGTTCCGTTTCCGTCTCTGACCGGGTCGCGCGGTTGCGCTGGCGCAAATAGTCGAACCAGGTCGGGCAACGATAGCGTTCGATCCACAATTCGGGATAGGCGACGTCTCGCGCGATCGACCAGCCATAAGCGCCGTTGCGTTGGCGGAACATCTGCACCTCGTGCATAAGAGTGTGAAATGCCAATGCATTGTCCCGCTCCACGCGATATTCAATCTCGACAACCACCGGACCGCTGCGCCCGGTCAGCTCCAGCCGCACTTCGGGATCGTCACGTCCGACGGTTTCTTCGCCGCGTGCGCCGATGCGTGGCATGCGCAGCCACAGGCCGATCAGCGGCGAGGCCAGCATCAGCACGCCGGCGATCAAAAGCGCCGTTTCGACCCCGCGAGTTCGGTAAGATGGCCCCACCCCCAGGCCCCTAGGGCAATCCCGCCTGAGCTTGTCGCCTGGTAGGCCGCGAGCGCGCGCCCCGACACCCAGCGCGGCGCCGACAGTTGCACGCCGATATTGAGTAGCGTCCATGCCAGCGTCCACCCGGCGCCCGCCACGACAGGGCGGCCATCGTCAACACCGGCGTGTGGCTCACTGCCACCGCGGCGAACCCCATGCCCATCGCTATCGTGCAGGCGCTGACCGCCGCCTCGGCGCCGAGGTGCTTGCGCAGCCTGGTAAGGTTCAGCGCGCCGAGGACGGCACCGACCCCGAAGGCGCCGAGCATCATGCCGTAGAGCCCGGCGGAGTGACCAGCGGCAGCAGGGCGAGGATCGCGCCGCCGAGGAGGCCGACCACCAGGGTGCGGGCCAACACGACCTTGATCGAGGGTGAATTGCCGATGTAACGCACGCCGGAAACCATGGCGCGCCGCAGCTTTTCGGGGGGTAGGCGCGAAGGCTCGACAACGCGCTTCCACAGGAACAATGCGGCAATTAGCGGCAGATAGAGCATTGCATTGAGAGCAAACGCAGATTCCGAGCCGGCGGCCGCGACGACGATGCCGCCGATTGCAGGACCGATGCTGCGCGCAATGTTGTAGCTAATGCCATTGAGGGCGAGCGCGGCGCGGAGCGTTTCCACGGGCACCTGCTCTGCGACCGAGGATTGCCAAGCCGGTCCGATCAGAGCCATGCCGCTGCCTACGGCGAAGCAAAGCCCGAGCCGAAGGTTCGGCGTGACCAGACCGAGCCATGTCAGCACCGCCAGTGCGGTCGCGCCGGAGAGCGCAATACGGAGGGCGACCAGCGCGACGATGCGCCGGTCGTACATGTCAGCAATCGCCCCAGCCGGCATCGCGATCAGCATGATCGGCAGGCTTAGCGCCGTCTGCACCAGCGCTAGCTTGTCGGCCGAGGACGCCATTTGCGTCATGGCCCAGGCGGCGCCGACCCCCTGGATCAGAATGCCCAGATTAGACAGCACGCTGGCGAGCCAAATGCGCCGAAAGATGGGGTGACTCAGTGGGGCGAGGATGCTATCGCCGCCAAACTTCTGCGCCCGAGGCGCACCGATCATATAACACTCCTGGCGGGGTCACTTGCGTTGCGAAGCTCTAAAGCCGCTCAGCCTTATCGTGACACAGCACTGCTTCACGGCTAGCCAAATCTTCTGCGAAACACCTACGTACAAAGACAGTTACACAGAGCTGACCCGGCGCCGTCCGGCGGGTTCCGTAAAGGTCAGTTCTCGCCGCATCTCGCTCAGCCCCGCGCCCGCCGAAAGTTCGGCTGCCTGAAACGGACACCGGCCGATCGGCTTTGGCCGTGGGAACGCATCTTCACGCCCGGCTTGACAACCGACCCGGTGTTCTTCTTATGTTCTTAACAGAAGGCCCATAAATCCATAAAGAGCGGCTGCTAATTCTGAAGAGCGTGCGAGGCGAACGATCGGGATGCAGGCAACAGCCACTATCCTCCATGCGGACCTGGACGCCTTCTACGCCTCGGTTGAGCAGCTACTCGACCCATCATTGCGCGGCAGGCCGGTTGCCGTTGGTGGCGCGGTTGTGCTTGCCGCTTCTTACGAAGCCAAGGCCTTCGGGGTCCGGGGCGGGATGCCCGGACGGCGGGCGCGGGAACTGTGTCCGCAACTCACCTTTGTCCCCGGCCATTTCAAGGAATACCAACGGCTGGGCGACGCCGCCATCAAAGTGTTGGGTGACTTCACCCCCCTGGTCGAGCGGATTTCCATCGACGAGGCCTTTGCCGACGTGGCGGGCTGCATTTATCTCTTCGGTCCGCCGCCCGAAATCGCACGAGCGATCAGACGCCGCGTGCGGGCCGAGCTTGGCCTTCCGATCTCGGTCGGAGTGGCGCGCACCAAGCACCTCGCGAAGATCGCCTCGCAAGTGGCCAAGCCCGACGGGCTGGTAGTCGTCGATCCAGAAACGGAGCTCGATTTTCTTCACCCCCTGCCCGTCGAGTTGATGTGGGGAGTGGGCCCGGTCACCAAGGCACGGTTGGCCGAGTTGGGGATAATCACCATCGGACAGCTGGCAAAGACGTCGCGAGGGGCGCTGGAGCAGTTGCTCGGCCACGCGATGAGACACAAACTGACGGCGCTGGCGTTGAACCGCGATCCACGCGAAATTGAGACGCATCGCCGAACCCGATCGGCCGGAGCACAGTCGGCGCTCGGCAAGAAACCGGCTGAAGAGCGAGTTTTTCGACCCACACTGCATTATCTCGCGGACAGGGTGGGCACCCGGCTGCGGGCCAAATCCTGTCTCGGCCGGACCGTGTCGGTGCGGGTGCGGTTCGCTGATTTCCGCTCGGTCACGCGCTCCATCACCTTGCCTGCGCCGATCTCGGCGACTGCAATCCTTGCCGATATCGCCGAGGAGCTGGTGCGCGGCGTCCTGGCACATCATCCGGACGAAAGGACCATCTCGCTGCTGGCGATCTCGGTTTCGAATCTGGGTAAGCAATCGGAAATTCAGCTGGAACTCCCGCTGGGACTTGAAGATGAGAAGCGCCGTCCCGGCACCAAACCGGGCATGGTCCGTTGGGTCGTCGACCGCGCTGTCGACATGGTCCGCGATCGCTTCGGATGGGAGGCCGTCGGATACGGCTCGGTGACGTTGGCTCCCCGTCTTGTTCCCGACGAGTTCCGCGAACTCGCTGAAAAGGACCTGTGACCATCGCCGCTAATGCTTGGCCCCTCAACTCGCGCGCCCTACGCTCCCCGCTATAGGCATCGATCTTCGCCAGCGCAGAGAGCCGGCCTGGATGCCTCCGTCACCTATCACCCCGTGCCGCTGTGTCTCGTCCGCTATCGGCGCCGAGCCGATGGCCGGAACCTAACACCAGCCGGCCGTAGATGCCTCTTTTCGGTCGGCCGCATCGCGAATGGGTCATAACGGAACGTTGCGCGCTAAGCTGGCCGAATTAGCGCGAGTGAGGGCGTCCTAGCCCTGGGCACCCGGGGAGACGGCAGATGACGCAAGCCCCCCGGCATCGTACGCTTCCGCACGCCCCACACAGGAGAGCCCGTGTCCGATGCCCCAGCTGCGGAGCGCCCATACCAGGTTGACGACGCCTGGAGCCGGGCCGTCTTCACTCGCCGCAGCGGGAGGGTCGGCGCCTTCCTGACGCCGCACCTGCGCCTCGGGATGCGGCTGATCGACTGCGGCTGCGGTCCCGGCTCGATCACCGTTGACCTCGCCGCAATCGTTGCGCCCGGCGCCGTGATCGGGATGGACCGGCGCGAAGATGCCCTCAATGACGGGCGCCGGCTCGCGCGCGAGCGCGGGGTCGCCAATGTGACCTTCGCCGCGGCGAACATCTACCAGCTGCCCCTTCCGGACAGCTCGTTCGATGCCGCCTTTAGTTGTGCCGTGCTGCAGCACCTCGCCGACCCGCGCTTGGCGCTTGCGGAAATTCGGCGTGTGCTGACGCCGGACGGGGTGATCGGCATTGTTGACGGGTCGTCTCCCCTAACCTTCCGTTACCCGACGAACCCCCTCCTCGACACGTGGGACCGCTTGCGCGCATTGCAGCGCGAATACAACACCGGCCGACCGTCCGAGATGCTCCAGCTGCGCGCCCTGCTACGCGAGGCTGGCTTCTCACGCACAGAGGCGTCGGGAACGCTCGCCACCGAAGCCGGGGGCCCCGCCGGCTCGCTCGAGGAGACGCGACGGGCCGCGCAGAACGACCTGATCCGGCTGCGCGGCGTGCTTGGAGAGCTCGCGATAGCACAAGGCTGGGTCACGAGCGACGAGCTGGAGCAGATCGCCCGCGCGCTCACCGCCTGGGGCGAGGCGTCTGACGCGTTTTACGCGCGAGCGACCTTCACGGCGATCGGATGGGCCTAATTTGGAGCTGCCTGCTGATCCCGCGCGCTCATATTGCCCTGAATGACCGCATTTGGGGGAATGCTCGGCTTGAGGGTGCTCGGCGAACGACCGGACCCTGTGTGACTCGCTCATTTCGGTTCATCACGGCGAAAGTCGTCTAGCCGAACCGACAAGCAGCCGTTCCCTTCGGGCTGGATCATGAACATGCCGCCCCGTCGGGAGGTGGGCGACGCACGCGACGATCGGGGTGAAGCGCCGGCCCTTAGGCTGCGCGGATTTACGAGCAATGAGACGATTGCAGCGAAGCGGGCGCAGCGACCCCGACGGCTTGGACCCTCCTGCGCGGCAGAGATCGGCAGCGGAGAAGAGGCTGGAGGAGGTGGGCAGGGGGACCCTGGGCTTGGCCACGCTTCGCCGGCGGCTTCTAGAGAAGCCGATGAACCGGTGCGAAACGCCCATTTCGTTGCCAAGGCCGCAGGCGGGCGTATGATCAGATGCAAGGCAGCGCGGGAGGCGGGCATGCCAGAGGTATCGCATGTGTATGTTGGGGTGGTGCGGTCGGTCGAGAGCGGCCGCGGCGGCGTCTTCCGCCAGGCCGCCGGGGAGGAACGGTGGGAGGCGTTGACCGAAGGCCTGCCCGACGAGACCGAGGTGCACGCGATCACCGTGCACCCGGACGATCCGGACATCGTCCTCATCGGCACTACGAGGGGGGCTTTTCGCAGCACCAACCGCGGCCTCAGCTGGCGACGTCTGGCCTTGCCCAACCCCACGGCCGATGTGTGGTCGATCATGGTCCATCCCTCCGACTGGCGCACAATCTATACCGGGTTCGGACCGGTCGGCGTCTACCGCAGCGACGATGGCGGCGACCGTTGGCAGCAATCGGCCGACCCGGGCCTGCCGGACCGGGTCCACATGACGTTTCCCTGCCGGGTAATGCGGCTCGACGTCGATCCCGCCTGGCCCGACGACGTCTATGCCTGCATCGAGGCCAACGGCGCGATGAAGAGCCGCGACCGCGGCGAGAGCTGGGAGGACTTGACAGCCGATCTACTGCGCTTCACCGCCGAACAGAAATACAAGAGCCGGATCGTCAGCCAGACGGATGTCGAAGGCATGCTCGATGGCCATGCCCTGGCGTGCAGTGCGGCAGCGCCGGGCACGGTGTTCCTGGCCAACCGCATGGGCCTCTTCCGCAGCAACGACGGGGGCGCCCGTTGGGCCGACATAGAAGTCGGGCGCTTCTCGCCGCTGACTTACGGCCGCGACCTCCGTGTCTCGCCGCATGACCCCGAGGTGCTCTACGCCGCGCTGAGCCCGGCCTTCCGCAGCCATGACGGAGGCCTGTTCCGGAGCGACGATGTCGGCCGCACCTGGCGACGTTTCGACCACGGCGTCAAGGCGGAGGCGACGATGATGGGCGTGGCGGTGCATCCGCGCGACCAGCGGCAGGTCTTCGGCGTCTCGAAGACGGGTCAGGTCTTTTCGACTGGAGACAATGGGGAGAGCTGGGCGGAGAGCCGGCTACCCGGGGGCGCCGGCGACTGCTATGCCATCGCTTGCGGTTGAGCGACGGACGCCGACGCGACAGAGAAGACAGGAGATCCGGCGAACGAGAAGCCGACAACGCCGAAGATAAGTCCGAACGACCTCGCGATTCAGGCCGTCGCAGCGGCCGTCGCGAGATGTAGCGAGCCAGGACTATGCAGAGGGCTGTCGTGATAGTCGATCAGCACTGCGCGCAAGAGGCGCGCCGGCGCGATACCCTCAATAGCGCTATCTCCAAGGCGTTATCGCCGGGTCGTTCAAGACGAGCACGAGCGCACTCGTCGAATGGTCGAAAACGCACTCGATGCTCGTGAATCTATTCAAATTGCCCATCTGTTTTTTCTCGGCTGCGGCATCGTAATCAAGCTCGGGGACGAGGTGATTAGCGCTATTGGTGCGGCGGGAGCGCCGGGCGGTAATCTCGACGACGCCTGCGCGCAGGCCGGGCTCGACAAGATGAAGGATCAGCTCAAGTAACGCTCGTGCTGGCCTCGGGGGCGTTAGCGCATCTCGCGCTTCGCCCTGGCCCAGAATTGCCGAGTCGGAGGTCTCCTTTCCGTTCTTACGGCGGGCGCTCAACCTGGCGCGTCGTTACTTTTAGCATCGGACGCACGCTGTTACCTATCGCACGGTGTTTCGCCGAGGCGGCGTGAAAGCCGTTGCCGATGAGATTGAGCAAGACCCGTGTGATGCCTTGCGGCACCAGTTCGATCGGGCGGGCGTTGCCATCGAAATCGCGCTGCAAAACATATCGAAACTCCGGTCGCGCGCTCGGGCGCCGTGATAAGCGAGGTTGAGCGCCTCGTCGACCAGTGCGTTCACATCGACCTGCCGCCGTTCGCTGCTGCCGCCGCGCGAATGCAGCAGCATGCTGGTGACGATCCCGTCGGCGCGCCTGCCGTGCTCGACGATCTTGTCGAGGTTGCTGCTCAAGGTCCCGACCAGCTCATCGATTTCGGCGCGCTCGTCCTGGCCGAGCAAGGCGACCGCGGGCGCCGCCGCCGCTTTCAGCTCGTCCAGCAATTCGACCGATAACCCGGCAAAGTTGTTGACGAAATTGAGAGGGTTTTTGATCTCGTGGGCGATGCCCGCGGTCAGTTGCCCGAGCGAAGCCATCTTTTCGGCGTGGATCAGATTGGCTTGCGCCGCCCGCAATTCGCGCAACGCGCCCTCGGCGGTATCGCGCGCGGCGCGCAGTCGCGCCTCGGCCTCTTTGCGCTTGGTAATGTCGCTGTAGATCAGCACAAATCCGCCACCCGGCACCGCATTGCGCCGTACCTCGATGACACTGCCGTCGGGTCGGGTGCGCCCGAGGCGCAATTCCTGGTCGGTTTCGGAGAATTCGCCTTCGATATCGCCAGTGCCGAATTCGCCGCGCTCAGCGAGGATGCGCAGGTAATCGGCATAGCTCCGACGCTGCGTCAGAACCGTGTCCGGGAGGCCAAGCAATCCCTGAAAATTGCGGTTCCACGCAACGAGCCGCAGGTCCTCGTCGAACATGACTACGCCGTCACCCATACTGTCGAAGGTGACGCGCAATTCTGCCTGGCGCTGGCGGATCTCATTACTCAGCCGCGCATTCTCCATCGCAATGACTGCCTGCGCCGCGAAGCTTTGCAATAACGTGATCTGCTTGTCGACGAATGGGCGCACCTCAGTGCGATAGATCGTGAACAAGCCGAGAAGCGCGCCATCCTTTCGCAGCGGCACCCACAACGCAGTCCGCGCACCAGTGCCCTCAGCGAACCTACGGCGGGTTTCGGAACGATAGGCACCCTCGGCGGTAATATCCGCGATATGGACCAGCGGCTCGCCCTGGGCGAGGCGCATCAACGCATTGCCCGGTTCGGGCTTCGGCGGCCCCGCCTGCATGAGTGCGGCGCGAAACTCGGATGGTGCACCGTGGACTGCGGCGAAACGCGCCACCTCACCGTCATATGTCCACAGATTGCCGAAGACTGCATCGCACAGTCGGGTTGCCTTCTCGAGCAGCGCATCGAACACCGGCGCTAGGTTACAAAGCGCCCGCCTCGCCATGTCCCAAGCCCGCCATAATCGGCGCCGCACAGCCGCATCGCCCAGTCGAGCATGGCGTCGAACACCGAGGCGAGGTCGCCGGGGGAGGAGTTGATGACCTGCAAAACTTCGACCGTCGCGGTCTCCCGCTGCAGTGCTTCGTCGCGCTCCGCTCTGCATTCGGCAAGCTGACGCCGCAGATCGGCGACGAGATGCCGGGGATTGACTAACGTGCTGTCAGGCGTCGCGCTCATCTGCGCACCTTCGTCGGGACCGATCTTCCAGAAAATCATACTGTGTCCGACACAGCCTACCACGACCGTTCAGCTAATTGTCAGCAAATGACCCGCTGTCGAACCACTTCGGTCGCGCCGAACCAACGGACGACCGCAAACGGTTAGGGTTTCGGATGCCGGGCACAGGCGCGAGCAGTCGACGCGGGCAAGGGCGAGGGTCGGCGTCCGAAAGCCTCCGAAAAACGAACCCGCGGACAGCGGTGGGCAGTTGGCCGTCTATGCGGAATTGATCGGGCAGCGGCGTTGGTGGGGGACGGTGTCGCGCAGATTGGTGAGAGCTGAGAGCAGCTGATGATTGCGGACCGGGCCCTGCCGGCGTGGTCGAGGGTCTGGTTGGGGACTGATCAATGATGTCGTGCCGGCACTTGCCGATGGCGAACTGAAACGGGTACGGCGCCGGAAACCAGCAGTTCCAGGGGATGGTTGCCGTAGCAACACGACAGGGATTGTCATCGCCTCAAATCCCGTTCGCGGTGCCGGAGGGCGGGCCACGCGATGCGCCGCCGCGGCCAAAGACCTCGATCATCAGCATGCGGCCGCCGCAGTAAGGGCACGATGGGCGATGATCGGTGGCAGCGTCGGGATCGGTGCAGTGGTGCGCCGTGAGCGGATCAACCGCCGGCATCGAGGCAGCGATCAGCTCCTTGGCGCGCGCAATGTTGGCTTTGCTGCCGGGGCTGGCGAGCAGCCCGTAGTGGCGGATGCGGTGAAATCTTTTTGGCAGAACGTGCCGCAGGAAGCGCCGGATGAACTCGCCGGCGTTGAGGGTCATGGCGCGTTACCGCGCCTGGCCGTCGCGGCGGTAGTCCTTGTACCGGAAGGTCACGCCGCGCTCGTCGAGAGCGATGATCGGGCTATTGGCGATGGCGACCCGATGGGTGTAGCGGGCGAGAAAGGCCAGCACCGCTTCGGGGCCGGCGAAGGGCGGCTTGGCGTAGACGAACCAGTTCTTGCGCCGGAGGGGTGCGAGATGCCCGGCGAAGGCCTCGCGACGACAGAGACCGGCGATCTCGCCAAAGAACGCCAGCCGGCCCCGCGGCGTGGACGTCGGCGAGCGCAGTCAGGAAGAGCTGCCGGAACAGACCGGACAGCACCCGCACCAGTGACAGATAGCCGGGCTTGCAGCGCACCCAGCGCGAGCCGTCGAGGAAGATCCCGCCGCCCGAGCCCCAGCTGTGGAGCACGGCGCGGGCGCCGATGCGCTCCAAGGTGTTTGGGATCGGCGGCGATCATAAACAGCGTCTCGGCGGCCCTGCGGAACAAGAGGTCGTAGACGACGGCCTTGTTCTGGTAGGCGATCGGGGCGATCTCGGCCGGCAACGTGAAGACGACATGGAAATAGCGGACCGTCAGCAGATCGGCCTCGCGCGCCGCGAGCCAATCCTGCGCCGCCGCCCCCTGACACTTGGGGCAGTGGCGATTGCGGCACGAGTTGTAGGCGATGCGGCTGTGCCCGCAATCTTCGCAGCGCTCGACATGCCCGCCGAGCGCGGCCGAACGGCACTAGCCGGCAGCCGTGCGCCGCCCGAGGCTGGAGGTCGCAGCTATCTTTCATCACCATGGGGCCGACTGGCCCCGGGCCAACGCCGGACATGTGAGCCTGGCGAGCCGGTTGAGCGGGCCGATGACGGCGCGGATCGTCGTACTGGCAACGCGGGTGTAAAGTGCCGTGGTGTCGAGTTTGGCGTGGCCGAGGAGCGTCTGGATCACGCGGACGTCGAGCAGGTGGGTGGCAAAGCTGTGCCGCACGTGTGCGGCGAAACGCGCTTGTTGATCCCTGCCGCCCGCGGCGCGGACAACGCGGCCAAGCTGGCGGGCCGACAGCGGCTCGACCGGGTTGCGCCCGGGAAACAGCCTGCCTCCCGGCAGCAGCAGGCTGCGCCGTCCCCTTCGCGCCACCAGGCACGCAACAGTTCGAGCAGCTGCGGCGACCGCATCGCGTGGCGGTCCTTGCCGCCCTTGCCGCGCTCGACGCGCAGCAGCATGCGCTCGGAATCGATGTCGCCGACCTTTAACGCGACGACTTCCGAGACGCGCAGCCCGGCGCCGCAGGCGGTGGCGAACGCCGCCTTGTACTTCGGCGCCGATGCCGCCTGCAGCAGCAGCGTCACCTCCTCGACGCTGAACGCCACCGTGATGCGTCGCGGCTGCGGCACGACGGTGAGCCGCCGCGCCAAATCCGCCCGGTCGACCGTCACCGTGAAGAAACAGCGCAGGGCCGAGACCGCGCTGTTGGTGCTCGGCGGCTGCATGCCGTTCTGCGTCTGGTGCAGTTGGTAAAGACGCAGATCCTCGCTGTCGATGTGTCGGGCGACCGACCAATGAAGGCCGCGAATGCTCGGGCGTTTCGCGCGTAGTCGCGGCGTATCCTCCTTGAAGCCGCGCACAATCATGTCTTCGATCATCCGGGCCCGCAGTGGGCTGACGGGCAGAGGTGCAGTATCGGAGCTCATCGGGCTCTCCCGAGCTGAAGGTTGCTGGCCCTTCAATGCTCCAGATCGGATGCCCCGATCGTCACGCCCTGCCGGTCACTACCCCTCGAAAACGCGCCGCCGATCACGCCAACCCCTCCCACGAAAGCGGGTTCGTTCTTCGGCGCGACTTCGTCGTTTGGGTTCCTCTTGGCAAAGGACTGTTTACCATCCGCAGAAAAGACCGCTCTTCTTGGGGTCACGCCATAGAACGGGCAGGATAGCACGCCAAG
>Ga0306921_10007636_pt1 | contig 11378 bp, 11 predicted proteins | sample sta12Cox44000080_FD_203760 | JGI IMG/M metagenome (GOLD analysis project Ga0306921, IMG submission 203760) | Lab enrichment of tropical soil microbial communities from Luquillo Experimental Forest, Puerto Rico - statoxic.12C.oxic.44.000.080 (v2)... | ecosystem: Environmental > Terrestrial >... | reverse complement strand
CCGCGGTGTTCGGCAGCAAGCGACAGCGTCCGCCGAGCAAATCGACCAAGCTTTCCGCGTAACCCTCAAGGCTGATCCGCCTGATCGAGACGGTGACGAGCTCCGCCCCGCTCGCCTCGAGGCAGTCCAGCAGCACTTGCTGGTTCGGGTAACCGGCAGTGCCGACAAAGAGGCGGGAAGACAGAGGGGTGCCGGCAATAAGAAATGGATCGGTCATCGGATATTGTCCTGGACGCATGGATATCGAGGCTAACTCAACCGCCGGAAAAGGGCCTGACGATTTCTACGTCGTCACCAGGCCCCAGACATTTAGAGCACCATTCCGATCGGCGAACCACGGCGCCGTTCACGGCTACAGCAAGAAAACGCGCGGTCGGGTCGATGCCACGGGCCGTAAGAAGCTCACTCACGGTCATCACCGGAATTTCTTCCTCCACCCCATTTATTTTCAACCTCATGGTCGTACCTGACCAGCGGCGATCTGGCCGTTTGTCGACACCGACTGGGCGTGCCTTCTGCTGAAGCGCTCTGGCGTGAAGGGCTCGACAATTTCAGGCAGACGCCCGGTCAAAACGTATGCGCTGACCGTCTCGACTGTGATCGGCGTCAGCAAGATCCCGTTGCGATGGTGTCCTGTTGCAACGATGAGCCCATCGATCCCGCTCGGTCCCAGCATCGGCGCGTCGTCGCGCGAACCCGGACGAAAGCCTACCCAAGTCTCGGCGATCGGCAATTCCTCGATGGCGGGCACAGCCCGCCATGCACCTTCAAGCAACGCCAGCAACCCTCCCGCTGTCAGCGTGTCGTCGAAGCCACGCTCTTCTACGGTCCCGCCGACAACAAGCCGCCCGTCGCGACGAGGCACGAGGTAGCTGCGCGGCGCCCAGACAACATGCCGCAACAAGGGTGCCGAGGGATCCATCCGCAAAGCCAACATTTGCCCCTTGATGGGGCGGACCGGCGGCAAATGGGCGGACGGGATGCCGGCGATCTCGCGCGACCAGGCGCCGGCCGCCAGGATGACGACATCGGCGGGATCGCGGCCATGGTCCGTCAAAACGGCGCGGGCCCGTCCGCCTGCGACTTCCACTTCCCGGACCGGAACGTGCTCTCGGAGCACGACCCCGGCCCGGCGCGCCGCTTCGCCAAGCCCCTGAGTGAGCCAGCGGTTCTCGACCTGGTGATCTCGCGGGCTCCACACCGCGGCCGGAATTCCCGGTCGCAAATGCGGCTCGCGACGTCGCGCCTCAGCCCCTGACAGCCATTGAAGTTCAAGCCCCAGGCTCTTCTGAAAATCGCAGATGTGGCGCAGGTGTTCGGCATCATCCCGGGTCAACGCAACGACGATCGTACCCTCGTCGCGATAGCCGACCGAGATGTCGGATACCGCCTCGAGCTCGCGCGCGAAACTTGGCCACATCCGTTGGCTTGCGAGCGTAAGGACGAGCAGCTCTTCCTCGCCCGGTTCGGTCTCGACGGCCGCAGCAAGCATCCCTGCGGCGGCCCAACTCGCGCCACGCCCGGCTTCGGCGCGATCGTATACGGTCACCGAGCAACCAGCGTGCGCAAGACGCCAGGCGATCCCCAATCCGATGACCCCGGCGCCGATAATCACGGTTTTCGGGCGAGACGACGTAATGGCAAACGGTACGGTGATCGCGGACTCCCTTCGCCGGGCACGCCCGGCCAGGTTCAGTGGGTCTGATCTCAGCCGGCTAGCCGCGGAGGATCACCCCCGCCACCAGCGGCACCCCAGCCTCTTGCCAATTTCGGCGTAAGACTTTGCGGATTCAAGCCCTTTGTTTTGATGGGATGCGGTTGTGGACAGCTTTGGCGAATGGGCCCGGCCTTTTAATCCCTGCTGAATGTAACTTGCTTCTTGAACATATGTTCGGTCGATGTTACGTTGACCACATCCACCTGCATCTGGTGATACACATGGCGCGCATTTTGCTCGTCGAAGATGACGCTGCCGTGGAACAAACTTTGTCAGAGTTTTTGCGCAGCATCGGTAACTGCGTTATCAGCGCATCTTCTGCCGAGCAGGCGCGCCTTATACTGGTGAGCGACCGAGTCGATCTTGCGTTGATCGATTGCCTGATGAGCGGAGAGCAAGGGAACTCCTTTGCCGAACACGTCTCCCAGCTCGGGATCCCGACGATTTTGACAAGCGGCGACCCTCATTATCTGGAAACGTTGGACGGACAAGAGGTGCCCTTTCTCCCAAAACCTTTCCGATTGACCGCATTAGAGGACCTTGTTTCGCGAATTCTGCAGCCGAACGTGGGTAACCAATCGCTCGCCACGAAAGGCTCCTTATAGGATCGCTCGTCTGCCTCTCGCGGCCCCAATCGGGACATAGCGGGCGAGTTCAGCAAGCTGAGCCCGATCAAACAAGATAAGCGTTCCGTCTTGAATCTCCGCAAGTCGGCGCTCACGCAGCGCGTCGAGCGTTCGTGCGACGTGAACTCTCGAAAGACCGGCGGCATCGGCGAGATCGCGGCGCTGTAGCGGAAACGGACAGGTTGAACCGCCGTGCCCTATACCGCGCTGCCGGAGCCGGTCGAACGTCTCCAGCATCAAGTACGCGATCCGCTGTTCCGCATTGCTGCGCCCGAGCAGTGACAGCCGGATGTCCATGCGCTGCTCCTCCTCCACCCGGGTCTGCAGGATGTTCAGCGCGAGCGCCGGATGACCCCTAAACAGCTCCGAGAAAGTTCGACCCTGGAGGACGCACAGTGTCGCGGGAGTAATCGCCTGAACGGAATGTTTGACCCTGCCGAGAACCGCCGATGCGAGGCCTACTAGGTCTCCGGGCAGCACGATATCGAGGATTTGACGCCCACCACTGGGAAGGTGGTGATAACGGATCGCCCAGCCCTCGAACAACGTATAGACTGGACCCCCGATCTCGTCTTCCCGAATGATGTCTGTGCGCGGCGAGACGGCGACGTGATCCGTCTTCATTCCGCCGATGAAACCGAGTTCGTTCTCCGAAAAAGGTCTGAACACTGGTTCCACTCGGAGCGGACATTGCTCGCACGGCACGAACATCGCCTGTTTTCTACCCTCCCACCCAGTCTTGTTATATTTGGCTAACTGGTTGCGGGGTACCGAAATTCCCTAACTAAATCAAAGAGATTAGGAACGTAACCGGGTTGCAGTCGAAGTGGCTAGAGACGCGATCAAATTATACCCACCGACCTCATATGTTATGAGATCTTCGCGAAACCATTTACAGTCCGTTGGTGTCTTGTTCTTCGGGTGCGCAGCCCGAGCCGCCATGTTAAACGCCATCTCTGCTCATTCGATTCGGCCACGTGCAATCTCGAACGCGTAATCGAGTAGTTGACGTCCAAGCGTATCGAACTCCGAACAGCGCCGATTCCGTCTGGGGTCCCGCCGGTAGCGATCGAAAAGCTGCAAGAACACAATCGCTGAGCGGAATACTGACAACACGCGATAAAAGGAGAAGTCGTTAATCGTGCGACCGCTGAGGCTTTGATACAATTCGAGAACTTCTCGGCGACGCAGGAAACCCGACTGCGCTGTCGGCATTTGCCGCATACGCCACATGCAGTCGGGGTCGCCGGGCTCGACCCAGTAACTGAGCAAGACGGCGAGGTCCCAAAACGGATCCCCGCGGGTGCCCATATCCCAATCGATTACCGCGACCGGGGCGAGCGTATTCGGCTCCAGGATCATGTTGTCGAGCTTGAAGTCAGAATGAAGCAAGGCCGGCGCGCTATCGCGGGGCACCCGGCACCGGAGCCACGCAACAGTTTCAGTAGCGGCGCCGAGTGTCATCAGATCGGCCACCGCGTTGCCGCGAGTAACCCAGCCCTCGAGGGTCCGGCCAAGAAACCCGCTTGGGCGGCCAAGTGTGTCCAGACCGATTTGCGACGGATCGACGGCGTGCAACGTGACGAGGCTTTCGACCAAATGCCGGCTTAGAATGGCACCGGCATCCGGGCGCGCAGCGAGGTCTGTGGGGAGAACATCGCGGATAATGATACCGGGCCGATACTCGATGATTTGAAACGGTCTTCCGAGGACATCCGGCTCGGCGCAGTAAAACAAAGCCCGAGGCGCCAGCGGATACGCCCGCCAAAGTGTTGACAATATGCGGTTTTCGCGTGCCATGTCATTGGCACCTGGCGGCAGCGGCCCGTTCGGCGGGAGCCGCAAAACTGCCGGCTTGCCATCGATTTCGATCAGGTAGTTCAGATTGCCGAACCCGCCGACGAATTGGCGGGGCGGTGCTGGCCCGAAGGTGGTATCAAGCCGGGCGAGATAACCGGCGAGTGCGCTCCAGTCTTGCGGAACTCCTTCCGAATCCGGTCTGAGTTCGGCGCTATAAACCCGCGCTGAAGACATTTAGTAAGCCGCAAACATTATGATTCGGCAGGGAGCCGCTCGTGCGCAACTTCGGGGGTGCGGGACCGCCCGAATGGCATCATATCAGAAGGTAGTCGGACGCAAATGAGACATCGGCGGATGGGTTCGGTAGCCCAGCTGAGAGCAGCCGTGACGATGATCATGGCGCTTGCCCTATACTCACCGGCGCAGGGGGAGGAAGCCGATCTCGATCGTTTCAGGGCGACTATCGATGCGTTTGTTGGCCAGCTCGGGGCGAGTTCGAATGGTGTTATCAGATGGGCGGGCTCCGATCCGTACGAGATCCGGCGGGAAGGCGACACTCTGATCGGGGTAATCACTAATTCCCGTCTGTTGTTTCGCGACAAGCAACTCGGCCACCTGACCGTCGACCGCATCGAGATCCGCCAGATCGGTCAGAGAGAGGACGGCAAGCTAATCGAGCTCGCCCTGTCGTTGCCAAAATCGGCAACCCTGAGCGACGCTGATGGTACCGAAACCAAGATCGAACTCAACGATGCGAAGGCCAGCGCACTGATCGAGGCAGACTCTGGGCGCGGCCGGGACACCACTCTCAACATCGCGAGCACCCGCGTCGAGCAACCAAAAACGGGCGCCTGGGTTAGCGTCGGTCCCGCCTCGATGGCGTCAAAGCTCGTCGCGGACGCCAATGGCGGTTGGACCGGGCCGGTCGAATTCGAGGTGAATGACATTCAATATTTTGTTCCCCAGGGACCTCTCGGCGGCAGCATTCATCGGATTGCATTCAATGGCACCAGTGCCGGCCCCAAGCTGGACGAGCTTGATAAGCTGCGGGAGACAGTCGAGTTGCTCCAGAACGACGACAGTCGTTCACCGGAAGCGCGCGCCGCTGCTCTCATAGAAAAGCTTCCAACGTTGTCGGATCCATTCAGTACAATCCGCGGAAAGCTAACCCTGGGCGGTTTGATCATTCGGGACGTTTCCGGGGGAGCGCTCCTCTCTCTAGCCGAAGCGGAAAGTACGACAGAGCTCGCCGGTCTCGATACCGGAACAGCCTCGATCCGGTTTAGCGTGCGACACGACGGCCTCGACATGGCGCCATCCGTTGTCGACAAAATCAAGGTTCCGTACCGGGTTGTAGTCGACCTCGGCATCGCGGATTTGAGTACGCGGGCGATCAGCAAAGTGCTTCAGGCAGCGGCTACGATGGCGGCCGAAAACAGTGCGAGCGAGGATCAGAATCAAGTGCGGAGGCTGCAGGCCACGCAAGAGATCTTCGAGGCGGTGGCGGCACTCAACCCCACCTTCCATATCTATGATATTTCGGTTGATACCCAGGAGGTCGGGATAGATTTAACCGCAGAAGCAAAAGGATCACCGCTCACTCCGAAAGGATATACCGCCGCGGGAGATTTGACCGTCCGCGGCTTTGATGCAATCCCGAAGTTGAGCCCGGGTATACCTTTCGTGGAGTATCTCCCGGTGCTGAAGCAGCTGGGCGTCGAGGAAAAAGCGCCGGACGGGACCCCGCGGCTCGGTTTTCACGTGGCCTCAGCGCCGTCAAAATGGATCACCATCAATGGCAACGATGTAAGCGAATGGTTCGATGGATCGGAGGTGCACAAGGACCGGCCGAGGCTGTTGAAGCCGTCCGATCCGCCGCTCCAAGGAGAGGATGTGAAGAATGTGCAGCGCGCTCTCGCTAGGGTTAAAATTGCCGTTGATCAAGGCGGTGTCTACAATCCGGCGACCGCCGCTGCGGTTGCACGGTTTCAGAAGCAGAACGGTATGAACGTAAACGGCGTCGTCGATGCCGCAGTGCGCCGCGAACTCGGTGTAGTGGAAGGAGCGCCTTAGGATGGCCGAGACGATCGGCGGGCGAATGATTGGCCGCCCGATTTGGGGAGGAGAATCTGATGAATAAAGTCTATGCCGACGCGCATATGGCCCTTGCCGGATTGTTGCGCGACGGAATGACGATCATGTCGGGCGGTTTTGGCCTGTGCGGGATACCGGAATTGTTGATCACAGCGATCCGGGAGTCGGGGGTCAACGGATTGACGGTGATTTCAAACAACGCCGGCATCGACGGGGCAGGACTCGGTGTGCTGCTCGAAAGCCGCCAAATTCGCAAAATGATCTCTTCCTATGTCGGCGAGAACAAGTTGTTCGCCGATCTCTATCTTAAGGGTGAGCTCGAGCTCGAATTCAACCCGCAAGGTACTCTGGCCGAGCGGATCCGCGCCGGCGGCGCTGGAATACCCGCCTTCTTCACCAAGACCGGTGTCGGGACACTGGTTGCCGAAGGCAAGGAAACCCGCGATTTCGATGGCGAAACTTACGTGATGGAGAGCGGCCTCGTCGCGGACCTTGCGATTGTCCACGCTTGGAACGCGGACCGCGAAGGTAACCTTGTTTACCGGAAGACGGCGAGGAACTTTAACCCGGTCATGGCGACGGCGGGGCGGGTTACGGTGGCGGAGGTCGAGCATCTCGTCGAGCCGGGTGAGATCGATCCCGACCATATCCATACGCCCGGTGTTTTTGTGCAGAGGATCGTGCACAGCCGCTACTTCGAGAAGCGGATCGAACAACGGACCGTGCGCAAGCGCGGCAATTGAGTTGGAGGAGCGAAGGCATGGCTTGGTCACGCGACGATATGGCGCGCCGCGCCGCGATGGAATTGCAGGACGGCTTTTATGTCAATCTCGGCATCGGGATCCCGACCTTGGTATCGAATTTCATACCTTCGGGGATCACGGTTCAGCTGCAGAGCGAGAACGGAATGCTGGGCATGGGCCCCTTTCCGTTCGAGGGCGAGGAGGATCCCGATTTGATCAATGCCGGTAAGCAAACCGTCACCGAGCTGCCGACGACGAGCTACTTTGATAGTGCGCAGTCCTTTGGAATGATTCGCGGCGGCCACATCGACCTGTCGATCCTCGGTGCGATGCAAGTGGCGCAGAATGGCGATCTCGCCAACTGGATGATCCCGGGCCGAATGGTGAAGGGCATGGGCGGGGCAATGGATCTCGTCGCGGGTGTGAAGAGGGTGGTCGTTCTGATGGAGCACACCGCTCGGAGCGAACCTAAACTCCTACGGGAGTGCACCCTGCCACTGACCGGCAAGGGGGTGGTCGACATGGTTATCACCGATCTCGGCGTGTTTGCGATCGGCCCCGAAGGAATGGCGCTTACCGAGCTGGCGCCCGGCGTCTCGCTCGACGAAATTCGTCAGCAGACTGAGGCGTCCTTCACTGTGCGCCTCCGCCCGGTTTGACCGCCGGGCAGCCGGCAAGGGTTAACGGGTCGAGTACCAAACACATCCGCTCGCCTCTTTACTTCGTACCGCTCTTCGTACCGCTGCGGCATAACTGAGCCACGTCTCATCGACGGCTGGGCGGAGCTTTGCTAGATTGTCCCGCAGAGGGCTGCCGCCCTTTTCGACAAGATTTAGAGCTCAGCTGTGCCGGCTGCTCAACAGCGTGATCGCCGTCTCGATTTCTTCCGTGGTCTTGCCCTAATATTCATTTTCATCGATCATATTCCTGAGAATATCTTTAGCTACTTTACAGTCCAGGCCTTTCAGTTTTACGATGCTGCCGAAATCTTTATCTTTATATCAGGTTATACAGCTGCCTTAGTCTATGGCCGGACACTGGCGCTACAGGGAGCGTCATACGCCACTGCGCGGATTATCAGCCGAGCCTGGCAACTCTATGTCGCCCATATCTTTCTCTTCGTGATATTCATCGCCGAGGTATCGTACACGGTCACAACTTTCAAAAATCCGATGTACAACGATGAGATGCGGGTCGGCGACTTCCTCGACGAACCGCATGTCGCGATCGTCAAGGCGCTATTCCTCGAGTTTCAACCGACATTTCTTGACATTCTGCCGCTCTACATCCTGCTTTTAACGATTTTTCCGATCATTCTGTTTGGCTTGCGGCTGCACCCTCCTTTGGTGTTGATCCCATCCTTCCTGCTCTATTTTGGGGTGCAGGTAACCGACATCTCGGTGCCCGCTTATCCCGAAGGTCACGTCTGGTTCTTTAATCCTCTCGCCTGGCAATTCCTATTCATCGCGGGGGCAGCGCTCGGGCTTGACGGAATGCGCGGGGACCGCTGGTTACGCTTTGAACGTGCCGCCCTCCCGATAGCCGCGCTTGTGGTCGGGGCGGCGTCTCTCGTCAAGCTCAGCTGGACAATCCATGGGATTTGGGACCCCTTTCCTGGCCTCTTCTTGAAAGAATTATGGCCGATCAACAAGAACAACTTATCTCCGATCCGGCTCGTTCCCTTTTTTGCAGCGCTCGCGGTAATCGCCGTAATTGTCAAGCGCGATGCCATATTTTTGCGCCTGCCATTAACAAAACCTTTGGTTCTTTGTGGTCAACAATCTTTGGAGATATTTTGTCTTGGTATTCTTCTTTCAGCCTTGGGACATTTTGTTCTTTCTGAGTACAACTCTGGCATCGTAACCCAAGGGTTTGTTAATCTTGCTGGTATTCTGATTATGTGCCTTACTGCGAAAATGATCGATTGGTACAAATCTGTGGGTCGGATGGCACCATCGCAAGTTATCGAAGTCAGGCCTCCAGGTGCGGATCTTGGCGGCCGATGATCAGCTCGCGCTTTGTCGGGAAGTCGGCACTGCTCTTGGCCGGCGCTTTGTCGGCGGCGGCGCTCCCGCCCCTACCGCGCGCGCTTGGTGAGCCTGCAGAATGTGAGGCACCCGACGAGCTTATGCACATCGACGACAAGCTGCCGCGCCTGGCGGAGAGACTGCACGCGAATGAACCGGTCAAGATCGTCGCGATCGGCGGGGCCTCGACCACCGGCTTGGCGGCGGGCTCCTCCGAGTTAGCCTATCCCCACCGGCTTCAGGAAATCCTCATACGCTGGTATCCCTCATCCCCGATCACCGTCGTCAATCGGGGCATTCCGCGTCAAACTGCGCAACAGATGCTGGAGAGGTTTCCTACCGATGTGATACCGGAGGATCCGGTCCTGGTGATTTGGGAGACGGGCACGACCGACGCCGTTCGCGGAGTCGGAGTAGATGATTTTGCCGCGGCCTTGCAAACTGGAATTGACGACCTCAAGGCGCGCAGTATCGATATCATGCTTGTCGACATGCAATTCTCCCACAGCACCGTGACGGTCATCGACTTCGAGGGATATTTGAACGCGCTCCATCGGGTCGGCGACGTTAACGACGTCAATGTTTTTCCGCGCTTCGAGATGATGCGCTACTGGAGCGAGCAGAACGTGTTCAATTTCGATGGCGTCGCCAAAGACGAGCGGGCCGGGCTGGCAGCCAAAGTTTATGACTGTATCGCCAGAAAGCTCGCAGCAGCGATTCGGATCGCCCTCCGGTGAGCGTTCTCGTCGGTATGAGGCACCTCGCGGCCGCGCTGATACTCGTCCTGGTTGGAGGCAGTCTGGCGCAGGCAGATCCGCCAACCGAAGTCGGCTCACCAAGCTGTGCAACGCCGACGGGGTTATCGGCAATCATAGCGCCCCTCGATCGCGCCGCGTCTCGGATTGCAGCTGGTAAACCGTTGACCATCGTCGCGATGGGCTCGTCTTCGACCCTGGGAGTCGGGACAACGGCCGCGGCAATGAGCTACCCGAGCCGCCTCGAGGAAGAGTTGAAGGACCGGTTCCCTAACTCGCAGATCAAGGTAATTAACCACGGCGTAAGCGGCCAAGACGTTCCCGAGGAGCTGGTCCGACTTGAGCGGGATGTCATTGCCGAGCATCCCGACCTCGTCATCTGGCAGGTTGGCACCAATGCCGTACTACGGCGCGACGATTTATCGGCCGACGAACAGCTGATCGGGCGCGGCGTTGCGCTGCTGAAGGAGAGCGGGATCGACCTCGTCCTGATGGATCTGCAATATGCCCCGCGTGTTCTCGCGCGTCCGGCGGCGGCGGAAATGGAACGGCTCATCGCGCAGCTCGCCCATCATGCCCATGTCGGGCTCTTCCGCCGCTTTGAGATCATGCAGGAATGGGACCACACGCATCAGCTGGCGCCTGTCGCGCTGATCGGCGCCGACGGACTTCATATGACCGACGCGAGCTATGGGTGCCTTGCCAACCAGCTGGCCGAGGCTCTGGCGTGGAATTGGTGGTCCCACAGCAAAATAGCAAAATCTCCGAACCGAAATCCGGGGGCAGTCGCAAGGACCGAAGGGTCGACGGGTGCAAAATCCGGCAGCCCCCTCCGCGAGCACTGACACGGACGGGAACGGCAGCACCTATTGCGAACGCGGCCGCCGTCAGCCGAAGTCGTCGAACATCGATTGACGATCAGACGCGAATTCCCTCGGCATCGGCTCGCATTTTGGCGGGGAACGTGAGGGTTGTGAGACGCGCGGCGGTACTGCCGTTCTGCGGCAGAACGCCGCGCTGAAATGTGGGCTTGCCGCACCAACCGTTGCTGCCATGTGCGATGGCAGAAAGCCAATAACAACATTAACCTATATTTTTATTGGGTTTCTCACCATATTAATATATGCTGATGATAGCTGAGGAGTCGACCACAATATGTTGTTGATCGACAGGGCTTTGGCAACACCAAAATCGGCAGTCTCCGAACTGGTGAGGGCGTTTTGCGGACGCTTGCGATCCATTCGTACTCTCGCCACAAAGTGTTGCCATAATGACCTACAGCGTAATCGGCAGGGACGCGGATCGGCGCAGGCTTACGGCGGCAAGTGGCGGGCTCAAACCCGACGGATTGGCGGGAGAATGAATGTCCGAGCTTCACACTTGGCTCGTAACAACGATCTTACCAGGATTTGCATCAATTTACAAAATCCCGGAGGACGTTCGTCAGGATCAGTCGTTCTCGCATCGTGACGCGAAGCTACTGGGTTGAGCGCGCGGCATCGGTTGAGGTGAGATATGAAATTCGATGATGGGATTTTCAGCCTCTATTCTAGGTTGTACGAAAACCGAAGAGAGATCGAGCTGTCACTCGAGGACTATCTCGGTAAGTGCTCGGA
>Ga0306921_10007635_pt1 | contig 11379 bp, 8 predicted proteins | sample sta12Cox44000080_FD_203760 | JGI IMG/M metagenome (GOLD analysis project Ga0306921, IMG submission 203760) | Lab enrichment of tropical soil microbial communities from Luquillo Experimental Forest, Puerto Rico - statoxic.12C.oxic.44.000.080 (v2)... | ecosystem: Environmental > Terrestrial > Soil... | reverse complement strand
AAGGAGTTCTATCTCTCGATCCTGGTCAATCGCGAAACCTCCGAGATATCCTTCGTGGTTTCGACCGAAGGCGGCGTCAATATCGAAGACGTCGCGCACAACACGCCTGAGAGGATCGTGACCTTCTCGGTCGATCCGGCGACCGGTATCATGCCCCATCACGGCCGCACCGTAGCCAAGGCCCTCAATCTCACGGGCGACCTCGCCAAACAGGCCGAAAAGCTGGTGGCGCAGCTTTATGCGGCTTTCGTCGCCAAGGATATGGCGATGCTGGAGATCAATCCGCTGGTGGTCACCAGGCAGGGGCAGTTACGGGTGCTCGACGCGAAAGTGTCGTTCGACGACAACGCGCTGTTTCGTCATCCGGAGATCGCGGCACTTCGCGACGAGACCGAGGAGGACGCCAAGGAGATCGAGGCTTCCCGATACGACCTCAACTATGTCGCTCTGGAGGGCACCATCGGCTGCATGGTCAATGGCGCCGGTCTTGCCATGGCGACCATGGACATCATCAAGCTCTATGGCATGGAGCCGGCCAACTTCCTCGATGTCGGCGGCGGCGCCAACAAGGAAAAGGTCGCGGCCGCTTTCAAGATCATCACGGCCGACCCCAACGTGAAGGGCATTCTGGTCAATATCTTCGGCGGTATCATGAAATGCGACATCATTGCCGAGGGCGTCGTCGCGGCGGTGAAGGAAGTCGGTCTCAAGGTGCCGCTGGTGGTGCGGCTCGAAGGCACCAACGTCGAAGCGGGCAAGAAGATCATCAGCCAATCCGGGCTGAACGTGCTGTCTGCGGATGATCTGGACGATGCCGCGCAGAAAATCGTCAAGGCCGTCAAGGGAGGGTAAGCCAATGCCAGGAGACCGTCTCGCCGCACCGACGCCGCTTGCCGAGCATCGCAAGCTTGCGGTTTTTGCCGGCGAATGGGCCGGCGAAGAGATGGTCAACCCCTCGCGCTGGACCGAGGGCGGGCCCGCGACCTCGCATGTCGTGGCCCGAATCGATCTCAACGGCTTCTACCTCATTCAGGACACCCGCCAGAGCAGGGATGGCAAGGAGACCTTCGCCACCCATGGCGTGTTCACCTATGACCGCGAAGACCGGCTTTACAAATTGTTCTGGCACGATTCGCTGGGCTACTACCCGCCCTCGCCGGCCTCGGGCGGCTGGACCGGCAAGTCGCTGATCCTGGTGCGCGGCTCGCTGCGCGGCAATGCGCGCCATGTCTACGAAGTGCTGGACGACAACAGCTACTCGATGAAAATCCAGTTTTCGCCCGATGCCGAAGGGTGGGCCGACGTGCTTACCGGCGTCTACCGGCGAGTGCACTGACCCCTTACCGATCGTCTCCTCGAAAGCCATCTCCATCATGTCCATCCTGATCGACAAAAACACAAAAGTCATTTGCCAGGGCTTTACCGGCAAGAACGGCACCTTTCATTCGGAAGCCGCGATCGCCTATGGCACGCGAATGGTCGGCGGCACCTCGCCCGGCAAGGGCGGTTCAACCCATCTCGGCCTTCCGGTATTCGACACCGTTGCAGAGGCGCGCGAGAAGACGAATGCGGATGCATCGGTGATCTATGTGCCGCCGCCGGGTGCAGCGGATGCAATCTGCGAAGCGATCGACGCCGAAATCCCGCTGATTGTCTGCATCACGGAAGGCATTCCTGTGCTCGACATGGTGCGGGTCAAGCGGTCGCTGAGCGGATCGAAGTCCCGCCTGATCGGGCCGAACTGCCCCGGCGTCATGACGGCCGGCGAGTGCAAGATCGGCATCATGCCGGCGAACATCTTCAAGCCCGGCAACGTCGGCATCGTGTCGCGCTCGGGTACGCTGACCTATGAGGCGGTGTTCCAGACCTCGCAAGAGGGCCTCGGCCAGACCACGGCGGTCGGCATCGGCGGCGACCCGGTCAAAGGCACCGAGTTCATTGATGTGTTGGAGATGTTTTTGGCCGATCCGAAGACCACCTCGATCATCATGATCGGGGAAATCGGCGGGTCGGCCGAGGAAGACGCGGCCCAGTTCCTCAAGGACGAAGCCCGGCGCGGCCGCAAGAAGCCGATGGTCGGCTTCATCGCCGGCGTCACCGCCCCTCCCGGACGACGCATGGGACACGCTGGCGCGATCATCTCAGGGGGCAAGGGCGACGCAAGCTCGAAGGCCGCGGCCATGGAATCGGCCGGAATTACCGTCTCGCCGTCGCCTGCGCGGCTCGGAAAGACGCTTGTCGAAAAATTGAAATCCTAATTCAATTTTTCGTTCTTTTCGGCGCGATAATTCGCACTAAATAGGGTAAGGGTCTTGTTCCCGCTGGCTTGGCTTATCGGGCCGGGTACCGCGCCGTTTTCGATGCGCGAAGTGAAAATCGCCAGGAACGCTCCCATGTCTCGTCAGGATGCGAACGCCGCCTTTGCCCTCTCTTCTTTTTTGCAGGGCACCAACGCCACCTATATCGACGAAATCTACGCCCGCTACGAGAATGATCCCGCTTCCGTCGATGCCGAGTGGCGGGAGTTCTTCAAGAGCCTGAAGGATACGCCGGCCGACGTCCGCAAGAATGCGGAAGGACCGTCATGGGGGCGGAACAACTGGCCGCTGACGCCGCGCGACGAACTGACTTCCGCGCTCGACGGCAATTGGATCGAGGTCGAAAAAGCCGTTGGCGCCAAGCTTGCGGCCAAGGCGCAGGCCAGAGGCGCGGAACCAACCGCCGCCGACGTTCATCAGGCCACCCGCGACTCGGTTCGCGCCCTGATGCTGATCCGCGCCTACCGCATGCGTGGTCATTTCCACGCCAAGCTCGACCCGCTCGGTATCGAGGCGCCGCGCGACCGCGAGGAGCTTGACCCGCGCACTTATGGCTTTGCCGAAGCCGATTTCGACCGAAAAATCTTTCTCGATCACGTGCTGGGTCTCGAATACGGCAACTTGCGTGAAATCGTCGCGATCTGTGAGCGCACCTACTGCCAGACGCTCGGCGTCGAATTCATGCACATCTCCAATGCGGCACAAAAGGCCTGGATCCAGGAGCGTATCGAAGGGCCGGACAAGGAAATCTCGTTCACCCGGGAGGGACGGCGCGCGATCCTCAACAAGCTGGTCGAAGCCGAAGGTTTTGAGAAGTTCTGCGACCTGAAATTCACCGGCACCAAGCGCTTCGGTCTTGATGGCGCCGAATCCCTGATCCCGGCGCTCGAACAGATCATCAAGCGCGGTGGCAATCTCGGGGTAAAGGAAATCGTCGTCGGCATGCCGCATCGCGGCCGCCTCAATGTGCTGACCCAGGTAATGGGCAAGCCGCATCGCGCGCTGTTCCACGAATTCAAGGGTGGTTCGGCCAATCCCGACGTGGTCGAAGGCTCCGGCGACGTCAAGTATCATCTGGGCGCTTCGTCGGATCGCGAGTTCGACAACAACAAGATTCATCTGTCGTTGACCGCCAACCCGTCGCACCTCGAAATCGTCGATCCGGTGGTGCTCGGCAAGGTACGCGCCAAACAGGACCAGCACGGCGATCCGCCGGACATGCGGATTTCGGTGCTGCCGCTGCTGATGCATGGCGATGCGGCCTTCGCTGGTCAAGGCGTGGTAGCGGAATGTTTCAGCCTGTCCGACCTGAAGGGCTACCGCACCGGCGGTTCGCTGCACTTCATCGTCAACAACCAGATCGGCTTCACCACCTATCCGCGCTATTCGCGCTCTTCGCCCTATCCGTCCGACGTGGCAAAGATGATCGATGCGCCGATCTTCCACGTCAACGGCGACGATCCCGAGGCCGTGGTGTTCGCGGCCAAGGTCGCGATCGAGTTTCGGCAGAAATTCCACAAGCCCGTTGTCATCGACATGTTCTGCTATCGCCGCCACGGTCACAACGAGGGCGACGAGCCGGCTTTCACCCAGCCGGTGATGTACAAGAAGATCGCCTCGCATCCGAGCACGCTCGAAATCTACGCCAGGCGGTTGATCGGCGAAGGGATTGTGACGGAAGGCGAGGTGGAAAAGGCCAAGGCCGACTGGCGCGCACGGCTTGACGCCGAGTTCGAAGCCGGCGCCGGCTACAAGCCGAACAAGGCCGACTGGCTGGACGGCAAATGGGCCGGTTTCAAGATCGCCGACCAGGAAGAAGACGCGCGCCGCGGCGTCACCGGAGTCGATGTCGCGATCCTCAAGGATATCGGCCGCAAGATCACCAAGGTGCCGGACGGTTTCCGGATTCACCGCACCATCCAGCGGTTCCTCGACAACCGGGCGAAGGCGATCGACAGCGGGCTTGGTATCGACTGGGCGACTGGCGAGGCGCTGGCGTTCTGCACGCTCTTGCAGGAGGGCCATCATGTGCGGCTATCGGGGCAGGACTCCGAGCGCGGCACGTTCTCGCAACGTCATTCGGTTCTGATCGATCAGGAAGACGAGAGCCGCTACACCCCGTTCAACCATCTGACCAGCGATCAGGGTCACTACGAAGTCATCAATTCGCTGCTGTCGGAAGAAGCGGTTCTCGGCTTCGAGTATGGCTACTCGCTGGCGGAGCCGAATGCGCTGGCGATGTGGGAAGCGCAGTTCGGTGATTTCGCCAACGGCGCCCAGGTCGTGTTCGACCAGTTCATCTCCTCGGGCGAGCGCAAATGGCTGCGCATGTCCGGCCTCGTCTGCATGTTGCCGCATGGCTACGAAGGGCAGGGACCGGAGCATTCCTCCGCGCGGCTCGAGCGTTTCCTGCAGATGTGCGCGGAAGACAACATGCAGGTGGCCAATCCGACCACGCCGGCCAATTATTTCCACGCGCTGCGCCGACAGCTTCACCGCGAAATCCGTAAACCCCTGATCATGATGACGCCGAAGTCGTTGCTTCGGCACAAGCGCGCGACCTCGCGGCTTGACGAACTCGGCCAGGGCACGACTTTCCACCGCATCCTCTACGATGATGCCCAGATGCTGCCGGGCGAGAACATCAAGCTGGTGAGTGACGACAAGATCCGCCGCATCGTGCTGTGCTCGGGCAAGGTCTATTACGACCTCTACGAGGAGCGCGAGAAGCGCGGCGTCGATGACATCTACCTGATGCGTGTTGAACAGCTCTACCCGGTGCCCTTGAAGGCTCTGGTGGCCGAACTCGGCCGCTTCAAGAATGCCGAGGTGGTCTGGTGCCAGGAGGAGCCGCGCAACATGGGTGCGTGGCACTTCATCGAGCCCTATCTCGAATGGGTACTGAATCAGGTCAACGCGCCAAACAAGCGTCCGCGTTATGCCGGACGGGCAGCCTCGGCGGCGACCGCTACCGGTTTGATGTCGAAGCATCTGGCGCAGCTCAAGGCGCTGCTCGATGACGCGCTGAATTAGCAGACGATCCGTCATACCCCGCGCAAGCGGGGTATCCAGTACGCCGCGCCGTCCGTTTCGACTCACGACCGTCCCGGAGCACTGGATCCTTTCGTTTTCGCGGAGGATGATAACTCAGGTTTATGACCGCGCAGGTTATTGGGGAAGGAAATCATGACTGAAATTCGGGTGCCGACGCTCGGCGAGTCCGTGACCGAAGCCACCATCGGCCGTTGGTTCAAGAAGGCAGGCGATCCGGTCGCGGTCGATGAGCCCCTGGTCGAACTCGAGACCGACAAGGTCACGATCGAAGTTCCCTCGCCCTCAGCCGGAACGCTCGGCGATATCGTCGCCAAGGACGGCGAAACCGTTGCGGTCGGCGCGCTGCTCGGGCAGATCAATGACGGCGCAGGGGGCACCGCTGCCAAGCCGGCCGCAGCGCCTCCGAAGGCCGCCCCACTCGCACCCGCCGCCAAGGCGCCGCCAGCCGAGACAAAGGCGCCGCCTGCCGATGCCCCGCTGGCGCCATCGGTGCGCAAGCTCTCCGCCGAGAGCGGGATCGATGCCGCCACCGTGCCCGGATCGGGCAAGGACGGCCGCGTCACCAAAGGCGATATGCTGGCCGCGATCGAGAAGGCCGCCTCAGCGCCTACGCCGGTCAGTCAGCCCGCGGCGTCGGTGCAGGTCCGCGCACCTTCGCCGGCCGACGATGCCGCGCGCGAGGAACGCGTGAAGATGACCCGGCTGCGCCAGACCATCGCGCGGCGCCTCAAGGACGTTCAAAACACCGCCGCCATGCTCACGACCTTCAACGAGGTCGACATGAGCCACGTCATGGCGATGCGGGCGCAATACAAGGACGCGTTCGAGAAGAAGCATGGTGTCAAGCTCGGCTTCATGGGCTTCTTCACCAAAGCCTGCGTTCAGGCGCTCAAGGACATCCCCGCCGTCAACGCCGAGATCGACGGCACCGACCTGATCTACAAGAATTACTATCACGTCGGTATCGCGGTGGGCACCGACAAGGGCCTTGTCGTGCCCGTCGTGCGCGACTGCGACCACAAATCGATCGCCGAGATCGAGAAGAGCATCGCCGATTTCGGACGGCGCGCCCGCGACGGCCAGCTCAAGATCGAGGAGATGCAGGGTGGCACCTTCACCATCACCAACGGCGGCATCTATGGTTCGCTGATGTCGACGCCGATCCTCAATGCGCCGCAATCCGGCATTCTCGGCATGCACAAGATCCAGGAGCGGCCGATGGCGATCGGCGGCAAGGTCGAGATTCGTCCGATGATGTATCTGGCGTTGTCCTACGATCACCGGGTTATCGATGGCAAGGAAGCTGTGACCTTCCTGGTGCGCGTGAAGGAATCCCTCGAAGATCCGGCGCGGCTGGTGCTGGACCTCTAAGCATGATCCGGAAAAATGGTGACCGGTTTTCCGAAAAGATCATGCTTGAAACAGGAAATGCATCGCCTGTGTTGATATCTCGCCGCGCCATACTTTGCTGCGGCTCTTCCCCAACTGTGTTTTTAGCTGTGTCGTGGAGGTTGTCTTGACCGACAAGGTTGTGATCATCACCGGCGGAAGCCGCGGTATCGGCCGCGCCACTGCGCTCGCTGCCGCTGAGCGAGGTTTCAAGGTTTGCATCGGCTATGCCAGCAATGAAGCCGCCGCCAAGAGCGCCGTCTCGGCAATCGAGGCCAAGAACGGCAAGGCAATGGCCCAAAAGTGCGATGTCGGCAGCGAAAAGGACATTCTCGCGCTGTTCAAGGCGGCCGACGGATTCGGGACGCTGCGAGCGCTCGTCAACAATGCCGGCATTGTCGGGACGACATCACGGGTTGACGAGATGTCGGCCGAACGAATCCAGCGCATGATGGAAGTCAACGTCACCGGCAGCATTCTCTGCGCGCGTGAAGCGGTGAAGCGAATGTCGACCCGGCACGGCGGCAAGGGCGGGGTCATTGTCAATCTGTCGTCGGTCGCGGCGAAACTCGGCTCGCCCAACACCTATGTCGATTACGCCGCTTCCAAAGGCGCCATCGATTCCTTTACTGTCGGGCTCGGGTACGAAGTTGCCGGCGAGGGCATTCGCGTTGCCGCGATTCGGCCCGGACTGATCGACACTGAAATTCACGCCTCGGGGGGCGAGCCCGATCGCGCGCACCGGCTCAGCCACATCGTACCGATGAAGCGTGTCGGCACCGCCAGCGAGATCGCCAATGCCATCGTCTGGCTGATGTCGGATGAAGCGTCGTATGTGACCAGCGCCATCCTCGACGTCTCCGGGGGACGTTAAAAAAATAAAACGAGGCGTAATGAAATAATCGCGGCTTGGAGCTGGTCATATATTTCAGCTACGGGATCTCACACATGGCGACTTACGATCTTGTTGTTATCGGCACCGGTCCCGGCGGATATGTGTGCGCGATCCGCGCGGCGCAGCTGGGTATGAAGGTCGCCGTGGTTGAAAAGAGTGCCACCCTCGGCGGCACCTGCCTCAACATCGGGTGTATGCCGTCGAAGGCGTTGTTGCACGCTTCCGAAATGTTCGAGGAGGCGTCGCACTCTTTCGCCAAGATGGGTGTCAGCGTCCCTGCGCCCAAACTCGATCTGCCCGCGATGATGAATTTCAAGCAGCAGGGCATTGATGGCAACGTCAAGGGCGTCGAGTTCCTGATGAAGAAAAACAAGATCGACGTCATCACCGGCAAAGGCAAGATACTCGGCAAGACGCGATTGGTCGAGACCAAAAACATTGTGATTGCGACCGGTTCGGATGTGGCGCAGCTCAGAGGCATCCAGATCGACGAGAAGCGCATCGTGTCCTCGACTGGTGCGCTTTCGCTCGAGAAGGTGCCCGGAAAACTTCTGATCGTCGGCGCCGGCGTGATCGGGCTCGAACTTGGCTCGGTGTGGCACCGGCTCGGCGCGCAGGTGACGGTGGTGGAATTTCTCGATCGCATCCTGCCGGGCATGGATGGCGAGGTCGCAAGACAATTTCAACGCCTGCTCGAAAAGCAGGGGTTTGCGTTCCGGCTCGGCACCAAGGTCACGGCCGTCGATGCTTCCGGAAAGACGCTTGTCGCGCAGATCGAACCTGCGGCCGGCGGGGCGTCAGAGAAGCTTGAGGCCGATGTCGTGCTGGTCGCCATCGGCCGCGTTCCCTACACCGAAGGCCTCGGTTTGAAGGAAGCCGGTATCGCACTCGACAAGGGCGGTCGCGTGCAGATCGATCAGCACTTTGCCACCAACGTGAAGGGCATCTACGCGATCGGCGACGTCATCGCCGGTCCAATGCTCGCACACAAGGCCGAGGACGAAGGCGTGGCGGTCGCGGAAATCCTCGCCGGACAGGCCGGTCACGTGAACTACGACGTTATCCCAGCAGTCGTGTATACCACGCCGGAGGTGTCATCGGTCGGCAAGACCGAGGAGGAGCTCAAAGAAGCCGGCTCGGCCTACACATCAGGTAAATTTCCGTTTACCGCCAACGGCCGCTCCAAGGTCAACCAAACCACTGACGGATTCGTGAAGGTTCTCGCAGATGCGAAGACCGACAGGGTGCTTGGGGTGCATATAGTCGGCCGGGAAGCGGGCGAAATGATCCATGAAGCCGCCGTATTGATGGAGTTTGGAGGTTCTGCCGAGGATTTGGCGCGAACCTGCCATGCCCATCCGACTCGCTCCGAAGCGGTGAAAGAAGCCGCGCTTGCGGTTGGCAGGCGCGCAATCCATATGTGATCATTGCCCGGCAGACACTGGGCTAGTGCCGCCTGTTTGAAGTTCCTGCACCACGAGCAGCGAATTCGATCCAGGAACTTCAAATAGAAAAGCGGCACTAGAATCAATATGTTTGCCAGTGCCCACGACTTTCCGAAGTTCGTGAATGTGGGTGATGCGATGTAACACGAACTTCGGAAAGTGGGCACTAGTGGAGTGGATTTGACATTTTCGCACCCCGCCAGCGGCAACCGCTGGAAGCGAATGTCAAATCCCAAACTCCACTAGAATTGAAAACTTGTGAGTGGTTCTGCGATTCTAACATTCGCAAAAATGGTCGCTCAAACGGGAAGCGAATGTTAGAATCGCACACTCGGAATGACATCCATGCTACGCCGCCTCCTTCAGCCGATCTGGGTCCTGCTTGCGGTCATCTTTTTGATCGAAGCCTGGCTGTGGGATCACCTCGAGCCGATCGTGGCCTGGGTGGTAGACAAGATTCCGCTGCGCGCCTTCAAGCATTGGCTGGCCGAGCGCGTCGACACGCTGTCGCCGGCCATGACGCTGATCGTCTTCATCGTTCCGGTGATTCCATTATTCCCGTTGAAGCTGGTCGGCCTGTGGCTGCTCGCCCATGAATACTGGACGAGCGCGATCTTCACGATCCTGTTCGCGAAATTCGTCGGTGTCGGTGTCACCGCCTTCGTCTTCGACGTGACGCGACCGAAATTGCTGGAGATGGGGTGGTTCGAAAGGCTCTATGAATTCGTCATGAACCTTCGCGCCAGGGCGAACGAGCTGGTTGAGCCGATCAAGCGGCGTATCCTCGAGATTTTGCGCGGCGATGCCGACGGCTGGTCATCGAGGATGCTGCGGCTGATCCAGCGCTTCCGCAAAAGCGTGCGCGAAGCGCGCTGAGATTCGCATCCGCCCGTGTTGATGCAACCAGGCCCCTGGTTGCCAGCGCGTTTTGCCTACAACGCCAGATGCAGCGCGTGTGGTACGAACACCCCGAGCGCGGTAACGACAAGCCCGGCCAGCATCAAAAGTCCCGAAATCCAGGTTAGCGCCATCATGCCGGTAATGATCGCTGCCGAAGCCAGCACGATCGCGATCTGGAAAGCACCCGAGGCGAGTTCGAAGTGGTGATATTTCGCAGCCGCCAGGTCGCGTTCGTGCTCGGCATGCTTGGCGCGTTCGGACAGTTGCTCAGTGCCTTCGCCGGTCTCGGGTTCGGAGCGGTAACGCGCGGCAGTCTTCTGCCATTCCTCGATCTGCTTTTGCACCGCCGCCTTTGCGGCATCGTCACCCCCGCCGCCGAGGCCGAGCTTGGCCGCATCCGCCGCCGTCTGCACCACCGTGCGGCGGATGCTCTTGGCCTGAAAGAACGCCCACAGGTTCGAGGCCTCGACATTCTTTGCGATCGCCTCGGTCTGGGCGCTCTTGCCCAATGTCTCCGACAGGGCCAGAAACAGCGCGATTACGGCAATCAACAGCGCAATCTTCTTGTTTTCGCTGGATGCATGTTCGGCATGTTCGGCGTGCTCCATGCTTTCATGTGCGCTCATGATTCTCTTCTCTCCGTGCTCGTCTCATCAGACGATTGACCGAACAATGCGGCGAGCGCAAGGGCTAAGCCTTGCCACTACCTGTAATGGTGTGAAAACGGCCGGCTTCAAGCACGGGGATGCGTGGCGCGGTACACTTCCAAAAGCCGTTCGCTGTCGATCCCGGTGTAGACTTGCGTTGTCGAGAGCGAAGCGTGGCCGAGCAGCTCCTGGATCGCGCGCAGATCGCCGCCGCGGGAAAGCAGATGGGTGGCAAAGGAATGCCGCAACGCATGCGGTGTCGCGCTGTCGGGAAGCCCAAGCGCGCCGCGGAGCCGTTCCATGGTGAGCTGAATGATGCGGGCGCTCAAGGGACCACCGCGGGCACCGACGAAAATCGGCCCTTCGGCGGGCAGGGAATGCGGACACATCGCAACGTAGTCCTGAATCAGCATCAGGACATTTTGCAGCACCGGCACCATGCGCGTCTTGTTGCCCTTGCCGGTGACGACCAGCACGTCGCCGGCGCCGGGCAGAGGCACGTCGCGGCGCTTCAAGCCAAGCGCCTCGGAGATGCGCAAGCCCGATCCGTAGAGCAGCGCCATGACAGCGGCGTCGCGCGCCCAGATCCAGGGATCGCGGCTCTCGCCGGCGCGTTCTTCCGCATCGGCAAGGCGTTTGGCCGTCGCAACCGGCAGCGGTTTGGGCAGGCTTTTGCCAATCTTGGGCGCGCGGATGGCGGACAGCGCACCGACCTTGCCTCTGCCTTCGCG
>Ga0306921_10007631_pt1 | contig 11380 bp, 8 predicted proteins | sample sta12Cox44000080_FD_203760 | JGI IMG/M metagenome (GOLD analysis project Ga0306921, IMG submission 203760) | Lab enrichment of tropical soil microbial communities from Luquillo Experimental Forest, Puerto Rico - statoxic.12C.oxic.44.000.080 (v2)... | ecosystem: Environmental > Terrestrial > Soil... | reverse complement strand
GGCCGTCAGGGCGACCCGGGCAGTTCCCGTTTCTATCTCTCTCTGCAAGACGACCTGCTCCGCATCTTCGGCGGCGAACGCATGCAAAACCTCATGTTGCGCCTGGGCATGGAGGAAGATGTGCCGATCGAGTCCAAGCTCATCACCAGGCGCATCGCCAAAGCCCAGGAGGCCGTCGAGGCCCAGAACTTCGAATCCCGCAAACACCTGCTCGAATACGATGACGTCAACAACAAACAACGTCAGGCCGTCTACGGCATGCGCCGGCAGTTGCTCGAAGGCATCGATCAGAAAGAGCGGGTGATGGAGATGGTGCAGGGCATCGTCGAGCAGTCCATCGACATGCGCTGCCCCAACGACAAGCATCCCGACACCTGGGACCTGTCCGCCCTGCGCAACGATATTCTGAGCCAGTTCGGATCCAAGATCGAACTCGCCGATCTGGCCCAGATGAGCCGCGACGAAATGGTCGACTCCCTCATGGAGCGCTTGCGGAACAAATACCAGGAAAAAGAGGACCTCGTGGGGGCCGACGTGATGCGCCAGACCGAGCGCATCGTGATGCTGCAGGTGATCGATAACCAATGGAAGGATCACCTGCTTTCGATGGACGAGCTGAAGCAGGGCATCGGCAACCGGGCCTACGGTCAGAAGGACCCCCTGGTCGAGTACAAGAAAGAATCCTACGACCTGTTTACGGCCATGATGGATCGCATTGAAGATGAGACGGTCCGCTACCTCTACTTCTTACAGGTGAACACGGGTGTGGGCCCGGTTCTTCCCTTCCCTACCGAGGAAGAGGAGGAAGAAGAAGAGACCCGGCCCAACGCCAGCGAGCAGCAGCGGATCGCGGCCAAGACCACGATGGAAGACTTCACGCGCAATATTCAGCGCAAGAAGGAAAAAGAGCTGGCAGAACTACAGTTTGTTGGTGGCGATGGCTCCACTAGCTCCAAGCCCGTGGCGAGCGGGCAAAAAGTCGGGCGCAACGATCCGTGCCCGTGCGGGAGCGGCAAGAAGTATAAGAAGTGCCACGGTGCGTAGCATGAAACTCGCGGTCCTCGTTGTTCTTCCCTCACTCGCCGGCGCGGCGGTCCTGCCGGACCAGATCGGGCCCTACCGGCGGACTTCCACCACCAGGCCGGCTCTCTCTGACCAGGCCGTCTGGGGCGAATTGGGCTTGAAAGAATCCGAAGTCGCGGTCTACCAAAACGGAAAAGCGAAATTCCTAGCGACGGCCTATCGCCTCGAGGACACCACTGCGGCCCTCTCGGCCTTCGACTGGCGTCGCGCGCCGGGTGCCAGGCCCTCGCCTTTGGCCCAACTGGCAGCCGAGACGGCGCACGGCGTCCTCGTGGTCCACGGCAACTACCTGGTCGACCTGGAGGGGTACAAGCCAACTGCCACCGAACTCAACCCCATCCTGGACAACCTGCGCGACGTGAACACGACGCCGCTACCCGTTCTCCCCGGATTCCTGCCTTCCCAGGGCCTGGTTCCGAACAGCGAACGCTACATCATCGGCCCGGCGACCTTAAAGAAATTTGATCCTGGCATTCCGCCTTCGGTGGCGGCGTTCCACCTCGGCGCGGAGGCACAACTCGGCGTTTTCCACAGCCCCAGAGGGGATCTGACGCTCGCGGTCTTCAATTATCCGACCAACCAGATCGCCATCGAAAAGCAGGGCGACTTTCAAAAACTGACGGGCGCGGTGGTGAAGCGCAGCGGGCCATTGCTGGCTGTCATCCTTTCTCCCTCCGACCTCGACGCCGCCGAGCGGCTGCTCGCTCTGGTGCGCTATGAGGCTCAGGTCACCCTCCATGAGGCCACACCCACCTCCCCTCACGCGTTCGGCAACATGCTGGTTAACGTCTTTATTTTGATTGGGATACTGCTTGCTTTTTCGACCGTGGCAGGGCTCTTTGTGGGCGGGGTTCGGACCTTTCTGCTGCGGCGCAGGACGGGACCCGAGGAAGAACCGATGATCCTGCTGCACCTCGAGCAGCGCTGAGAGGGTCCCGTAAGCTACCGTTTTTGAGGACGTTAGAGCGAAATCCTCAACTCCGGCAAGGGGGTTTTGCCACGCTCTCGAATTTCTGCAGAAATTTCAGCATCCCTGCAAGTCGGCCTCTACGAGCAGCTTACCGCCGAAAATTTTGCGGCGGATTTTTCCTTGACTTGCAGGCCGCAGGGAAATAAGATCCAACTACAAAGTTTTTGGCGGTTGCGATACCGTCGAAACTGATTCTCCCAGTAACATCACCCTGGTCGAACAGGGCGGAAATGCTCACCCTTCCGGGTGGGCATTTCTATTTTATAGGTAACATTGATGTTACATTAAATTTGTGGGTCTGCGGCCGCGAGTTTCCCACCGCGTAGACCCATCCGGCGCCCCCGATCGCAAAGGTGGTTCTGAGGCCCTTAGGAGAGATTTTCGCAGCTCGCCTTGGCCCAGGTCTCCGATGTGGTTCCGGACGCAGCCGAGGGCCGCATTTCGCGGAGGAGCGGCACTTTATCTGGCGAGCACCCTGCTTCGCTCCAGTAGAATGAAGACAATAAACACGAATGAGTGATCATAAGCTGCAAGTGATTCCGCTCGGCGGTTTGGGGGAGTTCGGCATGAACATGACCGCCATCCGATATGCGGACGAGCTGATCGTGATCGATTCAGGGATGATGTTCCCGGAGGCGGAGCTGCTGGGCGTCGACCTGGTCATGCCCGATCTGACGTTTCTCAAAGAGAACCAGCAGTTCATCCGCGCCTTGATCCTCACGCACGGACACGAAGACCACATCGGCGCGGTGCCGTATTTTCTCTCGGAAATCGACGTGCCGGTTTACGGCACCGCCTTTACCTTAGCCTTGGTCGACCGGCGCCTGGAAGAGTACGAGCTCGAGAACGAGCCGCGGTTCATCCAGATCCGGCCGAAGCAGATTGTCGAGATCGGCCCGTTCAAAATCGAGTTCATTCACGTGACCCACTCGATTGTGAGCGCCGTGGCCCTAGCCATCACCACGCCGCTCGGTGTCATCGTTCACACCGGCGACTTCAAAGTGGATCCAACTCCCACCGACAACGAGCTGTTCGACCTCCACACCCTGGCCGACTACGGGAGGCGTGGAGTGCTTCTGCTGCTTTCCGATTCAACCAACTCCGACCGGCCGGGCTATACCGAATCCGAGCGTGCGGTCCGGCCCCGCATGGAGGAGATTTTCAACCGTTCCGAGCGGCGCGTGCTGGTCTCCTGCTTCAGTTCATCCATTCACCGCATCCAGCTCGTGCTCGACCTGGCCCAGGAGTACGGGCGGCGGGTAGCGTTTTACGGCCGGAGCATGGTCTCGGTCACTGAGATTGCCCATTCGCTCGGTTTGCTCGATATTCCCGATGCCATTCTTCTTCGGCCCCAGGACGCCATGGACCTGCCGCCGGCCAAGGTTGCCATCCTCATCTCCGGGACTCAGGGAGAGCCCATGTCGGCGCTGGCGCGGGTGGCAGTCGACAATCACAAGCACGTCTCGGTGGAGGCGGGCGACACGGTAGTTTTGAGCGCTCGCATCATTCCCGGAAATGAGAAAGCGATTTTTCGCATGGTCGACCACATGTCGCGCCGTGGCGCTGATGTTCTCTACGGCAGCATGAACCCGCCGCTCCACGTTTCCGGACACGCCAGCGTCGAGGAGATGAAGCTGGTGCTGAACCTGGTCCGGCCGCGCTATTTCGTGCCCATCCACGGCGAGTTCCGCCAGCTTTCCAAGCACGCGCGCCTGGCCGAGCACCTGAGATTCGCGGGCCTGGAAGAAAGCTTTGTGATGGAATCGGGCGAGACGCTGGAGATCGACCACCACGGCGCGCGCAAGGCCGGGCGTGTTACGGTGGGCCGCGTCTGCATCGATTCCGGCTCGGTCGACGAAGTGGTACAGGAAGTGGTGATTCGCGACCGACGCCACCTGTCCGAAGACGGCATCGTGCTGCCGATCATCGCCATCAACCGGCACACCGGCCGCATGGAGAGCCTCCCGGAAATCGTCAGCCGCGGCTTCGCGCTGGCCGAGGACGGCTCGGAATTCATGCAGTCGGCCCGCCAGATCGTAGCCAAGACGCTCGAGGGCTCAAACCAGGAGGAGAAGACCGATTGGGGAGTCATGAAGGAGAAGATCCGCGCCGACCTGAAGCGGTACATCGTCAAGGAAACGTCCCGCCGCCCCCTGATCATGCCGGTGATTCTCGAAGTGTGAAGGAGGGCAGAGGGAGGGGGCAGGCGGGATCGAGCGCCGGCGATGAGGTTGCTTTGGCATACCTGGAAGATGCCTCCGGGTTTCGCGGCTATGCCGAACGTTTGATTGTTCCGGCCGATGAAGCGAGCGTGGTGGCGGCGTTAGGCGAGGCGTCCTCGGCCGAGGTTCCCCTCACCATTGCGGGCGCGGGTACAGGCGTCACCGGCGCTCGCGTGCCGATGGGCGGCTGGGTGCTGTCGCTTGAAAAGCTCACAAGACTCGAGATCGGGCAGGGCTACGCCATCGCCGGCGCGGGCGTTCTGTTGCGCGATCTTGACCTGGCGGCGCGGCAAAGCGCGCAGTTCTATCCGCCGGATCCCACGGAGACCTCGGCTTCGGTCGGCGGGACTGTCGCCACCAATGCCAGCGGCGCGCGCAGCTTCAAGTATGGGGCCACGCGCCGCTGGATCGAGCGTTTGCGGGTGGTATTGGCGGATGGCCGCGTCATCGATGCCGGCCGGGGCGACATTGTCGATTTCGACCCGGGGACCATTCCGCTCCCCGAGGTGACCAAGAACACCGCCGGCTATCAGCTGCGTTCCGGCATGGACTGGATCGACCTCTTCACCGGCTCCGAAGGCACGCTCGGCGTGATCACAGAAGCGCAACTTCGCCTGCTGCCGGCGCCAGCGGGGGTGCTTGCCGGGGTCATTTTCTTCTCAAACGACAACGCCGCCCTCGATGCAGTTGACGATTGGCGGGCGACCGCATCCGCTCGCGTGCTCGAGTATTTCGATCGGCCTTCGCTCGCCTTGCTGCGGGGGCGATTTCCCGAGATTCCTTCCGCGGCCTCGGCCGCTATTTTGTTCGAGCAGGAATTGGCGGCTGAGACGGCCCCGGACGAGGTCGGGACTTGGCTGGCCCGGACGGAAGCGGCTCACGCTCTCGCGGAATCCTGGCTCGCGGACTCGGCCACCGACCGCGAGCGCTTCCGCCGTTTCCGACACGCCTTGCCGGAACTGGTCAACGACACCGTCCGCCGCAATGGCACACTCAAAATGGGCACCGACCACGCCGTGCCGATCGCCCAAAATCGCGAGATGCTCGAGTACTATCGCCGGCGGCTCGACGCCGAGTTCCCAGACCGTTACGTGATCTTCGGCCATATTGGCGATGCCCACCTCCACGTCAACATGCTCCCATCCCCAGAAGATGCCGAACGGGCCTCGGCTCTGCTGGTCGAGTTCGCGCGCCAGGCCGTCGCGCTCGGCGGCACGGTGTCGGCCGAGCACGGATTGGGCCGCCGCAAGGCGCACTTGCTGGCGGTGCAGTACGCGCCCGACCACCTCGCACGTATGCGCGCCGTAAAACGCCGGCTGGATTTCGATAACCTTCTCGGCCGCGGCGTGCTCTGGGCGGAGTAGGCGGCGATCAAGCCTGCCGGCGGTCGCGCGCGCTCCAACGCATAAATAAATAGGATAGGGCCGCGCCGGCCACAACCACCGCGGCGAGCGTCCAGGCGTTGCGGGCGAGAAACGCTTCGGCACCCGAGCCAAGCCGGATCCCCAAGTAGGCGACGCCGAAGTAGCGCACGAGGCGCGCCACCAGAATGACCGCCAAGAACCAGCCGAGCGGTGTGTGCAGCACCCCTGCCGAAATGACAAATACTTTCAGCGGCAGGGGCAACAACGGCGTCACCGCCGGAATGAATACGGTAACTAGGCCGTAGCGCTCAAACCACAGGCGGAAGCGCTGCGGCTCACCGGGTTCGGACAGGCTCTTTACGAAGCGCCGGACGCCGTGCCGCGACGCGAGGAACAAGCCCACGTTTCCCCCCACAGAACCCAAGACCGCGAGAAACGCCGTGGAGTATGCGCGCTCGGGCGCCTTTATGGCGATCAGGATCAGCAGGGCATCCATGGTGGCGGGCAGCGGGACTCCCAACGAGTCGATGAAGCCGATCAAGAACACTCCCCAGGGTCCGTAGGCAACCAAAGCAGCTGTGATTTTGGCGAGCAAGGCTTTAGATGATATCCGGGAACGATTTTCTCAGCTTGTAAAACCAGGCGTGACCGAGGACGAACACGGCCGCCGCCACCAACTCGAGGTACCTAGCGTTCATGAATAGAGCCAAGCGGGATAGCGCTCCCGCACCGCGCCGGCCTTGCGGCCCACGGCGTAGATGCCTTCGCCGCGCAGCTCTGTATCCAGCCGGTAACGCCGCAGCAAGTGCCGCACCCAGCCGAACTCGGGGTGCGGCCGATCGCGGAACTCACCGGTTTCGAGCCGTGTCACCTCGAAGCCCGAGGTCTCGACCAACTGCTCAATTTCCCGCGGCGTGTACTCCCGATAGTGGCGTTGGTCGCCCTGCCTCGCTCGCGAGGACCGCAGATACGCGGGGAAAAAGCCGGGATGGAGTCCGTTGAGAATGCCGGCGATGGCACGCAGAGCGACCGCATTGGGCGTGGTCAGGACCAGGTACCCACCGGGCTTCAGAATTCGGTTGATTTCACTCATCAAGTGCATGGGATCGACGGATAAGTACTCGATCAGCTCGCAGCAGAGCACCGTCGCATAGTGTCCGTCGGGATACGGGAAGGGGTCCCGCTCGGCGTCGAACAGGTCGATCGAGCAGGCGAAAGAGTCCCCGTTTTCGGACAGGACCAGGCGCTCATCCACACGACCCAGCTTGCCATAGTAGCAGCCGCGTACTTCGCCATAACCCAATCGGTTTTTTAAGGCCGGGGTAATTTGCAAGTAACAGCCCAATTCGAGCACGCGGTCAGATGCGCCGCCTGGTGGCGTAATGGCGAGTGTCTTTGCCAGGCGCGTTTGGTGGGTTTCGACATACTGCTGAGCCTCCTCCGCCACCGCCCAGCCGCGCACGTACTCCCAAACTCCGGCGCCATTTGGCTCCGGCGTGGCGACGATTGGGGCGTCGTCAGCAGGCTCGCGATACTCGGCGCCGTCGACGACGGTGTTGAGAAATCGAGCATAACGGAGGGCCACGGATCCCCAGTTGCACTCGCGGGCGACGTAATCTTTGGCGCGGGCTCCCAGTTCACGCGCCACTTCTGGGCGCGACGCCAACAGGTTCATGTACTCGAAAGCCAGGTCCTCTTCGTCGACCCCGGGAGGCACTTTGAGACAGACGTCGTCGGGCAACTCCCTAAACGCCCCCACGTCGGATACCAAAACGGCTTTGCCCAAACCGAGCGCGCGCAGCAGCGTCCCTGAGCTCTCGCCCACGGTGGGGAAACGCAGATTCAGCACAATGTCGGACGCACCCAGAAATCCGACGAAATCCTCGATCGGGGTGAACCCCAAAAATTGTACGTGAGCCGACAGTCCCAGCGAGCGAATCAGCGATTGGAACGGCACATCGGGGTGCGGTTCTCCGGCCACGATCATGCGGGCGGTCGGTACAATCCGGATGAGCCGCTGGAACGCGCGCAGGCATTCGGCGATCCTCTTGTACGGCTTCAGAAATCCGAAGATGCCGATGAGCGGGGCAGTCTCGTCAATCCCCAGCCGTTCCCGATAGGCGTTGCGGTCTACCGAGGGGATTGCCGCGCCATGGGGGATCACCGCGATGGGGCCCGTAAACCCCGCCGCCCGAATCTGGCTCTCCATGAACCGGCTGTGAACAATGACACCGCGCGCCGATTCCAGAATCCGGCGTGTCAGGGGCAAGCCTTCGTAGTCCGGGCCGACCTCCAGGCGCCGCGCCCTCTCCGCAAAAGCGCGCGCTCGCTCGCCGCCATTGAATTCGCATTCGCGCACGTATCGATCCCAATCGCCACGTTTGATGGTTAGGCATGCAATCAGGTGGTGCAGGCTGGCTTCATGCATCACCACCACACCCGGATGGCGCAGCGCCGTCTCGTAAACAAAGTCGTGGCACGCGTTGTTTCCAACCTGATACAGAATGACGTCAAAACGAGCCGGATCGAATCCTGTGGCCCGGGAAAAGACCTCCACCTGCGCTACCCCCCGTAAGGGACCCAGCAACGCCTCGGAGTAGTCGGCGATGCCGCTCCGCGCAGGCGGCAGCGGCGAAAAGAAGGCGATCCGCGGCGTCGGGCCGATTCGAGGGGAAGCGTTCACTGAACAACAGGTTAGCGCGTCAAGCCCTGGCTCTGCCCTAGCGAAGAGACCGCCCAAACCGCTTAGGCGGCCGTTTCGACCGGGGGACTTGATGGTGCCGCCACCGCGTAGAAGACTTCGAGCGTACGCTCGGCCGCGTTCCGCCAGCTGAAATGCGCGGCCCGCTGCAAGCTGAGTCGTTCCATGCGGGCCCGCAGTTCGGCATCCAGGAGAAGATCCGCCATGGCCCGCACGAGTTCGCGGGGCACATAAGGATCGAATAAAAGCGCTGCTCCATCCACGACTTCCGGTAGAGCCGACGTGTCGGAACAGACCACGGCACGACCGCACGCCATGGCCTCCAAGACCGGCAACCCGAAGCCCTCATACAGCGAAGGGAACACGAAAAGATCGCAAGCGTTGTAAAGTTCAAGCAACGCCGCATCCGAGACATACCCCAAGAAACGGATCCGATCGGCCACACCGGACTCGCCGGCTGCAGCGTGAACCCGGTGTGAGAACCAGGTTTCTTTGCCGACCAGCACCAGATTGTGCCGGAGTTGCGGATAGGCGCGCACCAACTGTGTGAAGCCTCGAATCAGTCCGATATGGTTCTTGCGCGGTTGCAGGTCGCCGACGGAGAGGAGAAACGGAGCTTCCAGGGAAAAACGTGCGCGCACGGCCGCCGAAGCGGCCCTGCGCAACATAGGCCGGAACTCGGGGGCCGCGGCATTGGGAACCACCACGACCTTGCTCTCATCCAAGTCGCTATAAACGCGCAGAATGGAGGAGCGTGAGAACTCGCTGACGGTCAGAATCTTGGCGGCGCGGCGGACCGTGTGGCCTACGGTTCGCCGCAACTGGAACGCACGCGGCAGCGTGAAGTACTCCGGGTGCTCGATGAAACTGACATCGTGCACAGTCACAACCACGGGGACCGGACAAGCCAGTGGGGCCGTATACTGAACATGCAACAGGTCGGGCAGGTCCAGCCGCACCCTGGCGGCCAAGTCGAGTCCTAACCTCCTAAAAGGGTTGCCGGCCACCCGACGCGTTCGGATCCGGGAAGACAACTCTGGAACGGCTTGGTCGGTGGACACGTAAGCGATTAACTCGCAGTCCCGTTCTTCGCTCGCAATAGCGTTCAGAAGACTCCGAATGTAAACTTCATTTCCGGTGAGCTGGCGCCCGATCGCGTGTGCGTCAACGGCGAAACGCATGAACCCCTTCAGTATACCGGTGTCACATTTCCGTGTCCGAATGGTTGTCATAAGTCCAGACTTTCCCAAGCCTTTTCCCAGGTAAAGCGGCTTTCCAACAGACGTCTGCCGGCTTGGCCGAGTTTCTGTTGAAGATCTCGGCTCTCGAGCAGCCGCGAGACCGCCTCTGCGAAGTCGGCCCCCTGATCCGCTAAAAGTACGTGGCAACCGTTTTCGACTGGCAGCCCCTCAACGCCGAGACGTGTCGAGACCACGGGCAATCCAGCCGCCCAGGCCTCCAAAATCTTCAGGCGCGTGCCGCTCGCGGCGAGAATGGGTACTACAGCGACTTTGGCATGAGCCAGTTCCTGGACCGCATCGCAAACCGGCCCGCGCACCTCGATGCGAGGATCGCGTGAGGTCCAGCGCCGGACGGCCTCGGGGTTCTTGCCGACCAGCCGCCACACCAGAGCCGGCCAGCGTTGGCGCAGGCGCGGCCAGACTTGCCGGCGGAAAAAGCGCACCGCGGAGATATTGGGGTGGTAGCCCAAGTTCCCGGAGAAGACCACAGCCTCGTCGCGCCTCATAGAGCGTTGGGGCGGCAACGGGATGGCGTTGGGATACACCGTCACCCGGGCGCGGGGCGCGCGTTGCAAGGCGAGTTCGGCGTCGCTCTCAGAGGCGGTCAGAATCTGGGAAAAGCACGGCAGCAAGGCGCTCTCCAACCTGAACGCGGCTCTCGCAAACAAACGATGGGCGAATCGATCGGCGCCCGGCGCGACTTCGGCCGAGCGAGCGTGCAGCACCGATTCAACGTTGTGCAGATCCAGCACGATGCGCTGGCAAACCGGCGCGAGTTGTTTCCCATAACACGCGCACCAAAGGTGCTCAATCACGCCGATCGCGTACGATTGGCCTTCCAGGGCCTGGGCCACCTCCCGCTCAAATCCGGAAAAGCGATCCACCAAGGGCGGAATGCGCCGCACGAGTCGCGAGGTGTTGCGGAGCGCGCGCGCGGCCCGGCTGCGGCTGTGGACTGGCAAATCGATCACCGTCACGCGCCGCACCAAGCCCGGCGGAAGCGGTCGCGCCGGATCGGGTTCGCCGCGCTCACGAAACACGATCAGATCGAGGTCATAGTGCCGGGCAAGGTAATGGACGAGTGAAGCACTGCGCAAGGTTCCGCCGCCCGCCAAAGGGTAAGGCGCCTCCGGCGCCACGACAACCGCGAGCGGTCGGCGTTGGCGGAGCACCCGGTTCCGAGAGTCAAGGCTCAGCGGGCAAATCGTCGCCGCGCCTCCTCATAGACCGAGTGCGTCAACCGAGCGGTTCTTTCCCAAGAAAAGTCCCTGGCGCGGGCCAGTGACAGGGCGCGTTGTTCCGCCATCCGCTCGGGATGCTCGACCATGTCGCGCATGGCCCACGTCAATTCTTCGCTACCGTCGGCGAAGATTGCCGCGTCACCGGCGACCTCGCGGAGAGCCCGCGAAGCAATCACACAGGCGCCGCACTGCATCGCCTCCAGCAACGGCAATCCGAAACCTTCGTAGAGGGACGGATAGACGAAAGCCAGAGCGCCTGAGTAAAGTTCGGCCAGTTGCGCGTCGGGAATTTCACCTGTCTGGCACAAACCGGCCTCTTCGGGAAATGCGGGCGCGTCAGCGCGACGCCGGCCGGCCAGGATCAGATCCACTTCATGATCACGCCGAACCTCCCGCCAGGCCTCCACCAGGACCGGCAAGTTCTTGCGCGGTTCCAGTGTGCCGACAAAGAGAAAATACGGGCGCCTGGGTGGGGTCTCCACGCGTGCTAGCCACGGCGGCGCCGCTTCCGGCACGGCTACCACCTGCTCCGGCGGGAGCCTGAAACGCTCTAAGGCC
>Ga0306921_10007630_pt1 | contig 11380 bp, 11 predicted proteins | sample sta12Cox44000080_FD_203760 | JGI IMG/M metagenome (GOLD analysis project Ga0306921, IMG submission 203760) | Lab enrichment of tropical soil microbial communities from Luquillo Experimental Forest, Puerto Rico - statoxic.12C.oxic.44.000.080 (v2)... | ecosystem: Environmental > Terrestrial >... | reverse complement strand
CGCGAGATTGAGCGGCATTTTCGGAATGTCGCCGGCGGCAAAGCCGATCACCAGAAAGCGTCCCTCCCACGCGATCGAGCGCAGCGAGGCTTCGGCATAGCTGCCGCCGACGGGATCGAAGATCACGTCAACGCCCTTGCCACCGGTCAGCCGGCGCAGTCCTTCTTTCAGATCTTCCTTGGCGTAGTTCAGCGTCAGCTCGGCGCCATGAGCCATTGCGAATTCGAGCTTCTCGTCGCTTGATGCGCAGGCAATCACCTTTGCTCCCATCAGCTTGCCGAGCTCGCAGGCCGCAAGGCCCGTGCCGCCAGCCGCACCCAGGACGGCCATGGTCTCGCCGGGCTTAAGGTTAGCGCGATCCTCCAGCGCATGCAGCGCGGTGCCGTAGATGATGATAATGCCGGCGGCGCGATCGAAGTCGAGGCTGTCGGGAATCTTGACCAGGCTGTCCGCCGGCAGCGCGATCTTCTCGCGCGCACCGTTGTGACCGCAGGAGCCGATCACGCGGTCGCCGACCTTCACACGCGTGACGCCGGCGCCCACGCTTTCGACGACGCCGGCGACCTCGGCGGCCGGCGAGAACGGGAACGGCGGCTTGATCTGGTATTTGCCCTGGATCATCAGAATGTCGAAGAAATTCAGCGCTGCGGATTTGATCGCGATCACCGCCTGGCCAGGCTCGGCCACGGGGTCCGGCACGTCGGCCAGCACGAGATCGTCGGGCTGGCAATATTGCGAGCAAAGAATGGCTTTCATGGACTTGACCTGCTTTCGGGCTCAAACTTGAGGCTAACGCTTCATGCCGGATTTGGAGCCGCGCGACAATCATATTGGAGGGTCAAACGATGTTTGAAAAAGGCCTGCTGGCAGGTAAGCGCGTTCTGGTCACCGGTGGCGGCTCCGGGCTCGGAGCTGCAATGGCGCGGCGTTTTCTTGAGCTTGGAGCCGAGCTCATCATCTGCGGCCGCAGGTATGAATTGCTGGAGGCCAGCGCGGCCGAGATGCGCCTCAGCGCCGGCGGCGAAGTCACCGCGATCCGTTGCGACATCCGCGACGGCGCAAGCGTTGAAGCGATGATGGACGCGATCTGCCGCGAGGGACCGCTTGACGTGCTGGTCAACAATGCGGCTGCGACCTTCATCGCGCAGACCGAGCATCTGTCGTTTCGCGCAGCCGATGCCATTCTAGCGCCGACGTTGCACGGCACGATGTACTGCACGCTCGCCGCCGGAAAGCGCTGGATCGCGTCGGGGCACAAGGGCGTGGTGCTGAGCATCCTCTCGACCTCGACCATCACCGGGCGCGCCTTCACCGTGCCGTCATCGATGGCGAAAGCGGCGGTGCTGGCGATGACCAGAAGTCTTGCGGTCGAATGGGGGCCGAAGGGTATCCGCACGGTCGCGATCGCGCCCGGCCCGTTCCCGACGCCGGGCTCCGCGGGCCAGCTTCGTCCCAAGGGCCGCGACGAGTGGGCCGCCCGCAATCCGCTCGGCCGCGCCGGCGAACATCGCGAGCTTGCCGATCTCGCAAGCTTCCTGATCTCGGACTCGGCCTCCTACATCAATGGCGAAATGGTGGTGCAGGATGGCGGCGCTCACCTGCGTACGTCAGGCGCGGAGGACCTGCTGCAATGGACCGACGCGCAATGGCAGCAGCAGCGGGCCGCGCGCGCCAAGAACGAACGAGAACCGACAAAGGGCTGAACGCGAACTGCCTTCGCAAATCAAGCGTTTTGGGCTATGGCTCGACGGCTTGTGACCAAGCCGTGTCGGGCCATCTTCCAGTCACAATAATGGGGGAACCAAAACTTGCTATGTTGGTTCGGCGGATTCTAACAGCGTTGACGGCAATCGTGCTGCTGAGCGGAGTGGCTGGCTTCGCTCATGCCCAGAGCGCCGCGCCCAAGGCCGCAGCCAAGAGCGCCAAGCCGGAACCGAAGGCGGTCGCGGCGATGGCCGGTGGCGCCGAGCCGACCCTGATCGGCCAATTCGGCACCTGGGGCGCCTATAGTGCAACACCCAATGGCAAGCGGGTCTGCTTCGCGCTGGCAAAGCCCACCTCATCGAAGACCAACCCGCCGAATCGGCCGCGCGATCCGGCCTATGCCTTCGTCTCCACGCGGCCGGCGGAAAAGGTCACCAACGAAGTCTCCGTCATGATCGGTTACGCGCTAAAGCCCGGCTCGGAATCGACGCTGGAGGTCGGCGGCGCCAGCTACGCGATGTACACCCAGGGCGACGGTCTGTGGATCAAGAACGCCGCCGAGGAGGAGCAGATGGTCCAGGCCATGCGCCGCTCGGCGGATGCCGTGATCAAGGGGACCTCGGCCAAGGGCACCGAGACGACCGACACGTTTTCACTGAAAGGCCTTTCGCAGGCGCTCGACAAGATCGCACAGGACTGCAAGCGGTAGCGCATGATCCGGAAAAGTGTGCAGCGGTTTTCCCGCGCGACAAACGCGGAACGCGTTTGCGCGGAGATCACGCGCCAACAATAACCGCAAAATCCCGAAAACCATCGCCATTGACGGCTTTTCAGCGCGAGCCGGAGGGCTTATCTGGTGGGCCATGACCGAGACAATCGCTGATCCGGCCGAGGATCGCGCCGCCGCGACGGCGCCTTTGGAAAAGACCCCGCTCGAGACCTACGTGCCGCCGGCGAAGCCCTCGCTGATCGGATTGTCGCGCGCCGAGCTCAGCGATCGGCTCGCCGATATCGGCGTCGCGCCGGCGCAGCGCAAGATGCGTGTGCAGCAATTGTGGCACTGGATCTATTTCCGCGGCGCCAAGACTTTCGACGAGATGACCTCGGTCTCCAAGCAGACGCGTGCCGAGCTCGCAAGCCATTTTACGGTTGACCGTCCCGAAGTGGTCGCCGAGCAGATTTCCAACGACGGGACGCGCAAATGGCTGCTCCGCTTGCCGAGCGGTGACAAGGTCGAGAGACCGCACGAGGTCGAATGCGTCTACATTCCCGAAACCGATCGCGGTACCTTGTGCGTCTCTTCGCAGGTGGGCTGCACGCTGAACTGCGCATTCTGCCACACCGGCACGCAGCGGCTGGTGCGCAACCTCACTGCGGGCGAGATCGTCGGCCAGGTGATGGTGGCACGCGATCGGCTGAATGACTGGGCTGATCGCGAGGGCGAGAGCCGCCTCGTCACCAATGTCGTGATGATGGGCATGGGCGAGCCGCTCTACAATTTCGAGTCGGTGCGGGATGCGCTTTTGATCGTGGCCGACAACGAAGGCATCGGCATTTCTCGTCGACGCATCACGCTGTCGACCTCGGGCGTGGTGCCGAACATCATCCGTACCGGGGAAGAGATCGGTGTGATGCTGGCGATCTCGCTGCATGCGGTGCGCGACGAGTTGCGCAACGAACTGGTGCCGCTGAATCGCAAATATCCGATTGCGGAATTGTTGCAGGCATGCCGCGATTTTCCGGGCGCGTCGAACGCACGGCGCATCACCTTCGAATATGTAATGCTGAAGGATGTGAACGACTCGCTCGATGACGCGAAGCTGCTGGTGAAGCTGCTCAAGGGCATTCCGGCAAAAATCAACCTGATCCCGTTCAATCCGTGGCCGGGCACGGCCTATGAATGCTCGGATTGGGGCCAAATCGAAAAGTTCTCCGAATACATCTTCAACGCGGGCTATTCATCGCCGGTAAGGACACCGCGCGGCCGCGACATCCTGGCGGCTTGCGGGCAGCTCAAATCGGAGACGGAAAAATTGTCGGCGCGCGAGCGGCAGGCGCTACGCGCCATGGCGATGACGGATTGAGAGGCATCGTCATGGCCGGGACGAGCCGGCCATGACGATGGAGAGAGATCGGCAATCCCATGGCACTGATCGGCCGCCTGTTCGTCATCTTGTTCGGCTTCCTCGCCGCTTGTCTGGCGGCGGGAATGATCGTGGTCGGCGCGGTGCTGTTTCCGGAGTTGAGCGATCTCGGTGCCGGTCCGATCGACCAGGGCGCGCTCGATGTCGTGCTCGGCTTCGGCTTCATCTTCATCTCCGGATTTGCATTGTTGCCGGCGCTGATCATCGCTGCCATCACCGAGGCTTTTTCGATCCGAAGCAGCCTCGCCTATGCGATCGGCGGCGGTCTCGTCGGGCTCGCCTGTTATCTCGGCCTTGTCCCGTTCGATCCCGATACGATGCGCTTTGAGGGTATCGTCCAGCGGCATCTCGAGATCATGACCGGAGCCGGCATTGTCGCGGGGCTGGTGTACTGGATGATCGCCGGCCGCACTGCCGGCGCCTGGCGGGAACCCCAACGTAGGTTAACGCCGCCTCCGCCCATGCCATCCGCCTCGCCCCCGCAACCACCGCAGGCCTAAGGGGTTTCCACGCCCGTCTTGCTTCGCTAAACCGGCTGGTGCGGTGGATTTGGCTTCGCTTCAGTATTTCCGCGAGCCCTTCAAGCGAAGGTCAAATCCAAAACCGCACGCGGATCATGTTTTGCCGGTGTCCCTTTGCTTCTGACATTCGCAAAGGAACGTGCTGCAACATGATGCGAATGTCAGAACCGGGACACTAGAATGAACCGCACCGGACTTTTCATCGCGCTGTCGCTCGCGCTCGTGGTCGGGCTGATTTTTGCAGTCTATCCCGAGCTCGACCTGAAGCTGGCATCGCTGTTCTACGATCCCGCGACGCGATCGTTTCCACTGAAGATGAACTGGTGGGCCGCGCTCGCGCGTGATGGCGCGATGTGGATCGCGTGGGGATTGGCGGCGCCCGCGATTGTCGCGCTGATAGTGAAGATCGCGCGACCCGATCGGCCGCTCCTGATCTCGGGACGTGCAGTCATCTTCTTGCTGCTGACGCTGATTCTGTCAGCGGGCGTGCTCACCAACCTCACGTTCAAGAGCTATTGGGGGCGGCCGCGCCCCGTGGTGGTGACCGAGTTCAACGGCGATCTGCCGTTCAAGCCATGGTGGGATCCGCGCGGCGGCTGCGACCACAACTGCTCGTTCTTCTCGGGCGAAGGTGCGACCGCGTTCTGGACCTTTGCTCCGGCAGTGCTGGCGCCGCCGCCATGGCGGCCGCTCGCCTACGCGGCGGCCACCGTGTTCGGGATTGTCACGAGCGTGCTGCGGATGGCGTTCGGCGGGCACTTTTTCAGTGACGTGGCGGTCGCAGGCCTCGTGACATTCCTGGTGATCTGGGTCGTCCATGGCGCGATCTACCGCTGGGCGCGAACGAGCCTGTCGGACGCGGACATCGATGCCGCGCTGACGCGCCTGGCCTGGCCCGGTTACCGTCTCCGCCAGCGCTGGTTGGGGCGCGAGAGCGGTCCGGCGCCATCGGTGTGAGCGCCTCTCAGCGCGTTAACCCCATTAAACGCGTGCCCGTGGGCACGAAAGCTGATATTCGCGCACTCAACTCATTCGATCGATTGGACGTTCTATGACGACGATTTTGAAAAGCCTGCCCAAGGGGGAAAAAGTCGGCATCGCCTTCTCGGGCGGCCTCGACACCAGTGCGGCGCTGCTATGGATGAAGCAAAGGGGCGCCCGCGTCTTTGCTTATACCGCGAATCTCGGCCAGCCCGACGAGAGCGACTATGAGGCAATTCCGCGCAAAGCGCTGGACTTCGGCGCCGAGAAAGCGCGGCTCGTGGATTGCCGCACGCAGCTGGCGCACGAGGGGATCGCCGCTATCCAATCGGGCGCCTTCCATATCTCGACCGCCGGCACCACCTACCTCAACACCACGCCGCTCGGCCGCGCCGTGACCGGCACAATGCTGGTCTCGGCCATGAAGGAGGATGGCGTCAACGTCTGGGGCGACGGCTCGACCTACAAAGGCAACGATATCGAGCGGTTCTATCGCTACGGTCTGCTGACCAATCCAAGCCTGAAGATCTACAAGCCCTGGCTCGACCAGCAGTTCATCGACGAAATGGGCGGCCGTGCGGAAATGTCGGCGTTTCTCACCGCCAATGGCTTCGACTACAAGATGAGCGCCGAAAAGGCGTACTCGACGGACAGCAATATCCTCGGCGCAACGCACGAGGCCAAGGACCTCGAGCGTCTGGACAGAGGCATCAGGATCGTCAATCCGATCATGGGCGTGCCATTCTGGCGAGACGACTGTGTCGTCCAGGCCGAGGCAGTTGCCGTGCGCTTTGAGGAGGGTCAGCCGGTCGCGCTGAACGGAAAAACCTTCGCCGATCCGGTTGCGCTGTTGCTCGAGGCCAACGCCGTCGGGGGCCGGCATGGCCTGGGCATGAGCGATCAGATCGAGAACCGGATCATCGAGGCCAAGAGCCGTGGCATCTATGAAGCTCCCGGCATGGCGTTGCTGCGTGTCGCCTACGAACGTCTGGTCACCGGCATCCACAACGAAGACACCATCGAGCAATACCGCATCAGCGGCATGCGCCTTGGCCGCTTGCTCTACCAGGGGCGGTGGTTCGATTCCCAAGCCCTCATGCTGCGCGAAACCGCCCAGCGCTGGGTTGCGCGCGCAATCACCGGCGAGGTGACGCTGGAGCTGCGCCGCGGCAACGACTACTCGATCCTCAATACCGAGAGCCCCAACCTGACCTATCAGCCCGAGCGGCTGAGCATGGAGAAGGTGGAGGATGCGGCGTTCACTCCGGCGGACCGTATCGGCCAGCTGACCATGCGTAACCTCGACATCGCCGACACGACCGCCAAGCTGAAGCTCTACGCGGACACAGGCCTGGTGTCGCTCGGGGAAGGCTCAGAGATCTTCAAACTCGAAAGCGACAAGGGTTAGACTATTTCAGCCTGAGCGCATCGAGCAACGAGCGGAACGCGCGTGCATATTCGGCGCCGGTCTTGCCGATGTCATGACCGGCTGAACTTGCCACCGCCGCCTCCGTCACCGCGCCGAGCAGCAGCCGCGCCAGCGGCTCGACTGGCTGACGTGCGATCAGGCCGCCTTCCATCGCGGCTGCGATCGCGCGCGGAAATTTGCCGCCGAAATGTTTCGCATCGATCTCGCGCCAACGCTCCCAGCCGAGCACGGCCGGTCCGTCGCGCAGGATGATCTGTCCGGTCGGCCCTTTCGCGCAGGCCTCGAAATAGCCCGCGGTTCCCACCGCCATCGCGGCGAGCGGATCTTTTTCGGCGCGCGCAAGGCGATCGAGCTCTAGAATCAATTGGTGGGAGACCTGCTCGAATACGGCTTCGAACAGCGCCTCCTTGGTCGCGAAGTGGTGATAGACCGCGCCCTTGGCAACACGTGCGCTTGCGGCGATATCGTCCATCGTTGCAGCCGCAAAGCCGCGCTCGCCGAAAATGCGTTGCGCTGCCTTGACAATCGCGGCTTGCGTTCTTTCCCGCCGCTCGGCCTGGGTTGCCATGGTCACGGTTTAGCGCAGTTCCTTGACCCGCGCCAATTGACTTACCGACCGGCAGTCATTAAATACCGACTAATAGTCGGTTTGTAGGGAGACTGAAACATGCCATCGCTCGCGAGGTTGCAAGCCTTTGCCGCCACCGTCGAGGCTAATGATCACGTCGGCGCCATCCAGAAGTTCTACGCAAGTGATGCGCGAACGCAGGAAAACGACGGCGCCTGGCGCGTCGGCCGCGAAGCGCTGGCAGAGCGGGAGCGGGCGGTGCTGGCCTCGGTCGCAAGCGTCAAGACGACGCGGCTCGGGCCACTCCTGCTCGACGGCGATCATTCGGCGATCTGTTGGCGCTTCGAGTTCACCGGCAAGGACGGCAAGGTTCGCAGCATGGAAGAGGTCGCCTGGCAGACCTGGCGCGGCGATGATCTGATCGAGGAACGCTTCTTCTACGATCCTCAGCAGACGAGACGCTAGCGCATGATCCGGAAAAGTGTGCAGCGGTTTTCCCTCGCGACAAACGCGGGACGCGCTTGCGCGGAGACCATGCGCAAACAATTAAGAGCCCGCGCAAAACAAAGACGGCCGGGATCGCTCCCGGCCGTCTGTGGGTCGATCCGCCTTCGCTATCAGCGCGGGGGCACGGTGCCGGGCGGGGGCGGCGGCAGCGAGGCCGTGTTGCCATTGAGCAGTGGCGTGATGCGGCGGATGGTGACGCGCCGGTTGATGCGGCTCGGTCCGTCGGTCTGCTCCTTCAGGTATTGCGAGCCGTAACCCTGCGAGGTCAGGTTCTCGGCCGGCACTCCGAACTGCTGGGTTAGCAATTCGGCGGCGGCCTCCGCCCGCCGGTCGGACAGCGACAGATTGTCGGTGTCGTTGCCGGTCGCATCGGTGTGGCCTTCGATCAGGAATACCTCGCGCGGATTGCGCTGAATGGCGCGGTTGAGGCCGTCGGCGATCACCTGCAGCTTCGATGCCTGGTCCGGAGCGATTTCCCACGAGCCAAGATCGAAGTTGATGGTGTTGACGTCGATGCTCGGCATCAACATGCGCACATTCGGGCTGTAGCGGATCTCATCGAGCGAGTAACGCCGCTCGATCCGATCCACCGGCGGCGCGACCAGGGTGTCGTAGACCACCTCCGGCGGTGCATCGGCGTAGTCGACGATGTAGCGGTCGTAGGGGATACGCACCACCGGCGGCGGCAGCTCGACGAAGAAGCCGCCGACCGCGCGCGGATCGCGATAGCTGTTGTCGATGATGATGATTTCGCGGCCGCCGGGGTCGCGGCGGATGCGCCGCAGCAGCTGGCCGTCAGGGCCGATCACCGTGATGACTTCGCTGCCATCGGGGCGGATCACGACCGTGCGCGTCTCGCCGCCGACAACTTCACGGCGGATGTCGCGTGCACCGAAGCGGAAGCGATCCATCTCGTCGTGACGGACGAATTCCTGGCCACTCGGATCACGGATGATGAGACGGCCGGGCTCCATGATGACGGTGCGGCCGCCTTCCTGGACCTCGCGCCGCTCGGCTCGGAAATCCTCCATGCGGCGCGGCCCTTGCGGCGCCGCGCCGGGCGCGATCGGCGTCAACGCGGCCGCAGGCGCCGGCACCGCCGGCAGCGGAGCCGTGACGGTCGGCGCGCGCCGGAAGGCCGGCGCGACCGTGGGTGGGGCGTTCTGCGCACGTCCGGCCGGCACCGCGGCGTTCGGGGAGCCGGGCGTGACGCTCGGCGCGGCGGCGTTGGGTGGCGGAGCGGCAGCCGGCGCGGATGGGGCCGCAGGGGCAGCCTGCGTCGGCGCTGTGGGCGGCGTCTGTTGCGTACGGCCGGCCGGTGGCGTGATGGGGGCGGCACCGGGCGGCGTACCAGCGGGAGGCGTCGCGCCAGCTGGCGGCGTGCCTTTCTCCCGACGCTCCTCAGGGCGAGTCTGTGGGCTCGTCGCGGGTGGCGGCGGAGGTGGTGGCGCTGCGGCGGGCGGCGGTGGAGCCGGCTGCTTGGGCAACTCCTTGGGCAGTTCTTTCGGTGCAGCCTTTGGGGCTTCCTTCGGCAATTCCTTGGGAGCCTCCCTCGGAGGCGCCGGCGGCGGCGGCGGAGGTGGTGGTGGTGGTGGTGCAGCCTTCGGCGGCGCCGGCGGCGGAGGTGGTGGCGGCGGAGGTGCAGCCTTCGGCGGCGCTGGCGGCGGAGGTGGTGGCGGCGGAGGTGCAGCCTTCGGCGGCGCTGGCGGCGGAGGTGGTGGCGGAGGTGCAGCCTTCGGCGGCGCTGGCGGCGGGGGTGGAGGCGCAGCCTTCGGCGGCTGAGGCGGCTGCTGCGGCGCACCCTTCTGCGGCGGCGGTGCGCCCTTCGGCGCCTGCTTCGCCTTCTCTTCCTTTTCCTTCTCGGTTTGTTGCGCCACCACCATCGGTGCGGACTGCGCACGCGATATGACGGCGACGAACTGCATCGCCGTCAGAGTGGTCGTGGCAAGCAGCACCAGGCGTAGTTTTCTCATGGCGATCTCGGGTCCCGGAATCATGGTTGAAAAGGCGCGGCGATCAACAAACACGCGTTAGGCCGGATTGTGGCGGGATTCAAAGGCAAATTTGCATTTATTTCGCTGGCCAAAACGCGCGAATGGAACTTTATTCATAGTGCGTTCAGACGCTCAACCGATGTCGGTTCAACGCTTCAGCCCGTGCAGCAACAATGTGTTGCTGCGGGTCTTGCCGGCTTGCGCATAACCCTTGGCCAGCATGTCTGCGATGCAGTCGTGCTGCCATTCTTCGCGCGACAGATGTTCGATGACGACCGCGCGCGGCCACAGCCCTTCGGGCGCGCTCTTGAAGAACGGTGTCAGCACGCGATCCTCAAACCCTTCGACGTCGATCTTCAGCGCATCGATTTTCGAGGTGCCAGCGTCGCGAAGGATGTGCTGGAGCGTGCGTGACGGCACCTTGATGGCATTGGTCGAGGCCGCGCCGGTGACCACATGGCTTGCACCGAGATTGTCGCCGTCCGTCTCGATCAAAAGTTCGCCATCCTCGGACCCGGCGGCCGCAGCGATCAGCGTCACCTGAACAAGATGAGATGCTGCGCAGTTGAAGGCGAGCCGCGCATGCGTCACCGGGTGCGGTTCGATCGCGATCACCGTGCCGCCTGTGCCGACGGCCTGCGCGAGCGCCAGCGCATACGTGCCGACATTGGCGCCGACGTCGACGAATGTGCCGCCTATCGGAAGATGGGCGCGCAAAAAATCCAGCTCTTCGCGATTGTAGTCCGGGTTGAACAGCGCGCCGCGCTCGGTGGCGCTGGCCTGGTGATAGAAGCGGAACGAGGCGCCCTGATACTCGACGTCGACGGGACCGGCGCGGAAAAGATTGGTCAGCCGCGACAGCATCGGGCGGAACGCGCCGCGCCTCAGACGCGTGCGGTGGGCGAGCGAAATCACCGTTGCCTGCGCCGCGTTCGGCGCAAACGCGCCGAACGGCGCGGGCGAGGGATCGTTGTCGGGTCTCAAGCCTTCATCCTTGAAACAGCTAGGCCGGGATGACGAGAAAACCGGCGCGAGGAAAGTGCACCACAACCTCGCCGGCCTGTGGGTCATGCCGGCGGATAGCGATGTGCTGCGGCGACAGCGCCACGATCTCGCCGCGCACGCGGACCTTGCCATAATCGTCGGGTACGACATCGACGATATCGCCCACCTTGCGGTCATTGGGATCGTTGGGGTCGGGCATGTCTTCCGTCTGCGGGCTCGCGCGCGTGCCGATCTCCAGCGCCTGGCTAGAGGACATTTCCGTGCGCTGGCCGTGACCGACGGCGCGTAGCCGTCCGGCCCAGGCGCGGGTGTGGTCGAACTCGCCGAGCATCTCGTCCGAGTTGGCGAGATGCGCGCGCACGTACCAGAGGTTCATATAGGCGTCGACGTCGACGAGGCTGGGCGCATCGCCGGCGAGCCAGGTCCGTTCGTCGCCAAGCTGCGTGTCGATCCAGGCGACATGGGCGCGGAACTGGTCGCGCATCTGCGGGATCGCCGCGGTCATCGCCGCGACGTCGAATTTGGCG
>Ga0306921_10007627_pt1 | contig 11386 bp, 16 predicted proteins | sample sta12Cox44000080_FD_203760 | JGI IMG/M metagenome (GOLD analysis project Ga0306921, IMG submission 203760) | Lab enrichment of tropical soil microbial communities from Luquillo Experimental Forest, Puerto Rico - statoxic.12C.oxic.44.000.080 (v2)... | ecosystem: Environmental > Terrestrial >... | reverse complement strand
CCTCGGCGAGAACATATAAAGACCTCAAGCGCGCGCCGCCCCGCGGGTGGCCACCTAGGAGTTTTAGGGCCCGGCCAAGCTTTGGCCAGCCAAAATAATGTGCCGGCGACACCCGGCGCGCGGCCCCGCGCCACCTGGCTTAGGGGGCGGCAAAATACTAGTGGCTGTACCCTGTTTCAGGCTCTGAGCGGAAAGTGCCGGCAATGTCCGTAATGCTCCGAAAGCGACCGACAGTCGTCCCGAGACAGATTGACGTGATGGGCCAACAAGCGACATATGCGGCGCAACAAAAGTCGCTCACTCAATCACCTCATCGGCGCGGGCGAGCAGCGTTGGCGGAATTTCGAGCTCGAGAGCGTTGGCGGTCGTAAGGTTGATGACCAGATCGAATCTGGTCGGCTGCTCGACCGGGATGTCGCTTGGCTTCGCCCCGCGCAGAATCTTGTCGACGATGTCGGCGACGCGCCGGAACTGGTCCGGCAGGTTCGGTCCATAGGACATCAGACCGCCCGCTTCAACATACTCCCGAAGGCCGTGCATCGTCGGCAATCGCGCGCCCACCGCCAAGATGTTGATGCCAGTCCGATTGGTGTTCATGAGCGGGTCAGGACAAAGATAAAGTGCATCCGCGCGCTCCCTGAGCGCCTTGAACGCAGGCACGATGTCCTTCGCTCGCCGGATTTCGGATGTGGTGACCTCGTCGAGGCCGAGCGTGCGGGCCGTGGCCTGAACCTCGGCCATCTCCAACACGGCGGCGGGATTGCCGACATTAGCCATGATCGCCAACCGGCGAAGAGCGGGTACGACCTCACGCAGCAATTCGAGTTTCTTGCCGGTAGTATCAATTATCTGGTTCGCCAGACCAGTGATGTTGCCGCCCGGTCGCCCCAGACTCGTGACCAAGCCAGTCCCGACCGGGTCCGAAACCGCTGCGAACACGATCGGGATGACTATTGTCGCTTGCTTTGCCGCGAGAGTCGGCGGGGTGGTCGACGTAACAATGACATCGACCTTGAGCCGGACCAACTCTGCCGCGATTTCCGAAACGCGTTCGGGGCGTCCCTCCGCCCAGCGATACTCTATCGCGAGGTTGCGACCATCGATCCAAGCGAGTTCACGGAGCCGTTGCACAAAAGTGGCAACCCGTTGGCTCTCAATCGAAGGGTTGGCACCCAGGAATAATCCGATGGTCGGCAGCTTCGTCTGCTGCGCCCGTGCCACGAGCGGCCACGCTGCCGCGCCGCCGAGCAGCGTGATGAACTCGCGCCGTTTCACTGCCCGGTGCTCCGTGCTTACCGCTAAGGCGCTCGGCCTCGAAGTGCCGGATCGATTGCTTCTCACTGCCGACCAGCTGATCGAATGAGTGCTTGATGCGGTGGATGAGTCGGGAATTGGCACGTCAAAGGCCGCCCTTTGGCCGCACAAAACACTGCACAGTGTCAGACAACATAAAAAGATATGCTTGACCGTCCGGTGCGTAATCTTGAACAATTTTTTCCGCCGGAATCGCAAGCCACTCATCTTTTATCCAGGCATACCACCTATCTTCTGGATGCCTTTCGTCGCCGGGCTCTACCTTAAATCTCGTCTTTACGGTATCGGCTACCCCGCAACAAAAAAGAGATTTTTCGTCTCGGTATGGATGCTTGGCGTTATCAGGACGTTTGAGACCCTGAAACCAATGTTTGTTAGGTCCGTCCGGCCATTCGCCGCCTGCAAAAAGTTCGGTTGAAAGCACGAGAGTAACCGATGCGACCCATCCGGCCGCGAGACCGCGTAAGGCGGCGGCTACCGTCCTGCGCGATATGCGCCCCAGAACGCTCATTGCGCCGCGATCCGTTCTGGAAAGGCGAACACGAAACGAAAATACGGGTGCACCATGAAGTCTGAGCGCCCAGTGCCACCCAAGAGTGCGAGACCGCTACCCCAGTTCACTAGCGACAAGATCGTCGGCTCTCCACTGTAGGTGTTGACCGGCTCCATCGCGATAATGAGTGTCTCGCCGCGTGGCTGGTCGCGATAATCCAGGCGCAACTGCGGTGCCACCTCGGCAGGGCACAACACCAGACCAAGTTGTCTTGCACGGTTGTAAAAGTCCGCTAGGGAAGATTCGGATTCCACGCCGAGTTCAGCGGCCGAAACGACGGCAAGCTCCACCACCGTTTTCTCTCTTGCGTAAGGAAACGCAGCCCGGCCCAGTATCTCGTTGGCAGCATCGCCGATTTTAATTTTCGCTGCATCGAGGGCATCGCGATAAGCACTGACACCCTTGTAGGAGCCGATTGTTGTCGTTCGCCAAGTGCGAAATGGAGCTTGTGTGCTGAGATCGAGCCCACTCGACAGCCCACCTGATATTGGTTGTTCCTGCGCGAGGGCGGCGCTTGAGAAGGTCGCAAGTCCCAGACAGATAGCCAAGGCCGGAAGGCAAGACTTGTTAGGCCCGTCCAGCCGCCACCCGCCTCCGACGAGAAGGTCTGATGGGCGAGCGAACCGGTGGCGGCCAAAGCCGCAATGCCGCATAGGAAGCATGGTGACCCTCCCGCTTCCTACTGTTCCCGCTGTTCAATGTTTTTCTTTATCGGTAACGAGGGAGGCCACCTTTGTGTGTGAACTACGTCACATAGTGCCAAAAGGCCGCAGGCCCCCGGAACCAAGCGCCAGGGCGAGGAGGGACCCGACCTTCTAAACCCCAAAAGCGGCGGGGGGGCCTCGAAAAATTAAAAACGACCAGCACCCTCCGGGCGCGACGGCGGCGAGAATATTTTTCCTGCATCACTTCGGGGTGCCAAAAACGGTCGCCAGCGCTGGTGCCCTCGCGGCCGTGGCGGGCTATTCCTTGGATGGGGCGGGCAAACGGCGGCCCATGATCTCGTTGAGCGTGGCCCCAACGCGGCGACGGCGCAATCGCATTGCCGTCGTCGTCCTCGCCCGGCCGCTCGTCCTCCATCCGTTCGAGCACCGCCGCCGCCACCTTGGGGTCAAGCTCTCGATACGTCGCCGCCCATGCGTCGCGGTCGGATTCGAACACCATCATGTCCGCCTGATCGAGATAGTCAAAACAAAGGACGTGATGCGCACCGACGATTTGCGAATGACCGAGCCATATCTGGAAGGCAATCCAGCCACTAGAGCCTTTGCTGATCTCGCCGGCGTCCGCACCTTGGTCGTCGTTCCCATGCTCAGGGAAAACGAGCTGGTGGGCGTGATCGGCATCTACCGGCAAGAAGTTCGTCAACGGCGAATCTTATCTGTTCGATGCCGGCGCAGGCATCGAGGTCCTTTGCCGCGAACACTTCGCCGGGGAATCCAGCACGAAGCCGACCAGGGCACGTTGTCGCGATTGCGCGATGCCGCCCGAGAAGTTTTGGCATGGGCTTCCATTGTCGACGATGTGAAGGAAGGACGGCTCAACGTTGATCAATTACAGGAGAAACAGGCCGAGAAAGAACTGAAAACTGCAGAGGACGTGCTACCGCGAGCCGGTCGTGAATGCTACCGATGGCTACTGTGCCCGGTCCAAGAGACGCCGACCGAGCCGAGGCCCTCTGTCGAAGCGTTTCCGCTCAATACAACGGGTGGTTCACTTGGCAGCGAGGCTGAACGCGCCTGCGTCGACAATGAGCTAGTCATTACGACTTGGTCACCGATCCATCTACGCGCGAAACTCAAAGAACTTTATTGGAAGGAAGGACAGCCCAGTGCCAAAGCGATGTCCTTCTGGGAGGACACGTTACGTTACCTCTATCTACCACGTTTGAAAAACCGCGAGGTGCTTGCTCAAGCGATTCGTACAGGGGCGGCAAGCGGTGATTTTTTCGGCACAGCTTATGGTCAGAGCGGTGAAACATTCGAAGGCTTTCAATTTGGTAATGACAATACCAGCGTCCAGTTAGATGACACGCTGCTATTGATCGAGCCAGAGGCGGCCAAGCAATACGAAGCCAGCCACAGGCCCAAGAGGATCGACGAACCTCCTCCACCCCCACCTCCACCACCTCCTCCACCCACGGCCCGATCATTTCACGTCACAGCGGAAGTCGCCCCGGCAACCGCCAAGATGCGCCTGGTCCAACTCGCGGATGAAATCATCTCTGTACTATCTTCCGATCCCAACGCGGCGCTCAAGATCACAGTCGAGATCGCGGCAGAGTTTCCCGACGGTGCCACCGAGCAGGTAAAACGAGCCGTCTCGGAGAACGCCCGCAGCCTTGGCCTAAAAAGCGCCGACTGGGAGTGAGAGTGCGGGCCAACACGGCGGCGCGCGGTAATAGGATTGCCTATGCAACTCCCAAGGGCCACGGCTTCACTGCATCAGCAAATCGCACGCTGCTTGTGGCGGAACGCGGCGACTCTAGCAGCGGAGCGCGTGTGGGCCTTGAGGAATGCAGAACTTCACGCGCGGCTGGCGCGGGCGCTCGACGCTGACCAGGATCTCGGCATGGCCAAGAGCGCGGCGCCGCCTCGGTAGCCGCCGATCTCTTCTTGATATTGGCGCAACATCCAACGGAACGGCACGGCGAAAGTTGAATAGGGCGGCACCTTCAAGGGTGTGCGGATAAGATTTCCGTGCGTGGCCTTGGTGCTTTCGATTGTTTGATACGGGTGATTGAAAATCCGCCACCATGTTTTCTCGTTCATAAAGGCGCCGGAATCCGCTTGGCATGGTGGAAATTCTCCTTCTTTCAGGTCTGCGAAATTCTTCCCGCTGATTGCATCTTCCTTCGCTTCGTCTCGTTCGAGGCGAATCTGATCCAAATTGATGCAAAACGTGTTCTTTGACGGGGCGCGGCATACGTGGCCATTCCAACGATCGTCGTGCCACGCAGGAAAACAAGTCGCCGCAAAAGTAACTCGTATCATGCGGCAAATGCGGAGCGCACCGAAACAATTGCGTGCTCTCGCGGAGGAACTGGACGCGCGCCAAGAAGCGAAGGGTCAAAGGCGCGAGATCGATCTGGTCCATGATCCGTCGGCTCAACTCGATGAATCGGATCGCAGCGGCGAAACAAGTCAACGACTCTCGCGTCCGCCATTTCAGCCGCGCGACAGATTTTAGCAATGCGTTTCAAAATGTCCGATGGTTCAGAAGGCGCGAACTGCGCAAATATGGTCCTGGAGGTGAAGACATATTCGTGCCGATCTTCGCGGGTGTGAAATTCAAAGCGAACACTTTCGGCGCGAGCGAAGTCGCCAGCCTTCATCGCGTCGATGAAGTGACAAAGGAGCGTAAGGGTCGGTATGCACTCCAAACTCGCGAAGCAGCGCGCGCGTAAACTTGCGTCGACAGTGTCTGCCACAGCAAAACGTGTACGCTGCCGTAGAGATTCGACCAATGACCCTCGCATGTTCTTGGCTGTGATGGCGCGCTTCGCCATGTTCTTGCGAACCTCGCGCACAGCGAGGACGGTCCGGTCACGAACGACCGAGGCTTCCCTTCGCAACTCGTTTGGCCCAAGCCTCTGCTCTCCCAGTGCGGCAATTTCGTCTTCGCCCTTCGTGATCGCGTAATCAACGCGGGCGTAATCAGCGAGTTGGTGTCGCTCAATCTCAAGCACTTTTGGCAGCATCGTGGTCATACCTAGCAATGAAAAGTACATCCAGGCATCATGGCAAAAAGAGATTTTTTCTGTGGATTTATTTTTTTCCAAGGCGCGATTTTTTAGATTTCTGCTCAATTCGAGCCTGTTCAAGCGCACGCCGCTATTCCCGGAACGGATTGCTGGCAATCGCGCAGTCCCTGCGCCGCCGGGGCGGGAGCGTCTAGAAGACAGGATGCGTGAGTCTTCGCCGTCTTGTGAGATCGATCACTAATTCGTAGTTGGTGGCCTGCATGATCGGCAGGTCGGCCGGCTTAGTGCCGTTGAGAATCCGGCCGATGTAGATGCCGGCCTGACGATAGGCATCCGACAGGCTGGTCCCGTAGCTCATCAGGCCGCCGATCGCGGCGAACATTTTCACATAGATGTCAATGGCTTAAGCGCGGAATGTTCGTTTGTAAACTGGAGCCACGCTGAGCAATGCGCATAATTGGCCCTCCTATTCTGAGTGATGCGCAAAGTTACTTGCTACCTCGTCCGCAGTCAGTTAATGTTGCGCAGTACGCAGAATTGGACTTGATTCGACCATGGCCAAATTGAGCGACTTAATTTTGCGTACCTCGGAGGTCACGGGAATTCCCGTGGCGACTGTTCGTGAAGTCAGCCGCCGTCTGCGGGAAGCCGACTTGATTCAAACCGGGCGGGGCGGGCGATACGGTGGCGCCGATATGACTCCCCGGGATGCCGCGAGTCTGCTCACCGCCCTATTGATCGCGAGGGCTTCTTCGGTGTCGCTCAGCAATATTGTTCCGCTTACCCGGTCCCATCTTAGGGACCTCAGATCGTACTTCCCTAACAGCGATCGTCTCCTGCTGGGCCATTGGGATCGCAAGCTAGCGCTGGCCCAGCTTTGCAGCCTCCCTCGAGGTCACACCTTTGGGGATGCGTTTAGCGCCCTCATTGCCTCGATACCGAATGGTGATCTTAAACGGGCCATTGCAGACTGGGCCGCTAACCGGCCTCGTGGAGTTGCGCCGTTTTTTAAATTTGTGGTCAGCGTAAATGGCCCAAGACCTCATCCCGAGGCAATGATCGAATTCGAGGCCCCCGCGTTCGATAGCCTCGAGCTTTATTACCTTCGACCTCGCGACGTCCGGTCCGAGAAATTGATCCTCCTAGACGCGCCGCGGAAGTGGGCTGATTTGCCTGATGAGAGGGAGTTCGATCTTACGGTTCAAGCACGGGTCACTGAAATGACTCTGAGCTCCATAGGGAGGCTACTTTCCAAACCTGAGGCCAAGGATGCCTAGTCCGATGCCAGATCAGGCGGGAATAGCGCAATCTGTCGGACGACGTCTCGAGCTGGACGACTTGCCCGAACTCGCCACGTTGGCGCAGACCGCGGAGGTAATGGGCCTGAGTGTCTCCCAAGTCCGACGGCTAATTCAAAGTCGCCGCCTTGAGCACGTCCTCGTCGGCCTCCGCCCATTCGTTCCCAAGAGCGCAATTCCGCGCTTCATCGCAGAAAATACGGTGCAGCCATGCCGCGACGAAACTCCGGCCCCCGCCTCCGCTTTCTCGAAAAACGGAGTTGCTTCTACATCTGCTGGACCGAAGGCGGCCGCAGCCGGGAGCGCAGCACGGGCACGCCACATCGCCAACAAGCTGAAATCATCTTTGCAGAGTTCCTGCGCCTCCGCACCCGCGCAAGTGGCACGCGTGATCCCGCTGAAGTCCTCGTGACCGATGTATTGGCCGATTACGCGCAAGAACATGGACCGCATACCTCTGCGCCCTGGCGCGTGGCTTACGCGGTCGCCGGTCTCGCGGGCTTTTGGGAAGGGCGAACCCTCGCCGAGGTCACCAAAGAGGCCTGCCGTCGCTACGGGACCGTGCGGGGGCGCTCTGCGGGGACCGTTCGGCGGGAGCTCGGGGTCCTCCGGGCCGCGATCAATCATGCCCATCGCGAGGGCCGGATAACTCGCCCGGTCGCGGTTCATCTCCCCGAGAGACCGGCCTCGCGCGATAGATGGCTATCCAGAGACGAAGCGGCGGCTCTTCTACGCGCCGCGCTGCGCGAGCCGAGGGGTCAGGATGTATCTGCCTCTGTTCGTGCTCCTGGGTCTCTATACGGGACACAGGAAGGAAGCCATCCTGTCGCTGCGGTGGTCCCAAGTGGATCTCGACGGCAAGCGGATCGATTTCAATGTCCCGGAGGCCCGCCGAACCAACAAGCGCCGTGCGAAGATCCCAATCCCTTCGCGGCTGTTGCCGCACCTCCGACGAGCGCGGCTACGGGGCACGGAGCTGGGGTTTGTCATCAATGAGAATGGCCGTCGGCTTCGCGACATCAAGCGCGGCTTCACCTCGGCCTGCCGGAAGGCCGGCCTGCAGGGCGTCAGTCCGCATGTGCTTCGGCACACCTGCGCGACGTGGCTGATGCAAAAGGGCGTCCGAATCTGGGATGCAGCCGGCTTCCTTGGAATGACTACGGAAACTCTGGAGCGCGTATACGGGCATCACCACCCCGACTATCTCAAGAGCGCCGTGGAGGCTCTGTCGTGAGTGTCCGCAGAATGTCCGCGCATCCGATAAAAATATTGGCGGTTTTAAAAGCCAACGAAATAGATCAACTCAATAATCACGCGGGTTTCTGGGCCGCGATGAGTTCTCCGAAGGCAGAGGTCACAAGTTCGAATCTTGTCGGGCGCGCCACAAATCAATGACTTAGCTAGATTGGATTTGGTTGGTGTCCCGGAAGTGTCCCGGCGGAGAAGTCCGCCAGCGCCCGCTGAGCGCACCAGCGGCCTCGGCAATGGCGGCGCGGGGCTATTCTCGTCGCCAGCTCTTCGCGAACGCTGCCATGGCCGCCTCGCGCGTCGCGGCATAGCCGTGCGTCGGCGTGCGGCCTTCGTGATACAGGACCAGTGTCCAAAACCATGGCGTGCCCACGGGCGCGGCGGCGGACTTGAAGATGCGTCCGACTACCGCGCCCTCACACAGCACGTCGTAGTCGTCGTCGCTCCACTCGCCGGACGGGCGCGAGGCTGAGGCGCGCTTGAGCGTGAGATAGTCTTTGTCCATGTCAGCCCCAGTGCCTCTCAGCTATGCCGAGAAGGGCAACTGCACCGAACGCAAAAAAGACCGATCCCAAAATAACGTGACCCCAACTCCAGTCGACGCCTGCGCAGAAGAGCGACAGGCCAGCAAGCAAAACAAGGTTGCGCGTCTTGGCGTCCATTCCCGCTTCCGATTAGAAAGGGGCAGCGACCAGGCTGCCCCTCCCCGGTGCGCGAGTTGATGGCCTTGAACCGTCAATAAGACCACGTCTGCCCCCGGCGGGCCGGCAGGCCATCTTTCTGAGAACGACCGAGCCACGCGCTGCCCGACCGGAAGGAGCCCGCCGCGGGGAAGCCGCATCTTAGCCCGACGCGGCGGTTTGGTGAACCGAATTGACGTTGTGCGCAATCGCCAGCGCGCACACAATTTTTCCCATGACGTTGATTCGCATAACCGGTTCGCAACTTCATGCCGCCCGCGTGCTCGTGAGACTCTCGCACGAAGACCTGGCCGGGCGCGCTAGCCTGTGCCGACATTCTCGTCCGTGGTTCAGAGTCTGTGGCACGCAGTCAGGTCCGCATCCCAATCGTGCGGGAAATTGCGATTACAATTCCGCTAAGCTGCTTGGCTCTCTTAAGTTTGTTGGCACTCCTCGGTATAATGACGCTCGGCGGTGTCATCCATGTGCTTGGCACAGTCAGGGCGCACCGGCCGCAATGGCTTAGCGTCGAACCGGCGAACAGCCCCACCCGGTAGGTGCCTATCTGCACCAACCGCGCCCTTCACTCGATCACCTCGTCGGCGCGCGCGAGCAGCGTTTCTGGCACGGTGAGGCCCATCGCCTTCGCGGTCTTGAGGTTGATCACCAGCTCGTACTTGGTCGGCGCCTGCACCGGAAGATCAGCTGGCTTCTCCCCCTTGAAGATGCGATCGACATAAGAAGCTGAGCGCCGAAACATGTCGTAGGGATCGGGTCCATACGACATCAAGGCGCCTAGCACGACATATGCCCGAAAAGCGTAGATGGTAGGCAGTCGGTGCTGCTGCGCTAGCCTGATGAACAATTGGTGATGGACAACGGTGAACGCGTCCGGCGGAACGATTAGGCCGCCGCCCGGGTCGTGTGCAAGTTTGGCAAGAGCCCTTTCGACTTCGGCTGGGTCCCGAACAGGAGCCGCCGTCACCTCAATTGAGATTGACCGCGGCACGGCCTCGAATGAACGCAGGTAGACGTAATAATGGGGGGACGTGTCCGGGTTAAACATAAGTTCGGCGCGAGAAACGCCGGGGGCAGCCTCTTTGAGCAGTTCTAGCCACTTCCCGACCATTTGGAAATCGATGAACATGAAGCCGGTGATGTTCCCGCCCGGATGCGCCAAGCTCGAAACCAAGCCTTGCTCGACGGGATCGTTGACCGCCGCCATAATGATCGGAATGGAGCTGGTCGCCTGTCGTAGCGCTCGGACGACTGGCGTCGTGTTGCCAACAATCACGTCGGGCGCGAGCGCCACTAGTTCTGCTGCGTCAGCCCGCATGCGGCCGGCATCAGCGCCAGCAAAGCGGGTCTCGATTTGGATATTGCGGCCCTCTGTCCATCCTAATTCTTGAAGTCCTTGCTTAAGTGCTGTCACTCGGGCCTGTCCTTCCCGATCGTCGGCCACCATCAGCAGCCCGATCCGCCGCATGCGCTCCGGCTGCTGCGCGCGCGCTGCGAGCGGCCAGGCGGCCGCCCCACCGCCGAGCAGCGTGATGAGCGCGCGCCGGTTCATTCGATGACCTCGTCGACGCGGGCGAGCAGAGATAGTTTCAAGCTAATCCTCCATTTTTTCCGCTGCGCGACTTGGGGTGTTCGGCATGATGCCTCGTCGCCGACGCTGGCGGTACGACTCGCTTCGATCCATCCATTTGCCGCGAGTCGCATCGAGCGCATTCTTATCCCATTCGTCCGTCCAGTCGCCGAGCGAATAGCCAAACCAGGGAGTCTCCGGCTTGAGGGCCGGCAAGCCTAGTTTTTCCCACAGCACTTTGGCGTTTTCCATGTACTCGCGCTTGGGCAATGCAAGCGGTGGCATTGCAGCCTTCATGGTCGCGTCGATCAGGAGCGCCGAATCCAGCTCGGGTTTGTCGGTGGTGCGTGGCCCGTGGCCCATCTCACGATACGGTACGATATGCGTGTCCACGGATGGATTGCAGCGGTAGGACATGGCCCAGAGTACCGCGTCCGCATTGTGCGGGTCGATATCGTCATCGACGGCGATAACGAACTTACCAACAAAGGCGTGCAATGTGAGAACACCGTAGAGCGCGCGCCAGACCTCCGTGCGCGGTATGCCGCGCACGAATTGTAGGATGGCGACCTTACGCAGGTTTGTCAGTGGCTCGTGCAGCGTGACTCGCGTGATGCCCTTGACCGCGAGCGTGTCACGCAAATGGGCAAGAAACAGTGGTTCATAGGCAAGTTTCTTCACCACGCTCGACTCGCTGGGCGTCACCTGGGAGATTATTGAGGTGAGGATTGCATCTCGACGCCGCGTGATCGCGGTCACGTTGATGATAAGGTTATAATCCTCGAGCGCGACGTAGCCGTGCGACTCGCCGAATGGGCCCTCCGGCTCAAGATAGGTTGGATCAGCAAAACCCTCAATTACGACCTCGGACTCAGCCGGCACCATCAGATCCACCGTCCGCCCACGCACCACGTTAATCGGACCGCCGGCTAGTCCTCCGGCAACCTTGATTTCGTCAAGTTCGAGGGGAAGTTTCTGCGGCCCTTGGAATGCGACAATAGG
>Ga0306921_10007626_pt1 | contig 11386 bp, 7 predicted proteins | sample sta12Cox44000080_FD_203760 | JGI IMG/M metagenome (GOLD analysis project Ga0306921, IMG submission 203760) | Lab enrichment of tropical soil microbial communities from Luquillo Experimental Forest, Puerto Rico - statoxic.12C.oxic.44.000.080 (v2)... | ecosystem: Environmental > Terrestrial > Soil... | reverse complement strand
GCGTCGGCGTCAAATCATCTGGGGCGGCATTGGACTTGTGGTAGTCGTCGCGCTGGCAACCGGGGTTGCGCGCCTGAAGCCTGCAGCTCCTTCAGTGGAGCGCGCCACGATCTGGACCGACACGGTGAAGCGCGGTTCCATGCTGCGCCAGGTGCGTGGCCTCGGTTCGCTGGTACCCAGCCACGAGGATGTGCGGCAGATTCCTGCGGAAACCGAGGCAACCGTCATTCGCATCGTCAAGCTTCCCGGCTCGCTGGTTGAGCCTGACACCATTCTGGTCGAAATGAGCAACCCGCAGCTCGAGCAGGAAGCACTGGACGCGCAACTGCAGGTGAAGGCCGCCCAGGCCGAGTACGACAGCCTTAAAGTCAAGCTGGATAGCGACCTGATGACCCAGCGCGCCGGAGCGGCCACCGTCAGTGCCGATTACAACGAGGCGCAACGGCAGGCGCAGACCGACAAAGCGCTTTACGATCTGGGTGTCGTCTCGGGCCTGACCGCCAAAGCCTCGCAGGGTAAAGCGGAGGAGCTCGTTACCCGCAATCAGATCGAAGACGAGCGTCTGAAGATCAACCAGAAAGCCATCGAGTCCCAGCTCGCGGTGCAGCAGGCCAAAGTGGGAGAGATGCGCGCCCTGGCGGAACTGAAGCAGCAGCAACTCGATCGACTCAAGGTTCGCGCCGGGGTGGCGGGAGTGTTAGTCGAGATGCCGCTGCAGGTTGGCCAGCATGTTCTGCCGGGCGCCGAGCTGGCGAAGATCGTGCAACCTAATCATTTAATGGCGGAGCTGAAGATTCCCGAAACCCAGGCGCGTGACGTCCAGGTCGGGGAGCCGGCTTCCATCGACACCCATAACGGGGTGATTGCCGGCACCGTCAGCCGGGTCGATCCCGCGGTACAGAACGGAACAGTCACGGTTGACGTATCACTGACAGGCGAGTTGCCGAAGGGCGCGCGTCCCGACCTTAGTGTCGATGGCACCATCGACCTGGAGAAGCTGGACAACGTGCTTTACGTCGGTCGCCCGGCCTTCGGACAGGAGAACAGCACCATCTCCATGTTCTTGCTCGACCGCGAAGGCAATGGGGCTTCACGCGTGCAGGTGAAAACCGGAAGGGCCTCAGTGAACCTGATCCAGATTGAATCCGGGCTGAAGGAGGGCGATACCGTCATCCTCTCCGACATGTCGCGCTGGGACAACACCGATCGTGTAAGGCTCGAGTAACAAGGCGATTTCATTGCAACCGTATCAACGGAATGGACAAATCATGAACGAAGAAGCAACTCCACTGATCGAAATCGAGAACCTTACCAAGATTTTCTATACCGACGAAGTCGAAACCCATGCCCTCTCCGGCGTCCACCTCAAGGTCAATAAGGGTGAGTACGTCGCCATGTCGGGGCCGTCAGGTTGCGGCAAGTCAACCCTGCTCTCAATCATCGGCCTGCTCGACACGCCGACAGAGGGCAAGTACAAGCTGAACGGCAACACGGTGGAGAACCTCGACTTCGGTGACCGCTCCCGCATCCGCAATCGCGAAATCGGCTTCATCTTCCAGAGTTTCAACCTGATCGGCGACCTCACCGTGTACGAGAACGTCGAGCTACCGCTCACCTACCGCGACGGTATGCCCGCCGCCGAGCGCAAGCGGCGCGTACTGGAGTCGCTGGAACGCGTCGGCATGGCGCACCGCCTGCGTCACTACCCCTCGCAGCTGTCAGGCGGTCAGCAGCAGCGTGTTGCCGTAGCCCGTGCGCTCGCCGGATCGCCGTCCATTCTGCTGGCCGACGAGCCGACGGGGAACCTTGACTCGCGCAATGGCGAAGCCGTGATGGAACTTCTGCAACGTCTGCATCGTGAAGGTGCCACCATCTGCATGGTGACGCACGATCCGCGCTTTGCCGCCCACGCCGAGCGTGAGGTGCATCTGTTCGACGGCAAAGTGGTCGCCGAAGACGAACTGCGGAGGCTGATGCAGGAAGCGCAGTGAACAACAGATTGGTAATGAGTGATTCGTGATTCGTGCCCATCGGCTTGGAGCAGGGCGACGCGGGAAGGGCATTTTTCGCTCCCCCCACGTTCGTACTCGGCCGGCGACCGAGGCCGATCTTGCCCATCGACGATTACAACTTGCTGATTACCAAAACTGGTTACCACTCCCATGATCCAACTCAGAAACCTCGAACGCAGTTACAAAACCGGGGCGGGCGAAACCTGGGTGCTTCGCCGCATCGACCTCACCATTCCCGAGGGCCAGTTTCTCACCGTAATGGGACCTTCCGGTGCTGGCAAATCATCCCTGCTGAACGCGCTCGCCCTGCTCGATGACCAGTGGGCAGGCGAATACTGGTTCCGCGACGAGCCGGTCCAGAAGATGAAGCGCAAGGACCGGGCCGAGCTTGCCAAACGCAACATCGGCATGGTTTTCCAGAGCTATCATCTGCTCGACGATCTTACCGTGCAGGAGAACATCGATTTGCCGCTCTCCTACAAGGACATCCCCCGCAGTGAACGGCAGGCGATGGTGGCCGACACCCTGGACCGGTTTCAGATCGTCGCCAAGAAAGACCTGTATCCCAACCAGCTGTCGGGCGGCCAGCAGCAGCTGGTCGGCATCGCCCGCGCCGTAATCCATAGACCTGCGTTGCTGCTGGCTGACGAGCCCACCGGAAACCTGCACTCCAGCCAGGCCCAGGAAATCATGCAGCTCTTCACCGAACTCAATCGCCAGGGCACGACCATCGTGCAGGTCACGCACTCCGAGGTGAATGCTTCCTATGGCTCGCGCACCATCAACCTGCGCGATGGCTGGCTGGTCAGCGATACCGGTGACGCGAACTTTGCTCCCGCCGGCGAGGCAGTCAAATCATGATCGAACGCTTTTCCAAGTCGCCCGCCCTGGCGATATGGCTTTGTACGCTGCTGGTCGGCGCGCAAGCACAGCAGCCAACTCCGGCTACGCTCACCAGCAATGCTCAGGCAAGCATCCAGACTCCACCCCAGTTTGTCATGCCGCACCATTGGGAGCCCTTCGATGCTTATCGTTCCAATTCGGTGCCGGAGGCGCAGCTCACCAACTCGCCGCGCCTGGATCAGCTCATTCGTGACGGCAAACTGTACATCTCGCTGAAGGACGCGATCGCGCTGGCCATCGAAAACAATCTCGACGTCGCCATCGCACGTTACAACATGCCCATCGCTGACACCGATATCCTTCGCACCAGGGCGGGGGGCTCGTTCCGCGGCGTCAACACCGGCGTGGTGCAGGGCACTCCCGGCGGCGGCGTAGGAGGTTTCGGAACCGGCGCTCCCGGAGCGGGCGCCGGGGGAACCACCGGGGGCGCGGGGGGCGCAGGTGCAGGCGCTGCCGGCCTGGTGCAGTCCACCCTCGGCATCGGTGCGACCGTGCCGTCCTACGATCCCTTGATCACCGGCAACATGGGCATTGAGCACACGAGGACGCCGCTCGCCAACCTGCAGCTCTATGGAGTTCCGTCGCTGCAACAGAACACCAGCGTGTTCAATCTCGTCTATCAGCAGGCGTTCGCAACCGGAACCAGCATCAGTTTCGAGAGCCAGAACAACCGCCAGACCACCAACAGCATTTTCAGCAGCCTTACTCCCTCTCTGGGGTCCTATTACCGGGTAACCATCCAGCAGCAGTTGCTGTCCGGCTTCGGACTGGGCCCCAACTTGCGCTACCTGCGCATCGCCAGGAACAACAAGAAAATTTCCGATATCGCGTTCAAAGATCAGCTCGTCGCTACCGTCACGCAGATCGCCAACATGTACTGGGACCTGGTGAGTGCCTACGAGGCCGAGCGGGTCACCGAGCAGTCTTTTGCATTTGCCCAGCAGAGCCTGGCCAACGCGCAGAAGCAGTTGCAGCTCGAGGCGGTTCCCGCCATGGACGTGATGCGCGCCGAGGCCGAAGTCTCGCGCCGCGATCAGGACCTGCTCATTGCCAAGACGAGCCTGCAGTTGCAAGAGTCGCTGATGAAGAACGCGGTCACCAAGAACCTCGACGATCCGGTGCTGGAATCGATGCCCGTGATTCCCACCGACACCTCCGAGCCCACCGCTGTACAAAGTGAACAATCGGTTCAGGAGCTGATCGACGAGGCGCTCAAAGAACGTCCCGAGCTGGCCGAGTCCGACATCGATCTGGTCAACCGCCAGATCAGCCGCCAGGCCGCGAAGAACGCGCTCCTGCCGACGGTGTCGCTGGTCGGCTTCTATGGCGGCACCGGATTGGCGGGCGAGTTGAATCCCTTTTACTACACCCAAAACACTTCCACCCAGCCGACGAACTTTTGGGGGGCCTTTGAGAACGCGTTTAACAACACCTCTCCCGACTACTTCATCGGCTTGAACCTCAACATTCCCCTCCGCAACCGTGTCGCCAAGGCTGACCAGTATCGTTCCGAGCTGGAATACCGCCAGGCCGAGCTGCGCCTGCAGCAACTGAAGAAGCAGATTCGCATCGAAGTTCGCAACGCGCAGTATGCGCTGGAGCAGAGCCATGCCCGCGTGCAGGCCGCGCAAAAAGCCCGCGACCTTGCCCAGAAGACCTTCACCATCATGCAGAAGGAACAGGAATTGGGTGCCGGGTCACCCTTCCAGACGCTTACGGCCCAGCGCGACCTCGCCCTTGCCCAGCTCGACCAGGTGAACGCCAATACCGCGTATCAGAAGTCGAAAGTGGAGCTCGAGCGAGCCACAGGCACGACGCTGGCGGATAATGGCATCGAAGTTCAGAAAGCAGTCGATGGCATAGCACCCGGAGATCACGGTGGCCAGAGCGCAAACCCAAACTAAGGGCGCCGAGCAGAGCGAGCCCGGCAATGACGCCCACGAGCCTGTGCGCCCGGCCCGCATTCTGGCCGCCGACGACCAGCCTTACATCCTCGAAGCCATCGAGCTGCTGCTGCGTCCGGAAGGCTATGTGGTCGATACCGCGAAGTCGCCGGCGGCGGTTCGCGAGTCGCTGGCCAGCGAGTTTTACGACGCGGTGCTCATCGACCTGAACTATACCCGCGACACGACCTCGGGACAGGAAGGCCTCGACCTGCTCTCGGAGATCGTCTCCTTCGACAGCAACCTGCCGGTTATCGTCATGACCGCCTGGGGAAACGTTCGCCTGGCGGTAGAATCCATGCGCCGCGGAGCGCGTGATTTCATTCAGAAGCCCTGGGAGAACGAGCGCCTGCTAGCCATCATTCGCACCCAGGTGGAGTTGCATCGCGCCCTGCAGCGCACACAAAAACTGGAGGCGGAAGCGCGCCTGCTGCGCGCCGAGGGTGCCCCCGATTTCATCGCTTCCGCTCCCGCCATGCAACCCGTATTGCAGACCATGGCGCGCATAGGTCCATCGGATGCCAACGTGATGGTCACCGGCGAGCACGGCACGGGCAAAGAGGTCGTTGCCCGCACCCTGCACATCCTGTCGCCGCGCGCGTCCATGCCCCTGGTCGCGGTCAACACCGGCGCTCTTCCCGAAGGCACATTCGAAAGCGAACTGTTCGGCCACGTCAAAGGAGCTTTTACCGATGCCCGCACCGATCGCATCGGCCGCTTCGAGCTAGCCGACAATGGAACCATCTTTCTCGACGAAATCGGCAATGTTCCGATGCGTCAGCAGGCCAAGCTGCTGCGCGTCTTGGAAACCGGCGAGATCGAACGAGTCGGCTCATCGCGCACCAAGAAAGTCAGTGTACGCGTCATCTCTGCCACCAACACTGATCTCAGCGCCGCCATCGCCGCCGGACTGTTTCGCGAGGACCTTCTCTTTCGCCTCAACACGGTCGAGATCCACTTGCCTGCCCTGCGCGAACGTCGCGAAGATATCCCAACCCTGGCAGCGCACTTTCTCGCGCGTTACGCCCAGCGCTACCGCGTTCCCGTGCGCGGCTTCGCGTCCCCGGCCATGCAGACCATGATGCAGTACGCCTGGCCAGGCAACGTGCGCGAGCTCGAGCACACCCTGGAGCGCGCCGTGCTCATGGCCCACGGAGAAGAAGTGCAGGTGTCGGACTTGGGCTTGAACCTTCAGCGCCCGCAGGGTCAGAATCTGGAGGAGCTCAGCATCGAGGAAGTCGAAAGCATCCTGGTGCGCAAGGCCCTGCAGCGCTTCCACGGCAATGTCAGCCAGGCCGCCGAGGCCCTGGGGCTGAGCCGGGGGGCGCTGTATCGCCGCATGGAACGCTATGGACTCTAGCTCTGGCAGCGGTTACCGCAAGCGGGACCGCAGCGCCAGCCAGCACTTCAAAGGTCGCCGGCTCCTCTACGAACGCCGCATCGCCATCTTCGCCGTCATCTCCGCTCTTCCCGGCATCATAGTCGCCCTCAGCTTTCTGTGGACCAACAATTGGGCGCGGGACGTCAAGATCATGGTGACGCTGTTCCTGTTCTTCCTCTGGTTCATCCTCACCCTTACGCTGCTGGAGCAAATCGTCCGCCCGCTGCAAACCTTGTCCAACGTGGTGAGCGCGTTGCGCGAGGAGGACTACTCTTTCCGCGCCCGCGAAGCCAGTCCGAACGACTCGCTCGGCGAGTTGGCTCTCGAAATCAATACCCTCGCCGACATTCTCACCGAGCAGCGCATCCAGACCATCGAAGCCACCGCGCTGTTGCGCCGCGTGGTCGATGAAATCGATGTACCCATCTTCACCTTCGATCCCGAACACGCGCTGCGTCTGGTAAACGCGGCGGGTGAGCGGCTGCTGCAGCAATCCTCGGCGCGTATGCTGGCGCGTACCGCAACCGAGCTTGGTCTCGATCCCTGTTTCGAAGCACCCAACGCCACCCTCGTTAGCTTGCCGTACTCGGCACCCAACGCCCGCTGGATGGTGCGCAAGCGTTCGTTTCGTCAGAACGGCGTGCCGCACACCCTGATCGTTCTCTCCGACGTAAGCCGCGCCCTGCGTGACGAGGAACGCAGCGCCTGGCAGCGGCTGATCCGCGTCCTCGGCCACGAACTCAATAACTCGCTGGCACCGATCATGTCGATCGCCGGCAGCCTGGCCACCCGCCTTCCCCAGCTGGACCTGCCGGAAGCTATCAAATCTGACTATCAGCGTGGACTCGACATCATCGAGTCACGCACCGGTGCACTCCATCGCTTCTTGCAGTCATACCGCCGCCTGGCGACCATGCCGTCGCCCAAGCTGCAGAGCGTTGAGCTGCGTCCACTGGCGGAGCGCGTTGCCGTGCTCGAGACCCGCCTGCCGGTGCGCATCGAACCCGGGCCGGATGTGGCTTTGTTGATCGATCCCGACCTGATCGAGCAGATGCTGATCAACCTTATCCGCAATGCAGTTGATTCCGCCCTGGAACAGGCAAATGCCGCCTCCGCTGTCGCGCCCGAGGTCGTGCTTCGCTGGGGGCAGGATGACAGCAGCGTCTCTCTGGTCGTGCAGGACAACGGCATCGGCCTGCTCAATCCCAGCAATGCCTTTGTGCCCTTCTACACCACCAAACAGGGAGGGTCAGGTATCGGCCTGGTGCTTTCCCAGCAGATTGCCGAAGCCCATGGTGGCACCATCGAACTGGCCAACCGCAAGGACACCCGCGGTTGCATCGTCAGCGTGCAATTGCCTCGCCGCCGCTGAAGAATCAGGTTAACTAATGGGTGCGCCTCAGTCCTGTCACCTGACTGAACCCCGGTCAGCGAACTTGACTGGGAAATCGGATCGCAGCTTCGGGAGTAAGTCAGGTACAAGAGCAGGCTTGGAAGGCTCCTAGGCCGGCCTTCGACGCGACTAAACCCGCGACCTCGCCATCCCCCTAGGTATCATCTCGAGTCCGCTGACCAGGACTTCGAGCTCCCGGTTGCTGAGTAGCGCAAATCGCTGTCGCTGCAACTCCTGCCATGGCTGTTCAATCGGTAAGAGCAACTGCAGTTCCCGCTTCGTCGCCACCGCGATGACCACCCGGCGATCGCCTTCGTTGCGCTTCCGCACTAAGGGACCGAGCCTTCCATCCGGGTGAGGAGCCGGGTTATGTCGGGCTCGGCCGTCAGCATGCACTGCGCGATTCCCCCGCAGTGAGGTCGTAGCCTTCCCGCGCCACGTTAAATCCGCAGGACGTTATATTACGACGAGGTAATGCCGTAGCGCTTGAGGCGTAGGTCCCAAGCACGGTTCAGAGAAAGCGCCGCTTCCTGCTGCCGGCTCTACAGCGGCTTGGTTTGCTTGATCTCGTCCAGGATTCGACCGGGCAAGGCGGCTTCTCAGATTGCCGTGGTTCTGCTCAGGGCGCGATCGAGCGATAACGCACCCCCACCTTTGATCATCACGATCAGCAAAAGTGCAATGGCCAGCAGGTGATATTCAAACCCCTCGCCCTTCTGCTGCCCGCTCCAATTAGCGAAGAACCCATTGTGAATGTGGACGGTGAAAATCGCGACCAGCATGTTTACCATAATTCCGAACGCGGCCACGCGGCTCAACAGTCCAACGATCAGTCCCAGGCCGCCGAAGAACTCGGCACAAATGGCAAGAAAGGCCAGCGGTGCAGGAATGTGCATCGCCTCGGTGAAGAATTGCATGGTGCCATGGAAGCCGTATCCCCCGAACCAGCCCAGCATCTTCTGCGCCCCGTGGGCGAAGAACACTATACCCAGAACCAGGCGCGCCAGCGTATATGTGAAATCATCGGAAGTCGCAATCAGCTTGCGAAACATAAGCTGCTCCTTTCAGCGGTGGCCGACACCCTAGCGCAACGCCCCTGTAAAAGTACCCGTTATAACGGATGTTGTCGAAACAGATAAGTTGCAAAAGATATACGGACAGCTCTTCGCCTGGCCGGAAGTGGATACTGACCCCGCTGTCTGCTTCAAGCCCACTTTCGCCCTTTCCCCCAGAGCGGTCGGTTGTTCCGCGCCCTAGTCCGGCAACCAGAAATTCCGTACCCATCGGTGCGCCCGCAGCTTCGCCACCGTCGCGGGAGGCAGCCCCCCGGCATCCGACGCTGCCACGTTCGCCGCCACGTGCCTGGTGTTGCGCATCCCGGGGATCACCGTCGCGACCGCCGCAGGCGTCAGACAGAAGCGCAGCGCCAACGAGGGCAACTCATCGAGCGTGATTCCCATATCGTTCACCACCGCTTGCACCGCATCCCATACCTCCTGTTTGCGTTTGCCACTGAAATAGTTATGGCGGAAATCGCCTTCCGGAAACCGGGTCTGGGGTGTGAGCTTGCCGGTCAGCGCCCCCTCGTCGAAAGGCACCCGCACAATCACCCCAATGCCGTTTTTGGCGCAGTAGGGAAACAGCTCGTCTTCCGGCGACTGGTCAAAGATGTTGTAGATCACCTGTACGCAGTCCACCAGCCCGGTGTCGAGCGCCTTCAGCACGTTGGCAGGCTGATGGTTCTGAACGGAGATTCCCACCAGCCGCACCTTGCCCGAAGTCTTCAGCTCGCGTGCGGTTTGCTGCCACGCGGGTTCACTTGCCCATTCGTCGGTCCAGGTGTGGAACTGATAGATGTCGATCTGCTCCCTTCCCAGGCTGCGCAGGGTCTTCTCCAGGCTCCGGAAAACGTGCTCGCGGGGAAACGTCCCGCGCAGAGGCGCGCCCTTGGGTACCTCCCACACGTAATTCATCGGAGGAACCTTGCTGGCGATGATGATGTCTGTCGTCTTCCCGAAAGCCTTGGCGATCAGTTCCTCGCTGTGTCCATCGCCGTAGACCAGGGCTGTGTCGAAAAAGTTCACGCCCGCATCGCGCGCGGCGTGCAGCGAGCGCAGCGACTCCTCGTCGTCGGCCCCAATCCACATTCCTTTGCCGATGCCCCATGCGCCGTAGCCAATGTCGCTGACCTTGAACCCTGCCTTTCCGAAATTGCGGTATCGCATGCCAGGAGTACTCGATTCTGCCGCTGAGTGCGGCACTAATGTAGCCATCCAGTGTTGCACAAGCCGGCCCTGCGCCGCGCAAGCTTCCTTTGCCCGGGTGGTTCTTTTTTGCTGCTTGAACAGCACAATTCGGCCCACCCCAATCCTTGCCGAGCAGAGGGCAGCCCAGCCACCGTTGAACCGGATTGAATAAGCTGTGACTTTCAGCAAGGTCAACGGTATCGTTCAAGGGAGCGCGGCCGCAGCTACGACCCTAATCTCATTCGTGCATGTGCCGCTAGAGGCAGCATGGTTCCAGGAAGGCAATTGAACATTGGCGAGGCTTTCGTAGCTCTCCCCTAGGGTAGAATCCACCAACAGCCAACCTGGGCGGGCGTGCTCAGAAGGGTGAGGAACGATGGCAGAAAGAAATGATCGTGAGACCGGTGAAAGCAACCGAAGACAACTCCAGGGTCTGCCCGTCATTCTCCGCAACGTGGCGGGAGTTGATCTGGGCAGTGAGCGGCACTGGGTGTGCGCTCCGACGCAGGACGGGAGCGGTCGCGAAATCGCCAGCTTCGGAGCGACGACGCCGGAATTGCTGCGCCTGGCGGAGTGGCTGAAGGCACGTCAGGTAGAGTCGGTGGCGATGGAGAGCACGGGAGTTTATTGGATTGCTCCCCACGAGGTGTTAGAAGGGCAAGGTTTGCAAGTCTTGCTGGTGGATACGCGACAACTGGCGCGGGTGCCGGGGCGGGACAAGAAAACCGATCCCAGCGATTGCGAGTGGATGCAGCGGCTGCAGAGTTGCGGACTGCTGCGGGCGTCGTTCCGGCCGGAGGAAGCGGTATGCATGCTGCGAACCCTGGTACGGGATAAGGCCAACCTGGTGGCGGAGAGTGGGGATTGGCTGCGCAGGATGCAGAAGAGCCTGGACCAGATGAACGTGCGCGTACATCGTGCGGTTTCCGACATCGATGGGGTGACGGGAATGGCCATCCTGCGCGCCATTGCCGCCGGCGAACGCGATGCCCTTAAGTTGGCCAAGCTGCGCCACCCGCGCTGCAACAAAACCGAGCAGGAAATCGCGGAGCAATTGACCGGACACTGGCGGGAGGATCACCTGTTCAGCCTGCAGCAAGCGCTGAAGATGTACGACGCGGTGCAGGAGCGGATCGCCGCCTATGAGCAGGAGATCCTGCGGCAACTGGAGGAGATGGAAGAGCCAAGGCAGCGGGGACAAACGGCGCCACCGCTGAACAATGCCAACAAGGCCCAGGCAATCAAAAAACGCGGGCAGGAGGCGAAGCGCCAGGCCTTATACCGAATGAGTGGTGTGGATATCACGCAAATCGATGCCCTCGGGGTGGAAACGGTGGAAGTGGTGCTGAGCGAATACGGCCCCGATCTTAGCCGCTTCCCTACGGAGAAGGAGTTCGTCGCCCACGTCACCTTGGCGCCCCGTGTGCCCAGCAGCGGGGGCAAACCACTCAAAAAGAAAAAGCGGAACAGTGCCAGCACGCGGGTGGCGGCTGCCTTGCGCATGGCAG
>Ga0306921_10007622_pt1 | contig 11388 bp, 16 predicted proteins | sample sta12Cox44000080_FD_203760 | JGI IMG/M metagenome (GOLD analysis project Ga0306921, IMG submission 203760) | Lab enrichment of tropical soil microbial communities from Luquillo Experimental Forest, Puerto Rico - statoxic.12C.oxic.44.000.080 (v2)... | ecosystem: Environmental > Terrestrial >... | reverse complement strand
ATCACGAAACTCGACGCCAAAAACGGGACAGTGGTCACGAAATGGCCGATCCGTGGGTGCGAGGAGCCGGCAGCCCTAGCCCTCGACACGCAGACAAGAAAGCTCTTCGTTGGCTGTCAGAACCAACTGCTTGCAATCGTCGACGCTGACAATGGCGGAGTTGTCGGCGCACTTCCCATCGGAGCCGGAGTGGACGCCGCGGCGTTCGATGCTATAGCGAAACTGACCTTCAGCTCACAAGGGGATGGCACGCTCACTGTAATAGGAAACGGACGCTCGGGCACATATGAGGTCGTCCAGCAAGTAGCCACGCAGCGCGGCGCACGTACTCTGGCGCTTAACCCCAACAATCATGACATCTATCTGGTGACGGCGGAGTTCGAAGAGGCCTCATCATCGAGTGCGCAACCAAGGCAACGCCGTGTGGTGAAGGAAGGGACGTTTACGCTATTGGTTGTGAGCGAGCGCGGACCCAGATGAACGGGACGTGAGCAGCAATGTGGCGCGTAAGTGGATGTCCGCTATCGGCCAGAAGCGGACGACACATCCTCGCTGGGGATTAGCTTCTCCGAGGGAGTGGAGCCCTTGCTGGATGACCAGCTCGGTTCTGTGGTCGCGTTAGAACCTCGCGGGTACCCGGGTCGACGCGCTCTATTACGCGGCCCCGCAATTGGTCCGCAGCAAGTTCGACAGTGTCGACCGCTTGCGCACCCGCGGGTCCGGCGAGCTCATTCACGAAACGTAGTGTGTTGCGACGACGCACCGCGGCATCGTCCCGTGCGCCACGAAACGACGAATGCATGTACGTTCCCCGCACCTCTCCAGAGGCCCGATCAAACGCGACGATAACTACTGTCTCCAATTCGTGGCCATGCGGATCCTTGGTGGTATGCATGGCACCGCCCTCAGGGCATCCAGTAGAAGGACCAACCGCCCAATGCCACGGCATCCTCGAGATCGAGCGCGACAGTAATAGACACGCAGCGCTCGACTTCAAGAATGCTCGATAGTTCAGTCAGTTCCGTCTCCTGGGTCTGGCCGGCGTCGTCGAGGTATTCGAACCGCTTGAACGTCGCGACCGCAATGCCTGTGCGTCCGTCGTGTGCCCCGATTGAAAGCTCCGACAGGTACGCGGTCGCGACAATGTGCGGGCTGTCGTCGAAGGGGATACGCCAATAGTTGTTCTGGACCGCCCCGGGGTCTGCCGCAAGCGGCCCCCAACTTGCGGCCATCACGAATCCTACGGCCACGCCATCGCTCCTCGGGTGACACCAATATTGCGAGTCTACCTCCGAGCTGCCTACTTGTCGTCTCTAAGTCGCGTCCTCACAGCGCGAGCGGCAGCAACGAGTCGGAGCGGATGTCCCCGCAGTCAATACGTCGTTTGGCTGATGTCCGGCGATTGACCGGCCTAGTGTCCGGGCTTAGGCTTTCGCCGTCACCATTGGACCGTACTAAAGCAAGTGAATAGATTGAAACTGAAGCGGATTTCCGGACTGACTGCCCCGGGTGACGGTTTATATTGCGTCATTAGGATCTCTATTTCTAGTTAGGCGGCTGAACGACGCTTTGGACGCGTCGATGCACTTATGGCATGGCGTTTACTGCGTATCAACTTCATCTTCGCGGTGTGGCTCTGCATCGTCACGAACTGCTACCAGTTCTTGGGGTACACCGTTCATGTGCAGGAGCTCCGGTCACAATTTGGTCCTTGGATGCCGCGCGTCGCTCTCGCACCCCTTCTGCTCGCCGGCGCACAATTGTTTTTGTGGTTCCGTTTCTACCGTTTCGGCGGCGTTGCCGGTCGGATCGCGGCCGGTTGCGCTGGAGCAGCGCTAGGGCTTATCGTCCTCATTCAACTCCTGCGAGCATCAATCGACATACCGATCAGCGCTTCAGGAATCTGGCTGTACACCTACTTTGCAGCATCGCACTTCGCATATGCGTTTCTGGGTCGGCGTGCTGAAGTATCAGCCGCCTAACATCTCGTTCAACCGGACCCATCGCCGGCGGGCTTTGAGTGGTGGGCTTGAGCGGCCGTGGCGTTTCAGCGTCGGTGGCGGCGCCGCGCCGGTTAACTCAGATCGTTAGGCCGCACCTGGAAGCATTCGCTGTTGTCCAGAGCCGATCACTTATTAGAGGCCGGTATGCCTATGACGCTCACACCAAACCTGGCCTGGCTGCTGCTTGTGATCGCCGGCCTGCTCGAGATCGTTTGGTCGGTTAGCATGAAGGCCTCGCATGGCTTCACCAAGCATCACTTCACAGCAATAACACTCGTCGCGGCTGCGCTCAGCTTCTGGCTACTTGGACTGGCACTGCGGCAACTCCCGGTTGGAACCGCCTACGCCGTCTGGACCGGGATTGGCGCTGTCGGCGCAGCCATACTTGGTATCGCGATCTTCGGCGAGTCGCTCACCCTTGTGCGCATCGGATGCATCGCACTAATCGTGTGCGGCATCCTCGGTCTCAAGCTTCTCGGTGGCGAAGGTGTGGCCTAATCTCTCGCTCAAGCGGACCGCTCGCCGGCGGCGCTTACGCGCCGTCCGCTCGCGGCCGCTTAGCTTCGTCCGTTAGGCCTCACGGAATAAGCCGCCGCAATCTGCCGTGCACACGTACAGCCGGGGGTACTATGAGCAATTTCATCAATTTCAATCAGTTGCTCAGCTCTCTCGCCGCAGACCCGAGCACGGTGAATGATCCAGTAAAGCGCATGTTTATCTGTGATGGCGCACATCTCACGGCCAACATCTCGATGGGCGTAGAAGGTGGCAGCACCTTGCACACACAACCGGAGCACGACGAAATCATCGTTGTTCTTGAGGGTGAAGCCGAGTTTCAGGTTGGCGAGGAAACGAAGCGCGTGGGCCCAGGGGACTTGGTGTTCATCCCGCAGAACACACGGCACGGTCGCGTGCGAACGCTTTCGCCCAAGTGGGCGGCGCTTTCAATCTATGCTCCGTTCTTCGATCGCAAGCGTCAAAACATCGTGTGGCATCGTGAGGCCTAACATCTCGTTCACCCGGACCCGTCGCCGGCGGGCGCTGAGTGTTGAGCTTGATGGGCGGTGGCACGCCGGCGTTGGTGGCGGCGTCGGGCCGCTTAACTCAGATCGTTAGACCTCAGAAACGAACCATTGCCCGCATACATGTCGATCGAACGCCGTCACGTAAGGTCTGTCTCGCTTCCTCAGGAGTCGGCGATTGCTAAAGCCTACGCATCGATGAATCTGGCCGACGCTTATTCGATCGAGCTTCCCACCGGAGCGTCGACCAATCCCGAAGTGTTGGCGCGGTTCATCTTCGCCCACCAAGCGCCCTGGATCAGCAGGCTCATCGCAGTTAGAGACGCGCTCGTAGCGAGTTTCGGCCTCAAGACAGCTAAGCATCTCGCATCACTGGAAGCGGAGAGCGGAGCAGGCCGACTCAACATCTTTAAGATCTACAGCAAAAGTCCGACTGAAGTTGTTATAGGAGAAGACGACAAGCACCTGGACTTCAGGCTCTCTGTTTTGTGTTCCGGTCAGTCGTCGCCGGAAGCTAAACGTCACTTGACTCTGTCGACCGTTGTCCATTGCCACAATGGCTTGGGTCGTCTCTATATTTTTCTCATCGCCCCGTTTCATCGCTTAGTCGTTCAGTCCAGTCTTCGTAGTGCGGCACGGAGCGGCTGGCCGTCAGCGACGGAAGCGTAAGCAAAAGTCCACATCATCATGCACGGCCAACCGGGGTCTAACCCCTCCATCGAGCGGACGTCCAACGGCAAGCTTCGCTTGCTGTCGGCCGCCGCTCATGTCGAACGTTAGGCCTATGCTTCCCGCTTTCGGCCATGAGCGGCCGGTCACCGTCGCTGGCAATAGAGACCTTCGCGACTTCAGTGGATCGAGGAAGAATGTGCTAGCGGGCGCATGGAGACAGACAATATGGTGAAGATTACTTTCTGCCTTAAGCGGCTGCCTTACCTTTCAACTCAGGATTTTCAAAGGCATTGGTGCGAAATTCACGCGCCTCTCGTCCGCAAGCATCAGAAGGCGCTGCGAATCGTTCGGTACGTCCAGTTTCATTCAGACCTCGGCCCACTGACGGAAAAGTTGCGAGCATTTCGACATTCCCCGGAACCGTATGACGGAGTGGCGGAGATTTGGTACGAAAGCCGCGAAGCGCTCGAAGGATTGGGAAAGGACTCCAGCGCCAGAGCCGCGAGCCGTGAGCTACTCGAAGACGAGAAACGTTTTGTTGATCTCTCCCGATCGCCAATCTTCGTCGGAGAAGAGAAAGCAATAGTTGGCCCGGGTGGGTAGGGCCTTCTACCGTTATTCTTCTGGCGCGACTCACGTCCGGGCGCGGCGCATCTTCCCAGGTGACGCCGAGCCCCTGGTTCGAGCGGACCGGTCAACGGCGCTGCCGTTGACTGCCCTCGAAGATGATTGAACGGCAGCCAGCGGCTGCCACGAATAGCTGGTATGGGTCGGCTGCGGACCCTCAGATTTCGTCACTAGAAGCTTTGGCGAGCAAGTGATTGCTCCGTCAGGTGGTAGTGCTCAACGGAACACTCCTCGATCAATTCTGCATATCCTGGCGGCAACAGTGAGACCCTCCATTCCGGTCCAAACCGCGCCTTAAGTGCATCCGCGTCCGTCCAGATCGAGGCGAAAATAAACTCATGCTGAATATCGTTCGCCGGACCCGCAACTAGAAAACCGAGAAAGCCCGGTTGACCTCGTACTACCTGAACAGATGATGTGGCTAATTTCTCTGCTAATGCCTTCCTACAGCCTTGCCTCGCACGGGCCCTGAAGATCCTGATTATCGGTACCGAGGGGCGAAGTTCATAAGATTCGACGTTTGGCATGGTTTGGTTTCCGTTATTGGGAAGCCTCGACGGAAGCCGAAAATCATCCCGCCACCAACAGACGTAGCGGCATCAGGGGGCCGACTGGAATGTACTCGTGATCCAACATGTGTTCTTTGGCAAGCGGCAAAGATTCCATGATGGATGTCGCCTCTGTGACGTCTTTGGCGTTTAGGAGGAAAACAGCCCCCCTGCCGTCTTCTCGCGCATACCATTCACGGATCTTCCCATCAAGATAGAGTTGGACGGTTGCGCGTATCTCGGCGGGCATGATGGCCATGACTCGCTCGCGTGTTACGCCGGGCTTTGCTTTTAGCAGCGCAAAGACACCTTGGGTCGTCGGGGTGGAAGTTTGAGCTTGGGCGTGAGATTGGTCGGTCATAAGCAAACTCCTATCAGGATTACGTGGGTGTGAGGGTCAACTACTGGTGACCCGTGGACGCTCCTTGATGCCATCGGTGTCGCCACGGTGTGACGGTGCTGGAAATTTCCTTGCGACTGTGGCCACTCGGCGCGGCTCAGATCGCCGAGTTCGCCGCCTTCTCCCGCTCGAACCTGTTGATCAGGTCAGCCAGTGCCCTGGGCTCTTCATCGGTGGTCATGTGACCGCCCGGGAGACGCGCGATCTCCAACCCGAAACGGGCCAGCCGCTTCTGCGCGAGGTCGACTTGCCGGTGCTCGAACCGGTCCTTCTCGCTTCCGCCGACGAGGAACGGGAAGCGGTCGCGGAAGGCCATGAACAGCCGACCGAAGTCGAGGCGCTCGCCTTCCGCCTTGTGATCCGCCACGAAGCCGGACGCCTGGCGGAGGTAGTCGAAGCCGTCATGACGGTGAAGCGACTCGTAGACACGTCGACCCGCCTCGTCGCGACGCGGGAAGCGCCGGGACCACATCACGCCGGCCATCATCATGAATACCGCGAACGGGCCCTTTGCCAAGGCGGGCGCCATCCAGGCACCGGATCGTCGAAGCAGAGGCGTCGTCCACCAGGGGTGCGAGTGGCCGTCGGTGAACAGGCCGCCGTTGAAGATGAGCGCGCCCCGGATGACGGGTCCGCCCTCGGGCTCGCCGCGCTCCTCTCGTTCGAGCCGACGCCGCAGGTGCTCCAGGATCACTAGCGAGGAGATGTCAAACGCGACCAGCGTTGTCGAGCGGACGCCGAGATCGCGCCAGAGCGCTTCGACGAGGTCGGTGCGCTCGGTCGTCGAGAACCGGTAGCCGCTCGGCATGTCGGAGTCGCCCATGCCCACGTAATCGAGGAACAGTTTGGGCATGGTCGACGCGCCAGAGAGGTGCGGCAGCACACTCGCCCAGCCGCTCGAGCCATCCGGGTAGCCGGGCAGGAAGCTCACAGCGTGCGCGATATCGCCGTCGCGCCGAGTGAACACCTGCAGCGACCCGTCTCCGTGGCCCAGCGCCCGCGACCCAGGGTCGTAGGCGAGCCGCTCGCCGCTTGCGTACCAAGCGCGGAGTTCGTCCTGCACTGCGCGGATGCGTTCACTCCGGAGGCCCGAAACCGGCGCGCCGGTGGCCAATTTGGTTAAGGTCGGTCTTGCGGAAAGCGGGCTGTTCGTCGTCATGGCCGTTGCTCCTTTCACTGACGGCCCTGACTCTATGCTTGCCTCCAGCGTAGCGCTAGCCGTGATAATCTGGACGTGTCATGAAGCGAAACTTCACAGTCCGGCACGGCGCGCTTGACGGAGTGGAAGCGTTCCTGGGCGTCGCGCAGCACCGCAGCTTCCGACGCGCCGCCGCCGACCTCGGGGTGACCCCGTCCGCCATTAGCCAAGCCATCCGTGGGCTCGAGGCGCGGATCGGGGCAGCGCTGTTCGCGCGCACGACACGCAGCGTCGGCCTCACGGAAGCGGGCGAGAGGTTCCTCTCCCGCGCTGCACCTGCCTACGAGGAGCTGGCCGCGGCCGGGGCGGCGGCTCGGAGTCTGGGCGAGCGGCCCATGGGGCTGCTCAGGCTCTCCGCCCCACGTGGCGTGGTGCCACTCATCCTGCAACCTGTGATCGCGTCCTTTTGCGAAGCCTACCCCGAGGTGGAACTGGAAATCGTGACGAGCGAGGAACTGGTCGACCTGGTAACCGGACGCTTCGATGCCGGCATTCGTCTCGGCCAGTTCCTAGAGGCTGATATGGTCGCGGTGCGACTCACGCCTGCGTTCCGGTTTGTCGTGGTGGGGGCACCCGGGTACTTCGAGCGACGGGGCGTGCCGAAACGGATCGAAGATCTGCAAGACCACGCCTGCCTGCGCCTGCGCCGTTCGAATGGGGCAATCGCTCCGTGGCGACTCCTTGAGGACGGTCGGCCGATCGAGATTGGGGTTAAGGGACCGCTGATCGCGAACGACTATCCAACGCTGCTCGGGGCCGCGCAGGAGGGCGTCGGGTTGGCGCAGGTCCCTGAACCGATGGCGCTTGCGCCTGCGGCCGCTGAAAGACTCAGCGTCGTTCTAACGAAACTCTCACCGACGGTCCCCGGCGTCTTTCTCTATCACCCGGGCCGACGGCAGGTCTTGCCCAAGCTCCGAGCATTCATCGACCATATCGCTCGCTTGCGGTCCGAGGGGCTTTCCTCGCCGGCATTGCTCGCTGAGCGGCCGCGCCGGGTGCGTGCCGAGGGCGGCCGCTCGGCGCCCAAGGCAGACCGGCTCGTACAGCGAAGCAAATGATAGTGGTCGTTCGCTGGTTGTTTGCCGTGTTCTCGGGCTCCCTTGGCAGGCTTAGGCTTCGCTGCCGTCATTAGGACGTAACTGATCGGCGTGGTCCAAGCAATGACATTGTTCGAGAGTGGCACCCATGATGCCTAACATCTCGTTCAACCGGACCCGTCGCCGGCGGGCGTTGAGCGTTGGGCTTGGTGGGCGGTGGCTAGCCAGCGTCGGTGGCGGCGCCGGGCCGGTTAACTCAGATCGTTAGGCCTTTAGAGCCGAACAATGCGGGCACTCGAACTAAAGGTTCCTCCGCCGGTGGCCGCTTTCCTGGTTGGTGTTGCAATGTGGTTCGCTGCTCGGCGGGGCGCTTCGCTCGAGTTGCCACTCGTCGTCCGAATCGTTGCGTTCGTTGTCATCGGTCTCGCTGGTGGAGCGACAGCCTTAGCCGGCGACCGAGAGTTCAAGCGGGCACGAACAACCATCAATCCGTTCAAACCGGAGAACTCCACCGCACTCGTAACATCGGGTATTTATCGATTCACGCGAAACCCGATGTACGTCGGCCTCACATTGCTCGTTCTCGGCTGGGCGGCCTTTCTCTGTTCAGCCTGGGCGCTTCTTGGCCCTGTTATCTTTGTGCTTTACATCAGCCGCTTTCAAATCACGCCCGAGGAACGGGTGTTGTCTGCCAAATTCGGAACGGCGTACACGGAATACGCGTCACGCGTGAGAAGGTGGCTCTGAGGCCGCGGCGGCTTGTGACAGCAACATCCCTTTTCTTTAGCATCATCGCGAGCGCGTTTGGCTTGGCGTACATGGTTTACGGGAAACGTCAATCCAAGATCGTCCCATTCATCGCGGGTTTTGGCCTGTGCGCGTATACGTATTTTGTCGACACCTGGGTTTGGCTCACCGTGGGCAGCTTCGGAATCGAAATGGGAGATTTTGTGTCGTTCGTCATGGATGGACGGCAGGAATACGTTGGCCGCGCAATTAATGTGGCGTGCCGATTACAGTCTGCCCTCAAAGAAAAAGGAGGGTCTCCCGCATACAGCGCATTGGTATCCAATCGCGTGTACAGCGAGTACTTCGCGGGAACGACCCCACACCGGGTTCACAAGGTAACGCGGAGGCTTCGCAACATCGGCGGCGGCGCAGAGTTCGACTGTCGTCGGATGTGGCTGGTACGCCCCCTCCAAGCGGCGAACGAGCCGTCGTAGTCCCGTCGCCGGCGGGCGTCAACGCTTCGACGAAAGTGGAGACGATGGCGGTAAGAATGAAGTTGAACGATCGTGGCTTTACGGCGCCTTCAATGCGTCGATCAGCGCCGCGACGTTGGGCGAACCGAATCCGGTCGGGAGGTTATAAGCCGACCCATCACCGATCATTGCGGTTGAGACCGGCATCAAGAGGGCTCATGCGAAAGTGGCCGGTACTGCGTGCGCTCAGATGCGGCACGGATACGGCCGCCCGCAGGACGTTGTTACCCATCGGGATCAGGCTGCGTCGGTCCGCGCCAATCCGGTAGCTTGCCGGCGCGCGCGTCATGAGCGCAGGCGGAACCGGCTCGAGATTCGCGCGCGCCTGACGGAGCGTCTCGAACATACCTGAGACGCCGAGAATCGAGCAGACTTGCCGGATTTCGTCGAGACGCGTCGGTCCAACGATGTCCGTGCGGCCGGAATAGCGGAGCTCTCCGCTCAAGTGCAAGTCGATCTCGTTGGCCGCAACCATGGCGACGACCTCGGCGTCGAGCAACGAGGCCCTGGCCAGCTCGATCGAGGGCGCGTCGCCATGGGTCGATTCACGTTGCGTATAGGCGCGCACACGTGTCTCGAGAGCGCTGTCCCTGCCGCCTAAGATCTCACCGATGGCTTCGGCAGCACGGCTTCCCACACCACGAGGCGCGTGCGTATATGCGGCGTGTAGCAACCCCGCCGCGACGACGTCGGCCTGAAAGCCGTATCGGACCAGAACGCTCGCCGTGCCGACGAGATGGTCGATGAATGGTCGTCCGCAGGGGCGATAGCCGCCGTCGACGAGCGCTTGGGCAATGCGATACGAGCTTGCGAGCGTCGCGAGTTCGGCTTCACGATAACCGCGCTCGAGCGCGAGGTCCATCAATCCCGATCGGGTCTCCCGGTGCTCCTGCTTCTGCATCGGTGTGTCAGGGCCGGCACGCGCTTCAGCCCGTACGGGATCGACCATCGCCACATGGTCGCGGACGAACCGGCGCACCCCGCCGAACGAGCGCTCATCGTCGACGACTCCCCACTTGCGGCAGAACGCAGCGATGCTTGCATTTGCCTCCGCTGGCGCCCAGCGCTCGCGCCAGAACTTGAGTTCCGTGAGCTTGCATTCAGCGGACGCCAAATAGGTGACCCGCGCGGCGGGCTCGATGTACACCGGGTGGTGCCGCGACCTGACCTCGAGTGCGATGTCGATGTGTTCGTGCACGCATCGGATCGCCGGGTCGAGCACGCCGTACTCTCGCAAGAGGGATGTGCGAATCAGCATGCAGTGATACTCGGCAAAATCGCACGGAACTCGCTGCAGTTGCACGCTCCTGGGATCGACGTCGGCGAACTGGTGCAACTCTTCGAGCACCCTCCCGTCTGGCACGATGGACTCGACGATCTTCCCGCCGGCCATGTGGACTTTCGGTGGGCGAATCCCGTCGCCCCAAAGGTATAGCGGCGCGACGATGCCGGCGCCCGTCTCGTCCGCGCAGGCGACGAGAGCCTCGAGCCAGCCCGGTTCGACCAGCACGTCGTTGTCGATGAACACCGTGTAGTCCGACGCGATGCGATCGATCACTCGATGGCGCGCCTGCTGCGGCCACAACGGCTGATCGAAGCGCACGACGTCGAGTCCCCACTCGGCCGCGCGAGCATCGAGCACATCGCGCAGCCACTCCGGCGATGCGCAATCCACGTACATCAACCGATAGGGTCGCGCAGTGTGCTTGACGATGCTCTCGAGCGCAGTCGCCGCGAGCGAATGGCGTTCGCGAGCGGTCATTACAATGGTGGCGCGGGCCATACGAGGTGATTCCATCTCACGCCCCTCGGGTAAGCGTCGAACCAACTATAATCGTTCGCGTCCCACTCATCGTGCGACATGTTATCGAACGCTTCGTCAATTTCCGTCTTCATCATCGAATGCCATGAACGCCGGTGCCCTCGAATCCTTCATCTCGCAAGCGGCCTCACGAAGTCGCGAGCGGACTGAGCCCGCGGATTGTGTTCTGGTTCTCGCGCCCCTGATGCTGGACTTGATCGAGCACGCCGAGACCTTTCTCCAGCCGCAGCACTATCGCAGCGACACGGTGAGTTACACAAGGAATCTCGTCTACAAGGCACCGGACGAGAGCCTGTCGCTCTACGCGCTCGTCTGGCTGCCCGGTCAGTGGACCCCGGTGCATGACCACGGGAGCTGGGGAGTCGTTGGCGTTGTGGAAGGAGTGCTCGAGGAGCGCAGCTACGTGCGCCTTTCGCCGGATCGAGGTGCGGATGAAGGTATTGAGCTCGCGCGTGGCGGCATCGTGTTGCTGAGGTCTGGCGCGGTGACGAGCTTTGTGCCGAATCCCGACCACATTCACGTTACCGGAGTCCCGCCCGAGCGGTCTCGAGCGGTCAGCCTTCATTTGTACGGCCGGATGATGAGCAGTTTCAACATTTACGACGTCGGATCGGGTACTCGCAAGCGCATAGACGTTGCCCACAACGAAAGCTAGCTTTCCGGTGTATGGTTCAGGACAAGTGGGGGCATTAAGAGGCGAATTGCCGCGGAGCTCAAAGTCAGCAATGCCACCTGACGCCACGACTGAACCGAAGCATTAGACGCCTGCTGTTTCTAGTGACACACCATGCCCTCTC